>Ga0105240_10001260_pt1 | contig 43913 bp, 41 predicted proteins | sample KBSC54metaG_FD_80426 | JGI IMG/M metagenome (GOLD analysis project Ga0105240, IMG submission 80426) | Corn rhizosphere microbial communities from Kellogg Biological Station, Michigan, USA - KBS C5-4 metaG | ecosystem: Host-associated > Plants > Roots > Rhizosphere > Soil | place: Michigan, USA... | reverse complement strand
TCCGATGCGACATCGTCGCGCCTCGCTGTCCAGTGAGCCAGGCTCAAAAGCGCGCGATGGCTCACGATAGGCACTAAAAGAACCTGTGACTCAGAGGTTCCAGAAACGCACTTTCTCGATCCGTTTGCGGCGCCTGTAGCGGCGTTTGTCGTATTTGATGGGCTCGTTGCGCGATTTCCGGCCCGGGATGCAGGGCTTGATGCCCTTTTCCTCCAGAGCGTCCCTGAACCAGTCGGCATCGTAGCCTCGGTCGGCGAGCAGCTATTGCGCCTTGGGAAGTTCGTCGAGCAAGGCCGCTGCGCCGATATAGTCGCTGATCTGGCCGGCGGTCATGAAGAAGCTCAAGGGGCGGCCGTTGGCATCGGTAACGGCGTGGAGCTTGGTGTTCATGCCGCCCTTCGTGCGGCCGATCAGGCGGCCGAGATCCCCCTTTTTACCGCCAGGCTCGATGCCGTGCGGTGCGCCTTCAAATAGGTCGCGTCGATCATCACCGTCTTGCGGTCAGCGCCGGCCGAAAGCCCTTCCATCATGCGCGTGAAGACGCCCATCTGACCCCAGCGCTTCCAACGATTGTAGAGCGTCTTGTGCGGGCCGTAATCCTTCGGCGCATCCCGCCAGCGCAGCCCGTTACGATTGACGAAGATGATCCCGCTCAGCACGCGCCGATCGTCAACCCTCGGCCTGCCATGGCTCCTCGGAAAATACGGCTCGAGCCGCGCCATTTGCTCGTCCGTCAGCCAGTACAGGTCGCTCACATTCAGTCTCCTTGCGGAGCCTGAATCAGATCGCGCCCCTCACATCAATGGGTCCTGACCCTAGCTGGTGCCACGTAGAAGAAGGCGAAAACAACTATTATGAAGCCGTCAGACGGGCAGGCTCCACGTCAACTCGCCCCATCTGAGCGATTGGCTGAAAGCATCCAAGGATAAGGCGCTTCGCGTCGAACCGGGGCTCGCCGGCAGAGTCCATCCGGGGATCATCATGCATCCGTTTCTCCGCCGCTTGAAAGGTGGCTTTGTCAGCCCAGACTTGCCACGTGAAGACGATCTTTTCGCCTTCCTTGGCGGCAACCGCCCTGCGAAAATCGGTATGCTCGCCGTTGGGTATGAGGTCTTCCCAGCACTCGACTACCTCTAAGCAGCCATATTCCTTGAAGAACTTAGCGCCATTCTCCGCCCAGCGGCGATAGTCATCCATCCGCTCTTCGGGAACCGGGATGACAAGCCCGCAAACGTACATGTGGAATCCCCTTCTATGACTTGGAGGCATCGAGGCGTTGAAGAATATCCCGGTAGGCTGATCTGATAAGGTCGCTCAGCGCGTCCTCATCGGGCCTCCGGTCAACGCGTAGTTTCACATGGCGCATCCGCTTGCCCGCACCCTCCAACAGCCCAGCGGGATCACTCAAGAACGCACCGAAGAAGAAGCCGATGTTCGCGTGTTGGGCGTGGGCATCGACATAGGCGAAGGCCGCATCGCCCGCACAGGCTGTCGGCCGCCGATCGTGGATCAACTCGCGCACGTCAGGCCCGCAAGCTCGCAGGCGCTTGAACCAAGGCTGGACTAACCCACGAAGCGGGTCGCTGTGGGCGAACCACGCTTCAACGTCGTGATCACGCCTTTGCGCGGTCGCGAAGCGGAAAAGGCCGTCCATTTGCCCGATGCCGCTTGCTATTCGCCTAGTCGTGCCGGCGAGCGATCATGCATCACGTTTCTTGGAACTCGTAGTAAGGGCCATGATGAATGCCGTAGCTATACAGATCAGAAAGCCACCGACGCTTGCCAGCATCGCAATTTGGTGCGTCATGTCGTCCTCCTACTGTCTCCGATTCTACACTATCCCACGGCGGTTCTCCACCCGATCCTGCGGTCGCGTCCGTCAATGCGGTGTAATTTCGGGCGGTCCCGTGTCGCATCGATCCTGCTGATGGGATTGCTGATTCGCGATCAGGCGCTACCCGGCGCGACGAAGAAGGCGCCCGCGGCGTTTACGGCATTTTCCGATAATTCGATCGTGTTCGGGACGATCGCCGATGGCAGATAACTCCGGTTCGTCCGCCGGAACCTGCCTTTCCGCTCCTCACCACAGGCCGATTCTCGCCGTCCACCCTAAAGTTGGCGCCTATGGGAAGCGGATCCACCTGATGAACCGGCGCGTCTTAGGCCGTCGCCATCCCCATTTGCGCACCACCGTTATGCAGAAGTTGGGACTTCAAGGCGCCGTAGATGACGCCATGTGTCGATGGCCGTTTCGAAACCGAGGCCCGTGGCGCCGTCAGACTTTCCGCCGGGCAGTGGCGCCACTCGCGGCGAACCGAGGAGAAAGTAATGCTCGACCACGTAATCTATCCACCCGAATACGACCCGCGCATCTCACCGATCTATGCGCTGAACGAGATCGACGTGGATGCGCCGGCCGAGGTGGTCTGGAAGCTCCTCGTGGAGGCAGAGAACTGGTCGAGCTATTTCCCACCTGAGGACCAGGTCAAACTGCCCGATGGAGAGACCGAACTGAAGCTCGGCACCCATTACACCCGCATCACCATCGGCTATAAAATGTATCCGATCGTGACGGAATATGTTCCGAACCATCGCCTGGCCTGGACCACCACGGTGGAAGGCGACGAGACCGGGTCGACCGCCTTTCACGGCTGGGTGATCACGCCCACCGAGACCGGCTGCCACGTTTTGAGCGAGGAGACCCAGCAGGGCCCATGGTTCGTAGAGATGCTTGGACATCGCTATCCGGGCAAGCTCTTCGAATATCATCAGGATTGGATCGAGGGAATCAAGAGCGCTGCAGAAGCGGCGGTCGCGGCTACAAAGTGAACCTTCGGGCCGTGCCGTCCCACACGGCATGGCCCGTTCAATATGCCATGGCTTCGGTCGATCGGCGCAGCAGACGCCGGCGCATCGCGATCGACATTGCGCGCAGCGTGGTGACGCCCCTAGCGGCTCGATCGGGAAAGGTCGGACGCCAATTGCCTCCGAACGGCGTCGATGGCCGCGGCGACAGCGTCAGGATCCTCGATCGTCTGGGGGACTTCGACCCGAACTCCGTTGACGATATCGCGCAAGAGTTTTCGCAACGTCTTGCCCGACCGCGTCTTTGGAAGGGCATCGACGAAGACAATCGCCCGCGGAGTCGCGATCGGGCCGATATGTCCGCGGACCAGTTCCGTCAATTCGCGGCCGAGCGCCGTAAACTCGCTATTGCCGGTGCGCGTCACGACGAAACCTACCGGCATCTCACCTTTCAGCGCGTCAGTGCCGCCTACGAAGGCGCATTCGATCACATGAGGATGGCGAACCACGACCTCCTCGATCTGGCTGGTCGAGAGGCGGTGCCCGGCGACGTTGATGATGTCGTCTGTTCGTCCCCTGATGTGAATGAAGCCGTCGGCATCGATCATTCCGGCGTCGCCGGTGCGGTAGTGGCCAGGGAAATCAGCAAAAGCCGCCTCGGCGCCTTCGGGATTCCTCCAAAGCGATCGGAATGCTCCCGGGGGGAGGGGCTGTTCGATCAGCAGATTCCCAGCCACGCCTGCCGGCACTTCGGCGCCCTCGTCGTCGAACACCTTGAACCTGTAGCCGGGCACCGCCCGGCCCGCGCTGCCGAAGCGAACCTCGCGTGCGCCAAGGCCGATGCAGGTCGCGATCGCCGGCCATCCGAGTTCGGTCTGCCACCAATGATCGACGACCGGCACCTTCAGTTTCCCGTCGATCCAGCAAAGCGTATCGCGATCAGCATACTCGCCCGCGAGAAAGAGCGCGCGGAGCGATGCCAGCGAAGCCGCTTCGATCAGGCGGCCATCGGGATCGGCACGGCGGATCGCACGGATCGCGGTCGGGGCCGTGAACAGCGCGGCGATGCGGTGCTTGTCGATCAATTTCCAAAAAATGCCTGCATCGGGCGTGCCGACCGGCTTACCCTCGAAAAGGGTCGTCGCGCAGCCCTTCAATAGGGGGCCATAGACGATGTAGCTGTGGCCGACGACCCAGCCGATGTCGGAAGCAGCCCAAAAGACCTCCCCGGTCTCGGCACCGTAGACATTGCCCATCGACCAGTGGAGCACCACGGCATGTCCGCCATTGTCACGCACCACGCCCTTGGGCGCTCCTGTCGTTCCCGAGGTGTAGAGAATGTAGAGGGGATCGCTCGACGCGAGGGGCAGGCATGGCGCGGGCGACGCCGCAGCAATGCTCTCCGCCCAATCCCTGTCCCGTCCCTCGACCAGATCGGCGCGCAGTTCGTCTCGCTGAAAGATAATCGTTGCGAGAGGCGCGTGTCTTGCCAGCGCGAGCGCATCGTCGAGCAGCGGTTTGTAAGCGATGGTGCGGCCGGGTTCAAAGCCGCAAGAGGCACTCAGTATCAGACGAGGTTCGCAATCGTCGATCCGCTTGGCCAGTTCGGGCGCTGCAAACCCGCCGAACACGACCGAATGGACCGCGCCGATCCGCGCGCAGGCCAGCATGGCGAAGACGGCTTCGGGTATCATCGGCATGTAGATGACGACCCGATCGCCTTTTGCGATTCCGGCTGCGGCGATCATGCCGGCCGTTCGCGAGACATGGTCCTTTAACTCGGCGAAAGTGAATGTCGCGGAATTGCCCGTGACCGGACTCTCGTAGATCAGCGCGGTCGTTGATCCCCTGCCTGCATCGACGTGCCGGTCTACCGCATTGAAGCACGTGTTGATGCGGCCGTCCGGAAACCAGGTGTCCGCCTCGGGATCGTGGGCGAGCGTCGGAAATCGGTACCAGTCCACTCCCTTGGCGGCCTCGAGCCAGAAGGCCTGAGGATCGGTTGCTGCTCTCTGGGCGACACGCTCGAAACTCATATCGTCTCCTGTCGACGGGAGGCGGGAGCAATCGCGCGAAACTGCCGCCCACCGGGTCGAAATAGCAAGCCCCGGGCAGCCGGCGCGCGCCGATCTGCGCGCCGGAACACCAATATCCTCAGAACTTCAGCGTCGCGCGCACGCCGTAGGTCCTCGGATCCTCAAGATAGGCGGTTCCGGCGTTCGGATTCGCCGGGAAGCTCGAACCGGAGCCCGCGGCGGCGATCACGGGGATGTTCGTCAGATTCTTCCCCCACAGGCCGAGGCTCCAGCGACCGCCATTGTCGTAATAGGTGATCGAGGCGTCAACCTTCGCGTAAGGCTTTTGCCGCGTACCGGGCGTATGCGCATAGTCCGCATAGAATTTGCTTTCGTATCGGCTGGTCGCGCTTGCCCGGATGTAGCCCGTGGGCAGGTCGAAATCGTGATAATAGCCGCCGCTGATGGTCCAATTCGGGGCGAACTGAAGCTGGTTGCCATCGAAATTCGCTGAACCGTCGGGCAGCGTGAAGCTCTTGTAGCGGGCGTGGAGATAGCCGAGCGAAAAGTTGATTTGGTCCTGCGACGACGGCTTGATCACGATGTCCGTCTGGTTGCCATAGATCTGCGTTTTCTTCGCGTTGAACGCCTGGGTCTGGGACAGAAAAGCGTTGTAGGCCGTCGCGAACAGGCCTTTATAGTCATAGTAGAAGAATTCGCTGTTGAACTGCAGCTTGCCATCGAGCAGCCGGCTTTTGAAGCCCGCCGTGTACGCCGTCAGCTTCGCAGGCGCGACGGGATCAGCCTTGCCGTCAGTGGAGCCCGGATTGGCGAAGGTATTGAAAGTGCCAGGCTGGAAGCCGGTCTGGATCGCGGCATAGACCAGAATGTGGGGTGCGATATCATAGTCGATGCCGGCTTTGTAGTCGAAGCGATGATAGGATTTGCTGAAATTGTATTCCGCAAGTCCCGCCCCCACCGGATAGGGTCCGCGCCCGGTCCGGTCGTCGGCTCCGTAGCGAGCGCCGATCGTAGCCCGCAGCGAACGGGTGATATTGATGGTGGTCTGGCCGAAGACCGCGGCTCCCTTCAGCCGGTTGTGATCGATCTCGGTCACAGGGATGCCGGTGAAATCATAGGTGCCGACGTAGAAGTGGCCGCTGCTCGTCATGTAATAGCCGTAGGCACCGAGCAGCCAACTGCCCCAGCCCGCCTTCCCGGCCAATCGCAATTCATGGGTCGTCTGCTCGAAATGGATATCCTGGATATTGGGCAGCCCGCTCAGTCCGAAGCGGTCGCTGGCGAAAAACTTCAGGTAGGAGGGGATATAGGTCAAGGTGAGGTTGTCGTTCAGTCCGACTGAGAATTCGCCGCCGAAAATGTGGTTCTCGTAGGACGTCCGTTGCGCCTTCGGTTGACCGAAGGGAGATTGCGCAAGGACTGAGGCCGGCAGCAGGTCGTTCCAGGGATTGCTGTTCAGGAAGGTCCCGGGATCGAGTGTTCCGTCGGGGCGGACGCCGATCGCGACCGCGTTCGTCGACCTGCCATTCACATCCGTGATCATGCCCCACAGGTAGGCGCTGATGCGGTCGGTCGGCGTATAGAGCAGCGACAGCCGGCCGCTCCAGTCGTCCTTGCTCTCGGCCCCCGACGTCAAATAGCCGCTGTGGCGGTTGAAGTCGAACGATCCGCGCACGGCCAACGTATCGGTTATCGGGACGTTCTGAGTGGCGGTAAGATGGGCAAGGGAATAATTCCCCGCTTCCATCACTAGGTCGCTCTCGTACTGGTGCGTCGGTCGGGCGAAGTTCACCGTGACCACGCCGCCCAGCGAGCTTCGGCCGTAGAGCGTGCCCTGCGGGCCGGGCAGCACTTCGATCTGGCTGATGTCGTAGAAGGGCGTGCTGGCGACTTCCCGGGGCATGTAGATGCCATTGAAGTACACCGATGTCGGCGGATCGAATTGCGCGTGATCCTGTGTCGCGCCGACGCCGCGGATGTAGATTTCGGTGGTAGAGCTTTGCAGCTGGAAGCGCACCGAGGGGACGAACGCCTGCACGGCCCGGATGTCGGTGATGCCTTTCTGGACGAGCTCGGTACCGCTGATCGCGGTGATCGCGACAGGCGTTCTCTGCAAGGTCTGCGACTGCTTGTTCGCGGTCACGACGATGTCGCCCAAAGCCCCGGCTGGCGAACCGCCTGCCGGAGCAGGCTGGCCTGTCGTCACCGTGCCGGATTGCGCCTGATCTGCCGGAGCAGCGCCATCGGCAGGCCGCTGCCCATAGGCATTTTGAGCGGCGAGAATGCCCACCGCGATCGATGAAATGGATGCCAGCGTGCGCAAAGTCATGGCGTTTCCCCTCCTATTATTCTTTGTGCAGGTAGGATATCAGCGTTGACATGATCGGGAATGGTTGAATTTCGCACACCGGATAATGAGAATCCAACAACCGCCAAGGACGCAGTACTATAACACCTGCACGAAGATCACCTTGATCTTCAAGGTATAGGTATATGTGGAAGACTTATTTGTTCAGGAGCGACCGATAGCAAGCGCGTTCCCGTCGGGGAGCAGTGCAATCCGACGCATTGTTCGTCAGAACCGCCCTCAACCTCAACTGGATAGGGGGGCGGTGTTCGACTGATCGATTCGGCGCGAAGCGGTGGGTGCGTCGTTCTCCTGAAGATGGCTTGATGAGGTCGCTTTTGACCCTCCCGCAAGGGTGACGGCGTGACGTGCCAATCGCGCACGCATGAAATCGAGGAACAAGCGGACCCGTTTCGTCTTCCTGGTCTCCCCCTGCGTCAGCAGCCAGAGCGCGCCACGAAGGGTCAGGGGAAGATCCGGCATGCGGACGAGCGCAGGCTCCGCATCTCCGACAAAACACGGAAGTGCTGAAATCCCACCGCCTCTGCGCAGCGCCTCGATCTGGCAGTCGGCCCTGTTCGTCACGAAGGCGACGTCGCTGATCGGTATCTCATCGCCGTCGATCCAGTCAGACGGGATGATATTGTTCTTCGTGATCCAGCGCAGGGGCGGCCGCCCTCCGGCATCCCACGAGGAGATCAGCTTGCGGGATCCGTAGACCCCACTGAAGACATCCGGCCCCTTCAGGCCGTACAGGTTTTGCGGAAGATTGTTGCGGTCATGAACCACCCTGAGTGCGATGTCCGCCTCTCTGTTGGTAAGGTTGAGGGGCTCATCGATGGAGATGATATCCAGCTCGATCTCAGGATATCCCGTCGCGAAATCCAGCAGATCCTGCATGAGCAGATGCGTTGCCAACGTTGGAGACAGGGTGATGCGCAGAAGCCCGCTGACCCCTTGGTCCCGTCCCAGGACCAGGCTCTCCAAGTGATTGGAGGAGGCCTCCATCTGTTCGGCGAGAACGAGCACCTCTTCGCCCGCGCGTGTCAGGCGATAGCCGGACGGGAGCTTCTCGAACATCTGTGCGCCCAGCCGCTTTTCGAACAGGCCGATATGACGCAGCACGGTCGAGTGGTTGAGGCTGAGATTATGGGCGGCAGCCCGCACCGAGCCTTCTCTCGCCACCGCCAGAAAATACCGGATGTCGTCCCAGCAAATCATCACGCGTCCTGACACCTTCCCGATTGAAAGCCGGCCTGGTGCGACACGGTGCGCGGCAGGGCAGGTGGCTGCTCGTCGGACATCACCGTGCGCCGGTGATCCATCTGACGGCAAGCAACACGTCCGTCCGAAGGATCGATGTGCTGACCTAGCGTATGTTCGCGTAGGTCCGTTGGTAGTCGTGCGAATAGATCTCGATCAGGTTCCGCCAAGGATCCTCGGTGTAGATAAACCGGTATGGATCGCCGCTTGTCGCGGTCCAGACCCGAGTGCGTCGGCGTCCCCCATGCTCGACGATCCGGGCGGCCAAGATCTCCGGATCGGGGTCGGTCACGCACAGGTGGAAGAAGCCGTGCTGGGGAGGGATGTCAGCGCTCGTGTCCAACTTTGCGGGCGGATCGACGAACTCGAAAAGCTCGAGGCCAACCCCGTTGCCGGTCGCGAGGTGCGCCAGCCGAAAGCGTCTGGCGCCTGGAAGAACCTCCTGGATCAACGATCCGAACGCTGCGTCGCCGCTCGTCAGGTCGAACGGGCCGGCAAAGATTTCGAATCCCAACACGGCGCCGTACCAATCGATGGCGGCATCGAGATCGGGCACGGCCAGTCCGATGTGATTGATCGTGCGTGGGTAGGCCGGGATCGTACTGATGGCCATCGTCCGCTCCTCATGCTGCGATTGTCAGGGCCACCCGATCCGGCCGTCACGCACTCACGCGCGACGCCTCAATCGTGGCCGCGACGCGCTCAATGTTCACGAGAAGCTGTTCGTGCATCTGCCACACCATATCCGGTGCCTGCTTGGCCAAGTCGATGAGATAGGGCCCCTGCATGGTCTCTTCCATCCAGACGTGGGTGCCCTTCGCAGTCGGCGTGAAGATCCACGCATGATAGGCCCGGCAATCCTCGCCGACGGGGCCGCCACCCCAGCCGATGCGGGTCATCGGTTCGAATTCCTGCACCGTGCAGCGGATATGCTGCTCCAGCATCGTCGTCTCGAATTCCGACCCAAGCTGAAGGCGGTGCCGTCCGTCCGAAAGCGTCACTTCGCGCACGCCGGGATAGAAGCGCGGCCAGATCGTCGTGTCCGTGATCATCGACCAGAGTGTCTCCGGTGATGCCGCAATCTCGAGCTCATTGGTGAAGTGAAGCGGAGACTTGCTCGGCTTAAGCTCATCGGGCCAGTTGATTGTCTCGAACATATCGCCTCCTAGGTATCGCGGATATTTATTGCTATCTCGCCGAGATTATTATTCGGATGTTGTCGCATGGCATGGACGCGTTTCGCAACCGGCGAGGCGGCCGAATATTCGACATCTGTTGTGCATGAGAGCACCACCTGCAACGGGCTGCGTGTCTCAGACCTGCGACCAGCCGCCGTCAACGACCAGCTCGCTACCGGCGACGAAGGACGCGTCGTCGGATGCGAGATAGAGAACAGCCGATGCGATATCGTCCGCCTGACCATTTCGACCAGCCGGCGTCTCGGACGTCGACTTCGCGTAGAAGGCGGCGAGTTCGTCGACCGACAGTCCTGCATTTCCGCCGATCGGTGTCTCGATGATTCCTGGTGCCACCGCATTGACCCGGATCCGACGGGCCTGGAGGTCCGTCGTCAGCGTGCGGGCCAGGCTGCGGATCGCTGCTTTCGTGGCAGAGTATACGCTGAACGCCGGGGATCCCGTAAAGCCGCTCACGGAGGATGTGAGGATCACCGAAGCACCATCGCGCAAGACCGGCAGAAGAGTCTGAACGGTAAAGAAGGTTCCCTTCAGATTCGTCGCGATGAGCCGATCGAACGTGTCTTCATCGACCTCTCCAACAGGTGCAAACGCGGCAATGCCGGCGTTGGCGAAGAGGACATCGACCGATCCATGGACATCCAGAATCCGGGCGCGCAGGCGCTCCAGGTCGCGCCCTCGCGTAATATCGGCGGCTACGGGCAAGATTGCGTCTCCGAACTCCGACGCGAGCGCGCGCAGCAGGTCTTCATCTCGATCGGCAGCCACGACACGGGCGCCTTCCGCCACGAAGCGCCGTACGGTTGCCAGCCCCAACCCGCTCGCCGCGCCGGTGATGACGGCAACCCGTCCTTCCAGTCTGGACATATGCGCGATCCTCCTCCGAAAATTTGTCCGTCCGGCCTTGCCGAGGCGGAGCTTCGCCACCCCGTCTCAAGCCAACAGCTGCCTTCAGCCTGACACCAGCGCGCACTCGCACTTATCGAGTGATGGGCGCGAGCGGATGGTTTGGCGACTAATCCAATTTCGACATCCGTTATGCGCGAAAGCACCGCGCGATGTCCGCGGACCGCCGCCGGTCCGGCGATTCCCGCCGATTGGCGCGTCGCGATGCCAGAACTGGGTCCAAGCGCCGGCGGCCTGTTGCATTGACGCAGGGGGCGAAGGTCGGTTGTATCTTTGGGACTCGAATAGGCGATATTGAAGCGGTGATGTTCGATTGGGATGATGTCCGGCACTTCCTGGCGGCCGCGCGCGGCGGGTCTGTTCGCGCAGCCGCGGCGCAACTGGGCGTCAACCATTCGACTGTGCTGCGAAGGATTGCACAACTCGAAGATCGATTGGGCGCCAGCCTCTTCGAACGGCTACCGTCCGGATATCGGCTGACGGATACTGGCGACGAGGTGGTCGCGCTCGCCGAACAGATGGAAGCGGCCTCAAACCGTCTTGAGTCCCGCGTGCTCGGGCGGGACCAAGGCGTACGAGGACTCCTGAGAGTCACGATGGCGCCGACGCTGGCGTCTCATCTTTTCATGCCCGACCTCGCCGAATTCGCGCGCAAATATCCGGAGATCGAGATCGATATTCACTCATCCGATGATCCGGTGAACCTGACCAACCGGCAGGCAGACGTCGCGCTGCGTGTGGTCTACGACAGGTCCTCGCTACCGCTCAATCTTCATGCGCTCAAAGGTCCTGCCTTGTTCGGCGGCGTCTATATCTCGCGCGCGCTACTCGACGACTGGAAGAGCGGAGAGCCGCGGCCTGTGCGGTGGATCCTCAAGGAATTCGACGGCATCCCGGACTGGGCCCGTGCCGGTGACATTCCGATAGCCGACCCCCCTGTACGAACAGTGGAAGCGGGCGCACATCTTGCCGCGCTGCACGAACGCATGGGTATGACGACCCTGCCGTGTTTCGTCGGCGATACCGATTCTCGATTGGCACGCGTACCTGGGTCGCGTTTGAACGAGCACGACACATTGTGGCTCCTCACCCAAGGCGAGACCCGCAAAACCAGGCGGGTGCGGCTGCTCATCGAATTCATGTCGCGCAAACTTTCCGGCTATGCGCCATTGCTGGCAGGCTTGGCCGAGCCACGCGCTGCGCCCGCGCGCTGACCAGCCAATTGCTCTCACACGAATGCGGTGGAACGCGCCAGGCAGGGACTCAAAGGAAGCTTTCGGGATTCCTCGCCATTTCTTGCGACGGGATCGCTTGCGGAAAGCCCCAATGCTCAACCAACTGATTGGCTTCGACACGGTATAGATCGATGTACGCGCAAGGCTCGCCCGCGTGCGTCCCTCTGGCGGCGATGAAGACGAAGTCGCCCTGCGCTGCCAAGAGCACCATGTCGTCGATGGTTCGGTCTCGGGTCAGCACCGCCAGATCGGTCCTAAAGGCGTCGACCCCGTCGCGAACGCCGGGCTCGTGTCGAATCTGACGATCGCCGGACATGAAGCGATCGATTTGCTCGTGCCTGCCGGCAATATGGACCGTCTCGTAATAAGCACGCACGAGCATCCTGGCAGCGGCCGTGTCCACGCCAGGGTCCGGTCGAACTGGCCCGTCGGTCTGGCTATGGCCGCTTCGGTTCGAGGGAGCGGCCGGTGCCGTGAACCACCATAGCTCGGCGACAAGGGCTTTCTCGAACCGGAAAACGGCAAAGACGACCGCGTCTCCGCTCCGGGCGTGGATGACGACAGCGGCGCCGTCCTCGATCGTTCGCGCCACCTCCAGCGCGTCGCCGCCGCCAGTCGACCGCGCCGCGAGCTCACGCAGACCTGCCACGCCGCGCGAGACAGAAGGGTCGTGGAGAAGGAACCCTTCCGTTCGAACATGCGCGATGGCCTTGTCTACGTCGCCGGACGAGAGCCCGCGCAGCGTCTCGACCGCTCTTTCGGTCAAGGACAAGGCCATGTGTCGATCCTCTTGCGCTCAGGCGAGGAAGCGGACCACGCCTCCGTCGACGCGCAGTGCTGCGCCGCTGGTGGCCGAGGACTGCTCCGAGCAGACGTAGACGATCATGTTGGCGACCTCATCGGTCGTCGCGAAGCGCTGGATGATGCTCGTTGGGCGCATCGCATCCAGGAAGCCCTTTTCGGCCTGCTCCTGCGTGATGCCATTCTCCTTTGCCTGCTGCGCCATGAAGTTGCCCAATATCTCGGAGCGCGTCGGCCCCGGCAGGACGGAGTTGATGGTGACGCCGGTCCCCGCTGCTGCCTCGGCAAGCCCGCGCGAAACGGCGAGCTGGGCGGACTTGGTCATACCGTAGTCGATCATCTCCTTGGGAATGTTGACCGCCGATTCGCTGCTGACGAACACCACGCGCCCCCAGCCACGCTTCACCATTTCCGGTAGATAGTGGCGGGTCATCCGGACACCGCTCATGACGTTGAGCTGGAACAGGCTCAGCCAGTCCTCATCGGGGATCTTCACGACGTCGTCGACGCCCTCGTAGGGTCGCAGATAGGCCGTTCCGACGTTGTTGACGAGGATGTCGGCATCGGGAACCTGTGCGATGAAGGCTTCGACGCCCTCGACGGTCGCCAGGTCCGCTGCGACCCCCGAGATGTCCGCGTCGGGAAACGCGGCGCGCATTTCGCGCACGGCGGCGTCGACCCGGTCGCTGCCGCGGCCGCTGATCACGACCGACGCGCCGGCGCGCGCCAGCCCCTCGGCGGTTGCGCGACCGATGCCTGCGGTCGAACCTGTGACGATGGCACGACGGCCCTTGAGATCGATGATCATGTGCTTTTCCTTCTCGTGTTTGTATCAGGCGAAATGGCCGGCTTCCTCGAAGCTCAGCCGGGGATTACGCGGAAAGAGGGACGCGTCCTTGCCTACGCCAATGCTGCAGATGAAATTCGACTGGATGTCGGTGCCGGCGAAAAAGGCCCGATCGATGCCGACATTGTCAAATCCCGACATTGGGCCGCAGTCGTAGCCGAGTGCGCGCGCAGCAATAATCAGATAGGCGCCCTGAAGGGTCCCGTTCCGCATCGCCGTGATATCGGCCATTCCCGGCTGAGCGAAGGCCTTCTGCATCGCTTCAGCATTGTTTGGCAGGAGCTTCGGCAGCTTGTCGGCGAAGTCGAGCGCGTTGCCGATAATGACGGTGAGCGGCGCCTCGAGGATCTTCGCCTTGTTCTTTTCTGTCGCGAACGTCGCGAGCTTCGCCTTCGCGTCTGCACTTTGCACCCAGACGAACCGCGCCGGGCTGCTGTTGGCCGATGTCGGACCCCATTTCATGAGCTCATAGATCCCGCGCACGGCCTCTTCGCTGACCGAGGCGTCGGTCCATCCGTAATAGGTTCGGGCGGACAGGAAGAGCTGGTCGAGCGACGTGCCCGCCAGTTCCGGCTTCATCGTGCCTGCTCCTCGGCGGCAGAGGCGAGCTTTTCTACCCAGTCCTGGTGATAGCTGAACAGCCCGCCTGGATGATCGTGAGCAAGTTTCTGGACGAACCATGGTCCCTGCTGGGTCTCCTCGGACAGGATGTGGCAGCCCTCGTCCGTGGGCGTGATCACCCAGCCGTGAAACGCGGTCGAGCCGGTGTCGTCCTCATCGACGGTCGTCGCCCACGAGACCCTCCGGCCCGGCACGAACTCGGTAATGACGAGATGCATGGGATAGCCGATCGTCACCCGCGTCCATCTGGTACCCAGTCCAAGCGCGGTTGCACCATCCAGGATTTTCACCTGGTCCTCGGGCGGGAAATAGCTCGACCAATTCTCAACATCGACGAGCAGCTTCCAAACCACTTCAGGCGGCGCCTTCACGTCGATCTCATTGAGCGCATAGATGGGCGAGATCCGCGGATCGAACTCGGCAGGGTAGGTCACATGATCAAGCATCAAATTCTCCTGGTTCAGGCGATGGAGCCGCCGCCATCGACCGTGACGGTCGTGCCGGTGGCGAAGCTGCTGGCGGCAAGGAACAGGATGGCCTGCGCGATATCCTCCGGCCGACCCACGCGCTGGACGGGAAGGCTCTTCGCTGTCTTACCGAACAGCGCCTCGCGCTTCTCGCCGGGCATTGCGCGCCAGAGCGGCGTGTTGATCAAACCGGGCGACACCGTATTCACGCGCACCGGAGCGCGCTCAAGCGCAAGCCCGCGGCCGAGCGCCTCGACGGCGGCGTTGATCGCGCCCTGCAGCACCGCACCCGGGCTTGGTCGAACGGCGAGAAAGCCCGATACGAACGTGATCGAACCACTATCGATGACCCGCGCGGCGCGGGCGACCCGGTAAGCACCCCAGAACTTGCTCTCCATCGACGCCCGCGCGTCGTCGAGCGCCAGCGCGCCGACTGGTCCGGTCTTGGTGGCGGCCGCCGTGATCGCGACGTGGTCGAACGCATCCTCGCGCGCGAAGAAGGCTTCGATCGCGCCATTGTCGAGGATGTCGAGCTCGGCGGCCGGGCTCCCTACCTCGTCGGCGATCGCCTGCAGCCGACCACTCGGCCGACCGGCAGCGACGACGCGGGCGCCGGCGTCGGTGAAAGCGCGGGCGGTCGCGGCGCCGATGCCGCCCGACGCGCCGACCACGAGAACGCGCTGGCTTTTGAAATCGAGGCCCATCCTCATTCTCCTCAAGCGACCGAGCCAGGCAAGCCCGTCTCGGTTGGTGGCCCGCGGTCGAAGACTGGCGTGGTGCTTCGCTGCTCGAGCACCCAGGCGGCGATTTCGTCCTTGCGTGCGAACCAGACGCCGGGTCTGGAGCGTGCATGTTCGAGGAAGCGGTCGAGCACGCGAACGCGGTTGGCATGTCCGGAAATGCGGTCGTGAAGGCCGATCGCCATCATCCGGCGGCGTCCGGCGGCTTCCTCGTACAACTGGTCGAACTCGTCCTCGAGCGCTTGCTGATAGGCGACCGGATTGAAGCCCTCGAATGTGTAGGAGGCGATGTCGTTCATGTGCAGCGTGTAGGGAATGGTGACGAAGTCGCCGCCCTTGAGGCGCACGATGAAGGGCTCGTCGGCGCTCGGCTCGTCGATATGATATCTAAAGCCGAGGCTTTGGAGGATGTCGAACGTGTTCGGCGAATTGCGGACATAGTAGGCGTTCCAGCCAACCGGCGTCTCGCCGGTCGCCTTGGTAATGCTTTCCATGCCGTCGACGATGAACCGTCGCTCGGCCTCTGCATCGAGCGCGTAACTGTTTTCCCACGCGCGGCCGTGGGCGGCCGCCTCGTGGCCCCGGCGCACGATCTCGCGGGCGAGGTCCGGCGCCTTGTCAACGGCGTGGCCGACCATGAACGAGGATAGCTTCACCTGATGCTTGTCCATCAGGTCGAGGAGGCGCGGGATGCCTTCATAGACACCGTACTGGAATAGCCCGTTCGTCGCCAGGTCGGGCAGCCCGTCTTTCATCGGCTCCGGGAAAAATCCGGGGGCGCCGCCGATGGGCTGCCCGCCGCCCTCGAACATGAGCGAGACGCTCACCGCGAGGCGGGCGCCGTTCGGCCAGAAAGCGTTGGTGTTGGGCATGACACTCTCCCGCTACGGCGCACCGAGTCGTGCAGCTCCCACGGCATGCGCGACCCGACGACAGGGTTTGCGAAGAGCGCCCAAACCGGCGCTCGAAGGCCCTGAGGTAGTTAGGCCGATCGCGGGCGGTGAGTGCGGAAGTTTGCATATCGGTGGTGCGCAATCGAACCGGCTGCGCTATTCAAGGGCCTGCCGGCGATTTCGGCGCTGCAAGAGTTGTGTTCAGGGCAAGCCAAATGCTCGACTGGGATGATGTCCGATACTTCCTGTCCGTCGCCCGCGAGGGATCCGTTCGGGCCGCGGCAGACCGTCTGAAGGTCAATCACTCGACGGTTTTGCGGCGGATCGCCCAGCTCGAGCAGAAGCTTGGGGCGCAGATGTTTGAAAAGCTGCCTTCGGGGTATCGCCTGACTAGCGCCGGCGAAGAGGTCATCGAGTTCGCCGAAGAAATGGAAGGATCGTCGAACCAGTTGGAGGAGCGCGTCCTCGGCCGCGATCAGGATGTCGCCGGGATTCTGCGCGTGACGCTTCCGCCCGTCGTCGCATCGCACCTGCTCATGGACGACCTCATCACGTTCGCCAAGCTCTATCCAGAGGTCGAGATGGAAATCCTGTCGCTCGATGAACCGGTGAACCTTACCAATCGGGAAGCCGATGTTGCGATCCGCAACGTCCTCGATCGGGACGCGCTGCCGCACAATCTCCACGGGCGAAAAGGGCCCGAGGTCTGTTGGGCGGTGTTCATGTCGCGCGCGCTTCTCGCCTCTTGGGCGGCCGGCGAAGTCGAGCAAGTCCGCTGGATCGTCAAAAACCGGTACGGTCACCCCGACTGGTGCCGCGAGAGCGACATTCCGACAACAGGAACGCCGTTCCGGACGACGGACGCTGCATCGCAGATCGGCGCGCTGCACAGAGGACTGGGAATTACCCTGCTGCCCTGCTTCGTAGGCGATGCGGACCCCCTCTTGGCGAGGGTGCCGGGCTGCGCGACCCAGAAGAACGGAACGCTCTGGATGCTAACCCATGGCGAAACGCGAAAGACCAAGCGTGTGCGACTCTTCACCGACTTCATCGGAAAGCGGCTGGCCGCCTTGGAGCCGCTCGTGGAGGGCCGATTGAGTGGACATCAGCCCAGAAGGCTAGAGCCTCCTGCGAGCGTCACGACCCCTGAACATTCGGCGGCGGCTAATACTGCTTCGGCGCTAGATTATCAGAAGACGCCGGTGGGGCGGGTCGACGGAAAGCCAGACGTCGACAGCCTATCCAAATAGCCGGGCGCCTGCACGAATAGCGTCAAACGAAACATCGTCCGAGCGTCCGGCCGGCAGATTACTCCCAACATACGCGATCTTGAAAACGCGCTGGCTCAGACGAGCAGGCGCAGGTCCGGCGGGTCGAGCATCGGCATGTCTTCCCGGGAACCGACCGAAACAGCGTGTCGGCCGGCTTGCCTCTGACGACCGAGGACTGGCTCTTCCGGTCCTGCGTTGGGATGTCGGTCAGAAGGACATAATGTCGCGAACCTCCGAGCGGTCACGCCCGATATTGATGGCTCGCGGCTCAGCAACATGGCGCGCCTTTGGGACGCCGACCTGCCGCCGCACGGTCCACGTCGGCCAGTGGCGGTGCGATTGCGCACAAGGCTTGTCGAAAATTGGGGAGGTCGGCGGTTGCGCCCGACCTCGTGCCGTCCGGCGTTGAACGCCGAGAAGGCCCCGTAGCGATGAAAGGCGCAGTTCGTCGTCCAGACGCGAAGAACCGGCGGCGTATCCGCGGCTTGCCGACCGCGGCGCGCAGGAGACCCCATGGCAATCGATTACAAACATTATCGCCTTCCCTGGCCGACGATGATCGGGGGCGGCATCGTTACGGGATTCCTGTCGCTTGGCGTCCATATTCTGATGCTGCAGGGTCTCGGAATACCGTTTCCCGGGCGCGTGGGCGTACCGGCCTGGGCGTCCCTGCTCAACGTCGCCCTTGCCGTGGCAGCGTTGATGTATCTCGACGCGCTGTTGCGCGAGCAGACCATGCTGCGCTTGCCGTGGAGGCGATGGCTGGTCCTCGCCGCGCTATATGCAACGCTGAAGGAGGCCTTGCGCGGAAATATAATGAATGCGGTCGTCACGACCGCATGGACGTTCAGCGCCGCCCAAACGATCAGTCCGGTCCTTTACAGCCTCGTCCTGGCAGGCCTTGTCGTTCTGGTCGGTCCAAGAGCGTCCAAGCCCGCCCTTCGGCTGGTCGCCGCGGCTGTGATCGCTCTCGTGATGTCGTTTGCGGTGAAGCCGACTGTCGGGGCGATGCTCTCTCCTCTCATGAGCGCGATCGCCCATCTCGACCACGCCGACGTATATCCATTCCCATATGGCTGGCATGTAATGATCTGGGCCTATCTGACGTATGCGGAACCCGTCATCGCGGCGTTCGTGACTGCCGCGCTCGTCTGGCCCCAACTCCGGGGTCGCCGCGGAACGATCGTAAAATTCACGGTCATGATCGCTGCGATCAAGGGCGCAATCCTTCCGACCTTTCTATTCAGCCAGTTCGACAAGGCCGGACCGGCCGTCGGGATGCTGAGCGAAAGCCAGTTTCTATTTGAGGCTCTTCTCCTCGGTCTCCTCGCGGGCGCGACTTGGACGTGGGTGGATCGCACGAAGGCGATTTCAAAACCCGTTACTGGACCTTTCTAATGGCGCAAACGCCCAACGATCATGGCTGCTGCAGACGCGCCACGTTAAACCACAGCAGGAGACTTTACGTGCCTGAGCCAGACGAGCAGACGCCAGCAGCCGATCGATTTTCGTGGGTTACGCGTCGGAAAGCGCCCGAACGGATCCCACGTCAGGTAATTGAGCGCTTCGACAGGCTCGAAGACCTGTCCAGTACCGTTTCGGACGTTCTGGACCAGCTTGGCCTCATTGGCGCGATCGGCGCCTCACGGCTGAAGCCGTCGTTGCCCGAAAAGCGCGTTATCGGCCCGGCGCTCACGGTCCGCAACGTCGAACAACGCCGCTCTGCCTCTACTGCAGCGGCCGACAACGAATGGAAGATGGCCGAGATTCTGGCCGTCGTAGAGGCGAAGCCGGGTGATGTTCTCCTGTTCCAGGGTGTGCATGACACTTCGAATATGGGCGGCCTGCTGGCGACTATCGCCCAGCGCGAGGGGATCATAGGCGCCGTCGTCGACGGTGGCGTCCGCGATGTCGGCCATTCGCGCAAGATCGGACTACCCATCTGGTCTGCGGACGTAAGCCCGGTGACCGGCAAGTGGCGGTGCATCACGGAGGAAATCAACGGCGTCGTGAATCTGGCCGGCGTGACGGTGGCGGCCGGCGACCTGGTGATCGCCGACGAAACGGGCATCTGTGTGGTGCCACGCGAGCGCGCGGAAGAGGTGCTCGAGCGCTGCGAGGCCATCACCAGAGCCGAGGCCGCGGTCGAAGCCGATATCGCGGCCGGAGTACCGCTGACCGACCTGATGGAGCGCCTCTACGGCGACAAGAAGGGTTGAGGCATTTTCAGCGTCTCGCAAACCAAGAATCGGAGCGGATAATGGACGAGGTGGAATTCACCCACGTTTCGGTGATAGCGATCGACTTGCAGGAATCGATCAACTGGTATGTCGAGCTGTTCGGCGCTGACATGATCGTCGAGGTTCCCAGCCCGAAGTTCATAGGTCCGGCGGCATGGCTGAAGCTGGGCCATCTAGGCCTCCACCTGGCGCAAGCGGACGCTCCGTCGCCGACGACGGTGAACCATTTCGGCATCGGTATCCTCAGGCCCGAGCTTTTCCAGTCGATCTATTGCAGTGCGGAGGAACGCGGGCTGTTCGACGAGCGCCTGGGATCGCACATCTTCGAAATACCGAGCGGGGAAGTGCAGATGTATCTGCTAGATCCAGGCAACAATCTGGTCGAAGTCGACTTCCCGGACGTGAAGCTCCTCGATCGTGGCGTCATCAAGCACATTCCCAAGCTGGCCGACACCTTTAGCCCGCAGCCTGACCGGGCGGGGGAGGGCGTGCTTTTTCGCTGGCTCCGCCAAGATCGCGCCTAACTGGCCGCTAGATCGTCGCCAGTGCGGAACAATACTGCCGCTTGCTGGGTGATTTCGTCGACCGGATAGCCCTATACAGATCTATTAACTTGTTGCCTCTTGAAGACTCATTCGCTGATGATTGTCGAGATGATTGAAGATGGCGAGAGGAGACACTCGGTAGGTCGCACCAGCATTCTCTACAGCATCGGTCGAAGGCGCGGGTCCCACCAGCTCGACAATCTCGTCGATCGGCGCAAGCAACTCGGCAGCGAAAGCGCGCTGAAACTTCTGACGGGCCGTAGCCAGATCGGTCAGAGGCAGCAATTGATCCTCTTCGGGAGCGATCATGCTCTCCGCCACGAAGCGCGCCGCCTCAAATCGCAGCGCTTCCGGGCTGCGCCGCCGGAAGTGAAGGGTCGGGCGCCGATGTCGCGACGTCCTGACGCCAAGCCCTATCGGTAGATCAGTGCCTGCCGCAGGCGGCTTCACTCGGCCACGGGCGATTCCCAGAAAATCAAAGAGCCGTTTGTCGTCTATCGGGCCAGATGCCGGACCCTCGTCGTAACGAAGCTGGCGGGCCATGGCGCGACCCGCATCCCATGGCGTCGTCCCGTCCGAGAAATAGCGATGACGCTCAGACGAGGCGCGACCTGTTAGCGGAAGCGTGGCGGAAATTCCGGGCGCGTCGGCGATGGCGAGAAGCCGATCAAGCGTCATCTCGGTGTCCGGCTCGATTACAGGAACGATCTCGGCGAGCGCAGCCTTGCCCGTCCGGACAAACAGCGATCCAATTTGCTCCATTAGTTGTTCGGGCGCTTCACCTGGGTCGTAGCCAAGCCGCGCTTCCCATGCGCGCCAATCGGCAACCTCTTCGTCGCTGCGCTCCGCGGTTACGTCCGCCCAGATCGTCGCGAGCGGCTCAGCCGAAATGTCGAGTTCGCGTAGCCGGTCCAGAACAAGTGCGATCAGTTGGTCGACGGCTGCATCGAAGCTTCCAAGGTCAAGCGCGGTGGCGGGGATGTCATTGAGATGACGGACAGGCTCCCAAGGCGCATTGCGTAGCGCGCGAACCGAAACTTGCATCGTTAGATCATCAGACGCAAAGCGCATGCGGGGCCAAACAAACCCACCGCCGACCGCCGCCAGGTCGTGCGACAGCCGCCAGTCCATGGGCGGCGGCCCGCCAATCGATTCGTGGGGCGCCTCGTGATGCAGGCGCCACCAGTTCGCGGCGAACCATTCGGCAAGCGGATATAAAGGCAGTCTCGCCCGGTCTGTCACCGTCTTCGCCCAGTCATCGAAAAGACGGGTCGCCGGCACGTTGTCCACCGCAACGACGAGCGAAGCGAGCGTCAGCGCTCTGCGAGGATCCGGGTCATCGCCTTGCAGCCATTCGTCGATATGAAAAGATAGGGTGCTCATCGCTCGGCATCGGCCTTTAAAATAGCTGGCCGAAGCGGATCCGACAGCGGCATCGGATAGCCGTGATATTCGCCTTTGTCAGCATTCTCTAACTGCGCCTCGAACGCGACGCCGTCGCGAACAGCCCAGATCAGGAAAGGATAACCAGTCTCCTTGCGCCCATCCACCAATCCCTTGCGCGCACCGTCCCTCAGCAATCGGATGGCAGCCGTCTTCTTGAGTATGCCAGCGTCGTCGCAGAGCGTCGCATTGGCGCGCGGTGCAGCGGGCGGCGTTAGTTTGAAGTCGCCAGGGTCGCGTTTGTGCTGCGGATTGCCGGTGTACCGTACGGACTTGGCCAAGCTATCCGCATAAGCCTTATCGCCCCTGTTACCGGTCCATGAGCGCAGCCTGCGCTTCGGATTGAACACAAGATCGCCTGCGCCGGTCCGCTTCCTATCCCTCATATTCGCTCGCCCGTCACGAAAACCCATCCACATCCTGCAGCCGTCAATCTAGGTGCTTTCTGCGCGTACGGCCAGCCTCAAGCACCTCGTTCTCGAGTGGTCATCCGAGCCGTTTGTAGACGGGCAGGTCCAAGCTCGGCAATCGCGACAGGCCGCCCTTCCGGATGCCGGCATCCGACTTCTCGAAGCCGTTCCGCAGCCCATGATCGCAGCGTCGTTCGGCCGGGAGGTTCGTCTCGTTGCCCTGGCCTCGCCTGCGTATCCAGCAGATGGAGAGGAACCCAAAACTTCGCACAACTGCATTCCCATCGCTGCGTCCCGCACCGCCTCGCTAGCAGGAAACTCTATCGCTGGGAGTCCGTGGCGATTAGGAAATCGCAATCGACGTGCAGGACGCTCGTGCGCTTACCAAGAACGCACTGAGGCTCGATCCGTACTATCGGCCGAGGTCGCCACCAAGCATTTTGGCCGGCATTTGCCGTGAACCAGGTCTTTGACCTTGCATTCAAGCGAATCGCCATACTCGTTCTTTCTTCCGATAACGATGATTCCCGGAAAAAAGATGTTGCTTGCCGGCGGGCGAAACGCGATGAGTCTGGGATGAGTGAAACAACCAAGTCTTCTCGCCGCGATTTCAAACCGGTCTCGTTTGATCGAGAGGAAGAGCGCAATGCCTTGGCTGTCATCAGGCCAGAAATCGACGGGCCTACGTTATCCGCAGCTCTGGCCCAGGACGTCGAAGCAGCCCGCCGCTACGCCGCGGCTTGGAAGGCCGATGCGACCCGGCGCGCTTACGAGTCCGACTGGAGGATCTTCCTCGCTTGGTGCGATAGCCGGTCTATCGAGCCGTTGCCCGCTGCGCCCGCCGCGGTAGCCTTGTTTCTCGCCAGAGAGGCCACCTTGGGTATCGCGCCGTCCACAATCGGACGGCGATTGGCGGCTATCGGCTATGTTCATCGTACCCTCGGTTTCGATCCGCCACAAAATGCCGCCGGCAGCCAGGCGATCCGAGATGTTACTGCTGGCATCAGGCGAACCCATGGAGCGCGCAAGGAGCGTAAGCGGGCGCTTGGCGCGGATATGCTGGCTGAGATGATCGCTGCGATTGAAGGCGATGAACCACGCGCGGTCCGCGACCGCGCCCTGCTGGCAGTCGGCATGGCAGGCGCTTTCAGGCGATCGGAATTGGTCGCCATCCAGCTAGATCAGGTCGTGATGGTGCCTGAGGGCATGCGGATCCTCATCGGCCGCTCCAAAACGGACCAGGAGGGTGAAGGCGCCGAGATCGCAATTCCGGAAGGGAAGAGGATCAGACCGAAGGAGTTGCTGGTGAGCTGGGTTCAGCTGGCCGGCTTCGATACGGGCCCAGTTTTCCGAAAGCTCACCCCGCAAGGTCGCATTAGCCCAAAGCCGATGAGCGACCGCGGGGTGGCGCTTGTTGTAAAGGCACGCGCCGAGGCCGCCGGTTTTGATCCTGATACCGTATCAGCCCACTCTCTCAGGGCGGGCTTTCTTACCGAGGCGGCGAGCATGGGCGCATCCATCTTCAAAATGAGAGATCAAAGCCGTCACAAGTCCCTGGACGTACTCGCGGACTATGTTCGGGCCAAGGAGCTGTTCGACGACCACGCAGGGCTCAAGTTTTTATAACGCCGGGTTACGCATCTTCCGGAAAGCGAACATGTCTTATACAAATTGTTTTCATTACGCGCCGGCCCTAATAGCTTAATTTGCCCTACGATATTCGTGATTTGCCTCGCTGGCGGACCCATTCCAATCCCGCTCCATATGCTCGACGTCGTCCCTTGCACGGCGCAGCTCTTGCGCCATGGACTGGGCGATCAGCCGCCGCTCTTAGCGAAGGCTTTAACCTTGTCGCGGGAATCGTCGAGCCAGCGTGCGAGATGGGTACGCTCGGCGCGATCGGCTTCGACCGATCCGTAGTCGCCGGTCAGAACGCCGCGCTCGCCAAGAACGTGCGAGACACGACCCAGCATCGTGTCCCCAGTTTCAGCGGAGCATATCAACGCCCGCACTCTCCCCACCTCGTCGACGAGCGTTCCTATGGGGCCGCGTTCGATGCCGAAAAAGGGCCGCCCTAAGGCGGCCCAAGGATAAGAGAGGATACCAGAGAATGGGGGCACCCTACTGGTGGGATCGCTCTAGCACCCGGGAGTCCAGTTGCGTCACGAGATTCTCTACTCTTGGACTCAGGAATTGTTGAGGGACGAACAACAGGCTTCGCGGCATCCTGAACGCATGGGGTTTGGTACCCTGCCGGAGGCACCATGACCGATCGCTTGTCGAAGGCTCTCATCCAGACGATATCGCTCGCTCTCGCGGCGGCCAGTCCGTCCAGCGCCGCCCCACCCAACGCTGCGGCTAGGCCCTATCAGGTCGAATGGGTCTACCGTGTGCGCTACGGATTTCAGGACGAGTGGTGGCGGCTGTTCCAGAAGTATCAGATCGCCGAACTCGACGAGGAGCAGCGGCGCGGTTACGTCCGCAGCTACGCCGTCTTCCGTCCCAGCCTTCACACCAGCGAAGATGCGCGCTGGGACTATAGGATCGTGATCGATTACAACGGTTATGAAGGATCGACGCACGAGGGTGAGGTCGAAAAGGTTCTATTCCCCGACGGCGAGACCCGACGTCGGGAAGAGGATCGCCGCTGGGAACTGACCACCAATCATTGGGATCTCCCGATCCATGAAATCGATCCTCACACAATCCAGGGCTGAATGCCGCCTTCGACCCGGGAATATCGTGCTGCAGTCGGGCGGCCGTATCAGCCCCGACTTATTGCTCCCTACGATAAAGCAGGTTGGAAAGTCCGCTCTTGCCGGCTAGCCGATACCGGCATCCAGCTTGTCCTGTGTCCGGGTTTCGAAATCCGACGCATCGTGTCGCTCGCGCAGTTGGCCTGCCGGATCTCCGGAGACGCGATTGACCATGCGACCGCGGATCACCGCTGGCCGGCCGGCTATGGTCTTCGCCCACCGAAGGAGATTCTCATAGTCCTGCACCTGCAGGAATTCGGCCGCTGTGCCGTAGAAATGTCCTTCGGTGAGCCCGCCATACCACGGAAAGACCGCAATATCGGCGATGGTGTAGTCCGAACCAGCAAGATACTCGCTCTCTGCAAGCCTGCGATCGAGGACATCGAGCTGCCGCTTCACCTCCATTGCAAAGCGATCGATGGCATATTCGATCTTGAGCGGCGCATATGCATAGAAGTGGCCAAAGCCTCCTCCCAGATACGGCGCTGATCCCATCTGCCAGAAAAGCCAGGACAGTGTCTCCGCCCGGTTTACCGGTTGGCTCGGCAGGAAGGCATCAAACTTCTCCGCCAGATAGGTCAGGATCGCGCCGGATTCGAAAACCCGTATCGGCTCGGTGCCGCTACGATCGATCAGTGCCGGTATCTTGGAGTTCGGATTGACCTCGACGAAGCCGCTTCCGAACTGATCCCCCTCATTGATCCGGATCAGCCAGGCATCATATTCCGCGCCCTTGTAGCCAAGCGCGAGCAACTCCTCGAGGAGAATGGTCACTTTCTGACCGTTGGGGGTCGCAAGCGAGTAGAGTTGCAGGGGGTGGCGGCCGACCGGCAATTCCTTATCGTGGGTCGGGCCGGCGATGGGGCGATTGATGTTGGCGAACTGGCCGCCATTTGCCTTGTCCCAAATCCACACCTTGGGCGGGACATACTGGTCTTCATCGCCCATCAGAAAATTCTCCGGATAGCCTCGACGGTCGGAATTTCAGACCGCCGAGTCGGCAGTGCCGCCGACAGATTTGGTACATCGCAGCGATATTCAAGGGCACGCGCGACGACAATCAACACTTATCGTCCGGGCGGGAGGGCGTCACATGCCACGTCTGTGGATCGGCGACCAAGGTAGGACCCCGCCAAAGATCCGACGACCAATCGGTCTGGCTCGGTTTACGATCGCACCTGATCGGGAAAATTGGCTCCAAAGAGACCCCACTTTGAAAGAGTTTTTGGCCACCTTTCAGTCGCTTGTAGATGTTCTGCCCAGGGGCCCCACTTTGGCCGCCGATCCACTACTGGACGATTGTCGCACTGTCCGTTAGGGCAAAGCGTTACCCAACATTCCAGTCGAGACTGGCTCGCCTTCCTAGCTAGCAAATGCGGTATTGCACACGGCATAGGAAAGTGTGTGCAAGATGCCTCGCAAACTGACTCTCGCCCACCAGACTGCATATGGTCGCCACACGACAAACCGGGAGGCGATGCCACAATAGCGGCCACGCGCCGGCGAGGGTGACCGTCTAAATAAGGCACCACTGCAACCGCGTCGTCCAGCACCCGTTGAACAGGTGACTTGAGACGGGGGGATCAAAATGACCGAGAAGAAAGGTCACGGCGAACCCAAAGCGGCTTTGCTGCGTCGCCATTGCGTGCCACTGCGGGCTCGACAAAGCCTGTTACCGTGCAGAGGCTCCGCGATGGATGTGCGCCGGTTCACCGCGAGTTGCTGAATTTCGGGTACCGTATCGGCGCCCGTCGCCGAGATCGAAGACTTCGTGGACCGGCGCGTCAATATCGGTCGAAGCGCCGCTCAGACCGGTGGGATCCCCGCCCCGGCTAACACTCGATTGATCCCACGGACACATTGGTCGCGAAGATCTTCGAGAAATCGAGCCAGCGCTTGGTCCCTGAAATCGAGATAATCATCGACCATCAAGATAGTCTTGTCCTTCAGTCCAAGCTCGATCTGGTTGCGCAGCTTGCGCAACATCTTGTCGATTTGCCCGAGGTCGCGGCGCGCGTCTCCATTATGGAGGTCGTGATAACCGCCGATCGCCTTGCGGATAACGACCCGGCTCTCCCGGTCCACCAATTCGCCTGTCCGAAGCGCCTGCTGAGTATCCCTGAGCGCGCCGAGGAATGCCGTCGGGCTTTCGCAGTGGAACGGTACCTCGAAAGCGGGGCGCGCAAACGCCATCCTGATGGTCTTTAAAATGATCTCATCGAGATCCTTGGGCGCACGGACCTGAATGACATTCTGATAATAAGCGCGCTGCAAATCTGGGTGACTGTTGAGGAACGAGACGCACTCGTCCCAGGACCAAACGAGGGCGAAGCGTTTGCGACCCTCTTTCTCCCACTCCTCGTTGATCTCATCGACCCAGCCCTGGACCTTCGTGTCTCGTCGTACCGTTGTCGCAAGGATCCACATCTTCAGGTCGGGCCTGAAGTCCAAAGCCTCGAGAGCCTCCCGTCGCAAGAATGCGCGGCTGATCGGGCCGCCGGGATACGGCACGCCCTTGCCGTCGGTCTCTTTGAGCCGCTTGCACTGAATTCCAATCATCCCGTAGCGCGGCGACTTGCCATAGACATCGACGCCGTTTTGGGCCTGGCCCGGGCTTCCAAACTGCTGCGCATTGGATACGCTATAGACATCGCGCAGAAGCCCCACGCACAGTTCCTCGAACTGCTGCCAATGAAGGGGAGGCTGGAAGAATTGCCATACCATCTGCTTGTCGCCCCAAACGCCTCACACCTACGGCACTCCGGCTAGCGTGCTCGGCCAAAAACGCAATCGCATCTGAGTGCAGCGTTCCCGCCGGCGCTTGCCCTTCCATGGCTGTACCATCGCTCGTCGCGCGGACGAAAACATGACGCCGCTCGTTGCCTCTTGCCTGCGAGGTCGGAGAGACGTGTACATGCGCGATGCCGCAAGAAACGTCCGACCAGACTCCCATCGAGATCGACCCGACGATCGAGGCTGCCGTTCCGGGCTTCGGCTTGTCGAAATTGCTTGAACATGCCCGCAATCACGTGCGGGACCCGGACCCGCAGGCAACGCTTCGCCAGACACAGGATAGCCTACTCGGCTTCCTTGCGGCGCGAGACCCGATCGCGCTGCTCGCACGGACCGGCCTGCATGTGATCGACGAAAGTTGCCGAACGGCCGACGATCTTGTCTTCGAACAATGCGAGGCGGAGATCCTCCAGAGCCTTGCGCTTACACTGCCGCAGGGACCGCAGGTCCCGACATCGCCCCGATCGATAGTTCGTGGCTGGTACCTTGCCGAACGCACCGTCCGCGCCTTCTCCAATGTGACCGGCGAAGGGATCGACTCCGATGATCCGATCGCGAGCATCACCGCGGAAGCAAGAGTACAGACGCTCTATTATCGCAATTTCTTCGGCAGCGAGGACGCGAAAGCGATCCTGCCAACACTGTTGAAGCCCATGGACGCACTTTCGCGCGAGCGGCTCGGTTTCTGCCTTTCCGACTTCGCGGCGGCACTTCTTGGCCTCCTCGACAGGATCGGTCCGCGGATCAACGCCTTCGAAGCACCTGCCATGTTCCAGAGCGGCCACCTCGATGAGGCCGGCCTCTCCGCGATCCTGTCGACGGCGCCCATGGCCGAGCGCGCCTGGCGCTTTGCGGGCAAAAGCCCGGCAGTCACGCGAGCCCAATGCGCCTTTCAACTCAGCGAAATGGCGTGGGCCCCGGTCTTCACCTTTTCCCAAAAGGAACTTCAGGGCTGGTACGGCGAGACGATCGCCCACGCATTGACACGTTTGTCGCTCCGGTTCGGCGATCTTGCCGGATATAATCTCGAGCGGCTATATCTCGACAGCCCAATCCGCGAGCAGCCCTTCATCCGTCTCCACGACGACGCGTTATTTCTCCCGGTGCCGGGGCTCTTGGTGAGCTTTCCTTTCCAGATGATCGAGGGGCTCATCCGGGGCGATACCGCGCTCGAAGCAGCCTATTCCCATGCGCGTGCCCGCTATCTGGAAGATGCCGCGGAGGCGATCTTCCGAACCGCCATGCCGTCGGCGCGTATCTATCATCCGGTGCGCTGGAAGGATCCCGACAGCGGCGAGTCATTCGAGAACGATCTGTTTGTGATGCTCGGTAATCACATTTTCCTGCTCGAGGCGAAGTCCGGGAAAGTCAAACCAGCCTCGCGACGCGGCGGCCTTGAAAGCCTTAAAAAGAATTTCAGGCAGCTCTATGTCGAGCCGGGCATCCAGGCGCACCGGCTCGAAGCGATCCTACGTCGCGGTCCGGAGGCGCAGACGCTGCTGCGCGACAGCAAAGGCCGACCGCTCGACATCGACCTGTCGCGTCCGGTCATCGTGCATAGCTTCGGTATATGCATTGAGCATTTTGCCGCCATCACCAGCAACCGCGAAAAGTTCGTGTCTCTGGGTCTGATCGGGCCGGACGACGCTTGGGCTCCCATCCTCTCGCTTGGCGAATTGCGAATGATCGATGCCCGCCTCGATACAGAGGTGTCCTTCTTCCATTATCTGACGCGCCGAGCCGCGATCGAACAGCAGATCAGCTTCCACGGCGACGAGCAGGACCTCCTGTCCATGTATTTGGTGAACGGCTTCCAGATCGACACCGCCGCGCTCGATGGCAGGCAGGTCCGTTTCGGCATGGCCGACGCTCCTGTACGCGGGCACAAGATACCACGCCAGGATCGCGGCGAACTCGATACGCCGGGCGTGCAGCTGCCGCACTCCTGGCGCCGCGTTGCGGCAGAACTTTATGCCAGCGACAATCGAAACCGCTTCGACATGATCGAGACCATCATGAACCAGCATCCTCAGGGGCTCGCCGATCTGGAAAGACGCGCGCGCAGCTACCGTTCTGGGGCGCGGGGTGGTTCCGGTGAGGTCGCTGTAATACGCTATTCCATCGGCAACCGCACGTTTGTCGTCGTGCAACTTCTCAGCAACGCTCGTTTCGGATCGGAGTCTGCCTGGCATGATCATGCGCGTCAGATCGCCATCGGCCTTCAGTCTACATTCGCCGCAACCGAATGCGTCGTTGTGCTGCGCGCCAAAAAGTCGCGCGCAGCGTTCGATGCAATCAGCTTCTTTCGATCGGAAATCCAAAATAGGCTGATCGAAAAAGCCTGAGGGGAGCCGCCAACGACCAGAATCTATGTCAATCGGCCAGCTAGTCTAGAAGGATACGTGCTGCAACCAGATCAATATAGAACCCGCAATATGTCGCAGCGCGCCCGTGATTTCTTCCTTAAAGGTGACGCCTAGCGTTCCGGCGACGCCCCAGAGGGCTTTTGCCATGTATTCCCTCGCGAGATCCTTAGTCTTATCGAAGACCTTACCGCCTTCAGATTTAGCTGCGGTAAGGACACTACCCGCCCAAGCGAGAAAAGCGCCAGCTCGACCGACGGCCCGAGCGTCCGGGACCTCGGAGGTAAGCTGATCCTTTAATTCATGCGCTGCGGACTCGATCTCTGGTCCGAGCGGTGGATTCTCATCTACAGGCTCTGGCGGCTTGTTGTGCCCTATCTGGGCGGGACCACCCGCCCCATACGATCCTAACGCCGCAAGCACTTCGTCGACGCCTGAAATTATGCGCGCGCGTAAGTCCGCTTCGCCGGCAGTGGTCAAATCGAACCCGACGCTATCGTTGGCAAGATGAGCGATCTCGGACGCAAGCGGATCGGCGGCGGCCGTGCCATCGCCTGCGACCAGCGGAGCAATATCGCCGGAGTGTGCGGCGACTTGATGTTGCACATATCGTCCCAGCCGATCCGCTCAGACAGCGACCGCCCACTCTCCCTTCGTTTTGTCCTGCTTCGCCGCTCCGTCGGCACCAGCGGCTGCCAGCGTCGTCGCATTAATCTGGATAGAGGGCGACGACCCAAGTGTACCAAGACGATGCTGCACGTCGAACCCGGCGAACACGCCTAACTCCTCGCTCCAGCCCAAGATGAGGGTGCGACCGTCAGCCTCCGGCTCAAGCCGATCGATGCCCGTCACCTGGATGCGGAACTCGTCCTCCGATCGGCTCTTGCCGCCGTGAGACAGGTTCCAGATGTAGAGCCTCACCGTGTGGCGCACGCCGTCGCGGTCCATGTCGAAGCGCGCGGGATGCGCGCCCTCGACACCCAAGCGTGCGACCGCCCATCCGTCGGCCACGATGGCGTCGATCGCACGCTTGATCAGCGCTTCCTTATTCAGGCGGGCCATTTCTGTCCTTTCTAAGTAGCCTTAGTGGCGAACAGCACTCCGGCGACATCGGGCGGAAGTGCGCCGCTATTGGCGAACAGCCTGAGCCCTTCATTCATTAGGTGTTCGATAAGACGATAGGGTTGGCTCTCGTCCGGGAAGAGAGCCTCGACAACCGCTTTGAGAGCACCGTCGGAATCCACGCTTCCCACGTTCCATTTCGTGCCCGCACCCTCGGTCGTCCCTCGCGTGACGTCCTTATCGATCGCGTGCGCCATCGCAAACTTCGCGGCCTCGATCTCAGATGCGAACAGGCCTTCTGCGGCCAGCGAGGCGAGGACCCGCTCGTTGACCGTCGTGATTCCGATCGTCTTCTTGTCGACCGTCTTCTCCAATGCCATCCCCGCCTCCTATCGCTTAACTAGTTCAGTGTGACGTGCAGACTGCCGCTCGAGCGCCCATTCTGCGCGCAGACGGCCCTTCAGGGCCTCTCGCGCCCGCGCAGGTGGCAGCTCCTCCTCGTAGACAAGAAGAATGATTTGATCCGCCATGTCAGGAAGAACCTCAACGATCTTGGAACGATGTCCACCGTCGAGGCGGCCGAACGGCGAATCGATGACGATCGGGCCACGAAGCTGTGCATTATTCTGCAGCGCCGCGACGAGCGACAGCGCGACAACATGCTCGGCACCAGCGGACCGAATCGGAATGTCCGAACCATCGCGATGCATGATCGTAAGACCGTAGCTGTCGTTAATTCGCAGTCCTTCATAGTCCTGCTCGGTGGTCAGCTGCTTGAAGTAACGGCTCGCGTCGGCCTCGACGCGGTGACGGAGCTGATCGCGGTAAACGTCCACGCTGTCTTTGAACAAATCGTGCAACCGGCTTGCCAGATCTCGGCGGCGGCGCTCCGACTCCATCTGTCCGCCGGCCAGCTTGTCGAGACGCTTTTGGATGGTGTCCCGATAGTTTGCGTTCGTCGCGAGCTTTTCGGTCGTCGCTTTCACGCCGTCCTCGAGCGCAGCGATCTGCCGAACGACGGAATCGTATTCACGACGCAGGCCCTTTAGCTCGTCCTCGGCGTCACCGGTCAGCTGCTTGCCGATCTCCTCGATCTCGGCGGTCTTCGAATAAACCTCGCGCCTCCGTGCCTCGAGGTCCGACCACAAGACCCGCAACGCATCGGGATTAGCCAGCGCCAACTGGTTCTCTAGCGCGTCGAGCCGGCGGCGCACGCTGCCGAGCTCGCGCTGATCGGCATCGGGTGACCCGACACCTACATCCGGAAGCAGTGCGCGGATTTTCGCCTGCGCGTCACTCGACACAGACTGCAGGCACGTGGGGCAAGAGGCGTCGTGCCCCTCGGCTAGACTATGCAACACCTGAGCACGGGTTACCGCGCTCTGGAGGTCTGCCTCCCGCGTCCTATGCGCAGCGACAGCTGCCGTTAGCTGAGGACGCAAGATGGCGGACCAGGCCGGCGACATCGCCTTCGTGATGTCATCCTTCTTCTGCTGCACTACTCCCTCAAGCGTCGTGACCTCACCCGCTAGCCGGTCGCGCTTGTCAAGCAACGACGCCATGCGCTCGCGACGGCGCATGTCGTCCTCGATCGCCACCTTCCTACCCCGTAGGATCTCGAGGTCCTTCTCGTGACGAAACAGATCGCCCGTGAGCACCTCGCGTTCCTCGACGAGGCTCTGGAGCTGGTTCCCAAATTCGCGCGTCTTCTGATCGCCTTGGGCGGCCACGGCGACCCGCTCCTCCGCCTTGTCGAGGGCGGCTTTGAGACTTTCGCGCGACTTCGTGAGCGTGGGCAGGCCAAGGATGCGCTCGATCGCCTGACTGATCTTCGGCCCCATATCCGTATCGCCATGGAGTAGGTCTTCGTATTCCTGCAACAGCTCGCCGTCGAAGAGGAAAAACCTCGCGATCTGCTCAGGAAGGATCTGCTCGATCTCGACTGCCGCCTGCTGTGGAGAAAGGATGTGGCCACCACGCTCAAGGTAATAGTCGGCGACATAGTCGTTATGACCGATGGGAGTGCTGGCGCTGCCCTTCGGTCGGCACGTTCGGATCAGCCGATAGTCGGCTCCGGCGTACGTCAGGTTCAGCTGGACCTCGAAGCTCCGCGCCCCTTCGGAACGCGCCTCCCAGTTGATCATGTCGTGAAACGACACCGGCCGTCGACCGCGACCGATGATTTTGCCGAAGAGAGCAAATCTGAATGCGTTCAGCAGCGTGGTTTTGCCGCGCATGTTCTCGCCGTAGAACACGGTAACGCCTTCCCCGTCGGGGAGGTCGAACGCCTGCTCACCCTTAAACGCACCGAAGTCTTTGAGGTGCAGCGACTTGATCCGAAGCATCAGATCATCTCCGCAGCACGCTTGGCGATCGCCTCGTCGACTAGTCTCGACGCGTTGTCAGCCACGATCCCGCCAGCATGCAGCCGGAGGATTTCCAGCATGAGGTCGCGATCAACGTCCGGAAACTGTTCCAAACGCACCCTCTCTATCGTATCCGCGACGGTTGCGTCGCGGCTAGCTTGCGGCTCATCTGGCATCTGCCATCTCCATTTCCTCGGTCCCGTCGTCTGCTTCGAAGCCGTTCTCGGTGAGTTCCGCCCAGTCGAGCCCTGCGGTGGCGGCCATGCGCCGCAGATCGGCAACCGCGCCGGGATTAACTGCGTGGCTCCCAAACTGGATCGCGCGCGCCAATTCTCCCTTGAGGATTGAGCCGCCCATCGCGTCATCGTCGTCCGTCTCAGGCGCCACGATTACATCGTGCAGATGCGCCAGTGCCTTACCAGGAAACCGGCGGAGGACCCGACCACGCCGCTGGATGAACTCGCGCGGATTCTTCGATGAGGCCAGGATCAGCGCGTGGGTCACGGAAGGAATGTCCACGCCCTCGTCCAGGCAACGGATCGAGACGATCACGCCACCGCGCTCGCCGAACACCTCCAGCGTCCGCGACCGATCTCCGATCATCGCGCTGTGATACTCGTAGACGTCTTCCACGCCCGACAGCGATATCGATCGCTTGACGTCTGCGAGTTGCTCCTGGTCATCGCAGTACACAATCCAGCGCTGGCCCGGGCGGTACGCGGCGGCGAGGACGCGACCAGCCAGACCGACCTTTTCGCGAGCACCCTTCACTATACGTGCCCGGCGGATCAACAGGAGCTTGAGCCGGGCGGACAGCCCATCGGAAACGTCGCCTCCTCCTGCCATCGATCGCGCGTAAAGCTTGCGGAACTCATCGGTCGCCTTGATCCAGTCTGCGCGTTCGTCGGCCGCAAGCACGACAGTGTGCACGTTGTAAGCATAGGGAGTCAGAGCCCCGGCCTTGATCGCATCCTCGAGGCCGAATGGCGGCGGCACTATTCCACCGAAATAGTCCATGATCAGCGCGGTGCCATTGGGATCGCCCGCGCGCTCCGGCGTCGCGCTTAGCCCCAATCTTGGGCCGGTATCCAAGGTCAGCAACTGGCTCGCACCCGTCGCACCCAGGCGGTGAACCTCGTCGGCCACCATGAACAAATGGGCGCCGCCGACGATCAACCCACGGAAGTCGTCGCTCGAGGCGGTCTGGATCGTTGCGAGTATGGCTCGAGGCGCACCTTCACCGGGCCGGCTCCACGTCCGAAGCCGGGCACCATCACGCCACTTAGCGTTGCCGCCCCCGCACACCATCAGCTGGAGACCAGCCTCACCGAACGTGGCGCGAAGCTCCGCGTCCCATTGCTGCAGCAGCAATTCGCTCGGCACTAGCACGAGCGGGATCTCGTCCCGGCGAAGGGAGTCACCGATCGCGCAAAGCGCCGTGAAGGTCTTGCCGGATCCCGTCGCGTGTTTGAGGATCCCGCGTCGTCCACGCGCTTCCCAGGCGTCTAGCCCAGCTATCTGGTGCGCACGAGGTGTTCGCCCGTCGGCCTTTCCGGCCTCAGCCGACCAGCGCGCCGCTTGCTCCATCTCCAGGCAAATCTCGTCGACGAATTCCGGCCAGTGCCCGGCGTCAGCAGCCGAGACGATCGCGCTCCTCGCCGTGTCCGGCAGGGCGCGTACCGTTATGCCGGGCCAGTCGTCGTCCCAGACCTTCTCGAAGTAATCCGCTTCGTCGATGACTCTGAGCCCCTCCCCCTCGTCACGCCAGCTGGCAAAGACGTCGACAGACTCGAGGTTGCCGTCGCGAGCCAGACCTGGCCAAGTTTCGTTCATTGAGCCTTTGAACGCGACCCTGTCGCCGAACCGATCGGTGAGAATACCGACCTTGTCATGGAAGAGGCGCTTTGGGCGACCACCCGCCTCGTCGCCCACCCACGCGATCTTGCAGTCGATAACATCCGCGGCAACCAGCGACGCAAGGACGACCGCTGGCTTCGCGAAACCCTCGGTTGCCATGAGAGCAGCAAACGAGTCCGCGATGGCGCGACCCACCTCGATTTCAGCGCGCTCGGAATAGCCTTCCCGCAGCGCCTCATGGTCGCTTTCCGACAGGATGGGCGAGCAGATTAGGCGCATTTTCCCGCCGGCGGCGACAAACTCCTTGAGGCTCGGCCACGCGAGGAGGAAGATCGTGCTCGAGAAAAAACCGACAGCCCTGTCGTACTCCACTGAAGCGCGGACGGCAGGCAGATAGAAGCCTTCGGCGACGTCGTCCTCAGGCTTGTGATAGGCTCGCTTGAAATCATGATCGCGCAGGCGGTTCATGGTCAGCCCCGGGCCATTCGGTCGCGAGTGATCTCGACGCGACGAACAATCGCGTCGGCCAGCCGCTCGGGCGGGCATGCCAACAGTATCTCGGTCACGGCGCCGCCACCGGCGGGACGCAGCCTGCGCTCCTGCTCAGCAATCTTGCCGGCGGTGGCCTCGATAATCGTGGTTGCCTTCACCTGCACGTTGCGGGACCACGCGAAGTCGTTGTACAGGCCGGCATCCCACAAGACGAACACGTCCTCCTCAGCGGTGTACCCCGCCAACAGGACGATCCGGCCACCGGTTTGGTCGAAGCTGGCACGCTCTCCACGTCTCTGCCCGGGGACGATTAGCTGGATCTTATGCTCACCGACTGGCCTGCCGCCGGGCGGACGAGAGGCGTTGAAGATGTAGAGCCGGACCCGCGACGGCAGCGGCGACACAAGCTCTGCCTCGAAGGGCTTCTGATCGAAGGCAGCGTGATTCCGCACGCTTCCGCCTAGGGCCTGGATGAAGCGCCGGTGAAGCTCCGTCTGAGTGACGAGTTCGGTGAGCAGCGCAATGCCCTCAGGATCAGATCTCCCAGCAACCTCGGACTCGTGAGTAGGTTCAGGAACGGCGGGCGATCCCGACGGAGACAGGGTCGGCGCAAGGCCACCCATAATCTCTGCGGTGATTACCTGCACGTTCCCGCCAGCCGCTGCGGCGGCAAGCCAGCGCTCGAAGTGATCGCACCGCATGCGCCATTGGCCACGCAGCTTGAATCCCGGCAGTTCGCCGTCGGCTAACATAGCCGTGATCGTCCGCTCGCCAAGTTTAAGGCGAGTCGCGACATCCCTGATGGTCAGAATCTCGTCCAATATCCGCGACCTATGCTGACGGCCAACTCGCTCCGCCGCATACTACGCAGCTTAGTAAGCTGTAGATCAGCTAAGTCGCAGCTTGAGTCAAGCTACGCGCTTTCAAGCGCTACGCGAACCTCCTGAAAATCAGGAAATTCCGTTCGTCCTTCCGACATGAGCCGACGCATGACTTCAGCGTGGACACCTTGCACACCTCGCGCGGCGACCTCTGGAATCGCCCTTGCATCGCTAACCAGGCGACAAAGGTTGATCTTGCCCGTCGGCGCCGATCGCGAAGCCGTCGCATCAACCGGCTTTCTCAGGTTCATCACCACGTCGAAATGAGCGACATTCTCTTGACCGTCCCGGCCTTTATAGCCCTTGTGGCTCTGCTGCTTCCGGTCGAGCGAAGCGGCCTCGTGAAACTCGAAGCCCGCTGCCGACGCCGCCTCGCTCAACGAAAGCCACACTTCGCTGTCAGTGTTGTGGAAGACGATCGTCGCCCATCCGCCCGGCTTCAGCACACGCGAGATTTCCATGAGAGACCCGGCCATAATGCCAGAATAATCTGCAAGCGTCTTCCCGCCGTCTGCCGGCGGCAGCGACCGGTTGACCACCGCCTCGAGCGCAGGATCGGTGACACGGCCGAGCCACGCCTCCCAAATCAAATTGCAGTCCGCATAGAAGATGTTGGAGCCGAACGGCGGATCCGTGAAGACGTAATCGATGCTGCCGTTGGGGATGCGCGAAAGATTTGTTGCGCTGCCGGACATCACGCGCGCAGGTTCAGCGGCAGTAGGCTTGAACGCAGCGTAGTAGGAGCGCAGCTGGCCGATCTTCTTGCGCATGACGTTCAGCACATTCGCCTCGGCGGACAGTTGCGGCACGTAGAGTGTTCCGGTCAGGGGTCGATGACCTCCCCTGGCGTTGAACCGCCGCATTTTGGTGCCATGCCATGCAGTGTTCGTGAACGCGAAGGCAAGCCCCGCACGAAGCCGTCGATCGGGCTCTTCCTGGATGGCTTTCCAAAGCACGGAAAGTGCAAGCCGGTTCCGGTCAGTGTACATGTCCCGGACCGATCTCACCCCCTGCAGGTGTAGCGCACACCGTTGATACATCTCCCGGTCGGCGCCGAGCGCGATATCAGGGAACGGCGCATCGGTGGTCTCCGTTGCAAGCTGCTCAGCATCGAGGCGGTCCTGGAACGTAGCGGGTCGCTCGCCGCGTGGACCCTTCTCGCGGTCGAACGCAATCAGCGCGGGCTCGTTGCCGATCACCTCGAACCGCCGACGGTCCGCGCGATGATCGCAATCGGGGCATTCCGTCTCGCGAGTCATGCGGCCGGTCTTTCGGTCGACCGTATCCCAAAGCAGAAAATCGCCCTTGCAGCTTGGGCAGCGGTGCCGGGTGCTCCAGAGCGTCCAGCGGATGGTCGCCGGCGCGCCGGTCTCGTCACGTGTCGCATAGTAGTGATCGAAGTCTGCTTGCACCATCGCAGCGACCCTGTCGAACGCGCCTTCAAGCGCTTCGCCGTCGCATACGTGGGTATGGTTCCAGGCGAGGTGGGCGGCGGCGGTCGACAGGTCGTTGAGGATCGAGCGGCGCCCTTCGAGCGACGCCGCCACCCCGGTCATGCCCGACCCGCAGAACGGGTCGAGGACGACGTCTCCGGGCTTGGAGAAGTGCTCAATGAACGGCCGGATCGCCTCAGGCGGAACCTTCGTGTGGTAGCTATGGGCGTTGTAGAACGCAGTATTGCGGGAGCCGGGCACCATGCGGCCCTTCGGCGGCGAACTCGGCGCCTGGCCGCCGCGACTGCTCGGCAACGGCTCGTCCGAGAGGTAGCTGGCCACGAAATCGGTCATCGCCTCGACAGCCGCCGGCGGTCCGAGCGTCGCCCGCCTCGCCTCGATACCATGGATCGTAACCCCGGTCGCCGACAGGTCCGCCTGCAGGACATCGCGCAGCACGCCCGTGTACAGATGGTCGGAATCGGTGACACCTTCGGCCAAGCCGCGCTGTATCGAGGCGTCAATGAACGCGGCCGGTGCGGCCTCCCGCTTCCGTGCCGCCCTCGACCTATGGGCGAGCGTGAGCGTAAGGTCGAGCCTGGTCACCCGCTCCTGACCAAGCAGCCCCTTCACACCCTTGATCGATGGCTGCCCCTTATTCAGGACATGGACGCTCCGCGTCTCCAACCCAGCATCCGACAACGCGTCCTGAACCTCGGTCCAGACGCGATCGTCGGTGTTCGAGAATGCCAGCACACCGCGCCCGCCTTTTCGCATGATCCGCGCGCTCTCGCTGAACGCCTTGGCCATGAGGTCGCCATAGAGGTCCAGGTCCTTGCCTCCGGATGCGCGCGGCCGACGTTGGTTCACAACGATCTCGTTCGTCTGATCGGTCTGCGCACCCAGCCAAGCGTCCCAAAGGAGCGAACTGTCGGCGTAGAAGATGTTCGATCCAAACGGAGGATCCATGAACACCAGGTCAACGGCCTGATCCGGCACGCATCCGAGATCGGTTGCCGACGACTGAAACACCTGCGCTTGCGTGCTGATCCCCTGTCGCGTCTGGTAGAAGCGCAGGACGTCGGCGGCCTTGCGCCTAAACAGGCTCAGGACGTTCCACTCGTATCGCAGAGACGACACGTACATCGTGCCGGTCATCACGTTCGTCGGGCGCTTGGCGTTCCACTGATACCGCTTCGATGCGCGGTTCACGCAAGCCGTGAACGCGAACAGCAGGGCCTCGCGAATGCGACCCTCGGCAACCTGGACGATCGCATGCCTGATCGCCGCGAGCGCATGGAGGTTGCGCTTTGTGTAGAAGCCGGCAGCGTCCGTTATACCCATTGCAGTGTGCGCGGAGCGCCACATTTCACGGTCGGGGCCGAAAGTCGCGGAAGGAATCCAGTATGGGATCGTAGTCGCCTCGACCTCGTCGATCAGCGCAATCTCCGCATCCGTCGGTCTGTGCGCCGTTATCCGCTTTCCGGATTTCGAGACATGCGTCTGTACTGGCATCTCGCCGACCCAGACAAGATCCCTCTTCTCAAGGAACAGCGTACACTCGGGACACACGAGATCCTTCCCTTGACCTTCGTGTAGCGCGTCCCAGTACGAAAAGTGGGCGCTGCAGCCATCGCATGCGAAGACGTCGCTCCAGACAGTGTATTCGATCCGCTCTCCCTGGCTGCCGATCGGGACATACAGCCAATCAGTCGTTGCCTTCACATCACGCTCGACCTGCGTCAGCGCATCCCGGAACGCGACGGGATCGCAGGGCGCCGTATAGTTGCGCGCAATGTGAACGGCGGCAGGCGAAAGATCAGAAAGAAGCGCGTGGCGGCCTACGTCGAGCGCAGCGACCCCCGTCATCCCCGAGCCGCAGAACGGGTCACTCACTAGGTCGCCCGGGTTTGTGAACGCCTCAATGAAGGGCGTAATCGCGGAAGGCGGCACTTTCGTGTGGTAGCTATGGGCACGATAGGTCGTGCTCGCCTTGCTCACGTGGATGAGCGGCGGAATCGACGATCCGTTGCCAGCCGCGCGCTTCTGACGGGAATTCGATGAAGGGATAATCGAGGGTCGCGTCGGATATACGATTGCGCCTTGCTCTGCCCAAACCCGGACGGCGGCAGTGACGGCAGTCGCGTCTGCCTCGATCGCACCTTGTACGTCCTTTGGAAGCCTGCCCGCCTGCAGAAGAAGCAGCTCGGGTGGCAGCCCCAATATGGAGCTCAGCGCGGCAACCTGTTCCTCGGTAGGGACACGCTTCCCGCTTTCGACCAAGCTGAGATAACTCTTGTCCACTTCAATCTGGGCGGCCAACGCGGCTTGCGAGATGCCCATCGCCTTCCGGCGCGTTTGGATATGCAGTCCCGCTGAATTCATTGCGTCCTCCGATGAGAACAAAATGGGCCTGTTGACAAAATTAGTCAACGTCTCATTGGCCCCGGCGAGGGGACGTTCATCGCATTCTCACTCCTCGTGTGCCCCGCAAATCAAGTTCGCAGCCAAATGGAGTATCGTTTATTTGCAGCATGTTAGTGAACACCACCTGCCGGATTGCCAGACTTTTTTTACGATCCGCGTATGAGGTGAACTCTCAAAATGGCGAACGTAGTTCCTAAAACCATACAACGCAGCTGAACCTATCAGAAACCAATTTTCAGGCTCAGCCCTAGACTGCTGTTGAGACAGTTAAGAGTGACAAGCAACCGCGTTCGCTTGAGGTACGTGAATATCCGTTCACAACGATCGCCTCCACTGGCGCGGCTAGAACAGGAGCTCACACGAGAGGCCGCGCTCGATAGTAGGATAGGCATCCGCGATATCGGCTATTGGGCAGACACGGTCTGGCTTGTCGCGAATGTCGAAGGCACGGCGGTCTGCGTCGCTGCGCTCGCCTACTTCAGCGAGGAGAATTGCCATCTGGATCGGCTCTATGTCGAGCGCTCATTCAGAGGTCGAGGTATAGGCGCGTCTCTGGTTGACGCCGCCAAGCAGTTCGCACGTAGACGCGACCTGTATCAGCTTTTTGTGGAAGTTTCCGGAAGCAACGGTGACTTCTGGCACCGAACTTTGGGAACTGACAGTATGGAGTGGATTGCTCCACATCTCGTCGAGATTAGCTTATTCGACACATTGCCTGACAGACCTGAGCCGATCGCCCCCTAACCTTCCGGGCTCTACGCGCCAAATATACGGGTTTTATCAATCACGGCAACCGTTTCTCAAAGCTAGAGATCAGCGAATCGCTTAGCCAAGCGGGCGCTCGCGCCGCTTTTGGCAGCCAGCTTGGCCCCATAGCGCATTACAGTATTCGGATCACGCCATCGGTAGGCTTGCATTATTGCGGGAAGAGCCTCGCCAGCGGCGAAATTGTCCTGCGCTACACCGACCCGTATCGAATGACTCGAAACCGCAGCGACCCAGCGCTCCATCTCACTTTCGCCCATCGCGCCAAGCAGTTTCTTTGCGAAAGCCTGACGCACGAGGCGCTTATAGATAATCCCGATTGTCCCCGGATGCAAAGCCCCCTGCCCCACCGACCGCACGGCCCCATCGGAATAGGTCTTAACGCGTCGGAACAGCGGTCCCTTCTCGATCCCGCCTTTGTCGCGCCAGCGATCGATCGCCCGCATCGTCGCAGGCGACAGATAGGCATGCGCCCCCTGCCCTTCCCGATCAGTCTTGCTCCTGGGGATGAGCAACGTCCCCGCCCCCTCCCCATCCGGTCCATCGATATGCGCGACGTCGATCGCGACCAGCTCGGAGCGCCGACAGCCAGTATCATACGCGACGCGGAGCAGCGCTTCGTCACGCGCACCGAGCATGTCCTTGCGACACGCCTTGATCAGAGCGGTGAGCGACACGCCGGCCGCAGGCCCGTCGAGATCGGTAACATCGCCCCTGAAACGGATCGCACGTGCCTGGACCTGCCGCGTACCCACCGCTTTACGGGCAGCCTTGAGCTCGAGGCGGACAAGCGGGGCTGCGGTCGGATCGTCCCGCCCTGCCAAACGATACGCCCAGCCAATATGGACGAGATAGCGCCCGATCGTCGCAGCCGAGCGCGCTTCGGTCACGCGCGCCGCCCCCGAACCGACGTCCTGCCCCGAAAGCGCCCGGACATAGGCGGCGACCGTCTGCGCTGTCGCGGCGCCGGTTTGTACGTGCGAGCGCCGACACCACAGGTCCCAGAGACGCAGGTCGGAGAGGAAGGCCCGTACTGTGTTCGCCGACCAGGCACGCGCAGCGGCCGCGACCAGCTGCGGATCGAGTAGCCGGCGCTGGGGCGCAAGCGCCGTCACCTCGTCCACGATGACGCTCAGCGTCGATTGCGGGTCTGAGCCTACGGGGGAGAGCGGGTTTGCGGCCATCGACAACCGGATACCGCGATCGCGCTTAGATAGCTAGAGTCACGATAATCCCTCATTATCGCGACTGCTCACGCTAGCCAAGTTGACTGAAGTGGCCTCTCGGTTAAAAGGTTCCCATGGCTGCCCCCCCTGCCCTGCCCTGGCGCGCCCCCCCCTATACGGCCAATGTGGTGCGCGCGCTGGCCCGTTCCACTGGCGCGATTACCGCGCTGAACGCACGCATTTCGGCCAGTCCTGTCGCCAGTTCATGGCACGTACGCGCGGCCTGGAGCGGCTTTGCCGTAGCCCTGCAATTGCAGGGCATTGAGATCGACGAAATTGATGTTTTTTCCTGGGGATGCGGCCTTCGGTTGCCCGACCGCCGGCCGATCGGCACCCACCTCAATCCGTTCGACGCCTTTGACGGCTGGCGACATGCGCTCGTCACTTGGGACCTCGCGGGCTGGCGCGACGCGCTGCCGACCAGCATCGGCGAATTCGCCGAGTCGCGCGAACACCCGCCCCTCATCCGCGCGCTCGACCTTGTACGACAATACGCCCGGATCGACCGGACGATGACACCCTGGCTCCACATGCCGGTCATGTTGTGCGGGCTGGGCTTGACCAACGTGCCCCTCCCCTGTCTCGCTGGCGGCGTGAAGGCGTTTCGGATGAAACACACGCCCGCGGACACGGATTGGGCCGCCGCGTTCAATGCCCTGTCTCGCGCGGCGGATTCCGGCCTCGAGCGTCTTGACGCGCTCGAGCAACTCCATCGACAGGGGCTGGTGGCCTTGCTCAACGCCTATCGGGCGGGAGCCCTGCCTCGCCTGCTCGCACTCTCCCTCGCGCGCCCGCTGCTCTCACCACAGTCGGTTGCGGATGCGCTGGACCTCAGCGTCGCAGGTGCGAGCAAGCTGCTCGATCGGGCTGCGGAAGCAGAACTTCTGGTCGAAATCACGCGTCGCAAGACCTGGCGACAGTTCCTCACTCCCGATCTCGCCGCGCTATTCGGCTTTGCGCGGCCTAAGCGAGGACGTCCCCGGACCACGCCCCCTGCCCTGCCCGTCTCGAAGGATCTCGCAGGCGTGCTGGAAGCGTTCGACCGCGAAATGGCGGAGATCGACCGGCAGCTCGGCACGCGCAGCCTCGGAAGCGGGCCCACGTCAGGCTGCTGACTTTTCCCGCCTCGCTGCGGGCGCCACGCCCCGGAAATGGCAGATCTTCGGAAAATGGCGGTTTTCCGCCATTTTCTGGCGACCCCCCAAGACGCCCGTAGAGCGTCGTTTTGAGGCGTCTGCGACTGCGAGGCCAGCTAGGGTCGCCTTGTGCTTCCTGAAGCATCCTAGGGCATTTTTGAGCTATTTCATGTTATGTTCTCGTGCGGCGACCCGTAATTTCAAGCTCAGATGCGGTCGAGTGCTTTCGTGAACGCTGCAAGCAGTTCCTTTCGCGTCGCACCCGATCCTGGAGCTATTTTGATCGTCAG
>Ga0105240_10001255_pt1 | contig 44029 bp, 37 predicted proteins | sample KBSC54metaG_FD_80426 | JGI IMG/M metagenome (GOLD analysis project Ga0105240, IMG submission 80426) | Corn rhizosphere microbial communities from Kellogg Biological Station, Michigan, USA - KBS C5-4 metaG | ecosystem: Host-associated > Plants > Roots > Rhizosphere > Soil | place: Michigan, USA... | reverse complement strand
GTTCTGTTGACGAATGGCAGTGCCTACCCGCCCGCGGAACAGGCGGGACGGCTGCGGAAAATCGGCTTGCCGGTGGCGGACGGCCAAATGTTCACGCCCTCGAGTGTGACGGCCGACCACATGTCTCGCAATCACATCCGGCGAGCACTGGTTCTTGGCCTACGTGGCGTCGGACACGGCCTATCCGAGGCGGGTGTTGAAACGGTCTTCACAGGTGAGCCACGTGCCAGCGAGGTCGACGCGGTATACGTAGGCTGGCATCCCGAATGCAACATGAAGGACATCGAGACCGCGTGCAACGCCATATGGTCTGGGGCGAAATTATACGTCGCCTCGGACGTACCGTTCTTTGCCACGAGGCACGGCCGCTCGATGGGCTACTCTCACGCCATCGCCGGCGCCATCCGTCGCGTGACACGAGCCCCTATGATTCTCAGCGGCAAGCCGTCGATGTACGCGCTCCGGTTCGTCGCAAAGAAGCTGCGCATCCCCACCCGCGCCGTCGGTGTCGTGGGTGACGACCCTGCCGTGGAGATCATCATGGCACGCCGCGGGGGCGCCATAGCACTTGCCGTTACCACCGGAATTACAACTGGCGCAGACTGGGCGCGCCAGCCTGCAATGCGGCAGCCCCATCGGGTTCTTGCCCGCATCGACGAGCTACTCACCTGCGGCGTAGTGTCGCTTTCGAAGGGCGCGTCATGACCGCTGAAGGAAAGTTGCTTTGGACGCCCAGCACGGAGCGGTGCGACCAATCCCAGCTCACCGCCTTCATGCAATGGCTCAGCGCTGAGAAGCAGTTGCCTTTCCAATCCTACGATGAGCTTTGGCGTTGGTCCGTGACCGACATCGAGTCGTTCTGGCGAGCTGTCTGGGATTACTTCGATGTACGCTCTTCGTCCCCGTTCACCGAAGTGCTGCGCTCGCGGGAAATGCCGGGCGCACAGTGGTTCCCCGGTGCGAGGTTGAACTACGCCGAACGCGCCCTGGCACACGAGCGTACCGGCGTCGATGCGCTCCAGTATATGAGCGAGACCCAGGCCCTGACCCGAATGTCCTGGACGGAGCTTGCGGGCAAGGTACGCATTCTCGCCACCCAACTTCGCAAGATGGGCGTGCGTAGGGGTGACCGCGTCGTCGCCGTACTCCCCAACTCGCCGCATGCCGTCATCGCGTTGCTGGCGACAGTCAGCATCGGCGCGATCTGGTCCTGCTGCGGTCCCGATTTCGGCCCGATGGGTATTGTCGAGCGCTTCGCCCAACTCGGTCCTAAGGCTTTCTTCTACGTCGACAGTTACCAATACAATGGCAAGCGCTTCGATCGCAAGCCGCAGATGAGCGAGGTGCTGGCGCGGCTCGAATCTATCGAGGAACGCATTTACGTCCCCGCTCCCGAGCCCGCCGACCACGCACAACTTCTACCGGGCACGCGCATCTGGGACGAGCTGTTCGATCATCCCGAAGTGAGGCGCGCCGACTTTCACTTCGAGCAGGTGCCCTTCGATCATCCACTGTGGATCCTGTTTTCCTCCGGCACCACCGGTCTTCCCAAGGCGATCGTCCACGGGCACGGGGGAATCCTGCTCGAGCACTTGAAGCACCTGCACTTTAACTACGACGTGCATGCCCGTGAATCGCTGTTCTTCTTCAGCACCACAGGTTGGATGGTGTGGAATTTCCTGGTGAGCGCGTTACTGGCGGATGTCATGCCCGTTCTCTACGATGGCAATCCGGCCTTCCCCCATGCCGACTCACTGTGGGAATTGATCCAACGATCCGGCGCGACAGTGTTCGGCACGAGTCCCACATTCATAGCACACCAGCAGTCGGTCGGAACTTTGCCAAGAGCCCGGTTCGACCTGTCGCGACTCAAATCGGTCACGCTGGCGGGCTCGCCGGTGACGCCCGAATGTATGGAATGGCTATATGACAACGTCGGCCGCGATCTGTGGGTCGCCTCCGGCAGCGGCGGCACCGACTGTTGTACCGGGTTCGTTGGCGGCGTTGCCACGCTTCCCGTGTATGCCGGCGAGATCCAGGCGCGTGCGCTCGGGTGTGCCGCCTTCGCATTCGATCCAGAAGGCCGCGCGGTGGTCAATCAGGTTGGCGAGCTCGTCATCACTGAGCCGATGCCGTCGATGCCATTGTATTTCTGGAACGATCCGGACGGTGCACGGTACCGGGAAGCCTACTTCGACGAGTTTCCGGGTGTATGGCGGCATGGGGACTTTGTACGCTTCAATGAGCGGGGCGGCGCCTTCGTCCTGGGGCGATCCGATGCCACCCTGAACCGACATGGTGTCCGCATTGGAACCGCGGAAATCTATCGGTCCCTGACCGGGCTGCCAGAGATCGAAGACAGCCTCATCGTGAATCTCGATCTGCCGGGAGGACACTTCTTCATGCCTTTGTTCGTGAAGCTACGCGATGGCTATGTTCTGGATGAGGCGCTGCGCGAGCGCATCCGGCGCCGCTTGCGCAGCCAGTACTCCCCGCGACACGTGCCGGACGTGATCTGCCAGGTCGAGGCGATTCCCACAACCCTCACTGGAAAGAAGCTCGAGGTCCCCGTGAGGCGCATCCTGATGGGAATGAGCCCCGAGAAGGCCGTGAACCAGTCCGCCATGGCGAATCCGCACGCCATCGACTACTTCATCCAGTACGCACGCAGCCAGACCGATTATTCACTGAGCGCCTGATACTCCCGGCGCGCCACTGTGGATCGCTTTGAGGCAATGAGGGTGTTTGTGCGCGTTGTCGAGACGGGTAGCTTCGTCCGCGCGGCGGAAAAGCTCGCCCTCTCGACGACCGCGACCTCGCGGCTCGTGGCCGATCTGGAAACCCACTTGGGTACGCGGCTGTTGCAGCGAACGACTCGGCGTCTAAACATCACAGACGAGGGCAAGCGGTTCTACTCGAGGGCTGCACAGTTGCTCGCAGATCTCGAAGAAGCGGAAGCAGAAGTCGGCCATATCACCCGAACACCAACCGGTTCGTTGCGCGTCAGCCTACCCGCGTCCTTCGCCGTGCTGCACCTCGCCGCACGGCTTCCTATATATCGTACGCGCTTTCCGGAAGTGAAATTGGAACTCTCGGTGACCGACCGTCTGGTCGATCTAGTGGAGGAGGGCTTCGATGTCGCGGTGCGCTTGTCGGCACAGAGCCCCCCGACCTACGTGGCTCGACGACTGCTGCGCATCCGAATGGTGGCCTGCGCATCGCCAGCGTACCTCGCGCGGCACGGTCGGCCAGAAACACCCGATGCACTGAAAGGGCACAATTGCTTGACCCACCCCACTGGGACGTATGCACAAGCCTGGAGCTTCAACGGGCCGGACGGGCCCGTTTCGGTCCCCGTTGACGGCGACTATAGCGCCGACAATGGCGACCTGCTGCGAGCCGCGGCGCTGGCGGATGTTGGCATCATTCTGGAGCCGACATTCATTGTCGGCGAGGACCTCGCCCGCGGCGATCTGGTTCCCATCCTGCCGCAGTGGAGCGTTGCAGATGTCGAGGCCACGGTGATCTATCCCACGCGGCGCTTTCTGTCGGCCAAGGTGCGCACCTTCACTCAGTTTCTACAGGAAACCTTCGCCGGCGAGCCCCCTTGGGACCGCTGGATGAATCGTTGCCCCTGCACCAGTCACCTTAGCTCCCGCGTGCGGCCGAACGCAAAACAAGAATACGCTTTACCTCCCACCACATCGGTGAATGACTGCTGCCCGGGATCATCACCCGCTGCCCCCGCGGCAACCATCAAGGGCATCAAATGATCTTCTCGCGGGTGGCATGCCCGGGCGCTCGGCGCCCTGTGCCATTCCACCAGCCGGGCATTGCGTGCGTTCGGTGCGCACTCCACGACTGTCTCGTACAGCCAAGCGTCGAACTCGAACGAGGCCCGGTCCGGGCCGGTAAAGATCGCTCCCAGGTCGTGGAAGCTGCTCCCGCTGCCGAGGATCAGCACACCTTCGTCCCGCAAAGGCGCGAGCGCCCTCCCGATTGCAACATGATGTGCGGCATCCAAGTCGTTGCACAAGGATAGCGTCACCACGGGAATCCTCGCCGGCGGATCAATGATCAACATTGGGACAAACACGCCGTGGTCGAAGCCGCGACGGTCATCGGTATCCGCCGCGATGCCCGCTGCCCGGAGCAGATCGCGCACCTGCATTCCGAGCTCCGGGAAACCCCGTGCCGGATACCGCAGCTCATACGTATGGGCCGGAAATCCGTAATAGTCATACAACATGGACGGAGCGCTCGCCGTGCCCACGGTGGCTACGGGCTCTTCCCAGTGCGCCGAAGTGACCAGGACCGCCCGCGGAAGTTGCGGCAGCTCGCCCAGCAGACCGGCGAAATAGCTCTTGAGCCGGTCAAACGCATGCGGCCCGTACGGGTCCGGGAAGCTCGTCCAGAAGCAGGGGCCACCCCCGTGCGTCAGATAGAACACAGGTTGTTTCTTGGGGGGCTCCAAGGAGGGCACCTGCGGTGGTTTCAGTTGCCAGGTCACGCGGTTCGGCTCGGCTTGAGCGCGAAAGCGCCATCACCGAGCAGCGCGAGCACCAGCGAGCTCACGGCCAGAAAGACTGGATATTCCCAACCGCCGGCCGGCGCGGTGAACATCCAGCCGTTATGCAGGTGAACGGTCGCAGCGCCTGCCAACTCGAGGGTAAGAACTGCGGCGATCCATCGGGGAAATACGCCGAGTACCAGCAGCACACCCCCGAGCGTCTCGGCAGCGATGACCGGATACGCCAGCCAGCCGGGAAACCCCACCGACTGGAAGAACTGCGCGGTTCCGGCAGGCGTAAAGACAAGTAGTTTCAGCAATCCATGCGCCAGAAACATGACCCCGAGCGCGAGGCGCAGGAGTAAGGCGGCAAACGGACCCGTGCGAGCGTCAATCATCGTGTGATCTCCCCGTGCTGTGATAGACCAACGCGAGTGTGATTCGGGCGATTCCCTGAATACAGATCACTTGGCGGCATAGATTGTTGCGGTTTCCGCCACAATTCACCGCCGCCTCGCGCTCATCCCCAGTGTAAGCGGGCGACCCTGTGCCGGCGCCGGCCCTTTGGGTTCAATTGTTTTGTCCCGAAAATCGGGACAATTCCTCTCAATACGTCGTCTGTTTCTCCGCGGCAATAACAATTAGCGTGTCGCCACTCGGTTCGCGCTCAGCAGCACCGTACCGAAGAACGTTTGTCTACATCAGGATATGCAAATGAACAAACAGCACCTACAATTCTCCACCATCGTCCTCATGGGACTGCTCGCGTCCGAGGCGACATACGGCCAGAGTACCGAGGCAGCCTACAGCTACCCGACTCTCTCGCAACACTATCATCAGACCAACCTCGTGTCCGACTCACCGGGGACCGCAATCGCCAGGGCGTACGATCCCAACATGAGCAGTAGCTGGGGAATCGCGCAATCCTCCACCGGCCCCTGGTTCGTCAACCAGCAGGCCAGTGGCCTCACGACAATCCACAGCGGCAGTGGAGCGACGCAAAGCCTGGTCGTCAAAATCCCAACAGCCGACCCGTCAAAGGTCAAGCTCGGCAGCCCCACCGGAGTCGTTTTCAATCCCAGCCACGCGTTCCTGCTCGCCAACGGCAAGCCGGCGACTTTCCTGTTCTGCACCCTGGATGGTCTGATTCTCGGCTGGAACGAGGACGTACCCAACAATATCGGCCAGGTGCTGGTCAATCAGAAGGACACCTCGATTTTCGAAGGCTTGGCCATTGCCTCCGTATCCGGGCATAACCGCACGGAGACTTATCTGTACCTCCCTGATTTCAAGTCTGGCCACGTCTATGTCTACGACGGACAGTTCAAGCACGTGACAAAGATTGAAAAGGAGATCGAGCGGGCGATCAAGGCGACGTCGCTCCCGGAAGGCTTGACCCCGTTCAACATTCAGACCGTGGGGCCGAACCTGTACATGACGTTCGGCAAGCCGGATAGTGCGTTTGGCGGCATCTTTCCGGTCGTCGGCGCCGGCACAGGTCGGGTCATCGGCATCAGTCCGAAAGGCGAATTGATCCAGGTCCTTGAGCACGGACCTTTTCTCGATGCACCCTGGGCCGTGACGCTCGCCCCCGGAAACTTCGGCCGGTACAGCCACCACCTGCTCGTCGGCAACAATGGCGACGGCGCGATCAACGTTTTCGACCCGGTGACCGGCGCCTTTATCGACCAGCTCCGCGATTCAGCCAACAAGCCGATTCTGATCAGCGGCTTGTGGGGGCTGTCCTTTGGCAATGACACCGCGAGCGGCGGGCCAGCGACGTCACTCTTCTTTGCCGCCTCCGCCGGGCCTACCTTCCTGGGTGGGTTGTTCGGAAGCCTCACACCCGTGGAGAACGCCTTCGGCAACAGTAACTAACCTGTTATCCCCACTGCGCAAATTTGTGAAAGCCCGGTGCAGCCTCGTTCTGCATCGGGCGATCACACTCATCGACGCGCGCACTCCAGGGCTTGTCGACGGTAATCGGAGGGGAGTGAGGCCGTAGCGCGCCTTGAAACAGCGCGCGAAATGAGCCTGGCTCACAAACCCCAGCGAAAGGCGATCTCACCTATCCTTGATTTGATCCATAGAATGTTGCTGAACGCGTTGCGCCGAACGTCGAACGCCAGATGTCGAATGGCCGGGCACCCAGGGACTCTCAGTGGCAAATTCCTTGCGCGCACGAGGGTGTAGCGGCATTGCACCAGAGTGCAACTGCTCAGAGTGCACCGGGCGGTCGCACTCCGCGCACACCCTTCGCAATCGCGGCGAGGCTGTTGACGGAATTCTCCTGAAATAACTCAAACACCAACCCCCGCAGCCACTGACTGCGCGCATCGTGCTGCACCTTGCGATGCCAGAACTGTTTGATCGCGATACGCGGTGGCTCGAACGGCAGTTGCACCACGCGAACCCCGGCCGCGACGGCCGAGAAATAGCGCGCCAGCGGCTCGGGTATGGTCGCGATGAGATCCGACTGCGCGATGATGATCGGTACGCTCGCAAAGTGGGGTGTAGACAGCACCACCCGCCGCCGGATCTTCTTCCGCGCCAGGTAGCTTTCGATGACCTCTTCGGTGCGGCTCTCCGCACGCACCACGGCGTGCTCGAGCTGCAGATACTCCTTGATGGACAGTTTGGCGGCGCGCACGCGGTGTCCGGAACGGATCAGGCTCGCGAACGTATCGGCGTACAGCGCCTGCTGGTAAAAATTATGCTTCTTCAGATCTGGAAAGTAACCGACCGCGAGATCCACCTCGCCGCTTTCCAGATGTGGACCCACTTCGCTCGCCGGCAAGGTAATCGACTGCACCATCGCGTTGGGCATTCGCTCGCGTAGCCGCATCAGCAGCGTCGGTAGCAATACCACCTCTCCCACGTCCGAAAGCACCAGAGTGACCGGTTTGCTGCTTTTGGCCGGATCGAACGCCGGCTCCGCCACGATGTCCGAGCCAATCCGGGCCAGCACGCCCCGGGCAGACTCGATCAACGTCGTCGCGCGTGGCGTTGGTTCCATCCCATTTCCGGACCGCACGAACAAGGGATCACCGAAGAAAGCGCGCAGCTTGCTGAGCGCCACGCTCACGCCGGGCTGGCTCCGATGCAGCTTCCTGGCTGCGGCACTGACGCTGCGGCACTCATCGAGTGCCACCAGGATATACAGCAGGTTGAGGTCGAGGGTGGCCATAGGTTATTCGGCATCTTAATAGAGTGTATAGCATCTATTCGATTGATTGACAGCCGGGTGGCAGCCCATCATGCCTCGAGGGTCGCCCCGAGCGCCCATGTTCTTCACACTCCAGCGGGCTTGCGTCACGTGAACCTCGAACCCCTTTTGCAGCAGTCCGGTAATCCGGTCGAGTTGCTGCGCAACTCGCAGATCGGCGCTTACGTGTACCCGGTGGTCCCCGCCGAGTTCAGCAACTGGCGCACCGAGCAACAGGCGTGGTCCTCTACTCGGTAGCCGGACAGGACGCCGGCAAGAAGGAATGAGATCCGTCCACGGCGCGTTGATCCGAAGGAGATATTCATGACGGCCGCAAACAACATCCTCCAACGGCAGTGCGCTCTGCTGAAAGGGTACTCCATCGAAATGACCGCCAAGGACATCGCCCACCTGGAGGAGGCGGCGGATGTCATCCCGCCGGGAACCAAGATCCCGGTGACCTTCCTGCCGGGTGAAACATTCGACATGCGGATCGCCGCGGCCAAGCGGGTACGGGAGCTGGGGTTTCTGCCCATCCCGCACCTCTCCGCACGGCGCCTGCATTCGCAAGAGGAGCTCGAAGGTTTCCTCGCTCGACTGCAGCAGGAGGTTGGAACCGATCACGCCATTGTAGTGGCCGGCCACCCACCGCAACCGCTGGGCCCCTACGAGGATGCGCTATCGATCATCCGAAGCGGCCTGCTGGCGAAATATGGCATCCGGCGGGTCGGCATCTCCGGCTATCCCGAAGGACACCCCGACATCGGCAACGAGAAGTTGTGGCAGGCAAAGCGGGACAAACAGGCCGCAATCCTCGAGCGCGGCCATGACTTTGCCGTGGTCACGCAGTTCACTTTCGACGCCGAGCCCGTGCTCTCCTGGTTGGAACAGGTGCGCCAGAGCGGCATCGAGGCCCTTGTCCGGGTGGGTGTCCCAGGGCCTGCCACCGTCAAGCGGCTCCTCGCCTTCGCCTCCCGATGCGGCGTCGCCACCTCGACGAAAGTCATGAAGAAGTACGGCCTGTCGGTCACCAAGCTGCTCGCGAGCGCCGGCCCCGACAAGCTGATCGAGGACTACGCGACCGGACTGGATCCGGCGCGGCACGGCGAGGTGCTGCTGCACTTTTATCCCTTCGGCGGCTTACGCGCGACGGCCGAGTGGATCCGGGACTTCCAGGCGAAGAATGGCTGTTAGAACCAACCTCCGGCAACGGCAAGACACCATGCACACGCAATCCACCGCCGCACCGCCTGCGCCGTCGCAGGCCATAACACAACAGTTCATCCTGACACTGTCCTGCCCCGACCGCCCTGGCGTGGTGGCCGCGGTGGCCGGATCGCTGTTCGAGTTGCATAGCAACATCCTCGAAGCCGCGCAGTTCGAGGACCGCGAGCGCGGTGCATTCTTCATGCGGGTCCATTTCGAGACCCCGCAAAGCCGCGCAACACTGGAGAAGGCCCTGGCGGCCCTTGCGGAGCGTCTGGCGCTGAATTGGCGCCTGCGCGCAGTCGGCGAGCGCGGCCGGGTGCTGCTGCTCGTGTCGCAGTTCGATCACTGCCTGGGTGATCTCCTGTACCGATCCCGGATCGGCGAGTTGCCCATGGACGTGGTCGGCATCGTCTCCAACCATCCCCGCGAGGTGATGAAGATCTCGGTCATCGGCGACATCCCCTTTCACTATCTGCCGGTCACCCGCGAAACCAAGCCGCAACAGGAACAACAGATCAAGTCCCTCATTGAGTCGACCCGTGCGGAGTTGATCGTCCTCGCGCGCTACATGCAAATTCTCTCCGACGATCTGGCCCGCTTCCTCAGCGGGCGCTGTATCAACATCCATCACGCCTTCCTACCCAGTTTCAAGGGCGCAAGGCCCTACCATCAGGCGTACGAGCGGGGCGTCAAGATCATCGGCGCAACGGCGCACTACGTGACCTCCGACCTGGATGAAGGCCCGATCATCGCCCAAGATATCGAACACGTGAGCCACTCCGACACGCCTGAGGACCTGACTCGCAAGGGCCGCAACATCGAGCAACGCGTTCTCGCGCGCGCCGTCTCTTACCATCTTCAGTCGCGAGTGTTGCTCAATGGCAGCAAAACGGTTGTGTTCAGAAACTGACCTGGAAAGTACCGCGCTCATCGCTCGAAAAGTGGCCGGCCCGCGCAGGTCTCAGCGACTCCCTAGTCCCAACACCCGAATGGCGTTTTGCCGCAGGATGAGATCATGAACTTCGGGCTTGAAATTCGCCTTGCGAAAGTCCTCGATCCAGCGCTCCGGGGTGAGCAGCGGAAAGTCTGAGCCGAACAACATCTTGTTCTTGAGCTGCGTGTTGGCGTATTGAATCAGTTGGGGCGGAAAGTACTTCGGCGACCACCCGGACAGATCGATGTAAACATTAGACTTGTGGAGCGCGATTGACAGAGCCTCGTCCGTCCAGGGCCACGATGGATGGGCCATGATAATTGTCATGTCGGGAAAATCCGCGGCCACTTCGTCCAGATAGATCGGCTGCGAGAACTTGAGCTTCAATCCGCCGCCACCGGGCATGCCCGTGCCGATGCCGGAGTGTCCGGTGTGGAAAATCGCGGGCAATTTGTGTTCCGCGATCACTTCGTATAGCGAGTAGGCGAGTCCATCGTTGGGGAAGAAACCCTGACAGGTCGGATGAAACTTGAAGCCGCGAACACCGTGGTCCTGGATCAACCGCCGCGCCTCGCGGGCACCCAGCTTCCCCTTGTGGGGATCGATGCTGGCGAACGCCACCATCACATCGGCGTTGTCACGCGCCGCGTCGCAAATTTCCTCGTTCGGTATGCGACGATTGCCGATCTGAAATTCGGTGTCCACCGTGAACATCACCAGCCCGATCTTCTGAGCACGATAATGTGCAATCGTTTCCGCGATGGTCGGCCGTCTGGCCGCCTTGAAATAGCGGCTGGCCGCGTGCTCGTATTCCTGCCATACCTCATCGGGAGGCTGGCGGCACGAGACTTCCGCGTGTGTGTGGACGTCAATCGCAATGAGCTCGTCGACCTTCATGCTGACTCTCTGCCGTCTAAGTTGCCCCAATGTCGAGGGACGTGCCCGAGTGCGTTGATGCAACAGATCCAACCCCGCGTCCCAACACCGAAGGTACCCTGATAGGGCCGGCCCTACAACTGTGGTAAATGTTCAGCCGAGAGCCTGACTTCAGCAACGCGCGGCAGCGTCAGGACCGCCCCTTGCATTTTGCAGCCTCGTCCTACGAGTTTGCACTAACATCCGCGCACAGCTGTGGTGCACGCGACTACGCTGCCCCTTGTTGCGTACCCGGAGCGGTTGTGTTCAGAAACTGAGCCGAAGTAGGGAAGGGCGCAGTGCCGCGCGGCTACGGATACCGGTGCCCGAACGGATCGTCAGCAACGCTTTAGTGCTTGGCGGGAATCGCAAGACTTCGAAACTGCAGCGGTGGCTGCCCGAATTGCTGGCGGAAACGACGCGCGAAATGGCTCGGGTCCATGAAACCGCACTGGGCCGCCACCTCGGACACGGGCAACTCCGCGAAGCGCGCGTCGCTGAGAATCTCCTGTGCACGCTGCATACGCAACCGCATGAGTTGCTCGATGAACGTCGTGTTGGCTGCGGCGAATGCGTAGTACAGGCTGCGTTTGGAGATCCGATGTTGATTGGCCACAACGAGCGGCGACAGCTCGGGCTCATGCAGGCGGCTGCGCAGGGTCCTCTTGAGCTCCTCGAACAAGGTAGGCGCGGGCCGCCCCGCGGCCAGGCCATCCCCCATGGCCAGCACCAGCAGTGCAGCGATCTGCTCGGCGACCGCTTCGCGCGGCAATGCAAACGCATCGCACGAATCGACCTCGAGGGTACCCAACGCGGCATTCAGCGCAGCACTCCAGCCGCCACCGGTCAACAGTCGGGCGGGAGAATGTTCCGGGTGGGGAAGCCAATGTTTTAGCCACGGCTCTGGCATGCGCAACGCGAGTGAGCTCGTGGGCCGCGGGCATTCGAGCAGGTATGGCTGCGTACCGTCGATGACCACACTTTCGCCTGCCTGCACGAGCACTTCTTGACCGCGCTGCTTCAGCCGCACCTGACCTTCGCGCAGTTGCAGGAGAACGAACACTGGGTCGCGAGAGCGGGCGAGATTCGCATGGGTGCGACGAACTCGTTGGATTTCCGCCTGGATGCAGTTGACCGTTGCGGGTCCGAGGTCGACCTGGTCGAGACGTGCGCGAAAATGATCGTGCAGCGGACTGTCGATTTCGAGCGCGAGAAATCGGTCGCACACCGTATCGACCCAATACGACAGGGCACGGCGCTGATCGACCTCCTCGGTGGACCAGCGGCGGGGTCGCTGTAGTGGAAGCGTCGGGCGCGTCACTCGGATTTGGACAGCATCAAATGCTCTTATGCTGCTACGCTACCGCGATTTCCGCAAGGTCGCCCGTCACAACGCAAACCGCGCGCGGCTCCCGAACGCCCAACCTCCGGTCTGGCTTAAGAGCGAGCGACCGGGCCACGGTCCCGGCCTGCGCAGAGTGGCTAGGGATTGGCTAGCACAATTTGGTAAGTCCTTGATCCGTAGTAAACGGTTTGAACCGGATTACTTGTCTAAGTCATTGAATCTTCGGGGGAGGTGGGTCTTGCCAAGGTCGGGGTCGCGAGTTCGAGTCTCGTTTCCCGCTCCAAAATTCAATAAGTTAGCAAGCATCGTTACTCCACTTGCCACGCAACCCTTGGTGTTCAGGATCATCGGGGTTCGGCTGATCGATAAGCTCCCGCCCCTTGAACGGACGCTTTATGTACGCTGACAACTCCTCGAACAGAGATTCGACGCCCTCGCTGACACTGCGCAGGTACTCGGGCCGGCGATGCTTGTAGCGTCGCCCAGTCTTGCTGCCATCCTCCTGATGGCCCATAAAAATGTCCGCCTCTGAATCGGGTACTCCAATCTCGGCGAGCCACGTGTGCACCGTATGGCGAATGATGTTCGCACCGCCATCGACGCCGGCGCACAGGGTGAGTGTCTTCCAGAAATCGCGCGTCCGTAACGGTCGTCCGTAGTAGCTGATGACGTACTCGCCATGGCGCGTCCAGGAGGCGAGCTCCGCGGCCAGCGTCGGAGCGATTGGCACAGTCGCACGGCGCTTCTTTGTTTGCCGACGTCCTTCGGGATTTAGTTTGATCCGACCAATACGCAGGTCCACCTGATCCCATTTCAATTCTCGTATGGCCGCTTCGCGGGAAGCTGTGCCGACGGCCAGCACGAGAAAACGTCTCCAGTGCTCGCGCTCATACCGCTCGTCGTTCTCGGGGTGGAGGCCGACCGAGGTTGCTAGATAGGCGGCAGCGCCGTCGGACTGTATGCCAAGGCGCTCAATGTGTCCCTGGATGACTCTCACCATACGTAGCCCGAGTCAGACGGAGATATTGTGTCCACGGGTGTGTGGAAGAGATGGCAGTCACGTTGCTGCTCAGCACCTTCGCGCCTGGCGCTGGCGGCGAATGTCGCTAACCCTGCACACTCGGATACGTGCGCGGGCTCGTCAAGCACGTGGGGAGAACAGCGGTACATAGGAGTGAGATTGTGACGCGAGCGCACGCCGTGGAAAACTCAGCTGGGAAAGCCCCATCACACTAAGGAAAAGTCGCGAGTGCTCACGAACAAAAGTGGGTTATGCACGCCTCTGCGGGGTCCGTTACCGCGTCTGCGCCGAGGTGGGATGCCGATGTCCAGTACGCCGCTACGTTGGGTCCGTTCGATACGCGTAGAGAGAGCATGCGGGTAACCCGCCCATCCTCCGCACGGCTGTAGGTGCAAACGATATCGAAGCACAACGGCAATTCCCTCGACGATGGCTTCGCAAAGGTATTGACAGGCACACGCCGCATGGTCGGCCGCAGTGGTTGCTCTCCGCATCGCGTTGAGTTGCTTTTTCGATCGTCCCGAAGTCGAAAGCAGGCCATTCTGTTGGGGCGGATATTGGTGAGCATGAGAATTATTCAGCTCGGGAGCCGCTCACCCATGGTTCCGGGTATCGAATGCGGTGAACAGCTCTGTGCTGCTTTTGAGGCGCTCAAAGCAACTCGTTGCGAAGTGACAATGACTCTGGACAGGCCGTTCTTCTGGCGACCGCTTTATCCCACTCCACGGAAGTTGAGTTGACGGCGTGTGCTTCTTGCCAGCAGATCGTAATCATTGACCCTCTGAGCAACATGACGCGGAAGTGCGAGGAGTGCAGCCTTTCAGGCGAGACCGATTCCCAAGTTATGGCGGCCGCTTTACAAGACAGAGAATCTCATCATGTATCGGAAATCGCGACCGAGCCGCGGTCGGCTAGCGCTTTGCAGATTGGGAGCCGGTCGTTCCGTGATGACTAGCTGGCGGCGCTGCCGATCGGAGTAGGGCTGATCATATTTGTCCTGCATTTTTCAATGGGAGCCAGGGTCACAAGCCCCTGCTGCGACCCGGCGCGATGGCGGCGAGAAGGCGCGGGTCCTCCTGTTTGATTTCAGTGCCGGTGAGCAGGCGGGCACCGCGGCCGTAGGTGAACCAGGCCCAGGTCCACTTGAGATACACACTCAGACGGCTTCTGAAATCGACCAGCAGCATCAGCCGAGCGAGTGACTACATGACCCGGGCAAAACGCCGCGCAGCGCTCTGATGCCGATGTCGGCAAGCGCAGTGACCAAACCCATGAACCGCCGGCACTGCCCCGTCACCCCAGCTGAACTGTGTGGCAGCAGCCAAGCCTGAACTGCACCGATTTCGCGCAAACGGTATAGTCGCGCGATTCCAGTGAAGGGTAGCGCATGGCCGAAAAATCACTTTCCCGGAGCACATCCCCGACGAGGGGTCCCGCCAAACCCCGCCGCACGGGCCGACCGGATGCCCAGTCGGCCGAGGCCCTGGACCAGCACATCCTGAGCACCGCGACCCGACTGTTCATCGAGCAAGGCTACGCCGAAACCTCCATGGAGCAGATCGCCGCCAGCGCCGGGTCCGGCAAACAGACCCTGTACCGTCGCTACGCCAGTAAGGAAGACCTGTTCAAGGCGGTCATCGGCGCTTGCAGCCACAGTCTCCTGCAGTACGCCAGCGTGGCCGAAACCGTCTCCTCCGACCCGCTGCAGGGCCTGCGCGAGGTCTGTCGCGCGATGTTGGAATTGGTGCTCACTCCCCAGATGGTCGACATTTACCGAGTGTTGGTGGCCGAAGCGCGCCGCTTCCCCGCACTCGCCGACCACACCATGGATCACATCGCCGCGCCGATTAATGATGTCATCCGGCGATTGTTGCGGGCCGCGCGCAAGTCAGGTCAGGTGCGAGCCAATTGCGACATCGAGACCATGCTGCAGACCGTAACGGGCCTGATCACCGGCTGGGCCACGCAGCAGCAGTTGCTCGGCCGCAAGTGTCTGCAGCGCAAGCAGGAGCGGACAACGTTCTTCGACATGGCCTGGAGCATTTTCCTCCAGGGCGTAACCCCCCGCTGAGGCAGCAGCGCGAGCCATTGGCGCACCCGCGTAATACGGGACGCGGCTTTCTCGAGGTGTGCTGACCGGCTGCCGGCGCATCCGCGCTCGCACCGCAGATCGTTCGCATTTAACGACACGATCTCGTTCTGTCAAAGACACGACCTCGTTGCCCAGCATTAATAATACGAGACCGTATCGTTCCTTTATTGTGACACAACGCCAGAATCCCGGGTTGTCACGGCTTGGTGTTCCGCTATAATGGAACGAGACGGTCTCGTTTAGTAATGAAATGACCCAAAATGCCCCGACGCAACCGCCCCCGGCCGGTACCGACCCCGCCGCTCAGCTCGCCGCCGCTCGACCCGGGGTTCTCGGGCGCCGACGGGCGCTCCTCATTGGCGGCGTAGTCCTGCTGAGCGCTCTGTGCGCCTGGCTGGTGCGCTACTGGACGCACGGCCGTTTCATAGAGTCCACCAACGATGCCTATCTGCAGGCCGACCAGGTGAATGTCGCCTCGCGCGTTGCCGGGTTCGTCGAGCAGGTGTACGTGCGGGACAACGAAGCCCTGGTCATCGGCCAGCCTCTGGCGAAGCTCGACGAGCGCGACCCGCGCGCCCGTCTGGAGCAAGCCCTTGCCCAGGCGCAGCAGGCGAAGGCGGCGATCGCACAGGCGCGAGCGCAGATAGACCAACAGCACGCTCAGATCGCAGAGCTCCGTGCGCAGGTGGAAGTTACCCGCACGCAATCCCGGTTCGCGGATAAGCAGGTCGAGCGTTATACCGGTCTCGTCAAGGCCGGCGCCGAAACCGACGAGCGTTACGACCAATTGCGCCAGAGCCGCGACCAGAGCCACGCCCAGATCCAGAAAGATGCGGCCGCCGTGTTGGCCGCGGAGCGCGCGATCGAGACCTACACCGCGCGAATCCAGGAGGCGCAAGCGCAGATCGAGCAGGCGCAGGCCCAGGCCGGAAGAGCCCAGGTGGATCTGGATGCCACCCTGCTGCGTGCCAGCATCAACGGCCGTGTGGGTGACAAGACCGTCCGCATCGGCGAATACATTCAACCCGGGGACCGCCTGATGACCCTGGTGCCCGTTCAGGACGTGTATCTCGTGGCCAATTTCAAGGAAACCCAGATCGGGCATATGCGCATCGGCCAGCCCGCGAGCATTGCGGTGGACGCCCTGGATGGACACAAGATCCACGGCAAGGTGGAGAGCTTCTCGCCCGGCACCGGCGCGCAGTTCGCACTGATCCCTCCTAACAACGCCACCGGCAACTTCACAAAGATCGTACAACGCGTCCCGGTCCGCATCAGATTGCATACACCGGACGAGCTGCGCGGCCTCCTCGTGCCGGGCCTGTCCGTCACGGTTGATATTGATACCGGCGGAGGGTTGCAGTGAGCGAGATTGCCATCGCCGGCCCCGACGCCAACAAAGCCAACAGAGCCGACAAAGCCGACACCGCCGCGTGGCTCGCCGTTGCCGCGGGCACCATCGGCGCCCTGATGGCCACGCTCGACGTCTCCATCGTCAATGCCTCACTGCCGACCATCCAGGGTGAGATCGGCGCCAGCGGCACCGAGGGAACATGGGTCTCCACCGCCTACCTGGTCGCCGAGATTGTCATGATTCCGCTGGCCGGTTGGTTGGAGCGCATTCTCGGCCTGCGCAGGTTCCTGCTGGGGGCGACGGGGCTGTTTGTCCTGTTCTCCATGTGGTGCGGCTTGTCGCATACCTTGCCCCAGATGATCGTGGGCAGGGTGGGCCAGGGTTTTACCGGGGGCGCCATGATCCCCACCGCACTGACTATCGTCGCCACCCGGTTACCCCCGCGACAGCAGCCGGTTGGCATCGCCTTGTTCGGTATGACCGCCGTGATGGGTCCCGTGCTGGGTCCCGTGGTCGGCGGCTGGCTTACCGAGAACCTGAGCTGGCATTACGCCTTCTTCCTCAACCTGCCGATTGGCGTGGGGCTGATGGTGTTGATCCTGATTGGACTGCCGCCCGGCCGGATCAACAGCAGGGAGCTGCGTAACACCGACGTCCTGGGTCTGCTCGGCCTGGTGCTGGGCCTGGGAGCGTTGACCGTGGTCCTGGAGGAAGGCCAGCGCGACCGCTGGTTTGAATCGCAGCTCATTCGCTGGCTGACGGCCATGTCACTCCTCGGCTTTGTTCTGCTGCTCCTGGGGCAATTGACCGCGCGCGTTCCCATCATCCGCTTGAGCGTCCTGCGCGGACGTAACTTCTGCGGGGCATTCCTCATGAACTTGACGATGGGCGCCGCGCTGTACGGAATCCTCTATATCATTCCGCAGTTTCTCTCCGCGGTCGCGGGCTACAACTCCGAGCAATCCGGCTATGTCGCGGCGCTCAGCGGTATTCCAACCGTGCTGATGCTGGCGGCTTTTCCCGTTCTGGTCCGGATCATTGATGTCCGTCTGGCCGTGGCGATCGGCATCGGCCTGTATTCCGCCAGCTGTTTCGTGGACGCTCACCTGAACCCGGAATTCGCCGGGCCGCAGTTCATCCTGACCCAGGTCATGCGCGGCTTCGCGCAGTTCTTCTCCTTCCTGTTCCTCAACCAGGCGGCCACCAGCTCCGTGCCACCGGAGCTTGCGGCGGACGCCTCAGGCTTGTTCAACGCCGCGCGCAATCTCGGTGGCTCCTTCGGCCTGGCGGTGATCGCCATCCTCCAGGATCAGCGTACCACCCTGCACATGGACCGCCTGTCGGAAGCCATCACCGCTAACTCTTTCGCCGCCCGACATGTCGTGGGGCACACCGCCTTGGAGCAACTCTCCAACACCCTGATGGGTCAGGCCACCGTCATGGCCTACGCCGATCTCAACTGGGTGTTCGGCGTGGCTCTCCTCGCCATGATCCCGCTGGTTTTCGCGCTCGAGCCGTTGCCTAAGGACGTGCATGTCAGCGCCGGACATTGACATCATGAAAGTCGTGCCATCCCGTGGTGCTACGAGCCTGGCCTCGTTGCTCTCTGTGCTCGCTGTCGGCTGTACCGTCGGCCCTAAGTACAAGGGCCCCGGCGACGCGGATACGCCCCCTGCATTCAGCCGTGCCGCGCTCGTACGCACGACGCCGCCCGAGTCCGCACTGGCTGGGCGTTGGTGGGAAGCCCTGAACGACCCGCTGCTGACCCGGTTGATCGATGCGGCTCTCCAGAACAGTCCGAACATCAAACTTGCCGAAGCCCGGCTGCGGAACGCGCGTTTCACCGTTATGGAGCGGAGCGCCGGACTCTTTCCCCAGGGCTCGGTCAGCGCGTTGGGCGGTCGCACCCGAATACCGACCAATGCGCTCGGCTCCCTGTCCGGTACTAGCGGATCCCAAGGCTCCGGGACTGCGGAAGTCAACCTGTTCAACGTAGGCTTCGATGCCAGCTGGGAAGTGGACCTGTTTGGAGCTACCCGACGCACTGTGGAAAGCGCGCGCGCACAGGCCCAGGCAGAGGAGGCCCGCCTTGCCGATGTCCACGTACAGCTCGCCGCCCAGGTCGCGCAAGCGTATGTCCTGCTGCGTGAAGCCCAACACCGTGGCGACCTCGTCAGGCACTCGATTGAGATCGAGCGGCATACGCTCGAGCTGACACAACTTCGGCGCGACGCCGGCACCGCCTCGCAGGGCGACATCGAGCGCCTGCAAGTGCAGCTCATGCAGACCGAAGCCAGTCTGCTGCCTCTGCAAGCCGAGGAAGATCAGTACCTGGACGAGCTGGCGACTTTGTCCGCTCTCCTGCCCGGCAGCCTCGACTCTCAGTTGCGCCCTCCCAAACCGGTCCCGCTGCCCCCGCCCAGCGTGGCGATCGGCGACCCGGCAAGCCTCCTGCGCAGACGCCCCGACATTCGCGCGGCCGAGCGCGCACTGGCCGCCAGTAATGCCCAGATCGGCGCAGCCGTCGCCCAGTACTTCCCGACGGTGAGGCTGCTAGGCTCGGTGGGTTTCGTGTCGACCGACGCGGGGCATCTTTTCGACAGCGGCTCTCTGACTGCACTGGGCCTGCCTGTCCTGTCATGGAACGTGCTCGATTTCGGCCGCACCCGTGCAAAAGTGCGCGAGGCTGAGGCCGGCTACGATGTTGCTCTTGCGCAGTACCAGGCCGTCGTTCTGTCGGCGCTCCAGGACGCCGAGACCGCGTTATCCCGCTTCGGCCGGGAGCGCGACCACGTCATCCAACTCGCGGCCGCGCAGTCCGCCGCCGCCCGCGCGGCCGAACTGACACAACACAGGAGAGCGTCCGGAACCGCTTCGCTCATAGACGTCCTGGATGTGGAGCGCCAACGGGTTCAGACGGAGCAGGACCTCGCCCAGGCGCAAGCCGCGTTGACCAACGATTTCGTCGCCCTGCAAAAAGCGCTCGGCCTGGGCTGGGCGCCCGCGCAGGCTCCGGGCTCGGGCTGAATAAACGAGACAGTACCGTTCCATGTTGGACGGCTTTTCCCTGGACCAGCTCCGTACCTTCATCGCCGCGGCGGACGGCGGCAGCTTCTCCGCCGCGGCGCGCCGCTTGCGACGCGCGCAGTCGGTCGTGAGCCAGTCCCTGGCGAACCTGGAAAGCCAGCTCGGCGTCAGGCTCTTCGAGCGTACGGGGCGTTTCCCCGTGCTGACGGCGCAAGGCCGCGCGCTACTCTCGGAGGCGCGCGCTGTGGCAGGAAGCGTGGAGGTCTTCAAAGCTCACGCCAAGGGACTGGCGGAAGGCTTCGAGCCGGAGTTGAGTATCGCGGTGGATGTTTTATTCCCGGTTACCACCCTGACAGCGGCGGTGGCGCATTTCCAGGGCCGATTTCCAGACACCGTGCTGCGCTTCGACGTCCAATCGAGCGCGGTGGTCGAGCCGGTCCTGGAGGGCCGCTGCCGCCTGGGCGTGGTGGGCTCCTGGGCCGCAGAATCTGAGCAGCTGACTTTCGAGCACCTGCTGGAGGTGAGCCTGCCGGTGCTGGTGGCGCCTCATCACCACCTCGCGACCCGGCATGGGCCGATTCCATCTGCGGCACTGGCCGAATGCACCCAACTCATCCACATCGATCTGGCCAACCTCGCCCACGCTCGCGGCTTTGTGCTGCAATCGCCGCGAACGTGGCATCTGGCTCACCTGCAGACCCAACTCGCATTCCTGCGTGCAGGACTGGGTTTCGGGATACTGCCGTTATCGATGGTGGAGTGCGACCTCGCCAATGGGACGCTCGTTCAGATTCAACCCGAGGACGTCCCTCCCGGAGGGCACGTCATGGCCATGTCCGCCGTGTATCGCAAGGATCGCCCGCCGGGACCGGCAGGGCGTTGGTTCATCGATCGCATGCGCCATGACGAGTCGATCGGAGCCGGCGGGCGAGGATCGGTCTGAACGATAGTGGAACTCAGGTGACAGATCCTCTTGTCCTGGCTGTGCTCGTGGTTGTCGCCGGTTTCATCGGCTCCCGTTATTTCGACTCACGCCACTTCCTGCCACAGTTTCTGTTGCGTGTGTTGGTATTTTGCGTCTTTACCGGGCTGATGGTGGCGGGCGGCGTGGTGCCCTATCATCCATCGGTTCCGACCGGTACTGCGGAATCGCGGCGCCTGCTGGTGGCCGCGCTCGGCGTCATCTGGTGGCTCACGGTCGCCTGGTTCGCCGTGGGATTCCTGCGGACATTCGTCGTACTGGGCCGGCACCCGCACGAATCGAAGCTGGCGCAGGACCTGCTCGCCGGGCTCGTTTACATTGCTGCGACCTTCGCCATCATAGGGGATGTTTTCGATCTGCCGGTGAAGGGTCTGCTCGCGACCTCCGGCGCCATGGCGATCATCATCGGCCTCGCGCTCCAGAGTTCCCTCGGTGATGTCTTTTCCGGCATCGTGCTCAACCTCGAGCGACCCTATCGGGTAGGCGACTGGATCGTCCTGGAGGAGGGCACACAGGGTGCCGTAATGGAGACCAACTGGCGCGCCACCCACATTCTAACCGGCAGCCAGGACCTGGCGATCATCCCCAACAGCGTGATCGCGAAGGCGAAAATCATCGGAGTGGCTACGGATGGCCACGACCCCGCCGGCCTGAGCCATTGGCGCGCCGCTCGATTCGAGGCGTTGCGCGCCGGGCGTCCGGCGGGAGATGTTGAGTTTCTGCACTGCGTCCACCAAGGGCAATGTTAGCATGTGCATCATGGGAGACATCACACGCAGCTACCGGATTCGAGCCTATCCCAACGGCGCACAGCGCCGCCTGCTCGATCGCTGGTTCGGCGCCATCCGCTGGCTGTGGAACACGACTCTCGAGATCCGTTCGGCAGCGTATCGTGAATGTGGGCTGACTCTCACTGGGAATGATCTCTCGCGCTGGCTCACTCAGTGGAAGCGCACCAGTGGGCACGAGTGGCTCGCAGAGATTCCCGCGACTGCTCTGACGCAGTGTCTGCGTGATCAAGACGGCGCGATGCGTAACTTCTTCGCCCGCCGTGCGCGCTACCCCCGCTTCAAGCGTAGGCAGTTCTCGGGAAGTCTTCGATTCCAGAACGTGGGTGTCGCGTGGGCCAGCGGAATCGTGAGTCTGCCGAAGTTGGGCGCTCTCAAGATCGCCGAAGCCCTCCCTCAGGTGGAACGGCCGGATATGATCACGCTGTCTCGGGATGCCGCCGGGCGCTATTACGTGAGTTTCTGCGCGCAAGTGGAGAAGACCTTCTTGCCGATCCGGCAGCGCTCGGTCGGGGTGGACTTGGGACTGACGCATCTGGCGACGCTCTCTACTGGAGAGAAGATTCCCAATCCAAGGCACTATCACGCGCGCTTGAGGTACTTGCGGCAGCAGCAGCGTTGTCTTGCGCGGCGCCAGAAGGGTAGCCACCGGCGTGAGAAGCAGCGGCTACGCGTGGCGCGGGCGCATGCGCGGGTGACAGACGCGCGCCAAGCCGCGATACACGCACTCACGAGTCGCCTGGTGTACGAATTCGATCTGATTTTCATTGAAGACCTGAATGTGACCGCTCTGGCGCGCGGACGACATGCCCGCGCGATCCAGGATGTCGCCTTCAGCGAGATACGCCGCCAACTCGTCTACAAATGTGAGTGGCACGGCAAGATCGTGGAGCCTGTGGATCGCTGGTATGCCTCGAGCAAGACCTGCTCAGTCTGCCGACACAAGCTCGATGTGCTGCGGTTGGATGAGCGGTATTGGCACTGTCCGAAATGCAGGACCTGCCACGACCGTGACATCAATGCCGCGCGGAATGTGCTGATGGAGGGTCTCCGTCAGCTTGCCGGTCGTGATGACCGGGACCTGCGCGTGGATGCGAGAAGTTCATGCTCGGAAGAAATTCTCGAGCAGGTGCTCGCAGGCGAAGCGCGAAGCGGGCATCGGAATCGTGCCTGTCTGGAACAGGCTCGATTCTGATAGCAGTGCAGTCAAGAATCGAAGCTCTCCGACCCTACTGCACGGCGTCAGTCAGCGCGTGCGCCTGGAGCCTGTTCTGGGGCCGGCGGAGGGCCGCGAGTTGCTGCAGGATGTGCTCCTGGGAGCGGTGAGCATACTCCAGACCCCGGAGTCGACCGTCACTGTCCAGGACGTGAGCGCCGAGATGATCGAGTACGAACTGTCCTATTCGGTGGTGGACCTGGGCGCTGTCGATCGCGCGCGTGATGAAGTCTTTGACCGCGTTTACCGTGCCGTGCGCGCGGCCGGCATTCGCTTCGCTCCGCGACTGAATCGCCTGTCCGGAGGCCGCCCTGGCCGCCGGGCCGTGACGAATACCGCGCGTCATATCTTGCAAAGCATCCCCTTGTTCGCAACATTGACGACCAAGGAGAAAGCCACGCTATGCTCGGACGTGCGCCGCCGGCACTACGAGCGGGGCGAGGTGCTCGCCAAGCCAGGTGCGATCCTGAGCGCCCTGGGCATTGTCAGCCGCGGAGTGCTGGTGGCCTCGATCGAGAATGACGGCCGCAACACCAACCTGCTGCGATTCGGTCCAGGAGACTATTTTGGTGAGCACTCACTGCTCACAGGAGAGCCGCTGAAAGTCCAGATCAGCGCACTGACCCCGGCGGTGGTCTACGAGGTGTCCAAGGACGCCCTCGCGCCTCTTTTCAAAGCGCGCCCTGAATTGGTGGAGGAGCTCAGCGCTAGCGTCATCCAGCGGCGCGAGCTGGCGAAACAGGTCAACGGTGGCCTACAGCATGGCCCGGACCCACCGCAAAACACCGAGATACGCTGGCTCGCCAACAGAATCCGCCAACTCTTCCGGCTGCACTGATCGCGCGCCGCGCGGTCTGTCCTTCCCAGCGTCGCTTGCGGTGACCGATCGGGTCGTCGACTTGCACCCGAGCCGTGTGGGTTGCAATCCATGCCGGCTCCTTCGCGACCTGCGGAGGCGGCACTGCACCGATTTCGCCCAAACGGTATAGTCCACCGCATCGCGATTGCAGGGGGACCGCATGGCGGAAAAATTCAAAACAGCACCCCGGAAAACAGCTCTGACGGAGCCCTATCCCGCCAGTCCCCGACGCGCGGGCCGCCCGGATGCGCAGGCCGCCGAAGCCCTGGATCGGCTTATTTTGAGCACGGCGACCCGGCTATTCATTGAACAAGGATATGCCGCGACCTCGATGGAGCAGATCGCCTTCGGCGCCGGCGCCGGCAAACAGACTTTGTACCGCCGATATCCAGGTAAGGAGGAGCTGTTCAAGGCGGTGATCGATGCACAGACACGCACCCTGTTGCAATCTGCGAGCCGGGCCGAAAGCATCTCCTCCGATCCGATGCAGGGCCTGTACGAGGTCTGTCGCGCGGCTTTCGAGTTGGTGCTCACGCCCCAGATGGTTGACGTCCACCGGGTGTTGGTGGCCGAAGCACGCCGCTTTCCCGCACTCGCGGACCACTCGATGGATAACATCGTTGCGCCGATCGAGGAGGTGATGCGGCGCCTGTTGCTTGCCGCACGTAAGACAGGCCAGCTACGACGCAACTGTGACATCGAGACAACGATGCACACCATGACAGGCCTGGTCACGGGCTGGGTCATGCAGCAGCAGTTGCTCGGCCGCAAGTTCCTGCTTCGCAAGCAGGAGCAAGCTGCATTCTTCGACGCCGCCTGGGACATCTTTCTTAAAGGCGTGGCGCCTCGCTAGCAGCGCTCCACCGACGCTGCCGGCCGGTTGCCCCAGCACGGCATCATGGGAGCCAGGGTCACAAACCCCTGCTGCGATCAGGCGCGACGGTGGCGAGCAGCCGCGGGGCCTCCTGTTGGATTTCAGTGCCGGTGAGCAGGCGGGCACCGCGGCCGGTCCAGGAGGTTCCGCTGTTCTCCGAGCCTCGACGTCAGTGCGAACTCTCGATCAATCGCAGGATCGCCTGCGATTGATAGGCCCTGGTAAGCGCCTGTACTTTGTTGGTGAAGGGAAGATAGTGCGGGTCGAGTGACGCGATGCGCCTCGCCTCATTTGCGATGTCGCGCATGTTGCCCTGTAACGCCAGGCGGTGCAGGTGGGCTCAGTACTGAGGAGTGCGGAGCCGGCACAACTGTAGCAGGTTCGTTTTCCGACAGCGGCTCGTGTATTCCAGTATCGGCGTCCACGACTGGTACTTCCAACTCGAACCAGAACGTGCTGCCGACACCGAGGTCACTTCGTACATGAAGCTCGCCACCCATGAGCCGCACGAATTGACGGCTGATGGCCAGACCCAGGCCAGTGCCGCGGGCTCGTTGGTGCTCCTCGCCGAGCTGCTCGTACGGCTCAAAAATTCTCTCCAACTGGTCGGCGTGGATGCCGATGCCGGTATCGTGCACCGCGAAGTGGAGCCGCCCGGCCGCCGGAGTGTGGACAGCCAACCGTATCCGTCCCGCCTCGGTGAACTTGACCGCATTGCCAAGCAGGTTCAATAGTATCTGGCGCAGCCGCTTCTGGTCGGCAAACACTTGGGCGGGCAGATCCGGCGCCGCGTCGCAGACGAACGTTATGCCCTTCTCGTTAGCTTTGATGGCAATGATAGCGGCTATGCGCTGCAGGAATAGCGGTACCGCGAATGCGATTGGACTCAACTCCAGTCTGCCGGCTTCGATCTTAGCGAGGTCGAGGAGGTCCGCGATGAGCTGCAGGAGGTGTTCGCCGCTATGATGAATGACGCTTACGCGTTCGCGTTGACCGGCGCCGAGAGTCGGGTCCCGTCGCAGGATCTGCGCATAGCCGAGGATCCCATTCAAGGGGGTGCGCAGGTCGTGGCTGACCCGGGTGAGGAATTCACTCTTGGCGCGATTGGCGCCCTCCGCGACCTCCCGGGCGCGCCGGTCGGCTTCGGCCTGCTTTCGCTCGCGCAGGTCGAGCACGAACGCCACCCCTTCGTCAGTCGAATCTTGGAACGCAGCCGCACCGATCAGCACCGGCACACGATGGCCGTCCTTATGAATGTACTCCTTCTCAAAAGGGGCGCAGACGCCGAAAAGCCGCAAGCGTTCGATCGTCTGCGCATCTCTGTCGCGGTATTCCTCAGGTGTCAGATCGATCCAGTTGAGCTTGCCGGACCGCAATTCCTCCCTGGAATAGCCGCTCATCTGCAGCATCGCGTCGTTGGCCGCGGTAATGCGACCGTCGAAAGTGTAGAAAACAATCCCGATGATGTTCGATTCGACGAGGCGGCGGATACGCGCTTCGCGGTGCTGCAGCGCTTCTTCCGCGCGGCGGCGCACTTGGTTTTCGTGCTGCAGGTCGGCGTATAGCCGGGCGCTGCCGATCGAAATGGCGATCTGTGACGTCAAGAGCTCCAATACGGTAACTAGCCCCGGTGTGAAGGCGTAGGTGAATAGATCGTTCTCCAGATACAACACGCCATTCAATGTGTTTTGCTTCACGATCGGCAAACACAACACCGACTTCGGATGCCGGGACGCGAAATACGGGTCCGCAGAAAAAGGATTCGGTTCGGCGGCATCCCCCAACAACACCAGTGCACGACTGCGATGGACGTAGTTAATGACAGAGCAAGGGATCGTCAATTCGGATGGACGAGGCGCCTCGTCATGGAGCTGCACATTGAGCCCCTCAGCGCTGGCGCGAGCCTCAGCGGCGAGCGCCAGATTGTCGCCGTGAACCAGCAGCAGGTAACCGCTCTGGGCGCCGGCGGTCTCGATCATGATCCGCATCAGCTTGTGGATCAGCTCGCTGAATACGATCTCTTCCGAGATAGCTTGCGAGGCTTTGGCAACCGACAGGAAATCAAGCGTGATACCCTGCCGCTCGGCGGATTGCGGCGCGTGCGCGCGCAGTTGCGGGTACAGTTCCTCGAGCTGTCTGACCTTGCCCTCCGCGCCCCAGCGGGCATATGCCGCGTGCGCCGCCTCGAGCGGGCCTTTTGCGGCACTTGGAAACCCCCGCGCCAGCAAGCAACGCGCAGCCAATTCATTGGTGATCGCTTCGTTCTGCACGAAACCATGTTCGCGTGCCGTCGCGTTCGCCTGTTCGTAGTAGCCCATGATTGCATCAAGGTCGCCGCCTTCGAGGCGGGCAAGCTCGGCGGCCACCAGGGCAGCGCGGTCCTCAAAATTCGCCGGGCAGTGTTTGGCCCAAACGGCCAACTGTCGGTGATGGCCGATCAGCGCGCGGAGGTGCTCGCCGCGTTTCCCGGCGACTGCCGTATCCGCGGCTTGCGCGTGCGCCAGCGCCGCGAAGAATTCGTAGTCGGCGGTCTCGATGAACAGTCGTGACGTCCACATCAGGCGCTGCGCTTTGGCGGCCGCATCGACAGCGGCGCTGTAATCGCCCGCAAAAAGACGGGATTGCAGCTTACGGATCCAATACCAACATTCGGTGAGCGCAAGACTCGGACTTTCCTCCAGGTGCTGTTCGAACCGAGCCTCATCGAACCCAGCATCGTTGAGAGACGAAAATACCGTAGTTTGCCCGCGCAGTTGCCGAATGAGTTGACGCTGCGCCGTGAGGTGATCGATCACGATGCCAAAGCGTGCCCTGCGCGCGAACTCGAGGCCGCGCTCGGCTTCCATCTGCACTTCTTCAAGCGGATCGCCGCTCGCGAACAGGTTGGTAACCAGGTTAGGGCAACAATAGGCCGCGAACATGAGGTCACCCATCTTGTTCGCAAGCTCGAAGGCGCGCCTGATCAGTGACCGGCTGGTTGGCAGGTGTTTTGTCCAAGGCATGATGCCGGCCGCAAAGACCATATACGCGCGGGCCTTGAAACGTCCGGGACCCTGCTTTTCGGCCAGGTCATAGCCCAATTTACCGAAACGGTATGCGGTGCCGTAGTCGCCGAAGCGAGGTCCAAGAATCGTTCCCAACCAGAGATAGGCGACGCAGGATGCATCGCTATTACCGTGCTCGAGACTCAACCTGACGAAGCGGCAGCCCATCAGGCAGTACAGATTTTGATCGGTGAATAGAGCCGGCGGATTCGCTCTTGCCAGCACCCCGATCGTGGCCCCCCACTCGGGATCGCTGATCGGTGGCAGCTCGATCAGCGATTCGACGGAACGGCTGCCCAGGCTCTGTCTGAGTTGGTCGTACTCCCTCTGAATCTCCACGTCATTGGGATGCGGCGTCCAGTGGATGCCGATGCTGCGCAGATAATCCAGGGTCGCCTCGACGGCGCGCTCGCTGCGATCCAGGCCCGTGTGAACATCGATCCGCAAGCAGGTCACCGCCGCCCGGTCGATGGAACTCGTGGCGTGGCGCCAAGGCCCCGACAAGCGCACGTCCGCCTGTTCCAACGCGCCGGTAAGGTACTCGCATTCGGCACGCAGGAGGCTCAGCTCAAACGCGAGGCGGTACTGATCCGTCCAGCGCGTGTCAGTGAGGAGCGCCTCGCCGGCCGCGGCGTAGTTCAGCGCCGCAGTGTAGGCCGTGGATTGCCTGGCGCGCTGGCCGGCCCGAAGATTGAGCATAGCCACGCGCTCGCGCTCTGCGGGAGAGGTAATCAGGGCGGCGCCGCGGTTGAGTTGGTTGACGATCTCGAACAGATGAGTGTCCACCCACTCAGGTTGCCTCTGTGTCGACAGTGCACGACCGATCTGCAGGTGCATGGATGCTCGCTGCGTCTCTTTGATCAGCGCGTAAGCGGCCTGTTGAATGCGATCGTGTAGAAACTTGCCTGCGCCCTCGGTGTACGCGATCAAATCTTCGCGGACGGCCGCCGCCAGGTGCGCTTCAACGTCCGCTTCCGATTTGCCGCATGCCTGGGCGAGACTCGTCAAGTCGAATTTGTTGCCCAGATAGGCGGCCACTTGGAGTACGGCCTGGGTTTCCGGCGCCAACCGGCGCAACTTGCGCACCATGAGATCGACTACATTGTCGGAGAGGTCCCTGGCTTCGATCTGATGCAGATCCCACGTCCAGGCGGACGCATTCGCGGTGCGCTCCAACAGAGCCTCCCGATGCAGCGAATGGAAGAATTGAATGAAGAAGAATGGATTGCCGCCAGCCCTTTGGAAGATTAGCCGGGTGAGCGGCTCACACGTGGAGGCTTCCAGATGCAGCGTGTCGCTGACGAGCCGATTCATCTGCGTGGCTGCTAGCGGGCGAATCTCGAGATCCACAACCGACACGCCGCTCGTGCGTAGAGCGGCGATGGTGGTCCGCAAGGGATGATTCGGACCCACTTCGTTGTCGCGATAGGCAACGATGAGCAGCAGGTACCGGGTGTCTTCATGTGTGATGAGATATTCGATTAGTTTGAGGCTCGCCGAATCAATCCACTGCACATCGTCCAGGAACAACACCAGTGGGTGCCCTTTGCGACAGAACACCGCAGTGAATTGCCGAAAGACTTCTCGAAAGCGCGTTTGCTGTTCGGTGGGTGGCAGTGTCGGTACCGCAGGCTGCGTTCCAAGAATGAGCTCGATCTGAGGCAACACCTCGAGGATGATCTGACCGTTCATTCCGACAGCAGCCTGAATGTCCTGTCGCCATTGCTCGATGCTGCTGGCGCTTTCCCCCAGGATCTGTTGGGTGAGGTCCTGGAAAGCCTGGGTCAAGGCGAAAGGGATGTCGCCCTGGTACTGATCAAATTTTCCCGCTATGAAGTAGCCATGATGGCGCAGGATGGGATCTCGCAACCCCTGCACGAGCGATGACTTGCCGACGCCGGAATAGCCGGAAACGCAGATGAGCTCGGGACGGCTGCTGGCCACCATACGTTCGAATGTTTCCAGCAGCCGCTCGGTTTCCGCGGCCCGCCCGTAGAGCTTGTGCGGTATCTGGAGCTGGTCGGAAAAGTCTCGCTCACCCAACCTAAAAGGTTCGAGGTGACCACGGGAGTGCCATTGCGCCAGACAATGGTCGATGTCGGCGATCAGGCCGCGGCCGCTTTGGTAACGGTCCTGCGGCGTTTTGGCGAGCAGGCGCATCAGGATTTCTGATACCACTTCGGGAATGTCTTCCGCGATCGTGTGCGCCAGAGGAGGTGTGCGGGCGAGATGATAATGCACCCACTCGATCGGATCGTTGGCCTGGAAAGGCAAACGTCCTGTCAACATACGGTAGAGCATGACGCCGAGCGAATACAAATCGCTCCGGTGATCCAACGGATGGCCGGTGCGGCCGGTTTGCTCAGGCGAAATGTACGCCCAATCGACGACCCCCTGCGGGATTTCCGAGGCCGGTACCTTCAGGTGCGTACTGCGGGCCGTACTGCAATCGATGAAGCAGACTTGGGCAGTACGCTGCTCGAGCAGCAAATTGGCCGGACGGACATCCAGGTGGATGAGGTGTTTGGAATGCAGCCCGGCAAGCACCCGCGCCACGTTTCGAGCAATCGCCAGGCCCGTGGGCCAGTCGATCCGGGGTTGACGCGCAAGAGCCGTCTCCAAGGATTCGCCCGCGAAATCCTCCAGCACCATGGTGGGCTGATTGTGCTCATCGAGTAACTCGAGCGCCTTGACCACACCGGGCAGCGAAAGTGAGCGCAGCAGCCGGAATTCATTTCTGAGCTGGGCTGAGGACTCGGCTTTCTTGATCAGGACCGTGGCTCCGCCACCCACGGGCCGGGTACGATAAACTTGAGAGCCGGCAGTACATGCGATCGGCTCAAGAACCTGATACCCATGAGGCTCAGACATAAGTTCCTGCGGCACTTCGATGGACTTGCACCCGGAAGTTTACACTTCCGGTGAAACAAGAGCGCGGCACAGCAACGCACGTGCGGATGGGGTCTGTTGCGACGCAGCACTGAGAAAGTCAGGTTCGAGCGGCTCGACTGTCCTAGCAAACTCTCGTACGCAGATGTGCGTAAGTAGGTCGGCGAACCTACTCGTTGACTCACCGCTGAGAGGTTGTCGTGGATCGATTCGAGGCAATGAAGGTATTCGTGCGGGTAGTGGAAGCGGGTAGCTTCGTACGCGCGGCCGAGAAACTCGAGCTGTCGACTACCGCGACTTCGCGGCTGGTTGCTGACCTGGAGGCCCACCTCGGTACCCGGTTATTACAACGCACGACGCGTCGGTTGCACGTAACAGATGAGGGACAGCGCTACTATGCGAGGGCGGTTCAGTTGTTGGCCGATCTCGAAGCAGCGGAGGCAGAGGTGGGGCACGTTACCCGCAAGCCGAGCGGCCTTGGGTGGGCGCCCGCGCAAGCGCCGGGCTCGGGGTGAATAAACGAGACGGTACCGTTCCAGCAGAAGTCTGCAAAGCTCAGACCGCGCGCCGGTCGCCGGGCGGATCGCCTTTCAAGACTGTGCTGCGCACCTGATTGGGGTCGAGTCGGGCAATGAGCGCGAGTTGTGCGGCGCTCGGAGCCGGGGTGATGGGAATCGGGTCGGGGCATACCAGGGCGAAACCGGTATTGTCCTGAACCTGTTCGAAAGTGATTCCGGGATGGAGCGAGCGAATCCGGATCGCATGCCCGGGCCCTGCGAAATCCAACACGGCAAGGTCGGTGACAATCAACCTCAGATCCAGTCCGCTTGGAAAGATGCCATTTCGGTAGCGCTCCGGGTTGTACCCGGCGCTGCAGACGTAATCCACCTCGCCTGGAACGAACGCACGCGTGTTGTGAGCGGGGAAGAAGAAGCTGTTCGGATGGTGGACCGAGTTGCCCGGAAATCCGCGCGCGCCCAGCATCGCCGCTTTCGGTTTGGCATGATTGCCGATCACACTGATGTTGGTCTGGCCGAAACGATCCATCTGAACCGGTGCCACCATGGCGTGGCGTTTACCACTCCATAAGGTTGAAAACACGCGGTCGTAGTTGGCCAGACCTTCGATTTCGGGCGGCGCACCGCGGCGCGGGCCGGGGGGCACCGGTTCTGAGGTGTACCAGACCTCGCCATCCGTTGTTTGTAAGGCGGGATTGAAGGTGGCCTTGGCAAGGCTTGCGGCGAGGCGCGGGAGCGGGCCGATGCCGGTGGCCATGATTTCGCCGTCGTCGCGCCAGGCTTCGGCGGCGGCGGTGATGATCAGCTCGGCGAGAGAATAATTCTGGTCGCTCATGAGTTTGGGGTCAGTAGACCGGCGTGGGTAGGGCTGTTATGGCCTCGGCGCCGCCCACAGCGGCCAGATAATCTTGCGCGGAGGTGTCAATGAATCGCGCACGATAAGCCTCCCAGGCTTGCACAGAGGCGGCGCTGTCGACGTAGGTTTTCAGATGCGCCAGATCGAGCTGATAGTCGGGCGCGGCGCTGGTCGGGTGGGCTCCGAAGGGCGCTTCGGCAACCCCTGTAATCTGGGTTCGCTCGATCAGATTGAAGCGTGCCTGTCGGGCCATATCCAACTCCGCGGTCGAGACGACGCGTTCGGCGGTGACAAACACCTTGCGGGCGGCGCGGGCCATGAGCTCGTCAAAAAAGGGATCCGTGCTCAAGGTCAGGACGTTGCCGAGCGCATCGGAGCGATGGACGTGCAACAAGGCAACATCGAGCTTGATCGCGGGCAGTGCGATCAACTCTTCACCGTCCTCGTAGGGACTCACGATGGTCTTGAAGCCCGGCTGTTTCACGATGTCGGTACCAACACCGATCCGCGTGGGCAGGAAGGGCAACCGCATTGCCGCGGCACGCAGACCCCAGTGGAGCATGCCTTCGTCGAGCTCCAGCACTTGCAGCCCGGCTTGACGTGCCGCGCGAAAATGAGGCTCGAGGGGATAATGGTCCAGGGAGACGAAGGCGAAAATGAGCTTTCGGATCTTGCCGGCGGCGGCGAGCATTCCGACATCGGGGCCCCCGTAGGACACGATGGTCAGATCGCGGAGGTTGGATCGCAGGATGGCGCGAACCAGGGCCATGGGTTTGCGGCGTGTGGCCCATCCGCCGATGCCCACGGTCATGCCGTCGGAAAGCTGGCCGACGACTTCCTCGACGGACATGCGTTTGTCGAGCTGGTTCAATGCGTATCCCCTTGCACACATCGCCGGCGCGCGCCCGGGGGGCGACTGGTGAGTATGCGCTGATGGTATGCGCCAGTACTCCGCAAATCAATAGTTCTTGCAATAATAATAGTGCACACGCGTATTTACTTATTTTCCGGACCGTGCAAATCTCAAATATGGACGAGCTATAATGTACAACACTCGTTGTAATTAAATCCGTGCGCTGCTAGAGTGAACTCGAAGTGGTAGAGACAGCACCAGGGGGAGCAATGCTCGCAGCCACGCAGGTTTATCCATCGGCTGGGCCGACGCTCGAGACGGCCGTCGCGGCGCTCGATCCCATCATCGCGCTTCTGGTCTTGGTCCAGATCACGGGCGACCGAACACTGCTGCACAGGTACGGCCCGGCGTTCGAGGGGACCCAGGACAAGACGCGCGAGGCCTTCGTCGCCATTGACGGCGTCAAACCGCAAGCGGAAGCCGACGAAAAGCTGGCCAAGGAGGTGCGCCAACGGTTGCTGCTCGCCCTCAGGAACAAACGCGCGGCAGTGCTGCCTCACCTGGACATGCCGCTGTTTCGCCAGATGGCGCGACTCGCCTTAGGCTTGGAACTGCCGGAAATGTCCATTGAGCCGGCCTACCAACATGCGGGCTTCACCTGTGACACCCGCGTACACAAGCCCGAAAGAGTGCCCCCGGCGGATTTCAAAGTGCTGGTGGTGGGGGCCGGTATGATCGGCATCAACGCCGCGGTCAAACTACAGCAGGCCGGATTCAACTACCAGGTGGTGGAGGCGTTGCATGACGTGGGCGGCAACTGGCTGACCAACACATATCCCGGGGCGGCGGTCGACACTCCAAGCCGCAACTATAGCTTCTCGTTCGAGCCGAATGCGTCCTGGACAAAATACTATCCGAACGGCCCGGAGTTCCTGGCCTATCTGGGCCGGGTGACCGACAAGTATCACCTGCGCGAGAAGATCGATTTCAACACCTGGGTGGACGGGGCGCAGTGGGATGAGGCGCGGAAGATCTGGACCGTGCAGGCGCGCCGTGATGGCCGAGCGGTGAGCTACGAAGCGAACGCGTTGATCATGGCCGTCGGCCCGAACAATTCTCCCAAGTACCCCAAGGTCAAAAACCTCGATGGGTTCAAAGGACCGGTCATCCATTCGGCACAGTGGGATCACTCGGTCGATCTCAAGGGCAAAAGAGTAGTCCTGGTCGGCACCGGCTGCAGCGGGGTGCAAGTGGCTACCGCGCTCGCCGATACCGTCGGCGAAATGATCATCGTCCAGCGCCAACCGGAACACATCATTCCCAACCCGCAAGCCCATCAGCCGGTCGATCCGCTCGAGATCTGGGCGATGGAGAACATCCCGTTCGTTGCCCAGTGGAAGCGCCTGCAGGGTCTGTCCAGCCAGATGCAGGACATGGCCGGCATGCTCAAGATAGACGAGGCGCACCGCGCGAAAACCGGCGGCGTCTCTACCTTCAATGACGGCATCCGCGACATGTGCGCGGGGTATCTGCACAGCCATTTCGGCAATCAGCCCGACATGGTCGAGCTGCTCACCCCAAAATTTCCGGTGTTCGCGAAGCGCCCGATTCTCGACTGCGGCTTCTATGACACCCTCAAGAAGCCCAACGTAAAAATCATCCGCGGCGCCCTCGCCGAATGCGAAGCGCAGGCGGTCATTCTCGAGGACGGCACCCGCTTGGAGTGCGATGCCGTAATACTCTGTACCGGCTATAACCTCTTCTTCGGTGTGCAGTTCGACATCCGCGGCCGCAACGGCCGCACCCTCCGCGAGACATTCACCCCTTCACCCTATTCATACGAGGGCATGCTGGTCCCCGGCCTTCCCAACTTCGTCCTCACCGGCGGCCCCTACAGCTTCCTCGTTGCCAACCACGCCGTCGTCAGTGAGCAGCAAGTCCACTATGCCATCGAGTTGCTGCAGTGGATGGTCGATGAAGAGCTGACCTCGGTCGATGTCACCGAGGAGGCCTGTAAAGCCTTCGTCGAAGACGTGGATCGCGAACTGGCCAAGACAACCTGGGTGCAGTGTGGCACCGCGCATGGGTACTACCGGCACGCCAGCGGCAAGGTGATCCTCGCCATCCCCCGGCACAACTCGCGCATCTGGCACGATCTGCGCTCCCCGCGAGCCGAGGATTTCTCGGTGACCCGAGGCGCGGGGGCTCACCCGACACGCCAACGCGAAATGCCCATGTTGTCGATCTGAACACCCCCGCTCCACCGAAGAGAAACGCGCATGTCCAACGTCCGACCTTTTGGCGCAAAACGAGATGCACAATATGGCTTCAGCAAGGTGTTCGTTCGCGACCTCGATGCCATGGCTGCGTTTTATCAGGAAGTCTTCGGCCTGGTTCCGTTCAATCGCCACCAGGATGTGATGCTTGGTCGCCAGATTGACGAGATCACCTATCAGGCGACCTACCAGGGCGGCAGCTCGCTCACCCTCATTCAATATCTCGACTCCGCCGCCCCGAGCGTGGGCGAGTCGGTGCAGGGCTTTACCACGGGTGACATTGAGGCCCTGGTTCAACGCGCCCAGGCCGCGGGGGGTCGAATTCCCGAGCCGATCCGCCGCATCGATGCGTTCAAACTCAAGGTCGTCTTCGTGCTCGATCCCGAAGGCCACATCAACGAAGTAGTCCAGCTCGAGGCCCCGTAGCGCCGGATCCGCGCGTCCAACTCCCGGCAGAAGGTATTCCCATGCAACTCAACGCCGCCGATCGCTTCCGCCCCAACGCGCCCCCTCGGATCATCGAGAACGCCTACTCGGCAGATCAACACCGCCGCCTGCTCGATGTAGTTCGCCGCCATGGCCCCTGGCCGTTGATTCTCGCGGAGAATTTCAAGACACCCGAGGAGGTGATCGCAACCACTTCCGGCAAGCTCCCGGAAGGGGTCCAGTTGACCTGGGACATGATTCTCACCCCGGTTTTTCGCGGCTATCTCGCCCGCCAGGGCGTGTGCTTCCATCCAGAGTTGGAAGAGTGCTACTACAACTCGCGTTTCCTCGAGCTCGTGCGCAACTACTGGGGCGCGAAGTACGCCGAGCCGGAAACCTTCCTGTTCAACATCCAGGGACCCACACCGATTGGCGGCCCGCCGCATCTGGACGGCACGGTGTTTCGCGGCATGACCATGGAGAATACGCCGCTGTGGCTGTTGCTGACCATGGCCAAGTCCTGCCTCTTCCGACATTGGCAGGCGAAGAAGGGACAGGTCATCGCCTGGTACTACCGAGGCAAGATTGGGGGCGGTTTCAACTGCTGGCCAAACGGGCCCAAGGGCGACCCGTTGCAGATCAAGGCACCCATGTGGGGCCGCGCGGTGGTGGTGGAAAACGAGATGATGTTCCACCACGCTCAGGCGTGTGGGCCGGTTGGGCAGCGCAAGCCGACCGGACTCGACATCACCTCCCGGTTTGGTGCGGATCCGGAGGTCGCGGATGGCTGGCGGATTACCACGGGAGAGAAGATCAATCAGAGAATTCCGGCCGGGGAAATGCGCTTTCTGGTGCACTGGGGAGCGCGTGTTTACAAGGATTTCGATGAGATGAAAGTGTCGTTCGACCACACCGACGACATCACACGCGATCAGGCACTCAACATGTTGATCGATGACATGCGCAAGCGCGGCGTGCAGTTCGCCATGCCGTCTGATCCCATGAATGATCGAGCGTTCATCGGTCTGGTCTCGCAGGTTTACGACATCGGCGGCCCGACGAACATCCCGCCTGACGTGGTGGATTCTCTGCACGCGGCCTGATCGCCTGGAGAGTGCTATGGGAAGCAACGATCTCGAGCTCGAGGCTTACCTGCGGATGCACAAGATCCGCTTCTTTGAGCAGGCCGTGACCGCGCTCATTACCGAGGGGGCTGTGGCCGGCGCCTGCCATTCCAGTGTTGGCCAGGAAGCGGCCATTGTCGGGGCCTGCATGGCGCTCCGTCGCGACGACTACATGTCCGGCACGCACCGCTCGCATGGACACCCCATTGGCAAAGGCGCCGCGCTCGATGCGCTGATGGCAGAGATCCTCGGCAAGGCGACCGGCATCTGCAAGGGACGCGGAGGCTCCATGCATCTGACCGACACTTCGGTCGGCAGCATCGGCGAGTCGGCCATTGTGGGCGGCGGCATTGCACTTGCCACGGGCGCTGCGTTGAGTGCCCAAGTGCGCGGCACTGACCAGGTGGCGCTCACTTTTTTTGGCGATGGCGCCGTCAACGAGGGCGCATTCCACGAATCCCTCAACATGGCCTCCATCTGGAAGCTGCCCGTCATCTTCTTTTGTGAGAACAATGGTTATGCGGCGGTCACGCCGGCCGTGGCAACTCACGGCCAGCCTGATGTATCGCGGCGGGCTGAGGGTTACGGCTTACCGGGAGTGACCGTCGATGGCCAGGATTTCCACGCGGTTCATGCCGCGACCCGGGATGCCGTGGCACGGGCCCGCCGGGGCGACGGGCCCACGTTGATCGAAGCCAAGACGTATCGTTTTGATGAGCACTGTGTTGGTCTGTTCATCAATGGCTCTTACCGCCCCAAAGAAGAAATCGAGCGCTACAAGACCGAACGCGATCCCATCGCACTGTTGCGTGCCAGATGGCTCCAGCGCGGCCAGCGCGAGACCGAGCTCGTGCAGCAGGAAGCCACGGCGAGGCGTCTCGTAGACGCGGCGGTTGCCTTCGCCAAGGACAGCCCGTTGCCCGCGCCAGAAACCGCCTTCGACCTGGTCCACGCCTCTCCCATTCCGATTCGCCGCTGAAGGTCATCCCCCATGAGCGAAGCAACGACAGCGCGCATGACGTATCTTGATGCCCTGGGGCTTGCCCAACGCGAGGAGCTCGCGCGTGATGAGACGGTCATCATCATTGGCGAGGACATCTCCCTGTATGCCGCCGGGGGAGCTTTTGGAAACATCGACACCAAGCGCATTCGCAGCGCCCCGATCTCCGAAAACGGCTTTGCCGGTATGGCCATCGGCGCGGCCATCACCGGCCTGCGGCCGATTGTCGATCTGACGATCGCTAACTTCATCTATCTGGCCTCGGATCCCATCATCAACCAGGCGGCACGTCTGCATTACATGACCGGCGGGCAGGTCAAAGTGCCCGTGACCTATCGCGCCTCCATGTGGCACAACCAGTCCAACGCCGCGCAGCACTCCGACCGACCCTACCCGATGTTCATGAACATTCCGGGCCTGAAGATCGTCACTCCCGCCACGCCCACCGATGCCAAGGGACTGCTCAAAGCGGCCATCCGCGACGATGATCCCGTGTTGGTGTTTGAGGATAACGACCTGTGGGCCGTGCGTGAGGAAGTACCGCTGGATACGGACTTTGTCATCCCGATCGGCAAGGCCGCCGTGCGGCGCGAGGGCAGGGACGTGAGCATCATCTCGGTCGCCGGCTGTTTGCCACATGCGCTTGCCGCAGCCAAAACGCTTGCGGAAGATGGAATCGATGCCGAAGTGGTTGACCTGCGGAGCCTCCTCCCCCTCGATACCGAGGCGATCCTCACTACGGTGGGCAAGACCGGGCGAGTCGTGATCGCCGACTATGCGCATCGCACCTGCGGCGCGGCAGCCGAGATCGCCGCGCTGATCGCTGAGGAGGGTTTTGACCTGCTGAAGAAACCGATACGCCGCGTCGTGACCCCCGACATTCCGATTCCTTTCAGCGAGGCATTGGAGAAGCCGCTGTATCCCAGCCCGGAATCGATTGCCAACGCGGCGCGCAACCTCGTGTGACTCTGTAGCGGACAAACCAACTCATGAGAGTCAGAATAGTCATGCCCAAGTGGGGCACCGGTATGAACGAGGGCACGGTGCTCAAGTGGCTGCGGGCGGTGGGGGATCGAGTTGAGATGGGCCAGCCGCTCGCTCAAATCGAGACCGCCAAGGCCGTTCAGGACCTGGAGGCCCCCGTCACGGGGATCCTGACGGAGATTCTGTTGGCAGAAGGTCAGGAAGCCAAGGTGCGCACGCCGATCGCCGTCATCGAGACTCCGTGATGGCGAGGCGCTCCATCGGGCATACGCCCGTCACAGTTCGAGTCACGGCTTGTCGAGCCAGACAACCCTGTCGTTGCGAGTCAGGAAATGAGCCATGATGAGAACAGGCATGGGCACCTGCGGATGTGGAGGAGTTGATGGCGAGCAATCCAGACCTTTCGGGCAAGGTGGCGCTCATCACTGGTGCGAGTCGCGGCATCGGACGGGCCATCGCCCAGCGCCTGGCTTCTGCGGGTGCCACTGTGGTTGTCACTGCACGTTCGGTGGACAAGGGGGGTGGTGGGACCCGCCGCGGGGCACACCGCGCCGTGCCAGGGACACTCGCCGAGACGGTCGAGCTGGTCGAGCGCGGGGGTGGCCGGGCCGTTGCAATTGCAGCGGACCTGGAAAACTCTCGCGAGCGCGACATGCTGATCGAGCGCACCGTCGAGCAGGCAGGCGGCATTGACATTCTGGTCAACAACGCTGGTTTCTGCGATTTTGTGGCGGTCTCCAACATGTCGATGGAGGTGTTCGACCGCACCCTGGATCACTACTTCCGTATCCCCTTTGCGCTCGCCAAGGCAGCGATCCCACACATGCGCCGGCGCGGCGCCGGGTGGACGGTCAACATCACTTCGGCGCAGGCGCTGCCGGTGAGCAGACCCTTTCCAGAGTATCTCGCCGTCAGCGGCGATACGGTCTACTCGGCCGCCAAGGCTGCGGTGAACCGATTCACGCAAGGTCTGGCGGCCGAGTTGCTATCGGACAACATCGCTGTCAATGCCGTCGGGCCCTCGACTGCCATCCTGACACCCGGATCAGCCGACTACATTCCGGCTGGCTACCCCACAGAAGACGTAGCGTATCTGGCGGCAACGGTGCTCGCGATGTGCCACCTGCCCGCGGCTGAGCGGACGGGCTTGATCGCGCACAGCCTGCATTTTCCGTGGCATCACGGGATGGAGGTGCGCAGCCTGGATGGACGCACGGTGTTGCCCGGAGTTGCGCCGCCCGCCTGGTCCAATGCCGGCATCAGCGCCTCGGGGGAATAGTCGTGCTCTTCAACGGCGCCTGGAGAGTCAGCACCAGGCCCGTGGGCGCGTTCGCCGGAGCCAGTGCCAGTGCCAGTGCAGCGGCCCTGACGGGCGCGCCGGGGTAAGTTAAGCTAGGTGTCGGAATCAAATCTTTTGGACAGCATGAAAGCAGTCTCCGCGAAAGCGCGTGCCGCCGAGCGCGCGCCGCGCATGGGCCGGCCGACGGAGGAAGAGTCACGCCTCAAGAAGCATCAGCTTCTGACGGTGGCGCAGGAGCTGTTTGTCGAGCTCGGATACCGGGCCGTCAGCATGCGCATGGTGGCCGAACGAGGTCAGGTATCGACGCGCACCCTCTATAACTACTACGCGGACAAAGAGACCCTGTTTGCCGCTTGCCTGGACTTCGGCGCCGCGGAATTTCCGCGCCTGCAGATCCAGGCAGGGGTGGATCTACGCGGCGCGTTGGAAAGATTTGCGGCAGAGCTCGTACGGGTACTCTCGCGTGACGGGAGTTTCCGGCTCGGAGTTCTGATTTACCGGGAGGGGGGTGACTTTCCCGAGCTGTTGCGTGCGTCCGAGAACAACTACGAGCGTTTCCTGTTGCAACCGCTGGCGGCCTGCTTGCGTGAGATCGGTCTTCCCACGCAGCGGGTGGCGGAGTATGCGCGGTTGTTCATCAACATGGCGCTCGCGGAATGGCAGTTGCGGCTCGTCTATCGTCGTGCGCCACTGAAGGAAGTTGAAATCGAGCGCCACGCGAGGCTGGCTGTCGGGGTTTTTCTGGATGGAGTGATGCGCTCACGGACGTGAGCCCTCGACGATTTTGAGGGCAAGGTGCCGCTGTTGATAGACAGTACACCAGCATTGCATGGTCGTCAGCTCGGATCGGGCCCCGTGGATTTGCGTGCCAGTCGCTATGCGTAGATGTGCAACACATTATCTACGCAACTTTGTGTCTCAGTGATACTATTCAATCTGTTCGCATAGAGAGCCAGCCCTGCCCGCGGGGGGGGGCGTCTGGGCGCGCATTACTGACTGTATTGAGGCGCATGATTCATGGACAGACTGAAGGGCAAAGCACTCGTTGTCGTGGGTTCCGGTACCGGCATTGGAGCTGCGACGGTGCGGCGGCTCGTGGCCGAGGGGGCGCGAGTGTGCGCGGCGGATATCAACTTTCCAGCTGCCGAGGCGGTGGCGGCGGAGATGGTCCGTGGGGGCGGAGAAGCGTTCGCGGTCCATGTCGATATTGCCGATGAGGGCTCGGTCAACAGGGCGGTTGGTGCGGCTGTGGAGCGACTGGGGCGGCTCGACGGGGTGCACGTCAATGCAGCGGACCTGCGTATCATCATGCAGGACAGTGATGCGGTGGCGGAGGATCTGCAGGTGTTCGATCGGACGCTGACGGTGAATCTACGCGGGCATCTGCTGTGTACGCGAGCGGTGTTGCCGCATCTGTTGGCGAGCGGGGAAGGGGCGATTGTCTATACGAGCTCGGGGGCGTGTGATGGCGCGGAGCCGAGCCGTCCGGCCTATGCTGCGTCCAAGAGCGGACTCAACGCTCTGATGCGGCACGTTGCCTCGCGGTGGGGGCGGGAAGGCATCACGGCCAACTGCGTTGCGCCGGGTCTCACAGTGACGCCTGAAATGCAGGCCGGAGGCCAGCTGCCCAAGCACTTTGCTGATGCAATGCTGGCAAAGACTCCGGCTCGCCGGCTGGGCAGAGCGGAGGACATTGCCGGTGTGGTGGCGATGCTGCTTTCTGACGACGGCCGCTGGATCAATGGTCAGGTCTACCATGTCAACGGTGGGTCGCTGATGCGCTAGTCGGCGCCCGTGCACCGACCGTGGAAGGTCAGGTCGCCTCCAGGATCGAGCGGGCGGCATCGGCCAGGACGGGCTTGTTGCGATGTTTGAGAAATTCGATTCGATGGGCCACGATCTCGTCGGTCATTTCCGGATGGGTTGATACCCAGAAGGCGCCGCTGGCGATCTGGGCGAGGATGGTTTGGCAGGCGGGCTCGAGGTCCATGCCGTAGGCGGCCATCATTTCGCGCATGACTTTGCGGTGGCGGGTTGCGATGGCGTTTTCGCCTTCTGTGGGTGCGGTGGGCTCGAAGATGCGTGTCTTCACCATTCCGGGGAGCACGGCGGACACGTGGATGGGTTTGCCGGTGGTGTCGATTTCCAGGGCCAGACATTCGGTGAAGGATTGCACCGCATGTTTGCTCATGATGTAGGCGGTTTGCAGGGGCATCTGCCCGAATGCGCCGACGGAGGCCACGTTGGCGACGTAGGCGGGGGTGCCGCGTTCCAGCATGCGTGGCAGAAAGGCGCGCACTCCATGGACGATACCATGGATGTTGATATTCAGAGTCTTTTCCCAACGCTGCAGGGGTATTTCCCAGATGTAGCCGAGGGTTTCGATGCCGGCGTTGTTGATCAGCAGACGTACGTCACCCCACGTTGAGTGGACTTTGTCGGCGAGTCGGTGCAGCTCGTCCGGTTGGGACACGTCCACCATCATGGGCAGAGCTTCGCCGCCGGCGGCTCTCAACTCCGTGGCCACCGACTCGATCCGCTCCTGGGCAATATCGGCCAACACGACTTTCATTCCCAGGGCGCTGGCGCGTCGTGCCAGGCCTGCACCGATGCCGGCGCCGGCGCCGGTGATGACGGCCACGCCGCCTTGAAAAACCTCGCGATCCTGAGACATGTTGGAAACTCCTATAACGAAGTGTGGGCCCTTACGACGGACTGTTGATGACCTGATGTCGTGCAAGGCTCTCTAACTGTTGGGGGTCGAGGCCGAGCAGGTCGCGCAAGACTGTGGCGGTGTCAGCGCCGCAGCGGGGGGGAGCGCGGCGGCACTGTGCAGGGGTCTGTGAGAATTTGGCGGGAAAACCAACGACCTTCACGGGGGTACCATCATCGCGGCGTAGCGTTTTGACCAGGCCGCGGGAGGCGATCTGGGGATCGGCCAGGACGCCTGGAATGGTGTTGACGCGTCCACCGGGGAGCTTGGCCGCTTCCATGGCGGACAGCAAGTCCGCGGAGTTTCGGGCGGCGATGAGGGGGACGAGCTGTGCCTGTAGGGCCTGGCGATGGGTGCTGCGGCCGGCGGTGTCCAGGAATCTGGGGTCGTTGGCCAGCTCCTCGTGCCCGAGCAGGGCGCACAGGTCGCGGAATTGACGGTCGTTGCCCAATGCAATGAGGATGGTGCCGTCGGCGGTCTGGAAGTCCTGGTAGGGGACCATGTTGGGATGCTCGTTGCCGAGGGGGCGCGGGAGTCTGTCGCCGTTGAGGAAATTTGATGCTTGGTTGGCCAGGAGACTCACCTGGGAGTCGAGTAATGCGCAGTCGATGTACTGGCCCCGGCCGGTGGTGTTGCGATGACACAAGGCGGCGAGGATGGCAATGCTCGCATACAGGCCGGTGGATAGATCGCTGATGGGAATGCCGACTTTCAAGGGGCCGGAACCGGGTTGGCCTTCGGGGCGTCCGGTTACACTCATGAGGCCGCTCATGCCCTGGATGAGGAAATCATAACCGCCTCGGTCGCGGTAGGGGCCGTCCTGGCCGAAACCGGTGATGGAGCAGTAGATGAGTGAGGGGTGGGTGGCACTCAGGGTTGGGTAGTCGAGGCCGTATTTCTGCAGGCCACCGACTCGGAAGTTTTCAATGATTACGTCGCATTGGGCGGCGAGACGCCGCACGAGGTCGGCGCCCTGGGGGTGGGCGAGATCGATGGCCAGGGAGTGTTTGTTGCGGTTGGCGCATAGATAGTACGCGGAATCTCTCGAGCCGTCCTGGAGGAACGGAGGGCCCCAACGGCGGGTGTCGTCTCCCTGGCCGGGTTGTTCGATCTTGAATACTTCGGCGCCGAGGTCGCCCAGGATCTGTGCGGCCCAGGGGCCGGCGAGGACTCGCGAGAGGTCGAGCACTTTGAGGCCCCGGAGGGGGCCGGTCACTGGAGGGGTTTCGCTCATCTCGAGCGCGCGAACTGTTCTCTGAGCCAGGTGGTGCACTCATCCATTGCGCGCTGAGCACCCTCGATGATGCCGAGAAATGACAGGAAGCCGTGGGGCATGCCGACGTAGCGGCGCTGGGTTACGGGTACACCGGCTGACGCGAGTTTTTTTGCGTACGCCTCGGCGTCATCGCGGGAGGGGTCGATCTCGGCGGTGCCAATGAAAGCCGGTGGCAATCCGGCGAGACTGGCCGCGCGGATGGGGGAGGCCCAGGGATGGTGTTGGTCGTTGGCGGGGTCGGCCAGATACTGGCTCCAGAAGTAGTCGATGTCGGTGCGCGTGAGGATCGGTCCTTGGGCAAACTCCTGTGCGGAGGGCGTGAGCTCGGAGGGGTAGTTGCACGAGCCGTAGAAGTTGACCTGCGCTGTGAGCCGGGGCCCCTGCTCGTCCCGAGCACGCAGGGCGATGGCGGACGCGATCACGCCGCCGGCACTGTCGC
>Ga0105240_10001254_pt1 | contig 44050 bp, 45 predicted proteins | sample KBSC54metaG_FD_80426 | JGI IMG/M metagenome (GOLD analysis project Ga0105240, IMG submission 80426) | Corn rhizosphere microbial communities from Kellogg Biological Station, Michigan, USA - KBS C5-4 metaG | ecosystem: Host-associated > Plants > Roots > Rhizosphere > Soil | place: Michigan, USA... | reverse complement strand
GTTCCACCGTTGACCAGCGAGTTGATGAACCTGATCAAGAATTCATCTATTGCACTGACTATCGGCTTCGCAGAACTGACATTTCGTGCGCGTGAAATCGGAGAGACCACATTTTCCTATTTCGAGGCGTTCATTGTGACCACCATCGTCTACATCGCCATCGCGCTGACTGCCTATGCTGTCATGGCGCGTTTCGAACCGAGGAAAACGGCGTAACTGCCGTATTTGCCGTAACGCACGCTTGCGCAGGCAGAGAGGATATTCAATATGACACTGGATTTCGGGATCGTTTCCGACAATATTTCCTACATCGCCAATGGCTTCGCCTTCACGTTGCAACTGACGGCGGTCGCGACAGTAATCGGCATGCTGCTCGGCCTCATGCTGGCACTGGCGCGAGAATCCAAGGTGCAGCTCGTTGCGCGCTGTGCCTCGACCTACGTCATCGCCATGCGGTCGATTCCACTGATTCTGGTGCTGTTCTGGATATTCTTCCTGATGCCTTTGGCTTTGCAGTTTCTCTTGGGAGCGGGCGCGCCCGTCAAGGTCGATGGAAAACAAACGGCGATGGTCACGTTCAGCCTGTTTGAATCGGCTTACTTCTGCGAGATTGTTCGCTCGGGCATACGCTCGGTATCTGCAGGCCAGCGCTCTGCTGCATTCGCGCTCGGTCTCAATCCGGTGCAGACGATGGGCTATGTGATATTGCCGCAAGGATTGCGCAATATGTTGCCGATCTTTCTGACCCAGGTCATCGTGCTCTTTCAGGATACTTCGCTGGTTTATGTGATTTCTGTCACGGATTTCATGGGCGCTGCTGCCAAGATCGGTGAGCGCGACGGCAGCCTGATCGAACCGTATCTGTTCGTCGCGGCGATTTATCTCGTGATCAGTGTGGCGATAGCCGAAAGCGCAGCCCGGATGTTTCGCAAAAAGACCGCACGCGTTTAACTACAAGGAAAATTCATGCTCGCAATAGACAATCTGTCGAAATGGTATGGCGACTTCAAGGTTCTCAGCGACTGTTCCGTTCGCATCGACAGGTGCGACGTCGTGGTCATTTGTGGGCCGTCCGGTTCAGGAAAGTCTACGTTCATCAAGACGATCAACGGTCTGGAACCGTTCGATCAAGGGCGTATCTCGATACAGGGAATCGCCGTCAGCTCAACTATGCTGCGCAGCGCGGCGCATCGACGACGCGTCGGGATGGTATTTCAGAACTTCGAATTGTTTGGTCACCTTAGTGTGTTGGAAAATCTCAATCTTGCTCAACGAAAGGTACTGCGGCGTTCATATGAAGAAGCTTCGGGACGTAGTAGAGCAATGCTGGCACGTGTAGGTCTGACGGCTCACGCGGCCAAATATCCGCATCAACTATCCGGTGGACAGCAGCAGCGCGTTGCTATTGCAAGAGCGCTGACCATGGACCCCGACATCATGTTGTTCGACGAGCCAACTTCTGCCCTTGATCCCGAGATGGTGAAGGAGGTGTTGGATGTCATGGCGGAACTGGCCGCAGCGGGCATGACGATGTTGGTCGTGACCCACGAAATGGGTTTCGCCCGGCAAGTCGCCGATCGGATTATTTTCATGGAGGAGGGGAGAATCGTCGAAGACTGCAGCAAAGAACATTTCTTCGGCGCCGCCAACGACCTCAGTGCTAGAGTGCGGCGTTTCTTATCTGTGACACAGGTCTCTCATTGAGAAAATCGTCTATTGTTGAATGTAGACGTAGTGATGTTCTCCAGGCTCACTTCTCTCGGTCATGTTCCTATGGTGTTGTTTCCTAAATGAGAGGTCTGTTTTTGACCGACTGCAGATGTCAAATAATACCAAACTGCAATCCGCGCTATTCGTGGTCAACTTGCGAAAATGCACCATTATCTATAGTCAGTATTGGCGTATTTTCCGCGAGCCTAAATTGTTCAACGACTGCTCCTGGCCGATTGCAGCCTTTCAAGCCAATACGTCAGGTAACATAAAAATCCGTTGAGCCGTAGCTCTCTCTCGGTATCGCTGAAACCATGCAGACAACGCCTCATACTCGTTAAGCACGATTATCTCGTGAACCCGAGCGAATTCAAGGATGGCTGCCAATGTGCAATCTGCCATCGTCACATTTTTTCCCGTTAGAAAAGGGCCAGCTGCTTTAACCTGCTGATTCAAATAGCTCAAACCAATAGGAAACTGACTCTTGAAGTGCGTTGCAATTGCAGGGTCTGGGAATCGACTACGTTGGGTGACCATCGCCTGTACATAGCGCGCAAGAGGATAAAACACCCGGATTTCCGCGACCCGTTCGGTTGCGCGAGTCTTCGCTCGTTCCAGCGGTGTTGTTCCGAACATCGACGGTTCAGGAAAAAGTTCTTCAAGGTATTCGACAATCGCGAGTGACTCGTGAATGTATGAGTTTTCCGCTATCTCCAGAACCGGGACTTTACCCAAGGTATTACGCGCCAAGTGAGCAGGCTCCTTTTGCTTTCCGCCAGTCAAATTAATCTCATCAATTTTAATAATATTTGAGGTCGAATTTTTCTCAGCAATGTAAAGCCTTACCCGATTCGGCGACGGGGCTCCAGGAAGGAAATAAAGTTTCATAGTCATCCTCTTATGATGTTGGTTTCTGGCAGCTATCGGACGTCACCTTCAAGCAAGAAACCACGCTCACGACGGTATTCTTCGATCCAGCAAGAATCGCAATATGCCTCGCTGTATCGGCAAAAGCCACTCTTTTTGCCCATAACCCACGAATCCTTGATACAGCAGAGGATCAAACGACAACTCACGACCTATTGTAAATGGTGGCGTTGGGAGCAAGGATGGATTTCCCATGGTGCCAAGTATCTCGAGGCTCAGTGGCCGCGCATCGCTTTCATGCGCGGCTGGCCATGCATCGGTGATGACTATGTCGGCACGGTCAGGTGGATTTTCCAGGAAACGAACGTGGGAAGACGCGTGATGAAAGCGCGGATGGCATACGTGAGTAATCTGGATGCCCAACACCTGAGCAAGCTCATGCCATGAACGAAACACATTGGTCGGAGCACCAAATAGGCAGATGCGGGCTTGGGAGATTGGCATGATCTCGGCGTCTATATATCCGGCATCCGTTAATACTTCACAAGGATGTCCTTCGCTGGACATTGCATTGATCACTGGCCGGCGGGACATCTTGCTGAATTCCAAAAGACGTGAGTGATCGGATTCTCTGATGACATAGACGTCATAAAATGCGTCGAGATAGCCAGCCAAGTCTGTTGGACGCTCCGGTGTTTTGAGTAGGTTGGGAAGCTCCGTATAGGAAAGGCCTAGTTCGCGAAACGCCTGAATAAATGTCGTTCTTGTGCGAATTCCGTTTCCCTCAAATGACCATGCGACGTTGCCCTTGAGGGTAATTTCACTATTTTTGGCGGCTTGCCAAATAGCGTGGATGTCGTCGAAATGGAGTTCGGAGATAGCAATCAGGGACATTTCTCAGTGCTCTGGAGGCGAAGGCTCTAGCTTAATATAGATGGTGGCTTCTGGCCGATTGCGGACGGCTTATTGTTTTTGGGTGACGAGTCGAAAGCCCAGTCCAACAAACAATACGCCCATAGACTTTTGCAGCCATTGTGCGTAGCTGCTGTTACGTCGGAGACCGGCAGTAATTTCCGTTGAAAGTAATACTAATAAAATACTTATAGAAATTCCCACCATGTTTCCAGTGATACCCAATATGAGCAATTGAGCAATAGGATCGGTGGCATCGGTACCGACGAACTGCGGGAAAAGAGCCAAATAAAAAATTGCGACTTTCGGGTTCAGGACGTCACTTAAAAATCCTTGCCAAAAAATGCGCAAACCTGATTGCGCCTTAGAGCTTGTCCCGTCCATAGGAATGAACGTTGATTTTGAACGCAGGGTCTGGATGCCCAGAAAGATAAGGTATGCCGCACCAATCCATTTAACGACCAAAAAGGCCGTAGCGGAAGTCAACAAAATTGCTGAAAGGCCAGTTAGAGCTGCAATCAAATGAACATAGGCACCGAGGTTTATGCCAAATGCGGCACAAAGACCCGCCTTTCTTCCTTGTGCAATACTTCTACCCAACATGAATAGCATATCGGGGCCTGGCACCAGATTTAGCAAGAGACTCGATAGAACAAATAAAAGATAAGTATGTAGTGTCATAACGCTTCCCGATGCAGTAATGAGGTACTACGATATTTCATAGACAGGGGTTTCGCAATTCACGACTGTTCCTTGGCGATTGCGGATGGAATGCTGCAAGTTTCGCAAAAGAAAAGCCACTCGTACAAGTGGCTTTTAATTTTTGAAGTGGCACAGCGGAATCAATTTCCGACCAACTTTATTCGTTGTGGTGTACTCAAACAATATATAGATGACTCAAATTGTCCGGAAATTCGTAACTCGTTGTTTATGTTCGAGCTTTTCCGCCTAAGTCACCTAACTAAATTTCCGATGTCCGCAAAAGATGAGCGAAATCGGCTGGCCAGAGCCGAATTTGGAATATAAGTGACCGGCCCAGCTGGCGCGGCCTCCAGCCAGAATGTCCGTAAATTTCTATCTCGTACTTATTTTCTTTGGTGCCGTCTGCCGGAACTCGAAAATCGCCTTCGCCCATTTGAGCCCGATGCCGAACATTGCGCACGTGGCGCATAGTAAAACAAGAATCCATGACACTTCCCTCTCGACCAACATTTTGCGGTGGAGATTGTCGCTGGCCGTTCTATCAGCATCTATCACGCTGTTGATAGCGGCCCTCATGTCATCAATACGGCGGGCAATATCACCATTCTGGCCGGCGGGATTCGAGACTTTCTTCAGCTGGTCACGGGCTATGAAGTAGCGGATTGGCGCTTCGTCTCCATCGAGAATTTGGTCGGTGACTTTGCATGCGGCCCAGATGCTCTCCATATCCGGTGTTGGCCGCGCAGTAGATTGCCCTGGGAGGCAATACTTCATCAGCAGATTCATCGACGCTACTCTGGCAAGACGTTTGTTCTCGCTAACTTGAGCCACATCGTGGCGAATCTCAGACTCGATATGAGCTCTTGCTGCAAAAGTCAGCAGGCCAATAACACCCACCGATACTAGGACTTCCGATATCAGGGATTGCCATCTCCTGGCCCGTGGCCTGTTCCTTGTCAGGAAAAAGGCAACCGAAGCGACGACCAGAATGGTTGATATACCCAAGGTCAACGCATACATGGGGTTCACAAGTTTCCACAGAAGGCTAATTTCAATTGGCATACATTTAATAGTTGATGTTGTTCACAGGTGGAAGTGCTTTCTCTGCAGCACCGCCTTCAAGCCAGAAAGGCTTCCGGATGCAGTTTCAATTTCGCCTTCTCAATTTGGAGAGCGGACAACTTCAGTTTTCGGAGGAGGCTGTTGTCCCGGACGCTAGTGAGGAACTCCAATCCCTTGGCGTTTGGGGTCCGTTTGATTTGTCGCTGCAGCTGGACGTAGGCCGTGTACACATCGAGCAGACGTGTTGACTGGTACTCCGCGGGCGTCCTTTCAGACTTCTCCAGGTTGATGATGTAGCGGATGTCGTCATCAGTCAGCATCCTTGTTTGCTTGAAACGGTCGTAGATGACCTGAAGTGCTTCAAAGCGGATGCCAGGCACGATGCCCGGGATGTTTGCGACTCGTTCCATTCGCAGTAAGAGGTAGCGTGTGGCAAAGCCTCTCGCTTTATCCTCCGCCGAGGCCCCAAGACTTCCTGAGCCACCGCCGCCGGCCTTACCGGTTCCTTGGTCGCCACCGCCTGAGTCTGGGGTGAAATCACGGGTTGTGAAGTCTGGGATGCCTCGAAGCGCCTCTTTGCCGCCCAAGACTACCTCGGCGCATTTGGGGCCAAAGGGCTGTTCGACTCCGGTTTCTTCATTCATCAGGATGTATGCAGTGTGGGTCTTAAAGCCATGCCGGCCGTTAGCGCCAGTACGGGTGCAGACGACGTCCAGGTCAACGAAGTCAATGCGCAGAGGGGTGTATGCCACGTTCGCTCCTTATCATTTCCACAGGGAAACCAATTCTAGTGCGAATTTGGAGGCGTGGTTGCAAATCCCTATTGGTCGGAGGAGGTTCTCGGTGAGGCCCTGAACGTAATAAGAATAAAACTCGCCAGGACGTGCCCCTCTGTCTTGGCTGCCGGCTGAGTGGCACTTATCTGGTTGACCTGGATATTGGTCCGCCCTACAGGTTGGACTGGTTGCCCATCCTGAATGTCTGGCCTAGTGACCCTGATACACTCATCGGCCTCCGCTTAGGCTGTCACGGCGGCTTTAGGTGCTTTCTTCTTTAAGAATCTCGGAGAATTGGTAAGATTTTTCCAGTCGCCACAAGATAGGGGTGACCTTCCAAACGCCCCCATCGAGTCCCCCTTCGAGCAAAACGAAACCAGTCCTGGTTAGGCCGCTGGCGATTGCCGATATCTCCGCACGAGGCATGTCACCCTCTAGCGAATTGAAGACTTTCACAATCAAGTCGATATGTTTATTCGGACCGTCATTGATTCGTTCTTGTTCGGCGACGATGAATGCGTGAAGAACAATGAGCTCATCATGGCGTAGAGATTCTACTAACCCTGCGAATGATAGAAAATCATCCGCAACCAGCCCTGCTTGTAATTTATACCCGAGCATCATCCGCGCTAGCAGGCGCAGGTTCTTGTATGCGGAGCCGACTAGTGCTGCCTGATGGAACCGAGCTGCCTTTGCGACGAATCCTTTGGGGTCTTGTGCAAGCTTCTCGTAACTATCGACATGCCGTAATTCTGCGAGTACGACGCTTTGCGAAATCTCCTTACGTTCCTCTTGAATTTTGCTCAGGATTTTGGTGATATTTACGCCAACGGCGACTTGCGATGCCACTGCGGGGAAAACGAGTGCCCCAACAGCTGCGAAAAGGTCAATTAGCGTGTCCTTGTTGCTAGTCATTTTTTCTCCTCTAGCATTCCTCAGGCGGGATATCCGTTGAAGTAGGCATAGGCTTGTGGCGAGTCGAAGGGGGAGCCTCCAAAGTTCGTAGCTAAGGGCGGCATATATCAGGGATGAGGGTAATATTACTGTAGAGCGGGTATCGCTGAGAATGACAATTACATACTTGGGGCGGGGAATGAACACTGAGGCGATTGCAGCTCTAAAGGTCGGTCAAATCGACACCTACATGGCGGAAGCTGACAAGGCAATTGACGGTGAGAACGCCGACGATTTTTGGAAAGAATTGGCGGCACAGCACCCACAGCAATTAAATGTTGTAGACGCTTTGAATCAATGGCCAGACGACCGAGACTACCATCTTGATGGCTATTTGATTCCCGTACTGGCTATCCTTCCCGCCCTCAGCGAGGAGGATTATAGAAAGCTGCTGACCTTCCTATCGCATCGGGGCGGAAGTTCATATTCGGTATTGTCGGCTCTTGCTAAGCATATTGGAAACGCCCCTGCGTTAGCCATCGAGTTTGGAGCGGAATTAGAAGCTGGCCAAGAGGTCACCGAAACACTTCAGATTGCTTGGGCAGAAAGTTTCGCAACTGGAGCCTCCCGCGTAGCGGCTGAGTATGTGATTGGATACTTCCAGAAGCATGGCCGGCTATCTTTCGCAGTGAAAGCATTGCTCCTTGGGTTACCTGATTCTGAGCTATCGGCCCATGAGGAATTTGTCGCATCTGGCGTGGCTATGGTCGACGCCGTCATGAGTCCTCTTGGTCAAGATTCATTTGTTTGGCTCACGCTCGTGAAGCTTTCCCTTGTTGTTCCTCATGCCAGCGAAACACTGATGAATGCTGTGAATTCTGGCGATTTACATGCGACCCAAGCGCTGATAGGGGCGCTGACTCGCCTAGATGCGTCCGAGTGGGGAGTTCAAAAGATTGCGCTTCAAAGCGTACTCAGTAGTTTATTTTTGGCCAGTATCAAAGACAAAAACGCAATCTCTCGATTTGAACATGTATTAGCGGTCTTGTTCGCGCGCGAGCAGTCGAAGAAACCGGCGCTATCGTTCTTGTCGACTTTGGGCGCCATGAGAGAGGACTGCACTGAAATTCTGCCCGGCGCATTCGATGCTGTGTTCCGGGATAAGGATGGGTTCTCAGTCCTATTGACCGGATGGTTACTGCTGCCTGGAGCAAACTTCGACGCTATCTCGCATCTTATTGGGTTCTATCACAGCCATGGTGGCGTGGTTCGCCTGGATGATGACTTGATATTGGCGGCCGATGTGCAGCGTCTAGTGAAGCTGGTTCGACGGATTCTCGCCCTTACGTATTATGGGCCAACGCTATGTGCGTATGCGGGGGAGATATTGAGAATTGACGAACTTGGGCAAACAGGCTTGAACTTTGGCATCGAAATGTTAAATGAGATTTATATGGAATTCCCTGGAGCTGCCGAGGACTATTTGAAGCAGAGAGTCAAGGAGGTCCATGCTAAGACGCCAGCTGGGAAGATTTATCGAAATTTTCTGCAAGCTATTCAGAAATGGCGTGAAGTTCTCGATGGGCTACCAAGGCTAAAGGAGCTACGCGCTTCTTCGATGGAAAATACAGCCTTGAACAACGTGAAATACCGCGTAAGCCGTGATATTCACAAGGGCGCCGAGAAAAAATCTATTTTCGGTTCGCTATTTTCAAAAAGTACCATTTTGCAAGGCGCGAGTTTTGCCGCTTACAACAGAAATGGTCCGCCCATTGTCACTAAGATGATTCAGAGTAGTCATTCGATGGAATTGCCATCTAGCGAATTGGCCGACCCTCTTCGTGGCCTCTTGCGTCGACGCAGCTTCCTGGGAGATGCAGAATGACCACTAGCTTGCGTCTCTTACTTGAAGATTACCTTTCGTTGATGCGCGAAGAAGGAGAGTTGGATGTCTTTCTTCCTTTGTTGATGGCAGCGATGGGCCACCAGGTGGTGTATCGCCCAAAAAAAGGGCCGAGACAATATGGGGTAGACGTTGCATCTGTTGGGATTGATAGCGACGGCAAGAAGAAACTGTTCATGTGGCTTATCAAGCGAGGCGACCTTGGTCGCAATGAATGGGAGGGAGGGCCGCAGAAAGTGCGGGAGTCCATCAATGAAGTAAGTGATGTCTATATTCGGAATTTCATAGCCCCAGAGCATAAGCAACTGAGCAGAAAGCTATTGATTGTCACCAATGGCGATTTCTTGGCCACTATTAATCAGAATCTTGCTTCATATTTGACCGTATGGTGCCGGCGGAACAAAGTAGCAGCGGAACAAGTGAATGGGTCCAAGCTGGCGTCATGGACTGAAGAGCATTTACTGAACGAGTACGTTTTGCCGAGCGAGGAGCGGGGCCTGCTCAGAAGGATGTTGGCTAATGTCAAATCTCCCGAGCTTTGTCTTTCGGTCGGTCGCCAGCTTATTGACCAACTTGTGGCTGTCAAATCGATAAAGGGGAAGTCTGCCAATGCAATTGCGAAAGCCAATAGTACGTCGCTCCGCGGCGTAGCAACTGCGCTCAACGTGTTGTTCGTTTGGGGACAGCACGAAGAAAATCTTCTTGGGCCATATCTTGTTGCCGAATACGCTATTTTGGCCACTTGGGCGCGATATCACGGAGACTTATCGACAAATACCCATGGCATGCGAATCGGGGGGGAATTGGGTGTCATTCTGGCGCAACTCGCAAGTATATCTAACGCATACCATAGCAAATTAGACGCTCACTATCGTGTGCAGGATTCCTTTGCATATGCATTCCGTGCCAGTGAACTCGTATCGAAGGCTGTATTCGAAGAGCTTGGTCGTCTCGGTGCGATTGGGTGCTTCTGGGCCCATGGCAGCGCCATAACTGCTGAAGATGAGACTCAGGGTTTTTATAGCGCAATGGCGGTGTTATACGCGGATAGGATTCAAGCGCTTCTGAATTCGCACTCTTGTTCTGAGATGCCTGTATTCGACCACCATTCCGTTCATATTCATGCTGCGCTAACAGTTCTATTGGCCGCAAACCGGAAAGAATGCGCAAAGGAATGGTTACACAAGATGTGTCATAGACTGGCCTACGCGTTCGTTAATAGTCGATTTTTCCCCACGCGTGCGACATTCGACGATGTTTTACAGGTCCGACACGGCCATATGGATTTCGATGAAGAACAGTTGTCTACATCGACGTTAATTCCAATACTGCTCACTTGGTTTGCTGCGCTTGGGATGCCTGAAGCCTATAAATTTCTTCGGGAGAAAGCTATTGCGTCGCGCACCAGAACGACACCGAATTTCTGGAGTTCCAGCGTTGGCTATGATGGCGCAGTCAGCGACTATTTTGAACTCAACTCGCACGGGGTTGGGGAGGCAATAACTGAGATTCCCGAGGAGCCCATGGAGTATCTCAAGACAATGTCGGTGGCATTGCCTGGATGCGCTTCTATTGCTGAATCAGTTTGGTATAAGCAGGGCCTTTCAATAATCCCGATGCTGGCGGGAATTCATTGGAACTTGCAGATGCCACGGGAAGTTATCGTTCAGCAGGCATCTGCTTTGTGTGGCATTGAGCTTTTAGTAAATCAACAATCTCATCTCCAGGAAAGCGGTGATTGAATCTATCAGTCGCAAGCTGATTTACCTTTTATATAAGGTGACCGGTGCCTGCTACATCGCCCGGCCTAGCCTCGAAGCCGAGCCAGGCTTTTGTCTTGCAGATAAGCCTTGCCGAGCATCGCTGGTGGTCTACTTCTGATTCCACAGTCTTCCTAGCTACAAGCATCGCCCACCATCCGTCTTTACAAATCCAAGCTCATCATTTATTGTGAACACCAGCCGTTTCACGTCGGCTCGCGCGCCCACATAGCGAAGTGCATTTAGGCAACGTGTCTATCTTTGGTTGCAAAGGGATTTCCCCTTTATCGCTACCTTTCTTGGTATGTGGGCGTGCTGATGGTTGGTAGCATAATTGGAGAGCCCAATGGCCAATACCTTTTCCGACGTTGATATCAAGCGCTTCCGTTTCCAGGCGAAGCATCTTTCCCGTCGCTCCAACATTGCATACACCGAGGCTCTCGATGCAGTCGCGCATGAGCAGGGATTTAGCACCTGGGCGCTGTTGATGAAGCATGCAGGCCCTGTTGATGCCGCGGCAGCTGTCGTTCCCAGCCGGGAATACTTTCGATTTACGCGCACGACGGACGAAATGCACCAAGCCATGCGCAAGGTGCAATCCAAAGAGCCGTATTACCATCGCGACCATGAACACCCGGCAGAGCGACTGACCGCACAGATTTTCGACAAGTTTGAGGATGGTGCAAACGCCGTCACTTTTGCAATCGAGTATGTGGAATGTCTGCTGTCTGTTCCTCAGTTCAGAATTCATGTTGATTCGCAGGTTCGGGCAGAAATGCGCTATTGGTTGCCTTATCAGGTGTCACAGCTCAATGAGGCGACGCAGGTGTTCGTGAATCGAAAATACAAGCCTGTGGGGCTGAAAACCGCAAAATGGGCAACCTACGAAGATTATCCAAACTTGGTCATCTCACTTGAACAGACGCAGGTAAGGGCGGTTTCGCACATTCCTTCCGCCCTCGGATTTTTGTTTGCAGATGCTTCAGCACCGTGGCATAGCCGGCAAAACGCCGAGCTCTATTTGGGGCGTTTGAAGAGGCTTCGAGAGTACGTTCGCGGTTTGTAGTTAAGGATAAGGCCCGCGATTGCGGGCCTTTTTAGCTTTTATGGTTGCATGGGGGTTACTCAAGGCAACACATCTTGTACTTCTTTCCGCTGCCGCATAGGCACGGTTCGTTCCTTCCTATCTTTTTACTCAACAATTTTTTTCCAATTTGACGTTGGTCTACTGTCGGATTGCGAAGGGGCATCCTTGCGACCTCATCCATCTTTGCATCGTATTTCCAGGGCCCTTCACCAAGGGTGCCGAAGACGATACGTCCGCTAGTTGCATCAATTAGTATCCCAAACCATCGGCTTACTTTCTGCTGATATTTTTTCAGAGAGCAGTACGCTGAGATACGATTAAGAAGCTCGTCTGTCTTGGCCAAGGAAGTAAAAAATGAGATACCTGCAGCCTTATCATCTGAAAGAACAGAGAAGTCGTGATTACTGCCGTACTGGCGCGTTTTTTGGGCTAGCTTTTCGAGAGTGCTGCTAGTGTTATCAACCGCTCGTTCCGACATTGTCAATACGAGGAAGCCGAAGGCAAGCATTACAGGATTCGGCTCTCGCTCAATATGGGAAATGAGTTTTCCCAAGTAAGTCTCTCGCAGCCTCGTTAATATTCCATCAGGAGTCCACTCGCCAGGCATGCCTTCGCGACGTACCAGCATAGCCGCATCTAGCGGTGAGGAAATTTCGTCATCGAGCATTATTTGGTCGTAACTGTCTTCAATCCAAAGATTCTTTTGAAGATGGTATGACAAAATCGTCATTTCGAAGCTTGTGGAGAGCTTCTCAAAATATCCAGTTCGCCGGTCGATGTAGCTGAGAAAATAAAGCGGCGAGTCCAACATTTCAGCCAAGACGTCTAGATGGAATACGTCAGTTACATAGGGGGCTGCGACGCAATTCTGTCTCGCTACTTTCAGAAACTGACTCGCTTGATATGTGAGTGCTGGATAGTGGTCTGAGACGACTGTCATCAGATAGATGCGCTTGATTGACTCCGGGAGGGGAAGTACGGATTTATCCCGCTTTATCAGCGTGGGAATACCTCCAAGAATAAGTTTGGCGCTTCCCGAGGCCTGGTCACAAGCCAGTTGAACGGCCGCTTGGAAATCTGACTGCAAGCTCTCATCCTCACCTTGGCGGGCTGGGATGGTGAGTTGTTTAGCTTTCGCTTCAAGGATTATTAGCCGGTCACCAAAGACCACGAGGATATCGATTTCACCGATACGCTCTTTCCCTTGATAGAGTTCGACACTTGCATGTACGTTGTCTCGGCCGAAAATATGTACCAATCGTCCTTCAGAAAAATTCTCAGTGAAGTCGCCTCTATTTTTTGAAATCGAAGGGCGATAAGGCTTGTCATCCCACATCCAATAAAATGGCGATTGATAGGCGGACTCCGTGAGATTGTAGACATTAAATAGATAGTATTTGTCCCCGTCTTTCAACAATGGCCTGGCACAAACCTGATTGAAGTCCTGCGCTTTTTTGTAGGCTGCGTTTTGCGGTCCGCTAGGCAGGGTGAAGTAATTTAATATATGAACTACTAAATCAAATGACAGGTTCGCGCGGTGTGCGACGTCTTGTGCGGTGAAATGATTTCCTGCGAGATAGTTTGAGATGTCTGCGGGGAGGAATTTTGTTTCTTCGTTGACGAACGCAGTATTGTCATTTAGAAGGCGGCCAACTGCTCGGACCACTTTTTCGCAATCTTCAATCGCGAATCCTACGTTTCCTTGAAGCCAAGCATTATCCGCGGCGTATTTGGGAACCAAAAAGTCTCGATATTGGAAACTATAAGCTGCCTCACCCCCATAGAATATGGCCTCACGCATTACGTTGCCACTCGCTGACAACTGGTCAATGCCTTCCAACGAAGGCTCTTCGATACTTCCCCATATCTCCGCCGACATCGCATTATGGAATTCTAGGAGAAGAGCCTCAGTTTGCTCGACAAGCTCAGAGAAAAGCTGTGGCGCCGGCAATGAGTAGTCGACCTTCTGCTTCACTACTAATCCAAGGAGCAAATTGACCTCATTGCGTACTAGCCGCGAATAACCATAGAGGTTATTCATGCTGTCGGCAGTTACCTGATTTTCGAAGCGAATAACGGTGTCGCGTAACGTCAAATAGGCGATAACATGAATGTAGCCCGGCGTCAGACATAAGCGGCCGAGTTCTTCAAATATCTCTGGTTCTTTGCGGAGTACAGTTTTCATCATGCTCTTTCGTCAGGATGGCTGCGGTGATAGCTCAGCTAGCGCTGGAAAGTCCCTGAGCGTGCCGAGATTCGGTCCCCATCGGAAGACACATTCACCACCCAGTGATTCGGCGCATTCATGAGGACGTTGTCGAACACCACCTCAAATTTCTCCTTGGAGAACTTGAAATCTGGGCCCATGTCTGCGAGTGTCCCTGCTAAATAGTCCGCCAATCGCACGAGTGAATCGAACCGGTGCTTACCTGTTCGTTCAGGGATTTCGAAGAGGCCTTTGGGGATATCTATCGTGAGATGTCCTTGCTCGCAAGGTTCCAATCCTGGCCGACCAGCCATCATCAGTACGTAGAAAATATATGCCAAGTCATAGACGACCGTATCATTATGTTCAATTAGCTTATCTCGGTCAGAAATCCATCGTAGGAAGCCAGGCGCCGTGGAACACGTCACCAAGTAAAAGACCGTAGCAGCGAAGCCGGCCGCAAGGTATATCTGCCGTGAAAGCTTATCGTTCGGATTTTTCCGTTTGAGGTCTCTTCCGAAGATACGCAACCGCCTGACAACCTCGTCGTAATAGGCTGGGTCAAGTTTCTCGCTGGGAATCGCGTCCTTACGAAGCATAGTCACGAAATCACATGCATCTTCAATGAAGTCTGACATCGGAATTGGATTTAAGTAATCCCGTAAAAGCATTGATTTCTTGTCGATTACAAACGAGATACTGAAATTGACTTCAAGTTTGATACCCAAATATTGCAGTAGCCCCGGAGGGGCCTGACGAACCTCTTTTATATCTTTGGGCGCTACTTTGGCGATATAGCCGCCAATATCATCTAGCGTGGTGTGCGGTGCAATGATGACGAACGTGAATACGTCTGCATGCTTTTCGTCAGCCCCGATGACATAGTCAGACACTACGGTCCAAGGATAGCCAGATGGATAGCGTGTAAACCATTGCTCCATTTCCGCTTGTAGGGTCTTGGTAGCAGTGATGAAGACTGGAAGCAAATCAATCATATTTTCTCTTGGTATCCGAACATCATATCTGCACACTTTGCTCATGTTAGCGTCAAGCATGCGAAGGTTCATTCTCCCGTGAATATCTGGGTCTCCGAGGAAATCGGGTGCCAATCAGGCAGGACCGTGGTCAACGTTCCGTCTGCGTTCAGGAAGTGGTGTGCGGCTCCAGGGAGCAATTCAGGGTTCAAAGGTACTACTGCGTTCGGGTTGTGGTAGACAGACATACCTTCTATCCATGTTTCGCTGTATTCTGGAGAGCCGACTTCCAAGGAAAAACGGGTGGGTTCCGCCATGTAGTTGCTGGGGGTCGCGGCAAATCCCTGGCGTAAAATTCTTACTCCGGGCTTTCCAAATTCTGCCATCAAGCCCATTCGATTGAATTTGGAGATGGTAGCGCTCGGGTTAATGATGACTGCGCTGATGTTCTCCGAGTCAGGAAGGTAAAAGAAGCCAGATTCAATTTCCTTTTCGCCCCAAACATGCTTATCCACCACTTCCGGCGAGCCAATTACTTCTCCAACGGCATTCTGTTCCTCGGTCCAGAACATGCCATAGAGGTAAATTGGAAGAGCAGGATAACTGTACGCCATCGAGCCAGCGGAATGGAAATCTTGGATAGCAAATAAGAGTGGTTTTCCCTGAACGGCGGGCTGCTCCCAATACCTGAGGTTCTGATGTCGGTGATTCAGTTTTTTGACGAGAGGTCCCGCGAAACGGATTGGCATGTAGTTACGTAAAAAGTCCGTGCGCTGCGCATCCGTTTCCATCGGTGGCGGTGCTAGGTGCGCGGCGCCGGATGGGTTCACCGAGGTGGCTTCAATGAATAACTCACCAAATGGGCCTTCCGCCGAAAAATCGGGAACCGGGTGTTCTCGTACGATTGCGAACGGCACTTCAGACAACATCGCAAAAAGATAAAGCTCCCAGAGTCTTGTATTGAAACCTGTGGTTTGAAATTGTTCGATGAAGTTGCCGTCAGGGTCTTCATACCAACGCATCATTGGCTTTATTATTTCGAGGGCTGGTGAATACCCCGAGAGAGACGATATTGTCTTGAAGTCAGGATTCAGTCTTTCAACAGCAACCACAGGAGCAAAAAAATCGACAGGGTCGCCTCTTTCGTCTCCTTGGTTTCTTTCCTCATCAAAGGCAGCTATGACGTGTTCAATAACTGGGGAAACATTTTCGAGAGTTTCTTTTTCGGTGTTGTAGAACCCGGTCATTCGAACAAAGCGATAACGTTCTTTGAGGTCTTGGCTCAAGAGAAGCGCCGAAAAGTCGCGGTCAGTATGGTCTCTTATTATGACTATGAGAATTTTTTCTTCGTGCGTCTGATACCAGTCAACTTCATCAGAGTGAAGAGATGTTTCTGGCCTACGGCAATAGCCTGCGAGTGCATCGAATCGCAGTTTGCTAATTGGTTTCAATTCTTTCAGCATGAATTCTCCCGAACCGTGTGGCGTTGAATTTTCGCTATTTTGCCTGAACATTTATCAGGAGCTCGGTCCGGATTATTTTGTCTGCCTAATCGGCGCTTAGTAGCCCTTAGGTCCGATATAGCAAACGTAAGAGCGCTGGCTCTCTCAACCATCCACATACCACCTTGCCCCTCCGCATTCGTCCCGTCTAAACTGTCCATACCGGCACCAACATCGGACCTGCCATGGACAATATGGTCCCATCCCCTTCTGTAAACCTTGAGAAAGCACTTCAAAAGTTGCATCGCCTCCAACCGGAAGATGGCGATTTGGGTGCGCAATATTGGCGGAAAATTTCGCTGTTGCTGAAGGATACAGCGCAGTTCCGGTAGCGTGCCCTGTTGGCCGAGCAGAAACTAGACAAGATTCAAAATTTGTTGAGTAGCGATGACTTGGCCAAGGCGAGAAATGACCAATCGGTGAGAGGAGTAAATGGAAAATGAATATCGAGACCGAATTGACACATGTGACGCCTGTCGGAGGCAACGTGTTTGTGGACTTGGGATTTGAGCCGGAGGAGGCCGCTGCCCTGCAAGCAGAGGCACAAAAAATTATTCGAGAGAAGTTGGTCGTTAAAAACTCCTTGATGTAAGGGCGCTCGACTGATGAAGACCCTAGCTGACATCTCCAGTTTCCTCAGGAATGAGCTGAGTCAATACGCGTTCAACTACGATGACTTGGATGCTAGCCTGGGATTTGCCGCCGGCACCACTGTGAAAATACTGGACGAGCAGGGAGACTTCAGTGTGATGGAGCTGATGGTCCTGCTGGACCGGCTTGGCTACGAAATTGCTATTTTTGACAAAAAGGCGCTGCAACAGTTGAGAGATGGACCCAACGGACCGGCTCCACCGCTAACGGTCAAGACGGGAGTCCAGCTGGCGCTCGATAAGCTACGCGACGCTACTGGCGGTGGTTCACCGCCACGGGTGTAAAAAAACAAAATACTCAATATTCGTAGTAAGTACCGAATACATCTTAAACACTGTATGAACGAATTTACTGTGCAAGGCCCTGACACTCTTAGCGTGCTGCTGCAGGCCTATCGCAAAGAAGCACGGATGACGAAGAGAGAAGCCGCTCGGCGCCTCGGCATCAAGAAACAGGCGTTCTCCGCTCTGGAACGCAATCCTGGGGCGGTCAGCACGGAGAGGGTACTGAAGTTGTTGAATGTGCTTGGCGTAGAAGTCGTCATGCGCGCCAAAACCGAGGGGCCAAAAGGCGTGTCGACGTCTCCCGGTGGCCCTGCCTGGTAGCGCCATGACCAAATTGGTCACATTGACATCCAAGGGGCGAGTCACACTACCTAAAGAGCTGCGTGCCAGCCTCGGTCTTGAGCCTGGTGCGAAGCTGACGCTCTCACAGTTGGCTGATGGCACTGTGATAATGCGCGTCAAGCATCAGAAGTTGTCTGACCTCGCGGGCATCCTGACCGGACAGAATCAACCATCTGTCACTATCGCGGATATGAAACGTTGACTGATTTTTGCGTGGAGAGGTATTGACGCCGGCAACTAGCCTATCGCTTCCCTTCTTTCTTGCGGATTTCCTTCAGCCTTACCACCGCGCGCTCCACAGTCGTCTTCTGTTCCTTGTGTTTCATGCTCTTCCAATCCTTGATTTCAGATTTGGAGCGGCCACACCCAGTGCAGATATCGTGCTTCAAATAACAAAGTGAGACACAAGGGCTTTTAACTTCTTTACTCACCGTCGGTTCCTGGATGTTTCGATTGAGATGCCGACAGACATGCTGGCGGAAGATGGTTTTTCAATAGTAATGCCCGAGTTTGCACGTTTGGAAGAGAATTACCATGGTTTAACGGAGCGTCAAGCCAAAGAAACAGTCCTTCGGTATCTGGTCGAACAAGTTGACGGCATAGCGCCGTCATTGCATTAGGTTGAGGTCTATTTCTTCGGTGCCTACAACTTCCACAAAACAGGCAAGGCAGAGTCCAGTTGGCGCGTAACAAGCGCAAGGAATAGGCGAAACAGCTCGTTGAATATGTGTCGGAACGGCGCCCACGATATCTATTAACACTTTTCTCAAGGCCTCTGCTATTTGAGAATTCAAGTATCTTGTTCAGATAAAGGCCAAAGCCCTATGGCCACATTTCTGTTTAGCTACACTTAACTTTCCACTCATAACAGCCGACTTCTAGTAGATTTCAGTGACACTAAAAATGTGGCCTAATCTGAATTACGACTACCAGGGCAGGCACTGTTGGAGGATACACAAAGTTTTTGTAAAAAATTGATTTATGGTCGGCTGCTTTGCCCAGTTTTTATGGCACCTCGGTGAGAAAAACGTCATATTCGTGTTTCTCATTAAGATAAATGTTCTAAAGAGACTCTCCATGTGCCGAAACTTGCCAAGTTATCGTGCGACAGACCTCCGTTAGTTTTTCTAGCTAGTGGCGTTTGAATTCTCATAGCTTTTTTGAGCGAAATAATTATAGTTGGCGTCGTAAGTCGAATTTTTTAAGGAGTGGAAATGTCGAGGGGGAAAATAACATTAAGTGCGGTTGTACTCGCCGTTGTTGGATTTATCTTGTATTTGTGCTGCGGCGCAGAAAAACTGCATGCACAATTTATGACTGAACAGCGGCAACCTCGGACCGGAAAAGAATTAGCTGACTATAACGATAAGAACGAAAAAAAATTTAAACAAATGATTGCACGTGCAGCAGATGTGTTGCCTCAAGCGAACAAGAAATTCGTCAATGATGGATTATGTGGGCCGGCAGCAATTTACGTGTCATCGGATAAATTTGGTATAGGGGCGAAGGGTTTCTCAAATTGGGTAAATAAAATTGTCGACTCGGGTCATTACAGCTCGTTAGTAGGTTTTGGTCAGAATCCTTCTGACGTTGTCGCTGCTTTGAGTTCGGAGGGAATTAGTAGCACCAAATTTCATGGAGTATCTCTAAGAGAAGCTTACGAAAAAGCTATCTTAGCGTTTGATGAGGGGCGTTCTGTATTTATAGAAGTACGGTCAGATGAAACTTTCAAAGCGCTTACTCAGGATGAGCATGTGAAAGAACTACCTCAGATTAAAGGCGCTCAGCATTGGATATTGCTAGCTGCAGTCCAGCGAGACGATACTGGGGCAGTTAAGCGCGTAGGATATTTTGATGTCAACGTATACAGCGGACAGCCGGTCGCCAAGTTACAGCAGGAACCAAAGTATGTCACTCCAGATATATTTAAAAGTTTCAATCACATTACGTGGACAAACCTGCTCCCTGCAATAGTAATAACTGACAAACCAATTAGTAGTTAGTGTGTAACGTCATACTTGAAGTTCAGCGCCGGCTCGACCTTGCTGTTCACGAATTGATGGAGGCGAGCATCGTCGAGATGGTCTTCGGTAGCAATGCCAAACACTTCTACCGGATGGGGAGCGCAGTCCTTGACGCCGATGAGGATGTAGCCGGTACCTTCACGCTAGGAATTTGCTATGGCTAGAATATCCTTCAGAAGCTCTGATTTTTCATTTTCTTCCGCTCTGGTGAAGCGATACTGGTGTGCCCCGACAATGAAAGCACTTGCGTTGAAGCTTTTTTTTCAAGTCTGAGTGCCTGATTTTGCGTGAGAATCATTCTCCGAAATAGGGTGTCCTAGTGGTGCCCAATCTATCATCTGTACACATTTTCTTGTGCGGCTTGGCGGTTTGGTAATGATTCCACTTGTAGGCCCGTCTCACCTGGCCTGCAGTCCCACCTCCCCCCTCTCGCCATGCCCATTATCTCCTCTTCAACCCCACTGGAACGCCTTCGGGTGGAGGTTCAGTTTTGCAGCCTTAATTTGCCCAACGGACAACTTCATCCGATTAAGCAGTGACCCATCGCGGATGCTCAGTAGTGTCTCCAGATATCCACCTGGTTTCACTGTCTTGATGATGCGATTAATCTGTATAAACGCTGTATAGACATCGAGAAGGTTGTCGGAGCGGTATATCTCAGGCGTTTTTGGCGAGCGTTCGAGCGCGATGATGTGCCTAATGGCTTCAGGTGCGAGTTCCCTAGTTGCCTGGAATTCTTCGTAGATGGAGGCTAGGGGCGGAAACTTGACGCCGGGCTGGATGCCTGGAAGATTGGCGACCCTATCCATCCGAAGCATCAGGTACCTCTTGGCGAATGCTTGCGCTTTTTCGTCGTCATTCGCGTCATCCGTCGGGCGCCTTCCACGTCCTTGTCCATTTCCGTTGGTGATTTCGTCTTCGTCCTCTTGGAGAGGCGAGAAATCACGCGTGGTGAAATCGGGAATGCCGCGAAGAGGTGCTCTGCCGCCCATCATTCGCTCGGCACAGACGGGGCCATATGGATAGTCTCGTCCATCGCTTTCGTGCAATAGGAATGTCGCTTTACCACTTGGGAATCCGTGGATACGGCCGTTATCTGAAATCCGGGCGCAGTGTGTTTCACGCTCGACGAAGTCGATTCGTAACGGTATATAGGTCATACAATGCTCCATGTTTTTCTAGGGAAACTAATTCTAGTGCGAACATGGAGGCGTGGTTGCACCGCCGCGAAAGCGGCCCGATTCCGTCAGAATACGTCGTGGACCCTGTTGAACAGCTTCTCGAATGGCACTAAGTCGGCGGCCGCAAGCCTGTCGGTGGTGAGTTTTCCTAGCACTTTTTGTGCCACTCGGTAATGATTATATCCACCGCCCGTTGCAACGGAGATGCTCTTACCCTTTAGCCACAGGTTAATTCGTTCAACAATTCTGGGGTGAGCGACCAGTTCAGCCGCGGTCACTTGGCTGCCGCCAAGCTCCTTGGTATAGGCCTCGTTGAACGCCTCAATATAGATGGCTTCAGGAATCAGGTCCTCTATGTCGGCCTCATTTGGCTGTGGCTCGAGGAACATGGAGAAGTCGATAACTCGCTTCTTTTCAATGAGCTTCTGACGTATGAGGTCATCCAGCTTTCGGTGCGGAGCGCTCGCCCGGTCATGGAGTACGGCGATTTTCAGCTTACTGGCGCCGAGCAGGGCCACGAAGGTGGCCAATTTGTCCAAACCACCTACTGGAACCAGAGTCGCGTCGCCCACTCCGCGCTTGCCCTCGGCTTCCAAGAGTGCCGCCATGTGTTGTAGCACAATTAAATCCGCAGGGCCCTCAATCAGAATGTTCTTCTTGGAGATGAATAGATTTTGGGCGATGGAGTATCCCAGCGCAGCTTGCAATGGGAAGATGCTCTCTTCCGAGGAGCCTGCGAGTTCGCTAGTTACTTTTGTACCTTCTTTAATCATATCTTCGACCACGCGGACATTTTCTAGCTTTGCACTATCAACCATAAAAGGTGAGTGCGTGGAGAAGACAATCTGATGGTCTTGCGCAAGGGCCTCAATATACGAGAGGAAGTCAGCTTGGGCCAGCGCGTGCAAATTGAGGCCAGGTTCATCCAGCAACAGAACCAGAGCATTATCTGTATTGACGCGCGATTGCACGGCATCGAACCAGACTAAGAAGCTGAAGAACCAGATGAAGCCCTTACTGCGCTGGTCGAACGGTACGGTCACGCCATGCCGACGGTTCTTGATGCGGATATAAAGATTAGGACCGTTGTTGAAGGGAGGTATGTCCTTGGAATCGGTCTTTATGTCGAACTCGACATCCAGGTCCTGGTTCTGCTTCCAGAAATTAAAAATATTTTGGGTGATGCTGAGGCTTATCGCTTCGAGTTTTGCTTTGCCAGCTTCATAGCCTTCCTCGCTCATTAATTCGTTCACGTCTGTGCCGGCGAGTTCGAGTAGTCCGCTTACAGTTTCGTCCGTATCGGTGAGTTGGCTGTTGGCTGTGCGGTCTCGGAGTTCAATCAGATTGACCTTGCCGGACAACAGTTTGTAGTCATCGAAGTACAGGAATTTAGGAAGTGCTGGGAAAACGTACTTTCTCCAGACGTACCCCTCGATGAGGCCCCAGTTCGAGTTCTTAGCTGTGCGACTGCGCCATAGAGCGGCGAACACGGCCAAGGCATCGTCTGCAGGAAGCCCAAGTGCCTCGATTCTATCTAGGGTTGTTTCGAGACTATCTGAAGCGGTGAAGACAGCCTTGCCTTGTTCTGACTGTAAGAATGGTTTGGCAATTACATCGAAAGCGGCTTGGCCAGGGATACTGAACTCAATCGACTGAGAGTTCCCGATGGTGGTCGTTCGGGTGACGAGTTGGTTCGCGTGGACGATTTGCGCGGAGTCAAATACTTCCCGGTTAATTTTTTCGGCCAAGACCTTTTCTATTTTGAAGGTCAGTTCTATGACCTTGGAATACTCCTGGCTCTCATGTTTGGGGCGATATTTGACTAGGTCTTTACGAGGATAATCTGCAATGTAGTTGAAGCTGGCACTACCGAGGGGCAGAGCCTTATGCATTGCCTCAAGGAACGCTGTTTTTCCTGATTCGTTCTTACCTACGAGGACGGTGACGTCTCTGGCAATGTCTACGGGAGTTGAGTCTTCTATGGATTTGTATTTCCAAACTTGCACTTTAACTAACGTCAGCACAGTACCCCCCCATTTGATATTTTTGTTCACAGTGGCTGGAAGCCTACCATATGTGCATTAGAATTTTGCGGAGTACGCAGACCCGTTTCCAAACACTATTTCTCTCAAACATATGACAATCGTACGTCTTGCATTGGGTCGCAAAGGTGGCTTGCAGCAGTCGCCGTCGGTAACAACAAGCATGAGCAGTGCAGAACGCTTCTACTCGGATTTCGAAGCATATTTAGTTGGGATACTTGGCTTTGCACACATGGCAGAAGCCTCAAATAGCAACGGCTCATCGGCATATCGAGCCGACGACACGATGCAGATTAGTTGTAAGCAGTCAGGAGCAGAGTGGTATTGGCGAGCGGCTCCAACCGAAAGTTCGCTCACTGCAAACGTGTCCACGAATCAGCTATTTCTACAGCGATTCGCGTCACCGACCCCAGCTCAGCATGAAGTGATTCCGCTAGGGGCTATCAATGGCCTCATGTTTAATTTCGGCCAATCGCTGGGGACGAATTATTTTGAGCGCAACAAGCCCGCAATCGTTGTAAAGTTCGGAGCAGACCCTAAAGGCTGGCCGGATGTCTGGAATTTCGGGCGCATAGTGCGAAACTCCATGTCACATAGGGGAGAGATTACCTTCCTCAGTTCAGGAGCCAGTCCTGTAAGTTGGAAAGGCCTCACGTACTCTCCATCTGACATTGGACGGCGGATACTTCACACCGACATATGGCCGGGTGATTTATTCGACCTCATTATCGAGATGGATTCTTTTGTGAGCTGATATGGTGCGCATTATCAAATCAACGCAAAGAGGGATAACCGGTACCTTTGCCGAACTAACCATCGACAGAATTAGGGAGCATCTCAGGAAACCATTCACGCCGGTTCAAGTTGACTTTTCCGACGATAACTGGACAAGGGGTAAGGTGCCTAGTGTGCCGGGATGGTATTACTTGACGACAGATGCCCCGTTGACGGCATTAGTCGACGCAAAGTTGTGGACCCAAGAGTTTTCGCGCAATACCCAAATTGACATACGGGCGGCTCGATTCTGCGAAGTATCAGCGGCAATTTGGAATAAGGAGATTGTCTACAACGGCTTTCATAAAAATTTGAAGGGTCGAGCTAAAGAACATACCTTTGGTCACCAGTTGACTGGGACGTTGGCACTACATAGATATGACGCTCTAAAAGAATATAACTGGAAATTCAGTTTTTTGACGATGGATGACTTGTCAGTGCCGCCGGCGTCCAGAGATATGGTGTTGAGATTTGGTGAGTTGCTGTGGCGTGCAGATAATCGCTGGCCGTTGCTGTGTATGGAATGATGCTTCTTTAGCGCTTTAGCCCGTCCTGCCACCTATGGCACCAGGAGTTTCCATTTTACGGGTTGGTTCAGATGAAACACGTGTTCGTGCGAGCCGGCCGGGTGGGCCCGAATGGGGATAACTGATAAGGCTAGCTTAAAGACTAGCCTTAAATAAGTTGTCGCCATTTGTCGGGTTCCTGAGTAGACGAGTAGACCATAAAATAAAAGCTCCTCAACTTCATCAAGAGAACTATCATGGCGAACTCCAAAAACGCAGAAAAAAATCAGCGTTCGAACGCAAAGAATCCGAATCGCGGGACAGCGGGTAACAATCCTATTAACGCAAAAGTGAATGGGAATCGCGGTAAACAATTAAACCCAAACCAGAAATAACAAAGAGCCGCGGGGAGAAAGGTAGATGAGCAATACGGACGCGATTGGTTTTCCTACTCTCGGGGAGTTGCTGCAATTTGTCTACGACGCCTTCGGGGTCCTCCCCCGCAAGCACAGTCTTAAAGGCGACGAACTAGACGAGACACAAAAGAAATCCATTCAAAGAGCACTGGACCGTCTTCGTAAAGAAGATGGAAACTTCAATGAGAATATCGGTGGGTTGATAACGACACTCAGCAATCTTGTTGCCGGACATATTCATAATCCTCGCATTGCCTTGGTTGCTGGCGAAGTTATCTCCGATATCGAGCGGGTCTATTTGGCGGTTATTCAAGATGAAGGAACGTTTTGGGGGAAGAGAAAGACCATCCGATGGTTCGTGAACGAATTCCTGATTCAACGTCTGGCCTTCTCACTTAAAAAACATTTTCTCTCTTTCAATGTCGCATCCACACAGCTGGCAACCCCAGGCTCTTATTGGTTCTTGCCGAATCTTGCCGGTGAAAGAATCATCATGCCGCTGGAAACTGTCATGCGATGGATTTATGACGGATGTCAGATGTCGCAGAGGGGATTTCATAGCGTCACCGAACATAGCAGGGACTTAGATTTTGAAGCCGACCGGCGTCTGGAAAATGCACAGAACTGGATTGTCGGTAAAAAGCTTCCTTCATTGTCCGGCCTAATGTGGAATTTCAATATCACGTTCGACCATTTGGAAAGTCAGGGCAAGCTAGATTCGAGGATGCGCGAAAGCTATTCCACAGCCCTGATTATTGCGCGAGTGAGTACCTTCGTAGCAGAGGCGGTACTAAATGCATTCGAAATTGGATACCTTAGGCAAATCTGCGAGCAGTTCCGCGAAGATGATGGTTACGCAGCTGAGGAGTTTGCCGATTTCAAGGAAGGTACCAGTCACTATCTTGACGAGGAGGGCATATCGGGATATGAGGCAGATGAATTCTGGATGCGACAGACCAAGCTTTTTTGTGATGCCTATGCGGAGAACGGTCTCGAACTAGCGGCGTTTCTTCGAGCCAAACCAGTTGAAGAACATGCTGAATTCTTCCTCGATGCCGAATGTCGTCGGCAATTGGTCGAACGGTATGGCCCGTTCGCCATAAATTCCGCGGTCAGGATGTTGCAGAGAGCAGAGGCTCAGAGCGTAGTGCCTGCCGAATTTGGAGAGCTGCTCCTAGTGGGCCTTGAGCTTAGGAAAAATCCAGCTATGAGTGTCGAAAGTCTCTCAAGCTTTGAGAGGCAGGTCAAGGCGAGCGAGGTGGAGCATCTCCTTGATTGGCTGGTGCCTTGGCTTCACGCTATTCGATACAATTGGCAAGGAAAGTACGACCTTGCCTTTCCCTACATTCAAGATGCTTTTAATCGCGCAAAATATTGCGCCGGAGGGAATCAGCGAGGAATTATTAAGCTGCTTCTCACTGTTGCCGCGAAATGTAAGAAGCGTGTTGCATTCAAGCGAGGTGTGATGTGGGCGCAATACATGCATATCGATTTTCCCTGGTTACGACAGGGAAATTTATCGGATGAAGATATCGATTACCTTTTCGAGGATATGCAAGAGAGTTGAGCCAGCCGCTACCATCCATCTGTTTGATGCCCTAAGCATCATTTATCGAGCTACAATTTAACCGGGCTGTTGCAAGAGCATCTGATGAGGACGTAGTGGGTAGTCGGTGGCATTGGTCTTCACCTTATTGGGTAACGGATTCAACCGATGAATTCGGGATAGAGGCATCGGGAAACCGATGGTGCTCGGAACCGGTCGAAAGACTAGCTAACGAGAGGTTGCGGCTAACCCGGCCCCTTTTGTGCCCTGTTTATACGCAGGGGCTTCCTCTCGGCGCACTGCCGATGGTCGGTACTTATCTACACTCCCCCTTCTTCAAAGGGCGTACATCTTCAACTTTCGCGCGCGCTATCTTTCCATCAGTCTCCGTTAATCTGTCGATAGAAATGCGGCACATCTGACTATTCGCGATGTACGTCATTTCGTATTGTTCATCCTTTTTGGGATTGAAGGCGACTTCGACGAAACATTGGACAGACCCACCGCCGCCGGCTCCTTGATACGCGGTAAAGATTTGCATTTCTTTGCCGGCTTCAATTACTCGCTCCACGACATTCTTATTTCCGTCATTCGGCTGTGAGCCATACATATCTGCTCTACTGACATCGGACTTGAGAAACGAGCTGAACGCTGCTAGCACTGGGGCGGAGTCGACCTTGCATGTCGTGCTGGCATAAAGGAACGCTGTCCCCGCACTGTGGTTCACCACCCGAATTTTTGCGGTATCGCCAGCGGTTGGTGATATGTATTGATTTTTTACGGCACAGCCAGCGATAGAGGTTAAAGCGAGGAATGCCATGCAGGGAAGAAATGCAGTTTTTTTCATTTTGTTATTTTAATTAATGCTTTGTGGAAACTTAATTATATTTAAATTTCTCCGGGGTGAAAAAGTATCTTCAGTAGGATGTGTGAAAGCGCAATTCGTCCTCGGCGGGTTATATCAGTACGCGTTGAAGCTCGTTTAGAGAACCCTGCTGCGAAGAGGGCGGGGTGCCGTTCCGACAACCGATTTGAGAAGCAGGACCTGTGTTTTTTTTGGGCGTTGTAGCTATCCGCTCAAAATCCGCTCATTTTTTCGAATCCGCTCAAAATCCGCTCAATTTTAAAAAAATCCGCTCAATTTCGCGAGCAGCCACACCGCTGCACGTCTAGGGCTTCGGTCGATGGGGGGAATACAGAAGACACTGGTCTGTACCTGCTAGTCGACTCTAAGGAACACCTTAGAATAGGAGACTTGGGGCAGATACAACGCGCAGTGAGCGAGCTGATTCACACCGAGGTGACGGTGAGAACGGCAGATGAACTGCTGGTTGAGACCAGGAGCGAAATCCTGGCAAAAGCGAAACCCATCTGAAATGACCCGCACGCCACGGCGAGCGACAGCCCCGGTTGCCGCTCTATGACTTGTTATGTTTACTTCGCACACGCAGGCGCTTCTCCGGCGCTGGGTGCACTGCGACCGATTGAACAGTCTCGTTGAGCAGCTCCTTCAGCGTTGTTCCCGGCGAAATGGCATTTAGGTAGCGCAATACCAGACCGAAAGCGACAGTGCCGTCTCCTTGTTCAATTCGGCTCGCACTGCTCCGAGCAATGCCAGCCCGCTCGGCCGCATCAAACTGCTTCATGCGGATAACTCTCCGTAGCTGGGCAATAAGCCTCCCCAACTTGACCGATTCCTGGGTCAGTGGAGGGGAGAGCGCTGCTGGCGGTTGGATGGTCACGATATCCCAGAACAGGCTAAGCCCAGAAATCCTCGATTCTCGCTTCATCTGTCCGAGCGTACTCACGAAAGTCCTTGAGTTGCATCAGATAGTCCTTCGCATACTTTCGTGAAGTCCACGGCGGGGAATCAAAGTCGTAGAGGGAGAGCGCGACATCTTCCGGAATTTCGTTTAGCTTCAACGTCTCATCGCTTATGTAGATGAACAAGTGCTCGTAGTCAAAAAACGTAGTGCATTTGGAGGCATTGAAGCCAACGGGGACATGCAAGCGATTGGTCGTAATGAATCGGTTGCCCAGTACCGGCCTGACGCAATAGGGCAGCCACGTGTCAATCTCAGACTCCACCTGCGACTTGCTCGGAACGGACAGGCGCGGTACCGAAAGTAGCGTCTCCATGTAGGCGATAGCGAAATCGAACGCGTTTTCGACATCCGCAAACCTTTTGCTAAGGTTCACGACCGCAGGAGAAAAGGCGGCACCAGAATTTTTTATTGCAATTTTCATATCTTCAGTTTTACGGATGAAGACCAGGCGATTGTTGTCGTCCTTGAAGGAAATAGGTGGCGCCGGCTGTGCAGTGACTTCCCCCACGTGGCGCAAATTATCCGCAGGGAGCGGCACTCGAATCGGACGCACTTCATGGGGGCGAGCGATATCAATCAGCTGCGAGACTTTTTCTGGCGCGAGGCCCGCTTGTGAGGTCAGAGTCAACGGAACCTGACAAAGTCCTTCCTCCTCCGGAAGGACCTTATTCTTGAGCGTGGACCAGTTCTCATATCCGTGTTTAGCTGCTACAGCATTCAGGGCGGCGGCATGCTTCCCGCCGTTCGCATTTTTGTATGCTTTGGCTTCACGTTTATAGGATGCAATCAATTTGGAGGCGGAAGTCATTTCCATAAAATCTCGTTGGTTGTTCATTCAGGTTTGCAGCGACACCGCAGCCTCTGCATTGAGTAATGGGGTTAGTAGTCGATGAAGATGTCTTTGTCTTCATCATCTGAGTCACCGGTAGATAAAGTAGGGATGGAAATTTCCAGGGCCTGTTCTTGAAATGCGGGAACAGGGACATCTCTTGTCGTTCCGCTGTTGCTGTCAGCTAGTATGGAATTCACTCGGTCTTCTGCCAGTTTTCGTTCGGCATTTTCCTTGGCCGCTTTAGGGTCCGCGAGACGCTTCTTCGACTCGACCTTGTCGATTTTCTTCTGAATGTCCTGAGAGACGTTCGCTTGGGATGAAGATTGCTGCTGAACCATGAGTGCCCTACGCACGCGAAGTGCATCCTTCTTCGCAAACATCTTTGCATCCATCCTGAGAAGCTCTTTGAAGATGTTCTGCGCCTCAACTGAGAATGCAAAACCGTCCTCATAGGTAGCCACGACGTCTTCCATCGCATCTAGCATACCCATGCCAACCCCTGGCCAATCCCAGAGCATTAGGAACGGCGCGTTCGGGATTTCATAAGCCGTAATTAAATGTTGTGAACCCTCAACTGCCGTGTGATAGCGGGCATGGAATCTGAGTTCTGGAGAGCTGAAGTGACGCTTGTGGAGCTTCACCCTGCCCCTCACAACGGGCAATTGATGTTCCACGCACAACTTGCGGAGAACGTCTTCTGGAGCCCAATCCCACGCCGCATCGCCACGACGGCGGCCCTTGTTGAAGCGATAAATTTCTACTGGTGAGGCGAGCACTTTCTCCTTGGTCATCTTCACTGTGAGCAGCTTCGTGACATCCGCTTCCAGGTTATGACGGCTGATTGCCATGAGCAGAGCTTGCATGTAGACCTCCATCGTCACCGCGCCCTTTTTTGCATTGAGCCGACGTTTACGGTCTTCGTCCGGGTCTCCGGTCGTAAAGGTCGAGCCCGTAAGATATGCCAGCGCTTCCTGCACGAAGCGCATGACACGTTCGATGTGACCTTTTCCTGCCGGGTCCCCCGGTACCGCCATCAACGAGTGAAGTTCAAGGTGGTTGCATGCATCTTGCGTCTTCTTACTGGTGCCCGGACCTCGGTCGAGGAATATCTTGCTGGTGCAGCCGTGAACTAAGCCGCGTAGAAAAGGAACTTTCCAACGCCGCATTTCACGAATTTTCGAGGTATACCCCGACAGAATGCAATTAAGGTAGGCATCACCGTTTTCCGGTCGATAAGTCACATCCCAGCCAGTGATAGCATTGCTCGCGCGGTCCACTGCAATGATGACAGTGGGTTTCGCGACGCCATTGATTGCGATAATCTCGTCATCGAACAGAATGTAGTTGTCCGCCTGAGTCGCGTCGATATCCCATACTGGCACCAAATCGTGAACCAGGGCTTGAGCGCTGCCACCACCAAGTTGCCGCTTCCCAGGTTTGCCGCGCTGATTTTCGCTGCGGGCGAAGCGGTGCCGCGCCAACATCCGGCGGCCAATTCGCTTGGTGTTCTCCGTGTCTGGGAAGTTGGTCATATCCTTGGGATAAAACCGTATGAACCCCTTCAGACATTTCTGGGTTACCACCTGACTATCGAGGAAGCGACGGAAGATGATTTTGAAAGGGTCATTTGTCTCCCATGCTTGTTCCTCAATGAAATCATTGAGCACATTCCAATGGTATCGCGTGAGTCGAGACCGTTTATGTGGCGTGCCAGGTATTGATTTTTCAAGCTTTGTCTTCGAGCCCAGCGGCCCTTTGATATGGGCTCTCGAAGAGCCAGGAGCGCCTTTGAGGTCGTTTCTTGGCACAAGAGCATTGGCATGGCGGCCATAGAAAAGATGTGTTTCGAACCATCGGCGAATTTTGTTGACACCAACTCCGCAACGCTTGGCCGCGATTTGAACAGCCTTCGAGTAGATTTTTGCGTCCCAAAGGACTTCATCCTTTGCCTTTTCAACGATGGCGACAGCGCGTCGGCGCTTAGCTAGCTCTGGGTCGTCCTCGTCCTTGAATTTCCTCTTATCCATCCATTCTGGCCGGCCGACTTCTGACTCGCGCTCCAAAGTGCCGTCGCCCAGCATCCTATCTACCGTATTCCGAGTCCACAGGAGGCGCTCTCGTACCAGCTTCGGAGGGAGGTTTATCGAATACTGATTCTTCTCGAACCCCCCTGGCCCATCAATGACCTTCTTGGTGCCAATGGGAATCAGAGACACGAACTTGTCGTTGAAGCCCAGGACGCGGTAAAGCTTCAGAGTGCGGTCCTTGGTGATAATGGACAGGATGCTGCCGCGCACTAGAACATCTTCTTCGTGCTCGTCGGTCTGTACGATGTCGGGAATAACCGCGGTATCTTCCACTGACGCCTCCTAGATATAGACGTCCAAGCCGACTACGACATTAGAAGCGCTGTCCACGGCCAGGACGATGGAAGGAACGACAGAGCGGCTTTGAACCTGCAACGCGATATTCGAATCAGGGAGATTGGAGGCCGATAATTCGCGGGCTCGCTTGGTTGAGATGCGGTTGTCAGACGACGCGGCAGAATACGGACGTGGGGTTCTCTTGGTTGCTCTCACGAGGCGGGCCGGCATAGGTGGAGCTGGTTTCTTTTTCATTTCAATATCCTTTTGGATGGTTTGACGTCATTGATGCTTTGGCGCGTTCACAACCAAGCGCGCGTCAGGCAGGAGCGGATACCTGTGGTCCACTTCCAGTAATCCCCTGAAATGGGCAAGCGCCAAGTAGCGATACCCTTGTTTCAATGACCAGCGGAACTGTTTGCAGACAATGCCGATGAGCCTATCCGCGGTGCCACCGATGGGGAGGGACAACAGGCAGTCGGTAAAACTTATGGTCGCTTCTGTGTACGCGGCAATCTGTTTCTTCGACCTATTCATGAAGTCGTGCAGGCGCTGATTGTTCTCGTCCTCTAAATCAGTAACCGAATGCTCAGTCATGATTTCGTGCGTGCAGCCCCATTTGGCGAGTGCCGCAACCTCGCGCTTATGCCGACGTTTCACGCTGCCTTTGATGAGATTCTGGTAGGGTTTGCAAGACACGGCGTGATAATGGAATCCGTCGCGACCGGGTATCTTGAGGGTCAGCAGGAAGTCGATAGTCATAAGGTCTCTCTTTCGCATACGAAGGCCCAATTCCTTGAGCGTCCAATACAGTTCACTGTTCCATTCCGGGTACTGAGTGCGAATCTCAACGACGTACGGACTCATTTCAAAGCAGAACAAAAGCCTGCGCTCTAGGTTCGAATGGCACGAAACCTTCCCCCGTCCTTTGATGCTGGCGAAGTTGCCGGCGATACCTACCTTGCTGGCCTGAGCCTTCTTCCATCCCTCGAATTCGGTGGCGTTGGGATGTCCACGTGGGTCGACATCGGGTAGCGCCGGTGGCCAATCGAGGAATGGACGACCAGGTAGGTCCGCGAGATAGAAGCCGGTATCGTTCGCTGGCCGAGGAAATCTCTCTATCCATGCGAGGTTCCCCGTCTCAAGGACGTACCTGGCATCGGCCGGTGTGTATGCAATCGGCCGACTTCGCCTTATAGCTTGTCGAATTTGTCGAGCCATTTCCGTGCCCTTTGAAATCTATTTGTGAAGTCGTGGTCATTTTTAGTAGCGTACTTCTCGAAATCTGCGTATGTATGGCTCGGTTGGCGCTTTTGAACCTCAAGGCATATCCAGTGAGTCATTCGTAGCCTCCGTTTCGGGGTGTCGTCCGCATACTTCGCAATTGCCTCCTTGACCTCTTGGCTTCGGAAGGCAAAGTTAGGGGCGCTTTCAGAGGCAAGGTGATTGATAAGCCAACTTTTGGAAATTCGCTCAAGAGGGCGCATTTCGATAGCTTCGTCGTACCGTGCTTTGATATGCGCAACTATCTGAGGAATATTCTGCAGAGAAGGACGCTGCCTCACACTATTTGGAACAGCAGGTAAAGTGCGGTCGAACCACTCCATATCCACGAAGTAGAGATGGCGCAGATGAAACTTGCGCTTGTGGCTTCCCTTAGTTTTCCTCGCCATAGTTCTGTTAATGTGAGGATTCGTAGCCATTAGTCCTCGCAACCATTTTCTAGCTTCACGCGTAATCCGCTTCTGCTCGCAAAAAGGCAGGTCTCTGAACCTAGCGGCATAGACGTGCCCTTTGAGCGCACGACACCCAGACCGCCTGTCCTTACCTTGTTGCAATTCCAGCTTGTTAGGCTGAACGGCATATTCGTTTTTATCCTTCTCGGATGACGATACCACTCCGAATTCCGGAAGCCCACCAAAGGCCACATGAATAGCTGCCATCACTTGGAATGGATGGCGTATTGGGCCGAGTTCTCTATCCATACCGACTAAGCGTTTAAGAGTTTTTCGTTTTATTCCAAGAAGCTCCATTGCCTCATCACCGGCGATGTCGTTGAAAGCCTCCTCTAGTCGCAGGTGCAGATGTGCATTCGTGATGCGCGGTACACCGTACTGTTGCTGAATGGCGTTAATGACAGTTGCTCCGGATAGGTCCATATTAAAATTCTCCTGAATAGCGAGGCTGGCCATAGTTGCAGTTCCAATTAGCAGCTCCTCTGTTTTGCTACGATACTTGGCAACGACCTGTAAACTCTTTCCACAAATACAGCGAATTCTTGGAGCCCAGTTCGCTCGAATTCTTCTGTGACCGGCCTCGCAGCTACTGCAATATGTGAAGAGCGGCCGTTTATGGATGTGGCACACCTTACTTCCCGGCATAATCCAGAGCCGATGCCATATCGCGTAGCCGTCTCCCTTCAAGTTGGCCTTGACGCACTCTGTGCATACCGCCATCCGTCCACGCGTGGCGTGGCTGTTAATTCCTAGTTGTGCCGCAAGACCCTGAACGGCTCCTACAAAGTGGTTGTGCTGCAACGACGCTCTAGTCTCCGCATCTACAAAGCGTTCGAACAAGAGGCCCCGCGTGTTCTTTCTATAAATCTCCTGTGGTGTAATGTTTAACCCTAGCTGAGGGGTTACAGTGCTCAGTCCGGTGGGCAAAATCCAACCTGGCCGGATAGTGGCAGCCGAGAGTGCTGTTGGCTGAATCAGCTCCGCTGACTGGCCTATGCCCAACGACAACCGAACTCTGTAACCCGTAGCATCTTCTTCTGGCAGCATCTCCATGGAGAACAACTGCGCAACATCTAAACCGTCAAACAATTTGCACCTTTCTACGTACGCCTTAGCGATTCTTGTTTCGGAGCGGCGCCACCGTAGTCGGGCGCAGATTGGCTTCCTTTGCGAGAGTGGAGTCCGCTATGGAAGTCGGAGACCGCTCCTCGGCAAGCTTGATGCGCTTCCGGTTGGTCTCGTCACGAGTGTGTCGCTGAGGGGAGATAAGTTTTTTCGCCATCACTGTGTTGAAGACATACTCGCTCACGCCGGTCATCTGCCGGAGCTGATGTTTCGACCCATTGATGGGAAAGCTGTCTTGATTAAAGCACTGCTCGGCGACGTCCTCAGTGGCAGCACTGAGATTCTCCAGAAGTTTCGCTGGGGGCTGTTTATGAGGGTTGTACGTCCTGGTTGCTAACGGAGGAGCATTTGCAGCGAGCCAGTTTTTGTCACGGCGATACAATCGCTGCCAAAGTTTGCTGTACTGTTTCTTCAGTTGGTTTCTGTTGAGGTCAGGATGTTCATCGCGCAGTCTCAAATAGATGCAACGGTCTGCCTCGTGGCCGGAGTTTTTGCGTTGGCTCCGCAACCCAGTGATATTTGGGATAGTGTCCACAACGCGATACGCAGTGGTTATCGAGACGTTGTGCATATCGGCAACTTCACACTCAGTCTTGCCTCCGATGAAGGAAGCTTTGATTTGCTTCGCCAATTCCTCGTCGACCTTTTTTGGGCGCCACACGCGACGAATACCCAACCGTTTACAGGTGCTCGCTAACGAATTCTGGTTGATGCCAACTTCTTTTGAGACAGCAGCAAGGCTTCCGTGTGTGTCCAGTAACTCCTTCATTTGCTTCTGAGTCATATAAATCGAGGACCATAACTTCTTAGGCGGTTCAGGTGAGACTTCTAGCTGGTTCTTCTTCACCGGCTTATGCATAGGCGCCGCGTTTTCAAGGAACATCTTGAACAGGACACAATAAGTGGGGGGCACGGCGCGGTCTTTCCTCAGGAGGTTGCGAATTGCATTGTCGAGCAGGTCGTGAGACGAGCATAGTAAGACAAGGCGTTCGTCTGAAAAGGCCCCTTTGAAGTGGGATGAGACGTGGGTCTTGAGCAGCTCAACTTGGCAGCGACCATTCTCCTGAATGTAGCCCCTGTCAACGAGTAGATGAATGATGTCGTCCATGTGCGTGTCCCGATTCTCCGAGGATGTATTTACGCATTCTTCAATTTTTCTAGCGAGTTCCATGGTCTTTCCTATTTGATATTTGTTGGGCACTACCTGGCAATAGTCGTCGAACAAAAGGAGCTGCTTTCTCACGCTTTTGAGAACCTCCCCGTGGACGGCGCACACATTCACAAAGGGGAAGCACGAACGCAAGGTAATGAACGAAGCGCCGTACTCCTTCAACTGCTCTTTCTCACATTCGGGACATTGCTTGTTCGTCTGTTCACATGATTCGAAGAGCAACGGATGCCGGCACAAGCGCACCGGACCGTCCAACTTATGTATGAGGTTCTGTTTCTGCGCTTCGAATTTCGACCGTGGCAATCCGCAGCAATAGAAGTTGAACAGAGTGTGCTCACCAATAAGCCAATCAATATCTCCGAATATGTGTGTCAGTTCGTCATGAAGGAGGCCCAGTGAATTGGGCATTGCATCCAGCAATGGACGCCTGCCAAAGCAACCTCCTGGCTGCATTCCGTAGCGTCTGCGTGCGGCCGCCCGTGCTCACCCTGTGTAGATAGCTGTTCGGAATCTCGTATTTGCCGAATGCAGGCGCAAACAGTAAATCTGCATGTAGAAGGCTCATGCCGCCCTCCCAAGCCGATTCAACATGTAAGAGTCGGTCCAGGTTTTGAACGAACCCTCACTTAACATGGCCAGAGGCATGTGGTCGAGATGCTTGATGAACGTCAGCCGGTTCTCTGCTTGCTTGTCCTTATCAATCCCTTTTGTGACAGCAAGGGCCGCTCCCTGCGAAATCGCATATCTTGCGTCGTCAAAGAGCTCAAGCCTGCGGTTAAAGGCGAGCTTGATGTCTTCGTCAGTCAGATTTTGAGGCGGAAGCTCGCCGTTCTTAGAAATCACGTATTTAATCAGCGTATGAAATCCGTGGGCTAACCAACCATCGCGCCCGCAAGCAGCCTCGTATGTCCAAGCAGGGAACTGAGTCGGCATAGGCTCATCATGAAATGCTTGGCGCCATAGCCAAATGCACTTCGACGTCCATTCACCCTTCGGTTGCATCGTCTCGGCGTTTATCGTCGGTGGCCTCGAAACGTCGAAGCGCAGAACGTCACCATTGAACAAATTGCTCCCCATGTTCCCCATGAAACTCACGGAGTGCATGAAGGCGCTCGTACCCGAAAAGAGGATAGGAATGCCTGAGTGACGACGCAGCTTCAGCAAGAACGCGAAAATCTCCGCTGTTTCTCCATTCACGTCGAGGAAGCCAGCCCCATCAATGATGATGAGTCCAATGTTCAGCAATGTGCACAGTGCAATTACTACGTTCTCACCATCTGGCCTTTCAATTGTGGCTAGGGCCTGCGGCTTGGTCCGTGCGTTTCCAATCTCCGCGAGGATGCTGTATCGGAAGTTACGGAGGATGCCCTTCCGCGTCTTCTCGAAATTAATGATGAGACGCGGAAAAACCCACATGCGTTTCGGCGCAGGATGGTCTCCTTCAACTTCAAACGCGGGCCCCATGAAGTCGGAAAGGGCTTGAATCATTGCCGTCCGGCCTAGAAGTGACGGGCCGTGCATACAGAAGCCAAGCCCTGATATGTCCGATAGGCATGAGGGAATCGGTTTGAGCGCCTCGCCTTTCATGACGTCGACATTCGAGTGCCAGTACGTCCTGAATTCCTCATCGCCGAATTGCTTGGCGTGAAAGACCTGCTGGGTTTTCCCGACTAACGTCGCGATGAACTCAAGATGCTTATCTTTGGGTAGATACGCTTTGTCGAATCTCGCAAGTTGGGCTCGCTGTTCTTCGCCGGTAGCCTGCATTAGGTCAATGTTCTTCGCAATTCCAAAGCGACGAAATGCTACCCGAAGACTTTCTTCCGATTGGTATGCCATGAGCCGCGTCATGTGCGGGCTATGCATTTCGCTTATGGACAATCGGCTCGAAATTGGCAGAAACGTATTGGGGGCTGATAAGGCGTCGGTATTAATGACCGCTACCTCGCTGCTCATGATTTTCCCGACTTCTTCGTGTTCTTCATCTCGAAGAAGTAATGCCGTCTGAGCGACTCCTCACTGAACTCCTTGGCGTTTAGGATTGCTTGCATTCTTTTTTTGAGTTCGCCAGCGAACTTCGACGTCAACGCTTCAACTGCGCCTTTGGTCTCAGGTCTCGGTCGGTCATTTGTTCTGGGAGCTATATCTCTTAATAAAGCCAGCGGCATCGATAATGGGCGAGGTGTTCCCAAGTCAAGGACCAATCGCGCCGGAGGAGGCAGAACATGGCGCGCATGATTGGAGCTAACTCTTCCAGCGGTTTGCAGCTTCGCAACAGACTCTGTGATGGAGTGCAGCTCTCTAGTCGAGGTGTCCATCAAATGACGATGGGCCGGAGTTAAGGCTAGTCTGTGCTGACACAGCCTCATTTCGCCGTGGGGGGGCAAAAGCGCCACCTTTATGTGAGCATTATCCGAATCTGCGACCATCGGGTACTTCTCCACCCATTTCTTTGATGATTTTTTCGCTTTAGCCATGATGCCCACCAATGCGGGTAATGAGCGAAGAACAGGAGCGGCGGTGGGGCCGATGGTTTGATGTGAGCGCGGGAGAGCTTGACAGCCAAGCATAAGGACGATGTTCGTCCCTGACGCGGATGGTCATTTTCATTGGTTTCTTCCAGGTTGAATTTTCTTGCCATCAAGAAATTTAGGCAAAAAAATTGACAGTGCACGTCCCCTGTGAGACCATCCGCGCGTAGAGGTGTTTGGATAGTCGCTTTGGTGACGTGCATTAATGCAAACTCCAACGGAGAGTCGGGTTCCAGCCGACTCTCCGTTTTCATTTGCGCGTGCAAATTGTGTCGTTGTCTACATGACAAAAAATCCTCTATCGTAAATAAGTAATCGCCTAATTTGACAAATTAGTGGTTTTGTGGTATAGTATAGTGGGTTAATTTTTTATTCTAATCCAGTATGTTACGACAATAGTGCTATTGTAAGCAACTATCTCTCGTGTTCGCTTTTCTGCGAACTCCTAATCTCCCTGAAGTCTCTTAACTTATTGCTCTGAAAAAATTGCGCCATTCGTCATTCCAGACGAAATGCGCTTTATACTTTTCACGTTTTCAGAATCCGATTACTGCGTGCTGATAAGCGCACAAATTCCGCGCGCGGCCATAGCTTTGGTAATGACAGTTCTGGGCCAGTGATTGGCCAAGCGGTTCTCAACATCGCAATTTCAATAAGTAGGGTATATTTTTGGCCTTATTTTTGTCAGTAAATGCATAAGGTATATCTTAGACATAAATCTCCAAAATACAAGGAGCAATGTGACTTCATCTAACACGCATTGGGTGAGCCTCGCCGCACGAGTTGTTCGCTGCATCCTCGCGAAAAAGGATATTGGCTACGCGGAACTTGCGCGCCGTCTTGCGCAGTATGGTCACGTCGAAGATGAAAAGGCACTTGCCTCGCGTGTGTCGTTAGGTCGTGTTCGTTTGTCTTTACTCCTGCAGATTTTTTGCGTCACAAATGCTGATTTTCCAGTGCTGTGGCGAGCGATTCAGGTGAGGGCGGACGCTTGGGAAGCCGCGTCGAAATTGGTTTTGCGAGAAGAGATACGCCAGATTTTGCCCATGAATGTCGACGAGCTTGCAGAGAAGATGATTGCACTCGGGGCGGGCTTCACAAAGAAGACGCTCATTGCGCACATTGAAGATGGGAATCTCTTTCTTCCTGACTTCCTCAAGTGCTTGCTTATACTTCGTAGCCATAGTTTGGACGGCTGCATTGACTATAAGGACATCATCGCTGCAGCTGAGGCGGAGCCGGCTGACTAGGGGGAGTGCAGGGCAGCGTTGCTATTTACGCTTGCCTAGGCTAATTTTAGAAAAGAAGGTATTTACTGATATTTTTAAAAGGCTTGGGGCATGCCGCTTTCATCACGGGAAATTTACGGTCGACTCTACAATCCTCCGGCTGATGGGCGACGACAGGTCATCGCTATGTCCCGAATCGACGCCGAACAATTGCCGCCTCTTCCCGGCGTGGCCGTCATTTCCATCATAGCGCCAGAAAAGGTAGAGGCAGTGCTAGGCGAGTTCTCGCATATCCTCAGGCTTAGCTTCGCTGACGTTGATTTCCTCTCCCAAAAAATCTCCTGTCGGTCTGCCAAGAAACTCCAGGGTGCCTTCACGCGCGACCAGGCTATGGTCGTCAAATCGTTTGTCGAAACACTCCCTTCCGACATCGCCACCATCGTGGTGCACTGTGAAGGCGGTTTCTCCAGGTCATGCGCCATTGCCGTAGCCTTAAATAAGCTTTATGGCTACGAAGTCGACCAAAAGCAGCTAGCGGATGCCAATCCCTCAGTCGTGAAGACTATGCTCGAGGTAGGGCTGAAGATGGGGGAAAAGTAGGGCGAGGAGGGGGGGGGCGGCAAGCCGGGCGAAATCATGCGTAAGGAAGATTTCTATAATTAAGTCGAAGGCAGTGTGCGGCTTGAAAGGGCGTTCGCCGCGAAGGCGTTTTCTTAGAAAAAAGAGCAATCGTTCGATTTTAGATTGGGTACGAAAGCCAGAGAAAACTCAGCGCGAAATGTCCGGAACAATAGTTAGATGACTGGCCGTCACTGGGGAGGCTTTAAGGTCAGTTGAAGCTGCCAAAGTCATCTATCTAATTTGGGGTTGAGTCACCTATCTATTGTTCGCGAACATGTGGTCAAACACCAATTTTTCCATCACTCCACAGTGACCGATTTTGCCAGGTTACGAGGCTTATCGACATCTGTACCACGTGCCAATGCCGTGTGATACGCCAGCAATTGCAACGGCACGACGTGCAGGATTGGTGACAGCAATCCGTAGTGTTCCGGCAAACGAATGACGTGCAGGCCTTCGCTGGAGACGATGCTGGAGCCGGCATCGGCGAAGACATATAACTGGCCGCCGCGTGCGCGGACTTCCTGCATGTTGGATTTCAGTTTCTCGATTAGTGCGTCGTTCGGTGCAATCGTGACGACGGGCATTTCTTCTGTGACGAGTGCCAGAGGGCCGTGCTTGAGTTCGCCGGCGGCGTAGGCTTCGGCATGGATGTAGGTGATCTCTTTCAGCTTCAACGCGCCTTCGAGTGCAATCGGGTAATGCAGGCCGCGTCCGAGGAAGAGGGCGTTTTCTTTGCGTGCAAATGCTTCGGCCCAGGCTGCGATGCTGGGTTCCAATGCGAGCACGCTTTGCAATGCCGCCGGAAGATGGCGCATTGCTTTCAGATGCGCCGCTTCTTGCTCGTCGCTGAGCAGACCTCGGGTTTGCGCCAGCGCCAGTGTCAGCAGGAACAACGCCGCCAGCTGTGTGGTGAATGCCTTGGTGGAGGCGACGCCGACTTCAACCCCGGCGCGTGTGATGTAGGCCAGTTGTGACTCTCGCACCATGGTGCTGGTGGCGACGTTACAAATCCGGAGTGTGTTGGTCATGCCTTGCGCGCGCGCGTGTTTGAGCGCGGCGAGCGTGTCGGCGGTTTCGCCGCTTTGCGAGATCGTGACCACGAGTGATTTCGGATTGGGGACGCTGTCGCGGTAGCGATATTCGCTGGCGATTTCTACGTTAACCGGAATTTTGGCGATCGATTCGATCCAGTATTTGGCGGTGAGGCCGGAGTAATAGCTGGTGCCGCAGGCGAGGATGAGTACCGAATCGATGTGCTTGAAAACTTTGTGCGCGCTGTCTCCGAACAATTCCGGCATGATGCTCTCAACGCCTTCCAGTGTGTCGGCAATGGCGCGCGGCTGTTCGAAAATTTCCTTTTGCATGAAGTGCTGGTAGGGGCCGAGCTCTACCGCGCTGGTGAAGGCGTGTACGGTTTTGACTTCGCGTTCGGCCGGTTTGCCGTTGACGTCGACGATCCAATAGCGCTGCAGTTGCAGGTCGACGACGTCGCCTTCTTCGAGGTAGACGATCTGGTCGGTGGTGCCGGCCAACGCCATGGCGTCGGAGGCGACGAAATTTTGTCCGTCCCCGACGCCGAGGATCAGCGGGGAGCCTTGGCGGGCAGCGACGACGCGGTGCGGTTCGTCGACGCAGAAGACGGCGATGGCGTAGGCGCCTGTCAGGCGACGCACGGCTTGTTGCACGGTTTCGAACAGGTCGCCGGTGTACATGTGATCGACCAGGTGGGCGATGACTTCGGTATCGGTCTGGCTTTCAAAGACGTAACCCACGCTTTGCAGTTCTGTGCGCAGTTCTTCGTAATTTTCAATGATGCCGTTGTGAACCAGTGCAATGCGGTCGCGTGAAAAATGGGGATGCGCGTTGTGGGTGGCAGGTGCACCGTGTGTCGCCCAGCGGGTGTGGGCGATACCGGTAAAACCGGCGAGGTGGGTTTCGGCGACTTGCTTTTGCAATTGGGCAACGCGGGAGGTGCTGCGCGAACGTTGCAGTTTGCCGTCCATGTGTACGGCCACGCCGCAGGAGTCATAGCCGCGGTATTCGAGGCGCTTCAATCCTTCCAGCAAAATTGGAGTGACATCCTTTTGCGCCACGGCGCCGACGATTCCGCACATATGCTGCCTTTCATAATTGAGTGAGTGGGCTCATCTTAGGGCAGGCGATATGAAATAAGATTTCTAAATTTATGGCTATTTGGATTATTATTCCATGGTATATGTTTGTTGAAATAATATTTCAAATATTGAGTATAAATGGAAAAAATAGAGATAGATGATTTGGATAGGCGTATCTTGAATACCCTGCAGGATGATGCCTCGCAAACCAATCATCAATTGGCAGAGCGAGTACACGCTTCAGCGCCGACTTGCCTGCGCCGGGTCAAGCGTCTGGTGGATGCGGGTGTCATTGCGCGTCAGGTTGCCTTGCTGGCGCCTGAGAAGCTCGGATCGGCGTTGACCGCCATTGTTGAGATCACGCTGGATCAGCAGGGTGATGAGCGTCAGGTGGAGTTTGAGGAGTTGGTGGAAGGCGAGGCGGCGGTGTTGCAGTGCTATCGCGTCTCGCCGGGACCGGATTTCGTGTTGATGGTGCAGGTAGCCGATATGCCTGCTTATCACGCGCTGGCACATCGTCTGTTTGCTACGCACAAGAATGTGCGCAACGTGCGTAGCTATTTTTCCATTCACCGCAGCAAGTTCGAAACGCGGATCGCCGTCTGAGGCGACTGTCGTGATTGCCGCGGCTTCCGCGCTTTATTTCTTGATCTTGACCGGACGCGTCCAGCCGGGCAGCGACATCTGTTTGGCGCGTGACAGCGTCAGCTGATCTGCCGGCGCATCCTTGGTCAGCGTTGTGCCTGCGCCGATGGTGGCGCCTTTGCCGATACGCACCGGGGCGATCAGTTGGCTATCGCTGCCAACGAAGACGTCATCTTCGATGATGGTCTCGAATTTGTTGACGCCGTCGTAATTGCAGGTAATGACGCCCGCGCCAACGTTGACGCCGGATCCGATGGTGGCGTCGCCGATATAGGCCAGATGATTGGCTTTGCTGCGGGCGGCGATCTTGCTCTTTTTAACCTCGACAAAGTTGCCGATATGGACGTCTTCACCCAGCTCGGTGCCGGGGCGCAGGCGCGCATACGGGCCGACTTGCGCGGTCGCACCGACGATGGCGTCGTCAATGTGTGAAAACGGTTTGATCTGCGCCCCTTTGCCGATGCGCGCATTCTTGATGATGCAATTGGCGCCGATGGTGGCGCCGTCTGCGATGTCGACTTTGCCTTCGAAGATGCAATTGACGTCAATGCTCACATCGCGGCCACAGGTCAGTACGCCGCGTACATCAAGGCGTGCAGGGTCGAGCAGCGTGACGCCCTGTTCCAGCAGGGTGTTGGCGATGCGGCGTTGATAGGCGCGCTCCAGTTCCGCCAGTTGTACCTTGCTGTTGACGCCCAATGTCTCGGTGATGTCTGCAGGCTGGGCCGACACGACTTCGACACCGTCGGCGACTGCTGCTGCAATGACGTCGGTCAGGTAGTACTCGCCTTGCGCATTGTCGTTGGATAGTGCTGACAGCCAGCCGCGCAGCTTGGCGGTCGGTGCGGCGATGATGCCTGTATTGACCTCTTGAATGGCGCATTCGGCCTCGTTGGCATCCTTTTGCTCGACGATGCGGGTGATTTTGCCTTGTTCGCGCACAATGCGGCCATAGCCGGTCGGGTCGGCCACGGTGACCGTCAGTACGGCCAGCTTGTCGTTACCCGCCACTGCCAGCAGGCGTTGCAGCGTTGCCGGTGTCGTCAGCGGAACATCGCCGTACAGCACCAGCGTGGATGCATTGTCATCAATAAAAGGCAAGGCCTGCGCGACCGCATGGCCGGTGCCGAGCTGCGGCTCTTGCAGGGCGAATGACAGCGTTGCATCGGCAAAGCTGGAGGGAACGGCGTCGCCGCCATGGCCGTAGACCACGCATAATTTAGACGGCGCCAGGGTCTTGGCGGTATCAACGACATGACCAAGCAGCGGTTTGCCGGCGAGAGGGTGAAGGACTTTCGGTAGCGCAGACTGCATGCGCTTACCCATGCCGGCGGCGAGGATGACGACGTTCATACGTTCAGGAATGATGGCGGAAAAGAAGGTGAAAGTGTAGCACGCGGCTACAGAGCAGATCGGATGGAACACCTTGCCCCTATGCAGAATAGAGGCTTGGTTCTGCGCGTACTTGGCGCTTTGCGCGACCCGATCGCAGGCATGTCGCCGAGACTGTATCTGAGCAATTAGTAAGGCGGGTGTTGATGCGTTCCCGGGTGGGGTTCTAAGACAAGTTGGTCGGCGACATCCCTGTCTTTAACCGCGTATCTCGCTGGCGTTGGCATCACGCTGCGGATGGGTGCTGTTATTCCGGCTCCGTCTTGACGTGGGTCAGATACCATGTCAGAGCCAGCTTAAGCCCTTCGCGAATGCGGTGAGTTGGCTCATAGCCCAGCATG
>Ga0105240_10001252_pt1 | contig 44101 bp, 40 predicted proteins | sample KBSC54metaG_FD_80426 | JGI IMG/M metagenome (GOLD analysis project Ga0105240, IMG submission 80426) | Corn rhizosphere microbial communities from Kellogg Biological Station, Michigan, USA - KBS C5-4 metaG | ecosystem: Host-associated > Plants > Roots > Rhizosphere > Soil | place: Michigan, USA... | reverse complement strand
GCGGCGAGTAGCGCTGGTTGCTCAGAGTGCCGCCGTTCGTGAGCCACGCGTCCTCGCGCGGCGTGGAGAGATCCGCGGCCGTGAAGGCCGGCGCGGGCCGGATGCCAGCGGCTGCAAGCAGATCGACGGGTAACAGCAGGAACAAGCAGACCAGCGGCAAGTAGCTTGCGAGGAACCTGAGCGGCATCGAGGTCCTACTTGTCTGACATTTGTGGCTGGATTATAAGCGATGCAAGCTCGATGTTCCGCAGTCTGGCAAGGTGACGCGACGGCGGCCCACTGCGCGGAAACGGCTCGATGATCACTTGAGGGGGAGAACGAGGGCATGCGCGTCGCGGCGATGGCAAGGGCGGTTATCTGCACGCTTGCCCTGATGGCTTGCGTGGAGTGCGCGTGGGCACAGAAGGCAGCCATCCCCCGGACGAGCGACGGCAAGCCCGATTTGAGCGGGATCTGGCAGGCGCTGAGCACAGCCAACTGGAACCTCGAGCCGCATACGGCCGTGCAGGGACCCCTGGAGACGTTGGGCGCCATCGGCGCGGTGGCCCCTGGGATCGGTGTGGTCGAGGGCGGGAAAATTCCCTATCTCGCGAGCGCCCTGCCGCAGAGAGATGCGAATCGAGCCCGGCGCCGCACCGAGGACCCGGAAGCCAAATGCTTCATGCCCGGTGTGCCGCGCGCCACCTACCTACCCTACCCGTTGCAGATCGTGCAGTCAGACACCGGTATCATGATCGTGTATGAGTTTGCGGGCGCCGTGCGCACCATTGCCATGAAGAAACACACCGAGGCACCGGTGGACAGCTGGATGGGCTTTTCCAACGGTCACTGGGAAGGTGACACGCTGGTGGTCGAGGTGACCGGACTGAATGCGAACTGGCTGGATCGCAGCGGCAACTACGCCTCCGAAGCAAGGCGCGTGACCGAGCGATACACGCTCACGGATGCGGATCATATCCGCTACGAGGCAACCATCGACGACTCGAGCGTGTTCTCGCGCCCGTGGACGCTGCGCCTGCCACTGTACCGGCGCGTGGAGCCGGGCGCTCGGTTAATGGATTTCCGCTGCGTCGAGTTCGCGGAGGAGCTGATGTACGGAGACCTCCGCAAGCCTGGCACCCGTAAATCTGACGCGAGCACGGGCAAATGATCGTGAACCGCGCGACCTCCCTGCGCTTGGTGGCAACCTCCCTCCTGCTCCTGGCTGCCGTCGACACCGTCGGCGCGGCCGAACAGTACAAGGCACCCCGCACGTCCTGGGGCGATCCTCTCATCGAGGGAGTCTATACTAACAACACCAACGTGCCCTTCGAGCGACCGGCGAAACTCGGCGACAAGGCGTTCTACACCGAACAGGAGTACGCGGCGCGTAAGAATGCGCCCGCGGTCGTCGAGACGACCACGAACCCGACGGACGTGCACTACCAGACGGCGGATTTCGACCTCGACCCGGAACAGAATCCGATGGTGAGGAACCCTCGCACCTCCATCCTCACGCAACCGGCCAACGGGCGCATGCCGCCGCTGCGTGCGGACGCGCAGCGACGCAGCGACGCGGCCCGCGCGGCGCAGCAGGCGCACGCGTTCGACAGCGCGCAGAACCGGCCCTTGCAGGAACGCTGCCTGCTGTGGGCGCACGAGGGTCCCCCTCTGCGGCCAGTGGGATACAACACGCTCGTGCAGCTTGCGCAGACGCGCGGCTACGTCGTCCTGATGACTGAAATGATTCACGACGCGCGTGTGATTCCACTGGCGAAGAGCCGGCCCGACTTCGGCGGCCTGAAGCGCTGGCAGGGAAATTCCTGGGGCCGCTGGGAGGGCGACACGTTGGTGATCGAAACCACCGGCTTTTCGGATCAAGTGACGCCCAGAGGCTCCGGCGTGCCGATGGGGCCCGAGGGCAAGGTCATCGAGAAGATCACGCGTACAGGGCCGAAGTCGATCCGGTACGAGTTCACCGTGAGTGATCCCAGCCTGTGGGATGTCCCGTGGGGCGGTGAATTCCCGATGGAGCTCACCGATCAGCCGCTGTTCGAGTACGCCTGCCACGAAGGCAATTATGGTCTTCCGAACACGCTGCGCGGCATTCGGAAAGAAGAGCAGACTTCCAGTCGCAAGCCCCGCTAGACACCAGAACAGCCATGTCTCAGCACATCAACCGCCTCCTGCCGCTCCTGCTCCTGGCGACCGTCCTGGCACTCGCCAGTGTGCTGGCATCCGCCCATCACAGCTTCTCCGCCGAGTTCGACATCAACAAGCCGATCGAGCTGCGCGGCAAGGTCATCAAGGTCGAGCTGATCAATCCGCACTCGTGGATTCACATCGAGGTCACCAACAAGCAAGGGCTCAAAGAGACCTGGATGGTGGAAGGCGGGAGCCCGAATGCGCTCTTCCGCCATGGCATTACGAAGAACAGCATTCCACTCGGTGCGGAGCTGGTAGTGATCGGCTATCAGGCTCGGGACGGGGGCAATCGTGCCGTGGGCCGCACGCTCAAGCTCGCAAACGGTCAATCACTGTTCTTCTACCCCAGTCCCTTGCCGACCGGGGTGCAATAGCCGCCGAATATCACTGAGTCTGCGCCGTCGAGCGGACACAGCTGAAGCTCCGTTCGCTCTTCGGGTCACCTCCCGTATACCGAGCGATCTGCGGATAGGGGCACAGCGGGCGACTAACGTCGGGAAATGCCTTACCCCTGGCAATGATGCGATCAGGAGCGTGCCCGTCTTCGACCCAGGACTGGATACTCGTCAGCATGTCGAACTCGTCAGTGGCGGAGCCGCCTCCGCAATGGGTCATCCCCGGGACGAGGAACAGCCGTGCCCAGTCCTGCGTACGGCCGCCAGTGGTCCCGTGCAGCCGGTCATACCAGGCGGCGGTATCCAGCGGTGACAAGCCCTGATCGCTCATGCCGTGATAGAGGATCAGCTTGCCATGGGAAGCGAAACTCTGCAGATAGGCGGCGTCGGCGTCATTCAACTTCGAGGTCTCGAGCACTCGCGCAGTGTCGCGGTCGAAATCGAAGTGCATGGGGTCGAACTGCGGATCCGGAGGCGTCATGGCGTAGTACTTCAAAGAGCCGAAGCCGAGGAGCGCATCGGCTGAGTTGTTGACGGCCGTCGGTGAGGTTCCGAAGTGCATGTGTTGGAAGGCAGGATCGGCAATGCCGCTGTCGTAGGGGAAGGCGGCATAGAGAGCGTGGCCTTGCGAATCGTGCGGGCCGGCCATGAGCTCCTGCAGCGCAGTCACCTGCTTCGGTAGCAGACAACTGGCCGTCTTCTGTCCTTTGCAGCTGAGGACGGCGGGGTCGAAATGGCAGGCCGGGTAGTCGTTGATCATGCCATCCGCGAGGCCGTCCTGAGCATCGCATTGCTTCAAGACGGCCTCCGAGACCAGCTTGAGGTCTGCGGCGGATAACGCCTGGCTGACGATAGGATGGCCCTGGGAGTCCTGCGGCGCGGCCCGTGCGAGAACGATCTCATTCCATACCTGATCGACGTTGGTCCAGGCCAGGCGCATCGTGGGGTCCCCCGCGACGACGCCGTCGAACTCGAGCGGCATGCGCTGCGCGACGATCAATGCCTGCCGCCCGCCGTTGGAACAACCGATGAAGTACGAGTGCTGCGGGGCGCGCCCGTAGAATTGCGCAATCAACGCCTTGGCAACCAGCGTAGTCTTGTCGACTGCGTTATAGGCATAGTCGATGCGTGCCTGTTGATCCAAGCCGAAGTGGGGATCGGTCATGCTGCGGCTGCGATGTCCACCATCGGTTCCCACCACTGCGAAGCCGCGCGCCAGCGCCGGCGGGCGGATCGTGTTCCACACCGAGCCGTAGCTGGGGCGCTGTATACCATCGAGGCCGCCACCGCCTTCGAAGGCGAAACGGCCATTCCAATCGGTCGGCAACCGCATCTCGATGCCGATCCCGAACTGTTCGCCGTTCGGGCCCTTACGGGGGTTGAGCGTGCCTCGAAAGAGGCAGTGCTCGGGGAGCATCGTGCCGGGCGCGGGTCCCGGGGACGCATCCGGCGGCGGCCCCGGAGGCCCCGCGGGCACAATCTTCGCCTCCGTTACGACGAGCCCTGGGAAGGCAAGCGACTTGAGTGACTCGCACTTCGATGCGGACGCGCTCTGCGCGTGGATTCCCGAGCTGAATACGGCCAGTGTGGCCGCGACCGCGGCAAGCTCGATCAGACGCATCCGGATCTCCCCTCGGCTTCGCTGACGGGTGCAGATTGTAGACACGATCGCGCTGTCCGTCAGGTTGCGCGCTTCGGCATCGACAACCGCGGCGCACGGGTAGCGGCAATGCGCCACACTCCTCTAGGAATGAGGACTCGCCGGAACCAGTGGCAGCACCAGATAAGAAGCCAGCTTACCGCCCGTGAGAACCTCTATGGGCGGCATTCCTTCAACCCGCCCCCGTGGGTCGGTGAAAGTCAGGGTGGCCCGGATCCGGTGTCCCGCCTTGAAGAGGTAGGACATCGGCAGCAGCCGGAAAACGAGCTCGGCGGGCTTGCCAGGTTGCAGGGGCATGGCGTCCTTCTTCAGGAAACTGTGCCACGGCATGCCGAGATTATCGTAGGGACTGTGCGCCAGGGCGCGATCCGATGCCAACAGGCGGCCGAGCATCTGGTACGACCTCGCGGATCCGTCGGGCGCCACGTCATCGATCCAAACCATGGCCAGCGCGTCCGCGGCGCTCGTTCTGATCCACAGGTGAGCAACGGGGTCGCCCGTGAGCTCGGTGTCGACAGTCAGGGGCTCTGTCTGGTACGAGATGCCGCCTTGCTGGCGCTCAATTTTGATGACCGTCGAATGGCCGGTCGGACTCATGGCGACACGATCAGCGTTCACCGAGGGCGCGGGCTTTCGGGTCAGCGCGGAATGGGTCAGGAAGAACGGGGTCGGCTGCTGGGGGGCCGGAGGCCAGGACTGCGCGGAGCGCCATTCCTCGCCCTTGGCAGCGTTGTACGTATAGTAGGTGACCCGTGAATCCATCACGTGGTTGTCGATGCCTTTCAGCCAGTGGTCGAAAAAGCGCAGCTCTTCGGCCACGATGGAAAATCCGGTCTCCTCCTGCACCTCGCTCCAGCCGCAATGCTGTTTGGGTCCGATCAGCAGCTTGACCCGCGAGGCGGGCAGGTTGGCAAACAGGTGGAACGCGCCGGGCTTGGTTCCTGCCTCGTCCCAATTGACGGCGAGATCGACCCCGAAGTCGCCGCGCTTGAGCGCATCGAGGTAGGTGCTGGGACTGGAGACTTGCCACCAGTCGAGGTCGAGGGAGCTCGAGTGGCTATCCCGGTACGGCAGGCGACCGGGGGATTCGATGTTGTCGCGATGGGTCGCAATCGCTTGCGCGAGCAGGCGACCTGCATCCGCGCCATCGACCGGCGCCGCCTTCTCATCCCGCGCGGCATTGGCTTGTTGCGAAGTCGTCTCCTTCCAGGGTTCTGGAAACTGCACTCCGCCCATGACGATGAAGGGATAAGCATCGAACTCCGCGCTCATGGGCATGATCGCTTTCAAGGAGGGCGGCAGCGTCGTTGCGGCCTCGAGCTGGCTGCCACCGGTTGCCGAGCAGCCCCACATGCCCACTTTGCCGGTGCTCCAGGGTTGGCGCGCCAACCACTCGGTGATGTCGTACGCATCCATGCGCGCGGCGTCGACCCATTCACCTCGGTTGTATCCACGGTTCTGGCCGAAGGATGCATACAGGCCACGGAAATCGACCACCGCGACGTTGTAGCCGTACTTGACCAGCTCCAGAGCAAAGCCGGGATATTTTTCGACCGTCGGGGCCCCTTGGGCGGTCGTGCGGCGATTGTAGGGAGTGTGCATCCAGATGACCGGCAGGCGCTGCGAGGCGACTGCTCCCGCGCGCGTCGGCCGGAAGATGTCGATTGCAAGTCGTGTTCCGTCCCGTACCGGAACATAGAGCGAGGTTCGCTCGACCCCATCGTAGGGTGCCACGGGGGTTCCGCCCTGAGGTCCGGTCGTGGGGTGGGTCTGCGCGAACGCCGTCGCGCAGGCAAACCATGCCACCACGCCCACTCGCCAAGCGGTTGAAGCGCCACGGCTGGGTTGCATCGCGCCCGCTCCTCGATTTTTCGAAGGCCCCATGAGCTTACAGACTCTTCTGAATCTGCAGCGAGATCAGCCGGCCGATCGGGCTGCCCACGTTCGGATCGAAGCCACCTCCGCCGTTCGGACTGATCGGAATGCTCACGTAAGGAGGGTCCGTGTCAGCGAGGTTGAGCACGTTGAGCGCCAGACGCAGGCCCTTGGTCCACCGACCGGGGAAGGCAGTGCCAAAGTCGTAGACGACGTTCAGATCCACCGTCGTGTAGGAATCCACGTTCTGAGTAGGAGTCGTCTCGGTGTTCTGATAACCGTTGACGAAATTGACGAACAGCTGGCTATTGAGGGAGCCCCAGGTCCAACCGAGGTTGCCCCGCAAGCGCAGCGCGGCCGGGAAGCCGATGACGTTGCGCTCATTGAAGGTCTCGCCGTTGGGCGTGAAGCGCACGTCGTATTGGGTGAAATAGCTCCCGCTGAGACCCACGGTCCAGGTTCCGATCCGGCCTGCGTCCCAGGTGTAGCCGCTTTGCAGGTCAAATCCTGCGGCCCGTGTGCTTCCCAGGTTGAGCTCGATCCCGTTCACGAAGACGCTCGGATTGGCCAGGATGGGTCCGAACACCGGCTCGGGGGTCGGATTCGGCCCGACGCCCAGCACATACTGATTGACCATCGCCGAGCACTGCGCCGAGGGGCAGCGGGTGATCAGCGAGCCCAGCTGCGCGCTCTGCTGCAGGATGGTCAGGTCCGACAGGTAGCTGGAGATCTGATTCTTGTAGTTGATATTGAAGTAATCGAGAGTCAGCTGCGCTCCCGGAAGCGGCTTGAGCTCCACGCCAAAGGTGTAGGTAGTGGCTTTCTCCGGTTGCAGGTTGAGGTTACCGCCCCCGAGGGTATACCCCACGGACGTGCCGGTCGGGGACAGGGGATCCGAATAGGTCTGCACGAACACGCCTTTCAACGGTCCCACGAGCTCGGACAACAGGGGCGCACGGAAGGACGTGCCATAAGTACCGTGGACCGTGACACCCTTCACCGGCGACCAGTTCAGGCCGATCTTGGGATTGGTGGTCGTGCCGAAATCGCTGTAGTCCTCATGCCGGACGGCGACATCCAGATCGAGCCGCTGCAGCCCGGTCAGCGCATTCTCCGAGCTGAAGAAGGGTAACAGGACCTCCCCATACACTGCCTTGGAGTGCCGGTTGAGCTTCTGGCGCAGCACCAGCTCTGCTCCAGGCGGCCCGCTGTTGACACCGTAGGTCAGATCGTCGTGGCGCCACTGCCCGCCGAGAGCGACATTGATGTCACCGCCGGGCATTCGCAGCGGCGACCCCGTGAGCTTGAGCTCCGCCACCTGCTCGCCGGAGTAACCCGGGGCGAAAAAGATGCTGTTGAAAATATTCTGCAACACCGCCGCGGAGTTCGGCCCACCGAAAACGTTCAACGCCGAGGCCGGGGAGTTGCTGGCCAGAGCCTTCGTCAGTGCGCCATTGTTGAGTCCGTTGGGCGTATAGGACTGGTCATGATCCCGGCCGGCCGTACCGTTGGCATTGAGCAACCAACCGCGCCCGAGGTCGAAATTGAATCCCAGCGTGCCCTGATAGTTGATCGAGAATCCCGGGGAGCGGGTGTTGGGCCCGACGTCGTTGCCGAACCAGTAATCCACCTGCTCGCAACCGGGCGCGCCGGGCGCGGGCGAGCACGGCGCAAGGGCAGCCCCCGGGGGCGCGACGAAAAAGGCGTTGCTGCCGGGAACTGCGAGCTGACCGGTTGCCGTGACACCCCGCACGAGAATCGTTCGCTTGGCGTAGGTCGCATCGCCGTACAGGGAGATGCTGTCCGTGATGTGCTGATCCAGGGTCAGCGCCACATTGCTGTGCGCGACGCTGGGAATGATGTCCTGGTTTCTCGCTACATCGCACTGGTTGAGCGTTCCGGCCACGAGTCCTCCAGCGCTTGCGGGTGTGACTCCACCGGCGGGAATCGCGTAGGTCGTGGGTCCGAGCACGATGTTTCCGGGATTGCACTGTGGCACCTCATAGTTCAGGCCGCCCTGCGAGGTCTGGTCGGAACGGAAGAAACTGCGATCCGATCCACTGAGCGCAGAGTGCTCGGTGTACTCGTAGCCGATACTGATCTGGCCGCTGCCCCAATTGTGTCCGGCCAGTGCGCCGAAGCTGCGCTCGTCATAACCATCGGCCCGCCCATAGCGCGCACGCCCTTCGAGGCCCTCGACGTTGCGCCGCAGGATGAGATTCGCAACGCCCGCCACGGCGTCCGAGCCGTAGATCGCCGAGGCGCCATCCGCAACCACGTCCACTCGCTGCAGCATGAGGTTGGGAAAAGAGTCCGGGTCAACCGTGGAACCGCTCGTACCCGCCGGAGGAACGCGGTGCCCGTTCAGCAGTGTGAGCGTGGCAAAGGGGCTCAAGCCGCGAATATCGATGGCATTGCCGTAATTGATATTGATGGCGCCACCGGTTCCCGTGCGCGAGGACTCCGTGATGCCGAGATTGTTGATCTGCGGCAGGGTCAGCAGCTGCTCGCTGACGGTATTGCCGCCACTGGCGCTGAGCTGATCCTGATCGAGCGAGATCAGCGTGGAGCCCACCGGCGCCGCGTTGTGCAGCAAGGTGCCCGTTACGACCACCTCCTGCAATTGACCGCCCTCCGAGTTGGCCGATGACGCTGCGCTCTGACCGGCAGTATTGTCCGACTGCTGCGCGATCGCCGGCCCGGCAACACCGATCACCAGGATCGACAGCGCGAGCCGGGACCGGCGGCCCGCGCTCACAGGAGTGAAGCGCTGCGGATTTCTCATTTGCCCTCTCCGATGCGAACCATTGGTTGATCCCCTCTTCTTTTCGACTCGATAGGATTCGGATCTATCGTTGCCAATTAGTTTATACTCAATACTATTAAAACATGAATCTGCCTGGACTGGAGCGGCGGCTGCGATCAGTCGATGTGCTTCTTCTCCACGACCCAGCGCGGATTCACACACAGGCCGCACTGAGCTCCCGTGAACAGCCGACCCGCGTGCGCGTCACCACGGAGCTGCCACAGAAGCCAGGCGACGGCGACGCCGGCGAACTCACCGCCGTTCGGCTCTGAATAGGTGCCGCCATGCGTCACGCCGCGTTCATAGGCACGCAATACGGGTATGGCACTGATTCGCTTGAAATCGTCATTGGCGTTCACGAACGCGATGTCGGTGGCATCTCCAGAGATGTAGGCGGCCGGCCCGTGCAGTTTGGCGAGGTCCCTCTTATCCATGGTGCGGCCTCCACCCATCGCCGAGGGCTCTGGAAAGAGTCCGCTATTCCAGATCATCGCGGTCTTGACACGCGGATCGCGGGCCGCCTCGATCGCCTGAACTCCGCCGCAGGACTGACCCATGACCGCGACCCTGTCCGTGGCGAGATGGCCCCGAAGTGCACTGCCGCTGCGCGCGTTCTCCTTCTGCGCCCAGTCGATGGCCTGCAGCAGCTGCGCGGTATGCGTCGCGGGCGGTGGCAGATCTGCAAGCCGTGGCGCCGGCCCGGTGCGTGGCAAGGACCGCGGCGGCAATGGGTCTGCGCCAATGGACCCATTGGCGATCACCAGAAAGCCATAGGAGGCGACTTCGCTCAAGAACCAGCGAAAGGCCGTGCCATTGTCGAAGCAGCCGCCGTTGCCCCAGGCGACGATCGGCAGCGTGCGGTTACCCAGTGCCTCGAGGTTGCCGGGGCGATAGAGCGTATGCTGGGGAAGCTGCGGATCTTCGGCGATGATTGCCGGATATGGCCCCGAACCGAGCAGAGTCTCGCGCGCGAGCGGCGGCGTGGTTTCCCGCGGCTCGTCCAGGGACGCGCCGAGCGCCTCCGTCGCGATCACGAATGTCAGAGCACACGCAAGAGTGATCGTTCGCATGTCGCACCGGGCTCGGCTGGCCGTTGTCGCGGCGACCGAGTATAGACCTCATGTAAGCGCTTGCAAGCGGGATTGAGCCGGCGGCCGCAGGATGTCTGTTGCGCTGGCAGGCAAAGCCGCGCCGCAAGATAGGGTTTGATCGGTGCGGCTGCCCTTCTGCATAATTCGCTGCCAGAAATGCACGGTTGAGCCCGAGTGAGCGTTGCAGACACAACCCGCAAGAAGCGCACGCGCCAGATCGCCGGCTCCCCACCCGTCGCCGTCGGGATCCTGCCAAACCTCATCGGCTACAACGTGCGGCGCGCCCAGATCGCCCTGTGGCGCGACTTCAGCCGCACCGTCGGTCGGGGAGAGATTCGCCCCGCCGTGTTCAGCTTGCTGATTCTGGTCGAAGCCAATCCTGGGATCGCGCAGTTCGAGCTCGCCGATGCGCTGGATCTGGACAAGGCGGCGATCGTGGCCCTGTTGCATCGGCTGCAGCGGCGTCAATGGCTGACGCGCCGCCGCTCCACCGAGGATCGGCGCCGCCACGGTATCTTTCTCCTGCCCCGCGGGCAGGAAGCTGTCGAGCGGTTGCGAGATGAAATGATCGAGCACGAGAAGCGCTTCACACGTCTGTTCACGCGCGAGGAGCTCACGCAACTATTTGCCTACTTGAGGCGCATCCATCCCTGATCGCTGGGAGTCGGCGCGCGGCTCCCGATACGCGACTCCCTCACGGACGAACCGTTCGATCTCCGAGGGTATGTACCCTAGCTCCTTCAGCACCGAGTCGGTGTGCTCACCCAGGCGCGGCGCAGATCCCACCGCCCCGGGCCCGTCGTGCTCGAATAGAAATCCCGCGTTCACGAAGGCAGCAGGCCGCGGTTCGCCGCTCGGCCGTGCCACGCACGGCAGAATGAGCCCACGCCCATCGTCGCGAGCGAGATCGCACACCTGACCGATATCCCGGACGAGGCCACAAGGCACCCCTGCAGCGGACAGCTCCCGCTCCCAAACGACGCCCGCGCGAGTCAAAAAAATGCTCGCCAGAATCTGACGCAGTGGCTGCACGTTCGCCGGCGACGCGCGCGCTACGGCATCCCGAAAGCGCGGATCGTCGAGGAGCTCCGGACGCCCCAACGCTCGACAGAGCAGCGCAAAATGATTGTTCTGCACCACCCCGAGTGAGAGGCGCGTGCCGTCCTCCGTCAGGAACGTTGCCGAGGTCGGCGATCCGCTGTAACCCACATCTCCCGTCCGCGGCAGCAGCTGTCCGGTCACCAGATACGGCGTCGCAAGGGACGTCAGGAGGACGACCGAGGCGTCGAGCATGGCGAGGTCGATGTATTGTCCGCCGCCGAAGCGCTCACGCTGCAGCAGCGCCGCCATGACTGCCGCGGCCGCCAGGGTGCCGGTGTAGGTGTCCACGACTGGCCAGCCGACCCGGGAAGGCGGCTCGTCGGCATCCCCATTGGAAGCCATGATGCCACTGGTCGCCTGGACGATATTGTCGATGGCCGTGTGGTCGCGCCGCGGCCCGTTCTGACCGTAGCCGGAGATCGCGCAGTAGATCAGCTCCGGTCGCAATGCCCTGCAACTCTCATAATCCAGGCCGAGCCGCTGCATCACCCCGGGCCGGAAGTTCTCCAGCACCACATCCGAGCGCGCAATGAGCCGTCGCGCGATCTCACTGCCTGCTGCCGTTTTGAGATCGACCGCGAGCGACTGCTTGCCGACGTTGGCCGCGATGAACGCCGGCGACAGACCGTCGTGCTCGCGAAACGGGCCATAGCTGCGCATCGCATCTCCGCGGTGCGATTCGACCTTGATGACTTCCGCCCCCAGCAACCGCAGGAAGTGCGAACAGAAGGGGCCTGCCATGACGTGGCTGAAATCCGCGACGCGGAGGCCGGCTAGTGGCTGCGGCATGGCGAGCTGAACAGGTAGTTGATTGTCATGACGTTCAAATGCATCGGTTTCCGGAAATAATAGTTTATGTTGTAAACTAATTTCGGTTCGTCGACAATCGCACCTTCCGCAGGCGAGCTGCACCGAGCCACTGATGTCCTCCCTGGAAATCCTGCTGACGGGCGATCTGATCCTGGATGAGCCCGATCCCGATCACTGGTTGAGCGGCATTGCACAGCGGACTCGCAAGGCGGACCTGACGATCGGGCACCTGGAAGTGCCGCACACGCACCGCGGCCAGGAGCGCGGCGACGATATCCCTGCACCTGCGGCTGATCCGGCCCATCTCTCAGCCCTGAAACGTGCAGGTTTTGCAGCCGTCACCCTCGCCGGAAATCACATGGCCGACCAGGGTGCGGAGGGAATCGAAGATACGATTGCCGGCCTGGAGCGGGTCGGGGTCGCCCACTGCGGCGCCGGTCCCTCTCTCGCCCAGGCGCAGCGACCGGCCGTGCTGGAGCGGTGTGGCCGGCGCGTCGGCGTTCTGAGCTTCAATTGTGTCGGTCCGCAGAGCAGTTGGGCAGGGCCAGATCGTGCCGGCGTCGCATTCGTGCGCGTTGCGAGCGCTGACGGGGAGCCCATCACGCCCTCCGCTGCCCTCGCTTGCATCGATCCGATCTCGCTGGCAAACATGCGCGCGATCGTCGAACACGCCCGCTCGCAGCTCGACCTGCTGATCGTTGCCTTCCACAAAGGCATGGTGCATCGGCCGGCGGTGCTCGCGCCCTACGAGCGCCCACTCTCGCAGGCCGCCATCGACGCAGGTGCGGATGTGGTGGTCGGACATCACGCGCATATCATCAAAGGGATCGAGCTCTATCGGGGAAATCCCATTTTTCACGGTCTCGGAAATGGCTGCGTCATCACGCGGGCCCTGAGTCCCGCCCAGCGACACCCACAGCGCGAAGCGTGGGCACGACGGCGGCGCGAGCTGTTCAACTTCGAGCCCGATCCGGCTTATGAGCTTGCGCCTTTTCACCCGGAGGCAGTCCACGGCATGATGGCGCGCGTGACCCAACAGGGCAACGGCACACTCGATGTGGGCTTCGTGCCGGTGCACATCGAAGCGCCGGGACGGCCGGTTCTCGCTTCTCCCGAGCAGGCGCTGCGTATCCGTGACTACGTCGCGGGAATCACGATCAAGGGCGGGCTGCCCCCTCTGGACCTCGTTCTGAGCGGGGATACGGTTCAGGTCCCGGCATGAACGCCCCACCGGAAGCATCGGGGCCCGTCGGCCGCTGGTTGATCGCAACAGGCGGGGCCGCCCTCTTCGCCTGCATGCTCATCGGCACGATCAGCGTTATCGCGCGTCATTGCGGGCTCACGATCGTTGGAGATATCGAGCTGGAGCAGGCCGCGATCGTACTGAGCGCCTCCGCTGCCCTCGTGTGCGCAACACACGCCCGGCGGCACGCCCGTGTGCACTTGCTGCTCAATCGTCTCACTCCTGTCTATCGGACGCGCCTGACTGATCTGAGCGCAGTTGCCTCGAGTGTGTTCTTCGCGCTCCTCACCGTGGGCCTCGGAATGATCACACTGGAGCTGCGCAACTCCCACGAAGAAAGCGAGTTGCTCCACATTCCGTACGCGCCTCTGCGCCTGATCGCGCTCGCCGCGACCGTAACGTCCGCTACGCTGTGCGTGACGCGCATCCGATCCCGAGCTGGTCAGTGACTCCTCCCGCTGTCGGGGCCATCGGCACTCTGGTGCTGCTCGTTCTGCTCACGAGCGGCGTACCGATCGGCGCCGCTCTGGGACTCACCGGCCTGGGCGGCCTTGCCTGGCTCCTGGGCGTGGAGCCTGCCCTGGTCAAAAGCGGGATCATCCTGTTCCAGACGCTCTCGCGCTACGAGCTGGGCGTCCTTCCGCTGTTTCTGTTGATGGCTCACCTGTGCTTTGCCGCGGATGCCAGCCGCGATTTCTTCAACGCCGCGGCACGGCTCTTCGGGCACCGGCCGGGGGGTCTCGCCCTGGCCTCGATCGGGGCCTGTGCAGGCTTCGGGGCGATCAGCGGCTCGAGTCTGGCAACGGCGGCGACCGTCGGGCTGGTGGCTCTGCCGGAGATGCGACAGCGCGGTTACGCAGACACGCTGGCGGCCGGGTCGGTGGCGGCGGGAGGAACCCTGGGTCAGGCGATACCGCCCTCGGCGGCACTCATTGTCTTTGGCATCATCGCCGAGCAATCCATCGGCCGGCTGTTCGTGGCCTCGCTGTTACCGGCGCTGACGCAGATCCTGTTCTATTTCGCCGTAGTCATCACGCTCGTGCGTGTGCGACCGGCAATGGCGCCGCCAGTATCGCGTGCCAGCTGGAGCGAACGAAAACAGGCTCTTCTGCGGATCGCCGACATGAGCTTGCTCGTGCTGCTGGTCATCGGCGGGATCGCTCTAGGCTGGTTCACCGCGCCGGAAGCGGCTTCCGTGGGCACCTGTGGAGCACTGCTGCTATGCGCCTGGCGTCGACGTTTGAACCGTGCCTCCCTCGGGCGCGCAATTACGGAGACGCTACGCACCAGCGGAATGATCTACCTGGTCATCATCGGTGCTCTCATCTTCTCTGTGTTCATCTCTGCATCGGGAGTGAGCGGCGCGCTGGTGGGGCTGCTCTCCGGCACCGGCGGTAACCATGCACTCACGTTGCTGATCGTGACGGCGGTCCTGCTGTTGCTCGGCTCCCTGCTGGATGGATTGGCCCTGATGCTCCTGACGACACCCTTGCTGCTACCGGTGCTGCAGAGCATGGGGTACTCGCCGATCTGGTTCGGAATTTTCCTGGTCCGCGCCATGGAGATCGGCTTCGTTCACCCACCGATCGGCATGAATCTGTACGTGATTCAGCAGATCGCACCGGACATCCCGCTGGGGCGGATCTTCAGGGGTGTGCTGCCCTTCCTCGCCGCCGACCTGGTGCATCTGACGCTGCTGATCGCTGTGCCTTCGCTGGCGCTGGTGTTGCCCGGAATGTTGCTGCAATGAATGCCTTACCCTCCTGTGTCGCACGAGCGCTCGCCGACCCGCTCACCGATGCCCGCGTGCGGGCCACGCGCGGGGAGCGCATCGTCGGCATGGTTGGAAACGATATGCCCGTAGAGCTCGTGCTCGCCGCCGGGGCGCGGCCAATCACGCTGCCGAGCTGCGCCGATCGGCCGACGCCGCAGGCAGACGCAGTGCTGGAGCCCAGCTTCAGTCCTGCTGTACGCTCCATCGTGGAGCAATGGCTCACCGGCCAGTTCGAGTTCATGGCGGCGGTCGTGTTCTCGCGCAGCGATGATAGCGTCCAGCGAAGTTACTACTACCTCTGCGAGCTGCAGCGCACCGCAGCGGCAGGCGGCCCCAGGCCCCTGCTGTTCGATGTGGCGAAGATCCCGCGGCCCAGCAGCTTGGCACATACTGAGACGGCTGTACGCCTGCTCGCCTCGGAGCTTGGGACTGAACCAACGCAGCTACGCGCGGCAATTCACACCTGCAACCGCCGCCGCCATCTGCTCGAGCGGTTGAGGCAGCTGCGGCGCTCGGATCGTCCCCCGGCCGGATCTGTGTGCATGCAACTCCTGAGGGCCGCTGACCTGTTGCCGGATGCAACGTTCGATGAGCAGTGGGCCGCTTGGCTGCAAAGCGAGTTTGCGCAGCATCGCGGACCCCGCTTGCTGCTCGCCGGTACCACACCTCCGGATGCACGGTTACACACTGCGGTCGAAGGAGCGGGCGGTTGTGTTGTGGCTGAAGTCGGCGGGCATCCGGGTATCGCGCTGGGCGCTCCGATCACACCGGTCAGCGAGCCGTTCCGAGCTTTGGCCGAGCACTATCACTCGTTGGAGACAGGCCCGCGTAGTTTCGCAGCCTTGCCCGACCAGGTATGCACCGCAGCCCGCGAGTGTCGCGTCGACGGGGTGGTCTTCTGGCTGATAGAGGCCGACGAGGCCCTCGCCTGGCAGGCACCGCCCGTGGCCAAGGCTCTGGGTCGCGAGGGCATCCCGCTGCTGGCGCTCACGGGGTGTCGCTGGGACGCGAGCGACGCCGCCCCGCAGCAGATCGCGCAGTTCACTCGCTCCTTGAGTCGTGCCCCATGAAGGCGCTGGCAGAACATCGAGCCTTGACGCTCGGAGACACGGACGGCGGCGCAATCGCTCGCTTCCTCGCGAGCCTGGGCGTGCAGTTGTCACCCACCTCCCCCGAGCACCTGCTGACAGATCTCGAGGGCGCTTCGTTTCTCATTGATCGATGGACGGCGGCCGAATGGGCCGCATCGGCCATGCCGCTCTCGGCGGAGGATCTCGAGGCTCGGTATCCGAGACTGATTCACCTGTGCGTGACGCCCTTCGGACGGCAGGGGCCTCGCTCCGACTGGCGAGCGGGCGAGCTGGTGGTCTCGGCGCTCGGTGGATCCCTGATATTGACGGGCGATCCCGATCGCGCCCCCGTGAAGGAAGCACTCGATGCGTGTCTGTTCCACGCCGACATGGTGGCGGCGGCCGCCGCGCTTGCGGCGCACTATGAACGGGGAATCAGTGGACGCGGCCAGCGAATCGACATTTCGGTACAGCACGTGGCCTTCAGCCGGGGCGTCAATCCACTGCTGGTGTGGCAGTTCGACCATCGCAAGCTGCATCGGGCCGGGGGCGCACTCAGCTATGGCCGTGCCACGGTGCGTTGCATCTGGCGCCTGCGGGATGGCTGGTGTTTTCACACTCTGATGACCGGGCAGCTCGGTGCCCCGGCCAATCAGGCGCTCAGCGACTGGATGGATGCGAAGGGCATGGAGAATCCGCTGCAGGGCACGGACTGGGCCCGTTACAACCGCTCGACGCTGGATCCGAGCCTGCGCCTGCGTTGGGAAGCGGCGATCGAAGCGTTTTTTCGATCCTGCAGCAAGTCGGAGATCGCCACCGAGGGGCGCCGCAGAGGCATCAATGCCGCGGTCGTGCAGGAGCCGGCCGATGCGCTCGCAGATCCACACCTGCACGCGCGCGCGTTCTGGGCCGAGGAGCAAGGTATTCGCGTACCCGGCCGCTTCTTCCAGGTTCGTGAGGGCGAGGCCGCCGAGGCGCGTCCCGGGGCGCGACACGGACAGCGCCCCGGTCCGTTGACCGGTGTGCGCGTGCTCGATTTTTCATGGGCACTGGTCGGCTCGATCACGACGAAGACGTTGGGTGATCTGGGCGCGGAGGTCATCAAGATCGAGAGCCGCGCACGCCCGTGTCTGTCGCGCCTGGATCGGCAGGTGGAGGTCTCGCGCACCCACAGCCTCGACGACAAGCCGTGGTTTGCGCATCTGAATACCTCCAAGCGCAGCCTGGCGTTGGATCTGAAGCGAACGCAGAGTCGCGAGATTCTCGAGCCGCTGGTGCGCTGGGCAGACATCGTCGTCGAGAACTTCTCCCCCGGGACGATGCGCAAGCTGGGACTGGATTATGAATCGCTCGCGCGGTTGAATCCGAGCATCGTCATGGTGTCGGGGAGCGTCTATGGCCAAAGCGGGCCGCTGTCCCGGGAATGGGGCGTCGATGGCACCGGCGCGGCCCTCTCGGGCCGCACCTTCCTGACCGGCTGGCCGGATCGCGATCCGGTCATCCCGGGCGCGGTCCCGTACGGAGATGTCGTCGTCCCGTACGTGATGGCGGCGGCAGCATGCGCCGCTCTTCAGAGGCGGCGCGAGAGCGGTCGGGGCGGCCACATCGATGTGGCGATGTATGAGGTCTGCCTGCAACAGACCTATGACGCTCTGCTGCAAGCGCAGACGGGGCGCCCACCGTCGCGAGCCGGTAATCTCGACCCTCGGTCCTATCACCAGGGGGTCTATCCGGTGAACGGCGCCGACCGATGGATTGCGATCTGTTGCCCACAACCGCAGCACTGGTCTCGGCTGGCGAGGCTTGCCGGACTCGGCGCGGGAGCGCCCGCAAGCCTGGAAGCTCAGCTGGCGGCCTGGACCGCCACTCAGGATGTGGCCAGACTCGCTGAGCAACTCCAGTCTGCCGGAATCGAAGCTGGCGAGGTGCAGGATATCAGTGCCCTCATGGAACGCGATCCTGCCCTGGCGGCACGCGAACCGCTGCTGACCCTGGAACATCCGCTCCTGGGACCCTTTGGACACCTCGTGACGCCCATGCACTTTTCCCGCAGCGTCTGCCGTCCATTCCGGGCACCGAGCCTGGGTGAGCACTCGCGCGCCATCGCCGTCGAGGTCGCGGGCCTGACGCCCGCTCGTGTGGACGAGCTCATGAAAGACGGAGTGCTGGAATGAGCGAGCCAACCAGTGGCGGCCGCAAAGACCTGGTGTGCACGGCACGGGCCACCGCATTCCAGCGAGCATACGTGGGTGAGCTCAAGCGCCGCGTCGTCGAGCGCGGCGAGCCGTTCGTCATCGCTCAGGCGGATACTCCTCACGAAATTTTTCATGTCATGGACATAGCGCTGATCACCAATCAGTGGTGGTCAGCGTACTTGTCAGCCAAGCAGCTCTCGGCACCCTACTTTGCGGCCCTCGAGCGCCAGGGTTATCCCAGTCACACCTGCCGCTACTGCACGCTGGGCCTGGCCTGTACGCTGGCGGGCGATGCGGCGACGGCCCCATGGGGCGGGCTGCCGCGGCCCACGGCTCTGGTTGCGCGCCTGACCTGTGACTGCATCCAACATGTGTTCACGCAGTGGGCGCAGGCGCTGGGAACCGACTTCTTCCCGCTCGAAGCGCCGGCCTGGCGGCACAAGGATCCCCGCTGGTTCGAGCATTCGTACGATCGCTGGTCCGAAGTCTACGAGCCCGGCCGCATCGCGCTCATGGTCGAGGAGATGCGACAGCTCATCGAGTTGCTCGAGCGCAAGAGCGGGCGCCGCTTCGAGGAGCAGCGCCTCGCGGGGTTGATGGAGCGGATCAATGAGCAGGAGAGCTATATCGCTGAGGCCTCGGAGATGATCGGTGCGACACGCCCCTGTCCCGTCGCCATCACCGACCAGATGCCCAACACCATGATCCCCCAGTGGCATCGCGGGTCCGACTGGGCCGTTGCGCACGCGCGAGCCTTCCGCGACGAAGTCGCGGCACGTGTCCGGAACGGCGAAGCCGTCTGCGCGCACGAGCGCATACGGCTCATGTGGATTGGCGCGGGCTTGTGGCACGATGCAGGCTTCTACAACGCGCTCGAACAGCAGTACGGGGCCGTATTCGTCTGGTCCATGTACATGCCCTTTGCCAAACCACAATACCTGCGAAAGCTCGGGGGCCAGCCTCTGGAGGCGCTCGCCAGCCGCATCTGCTCGATGAACGAAGTGCTGCACCTGCCTCCCTGGATGAACACCTGGATGGTGAGCGAGGCACAGCGCTGTGCCATCGACGCCGCGGTCATTCTGATGCCTCCCAGCACGCGGCTCTCGCAGTCCGGTATCCGTCTGACCTCGCGGGCGCTCGAGGCCGCAGGCATTCCCACCCTCACCCTCACGGCAGACATGGTCGATGGCGGGAGCTGGCACCGGGATGCATTCGTGGCGAACGTAGCCGACTTTCTGACCCGCGCCCGGCTTCTATGAGAGCGCTCGGCCTGATGCTGCTCCTGGTGATGTTGGGAGCGTCCCAGGCCTGCCAGCGCCCTCAGCCCGGCGTCACTGTGTTGAGTTATGCGAGCCCATACAGCCCCAGTCATCCCTTCAGTCGCGCCGATCAGGTGTGGATCGACTGGGTACAGAGTCATTCGGGTGGCCGGCTGCGGATCGAGCCGTTCTGGTCGGCAACGCTCGTCTCCTCGGACGAATCCATGACGGAGCTCCGCCACGGCGTGGCGGACATCGCCCTGATCACCCCTATTTATGAGCGCGGTGGGGAGCAACTCATCCGCGCGCAGTCCGGCTTCTACGCGGGCGTACAGACCATCGATCAACAGATCGCCTTGTACGAGTGCCTGTCCCGCGCCTTCCCTGCGATCCGCGATGAGCTCGAAGGGTTGCACGTGCTCGCCGTACAGGGCGGCGCGTTGCCAGGTGTGTTGACGCGCACGCGCCCCATACACACTCTCGCCGATCTCAGGGGCCTGCGCCTGCGCGCCCCCTCGGAGCTGCTCGGGGTACTCGAGGACCTCGGAGCGGCGCCCGTGAACATGCCGATGGACCAGGTGTACTCGCAGCTGGCAAAGGGGGTTCTCGATGGAGTCATCGCTCCGCCGGACACCTTGCGCGCCCTGCACTTCTCGGAAGTCGCCAGGTTTTACTGGCAGATCGCAATCCCTCGAGGCGCTTATCCGGCCCGCGCCATCTCCGAGCGGCGCTGGCGTACCCTCTCCCCTGCTGAGCAAGGGCTTCTCACCGCTTCGAAGCCAGTCTGGGAGGCCGCGATCGCGCAGCAGGTCGAATCGTCCGTGCGTGCAGGTATGCGCTTCGGTGCGCAGCACGGCGTAGTCTTCACCGCCGCATCTGCTGAAGAGCAGCGCAGATTCAACGCGCTCTACGAGCGTGACGAAGCGCGCAGTGCGCAGCGCTTGTCGCGCTATGGCATCGATGGGACCGCCGTCTTTCGTTACGCGCAGCAGCTGATCGGCAACAGCGAGGCGGCGGGCCAGTTGCAGTGCCCAGGGTGCGGGCAGGCGCCCGGTGTAAGCGCTTGCAACGATGCGGGAAAACGCTAGACTGATCGCAGGCGCGCTCCATCCTCAAATGCAAGTTACCCTCCTTCTGCGCTTGGCCCTCTTCAGTGGCGCCGCGGCTCTGCTGGCTGTGTGGCCGCTCCTGGACGTGAGTGCAGGAGGCCGGGCAGAGAGGCCCGCTCCAGAGGCTCCGCCGACCTGGTGGCAGCCCGACTCAAACCGGGTGTTTGCCGCTCGCGCCGACTACACGGATTCGACAGGTACCGTAAGCGTCCTTCACGTGGGAGGCGACGTCCAGACGCGCGGCCATCCCTTCTTCAGTGCTCTGGGTCCCAACGGCCGCGCCTGTGTGACCTGCCACCAACCCGCCGATGGCATGAGCGTGTCGGTGTCCACGATCAAGTCACGTTGGCGCGAGACCCGGGGGTCCGATCCCCTGTTTGCCGCTATCGATGGGTCCAATTGTCCCTCCCTGCCTCAGGAGCAGGCAGCTTCGCACTCGCTGCTGCTCGACCGGGGACTTTTTCGGATCGCGCGGCCGTGGCCACCGCGCACACCCGAGGGCGCTGCGGTGACACCTCAGTTCTCGATCGAGGTTGTGCATGATCCCACGGGCTGCAATCTCGACCCGCGCTGGGGCCTGCACAGTGCGCATCCCAGAGTGTCGGTGTTTCGTCGGCCTCGTCCGGTCGGCAATCTCGAGTACGCGACCCGCTACGGCTACATCTTCGAGCCCAAGAACGGGCTACCCCTGCCGATCGATCCGCGCACCGGCTTGCGCTACAGCGGCAACCTCCTCGCCGATCAGCGCGCACGAACTCTCGAAGAGCAAGCGCTGGATGCCCTCACCAGCCACCTTCAGGCGCAAGCGTCGCTGAGCGCGCCGGAGATGCAGAAGCTGGTCGGTTTCGAATCGCAGATCTACGTGGCGCAAAGCGCTGACCGGGTCGGTGGGTCACTCAGTGCCGCGGGCGCGCAAGGGGGGCCGGAGGCACTCGCCTCGGGAAAGCCCGCCGAGCTGCAGGGCCCGGGGCATCCCTCCTGGACCGAGTTCGATGCCTGGCAACACGACGCGGCCTCTACCGACCCCGGCCAGCGAGCCTTTCGCGCATCCGTGAGTCGGGGTATCGCGCTGTTTCGCAACCGTACGTTCCTCATCACGGATTCGGCGGGGCTGAACTCGATGAACTTTGGTAATCCCACCCGCGACAGCTGCGCGTTCTGCCACAACATGGCGCGCACGGGGATGGACGTCGCGCCCGGCCAGGTGGACCTCGGGACCACCAATGAACCGTACGCCGATCCGGCACCCGAGCTGCCCTTGTTCAAACTGACCTGCGCGAGCTCCTATCCGCCGCACCCTTTTCTGGGACGCGTCATCTACACCCATGATCCGGGCTTTGCCTTGACGACCGGCAGGTGCGTGGACATCGGCAAGATCACGATCCAGGACATGCGGGGACTGGCGGCGCGAGCACCCTATTTCTCCAACGGATCGGCCCGCACCCTGCGCGACATCATCGAGTATTACGATCGGCGCTACAGCATCGGGCTCACTGAGCAGGAGAAGCAGGATCTCACCAACCTGCTGAGCGTGCTTTGAACGCTCGACGAGCCGGGGCATTGTGGATACTGGCGGGGACCTTCGCGTCATCGGCCTGGGGCGCCACGACGGAGAAGGTGTTCGTCACCTGTCCGGTCTATCGAGATACGAATGCGGGGCGCAAGTCGGGGTGCTGGCTTGCCACCGATGAGGCCGTCGGTATTCGCTACGACATCTCCCTGAGCCGCACCAAGCCGCAGCGCGGGCACGAGGTACTCGTTGAGGCACGCCTTCCTTCCACCTCCTCCGCCAGCGCGGCGAGCTCGGCACAAAGCCCTTGTGGAGGACTTACTCTCGAACCGGTGGTGGTGTCGGTGCTCGATTCGCTGTGCCCGAGCTTCATGCTACCGGCCGAGAGCTATCCGGGGCGCCGCTTCCGCCTCGATCCCCGTCTGGTACTCGGAACGGCCGACGTACCGGAAACCCTGCCTCCGGGTCCCTATCCGCCCCGCACCTGGCATATCGAGTTCGCCTATCAGTCGGACTTTCTTCAGTATCAGTACAGCGAGGTGATCCTCGACGAGATTGGGCGGTACGTGCGGGCCAGCCACCCACGCAGAGTGGAGGTAACGGGCTATGCCGTCACACAGGCGCGGGAGGTGTCAGGGCATCGACTGGCAGAGCAGGCAAGTCTCGCCCAGGCACGCGCTGACATGGTTGCCCTGGCGCTCGAGCGCCTCGGAGCCTCTGAAGCGATCGTTAAGGTGAGCGCGCGCGAAAACCCCGAGCCGCTCAGCGCAGACGGGGAGCTTCTGGAGCCTTCGCGACGGCGGGTCGACATTCATCTTTCCTATTGAAGGTTGCGGGACGGGCTGAGGAGTCTGCTCGCGAGCCTCACGCCTGCACGAGCACCAACTCGTCGCCGTCCACTTCGAACCGAGTCGCAAAGCCGGCAGCTCGAGTACTGCTGTCCAGAAAATCCCTGACGCGCTCAAACTCGGAGTCGCTGGAGCTTAGTACGTGCGGGACGCTATCGTCATCGATCCACGCCGGACTGAACCGCGACTGAATCGTTCCCGACTCTCCCACGGTGAGACTCGCAAGACCGGTCCAGCGGGTATTCTCGGGTAACATGTAGTGGCGTGTCAGATCCCATTCAGGATGCAAGCTCATGAGATGGCGGAAGGATGGCGCCTGCAGAATGGCGCTGTCCCACACGTGCGGCTGCTCGATCGCGAAGTTGCCAAGACTGTAGTACACGGGCCTGCCGCGATAGACCTCCACCGCTTTCAGAAGGTGCGGATGATGGCCGAAGATCGCGTCGGCGCCCGCATCGATCAGCGCATGGGCCGTCTCGATCTGATAGTCCGCGAGCACACCCGGCACCATATGGATGCCCCAATGAAGGCAGACGAGCACCAGGTTCGCACGGACACGCGCGCTGCGAACGCATGCGCAAAGAGCAGCAAGATCCTCACGATCGGTGAAGGTGCGTATGCGCGGCGGAGTTCCGGGTTGATCGGGCTCGATCGGCTCGTAGAGAGTGTGGGCGCGCAGCGGGGCGCAACCCGGCTTGGACCCCTTGGCCGCATAGCCCTCCGGCAGGATGGAGCAGGCTCCCAGGACAGCGACCTGCAGCTGACCGACCTGACACCACACGGCTTGGCGCGCGTGCGGGAGGTCCTCACCTGCACCGCACACCTGCAGGCCGGCGGCCGTGACGTGCTCCAGCGTATCTGAGAAGGCCTCGTAACCGAAATCCAGGCAGTGATTGCTGGCGAAGGAAACGACATGAAATCCCGCTTCCTGGAGAGCCCCTGCCATCTGCACCGGAGCGCGCATCGCCAGCCTCGCGTTGCAGGCCTTGGCGCCCCGCATGCTGATCGGGGTTTCCAGCTGGGCGAGGCACAGATCGGCCTGCTGCAGCGCGCGCCGGCAGCCATCGAAAATGGAGGAGCAATGTGCCCGCCGGACCCCGACATCTCCGCATGCAAGCACTCGGATCATGAGGGGCTCGGCTCTTGGAGTGCCGTGGAAGCCAACGGCCGCAGGCAAACGACCAGCACCACCGCGAGCATCAATATGCCCCCGACCAGGGCTGTGGGTGCCCCGAAGCCGCCCCCTCGCGCGAGCGCGTAGCCCATGAGGTGGGGCATGACGAGCCCGCCGGAGCTGCCGGCGACATTGATCGCGACTGCCGCGACCGCGAACGTGCTCTGCGAGAGCATGCGCGTCGGCAGCGCCCAGAACGCCCCCTGCGCCGCGCCCACTCCGATGCCTGTGATGAGCAGTGCAATGAGTGCGAGCGGGCCCGGCCCGAGGCTCCACGCGCAACCGATCGCGAGCGCTGCGATAGCGGCCGGTAATGCGATGTGCCAGAAGCGCTCGCCGCTGCGGTCCGAGTGGGCTGAATTGAAATACATACCGGCCATCGCGCCGAGCCAAGGCAGCGCGTTGACCCATCCCACCTGCACGGGGCCGAGTCCTGCGAAGTGTTTGATCGTCTGGGGCAGCCAGAACATGATCCCGTAGGCGCCCGAGAGCAGGCAGAACCACAGCAGTGAGGCGAGCCACACCAGAGGCTTGCGCAGCACCCTCCAGTCGTTGGTGGCACGCGAGCGCAATCGGTGTGCGGCGTTCGCTTCGAGCCAGTGTCGCTCTGCGACGCTGAGCCAGCGGGCCTCGCCAGGCGTGTCCGGAAAATACAGCCACGCCGTGACACCGAGCACCAGCGCCGGCAACGCCTCGATCAGCAGCATCCAACGCCAGGCCCCCAAACCCCAGGGGGGCCGAACGCTCAGCAACCAGCCCGAGAGGGGACTGCCCATCACAATAGACAGCGGAATCGCGAGCATGGGCAGCGCGAACGTCGTGGCGCGTTGCCGTTCGGTCGCGAACTGACTCAAGTACAGCACAATCCCCGGTGCCAGACCGGCCTCAGCGAACCCGAGAGCCACGCGCAGCAGATAAAACTCCAGTGGGGTTCGAACCCAGGCGATACCCCCGGCACACGCCGCCCATGCCACTGCGCAGGTGGCAAGCCACCGGTGCATGCCCACACGCTGCAGCCACAGGACGCTCGGGTATTGACCGGCGAGGAAGCCGGCAAACAGGATGCCGGCCCCGAAGCCATATTCCCGGGGGCCCAACCCCAGCGCGTCGTTCATGCTCAGGGCCGCGAAGCTGATGTTGACACGGTCCAGTGAGCTCAGGAGCATGAACAGAATCGCAGGGACCCCGAGCCGCCAGTGCACCTTGCCGGCCACTTGCCTCTCCAGGCTCAACTCTCCTGCGCGCGACTTGCGTGCCTGCATCAATGTCGACATGATCGCGGGATGTCTGCGACCAAGAAGAAGACGGCACGGCCCTCCGGTCGCACGCGCACCGCGACTCGCGAGCGCTCACGCAATCCCGGAATCATGCTGAGCTCCACACTCGACGAGGTGGCGCAAGCTGCCAAGGTCTCCACGGCCACGGTGTCACGATACTTCAATGCGCCGCACATGCTTTCACCCCAAACCGCACTGCGAGTTCGCGAGGCAGTCCAGCAGCTCGGCTACGTCCCGAACCTGATGGCGGGCGCGCTCGCAACCAGCCGCACACGCCTGGTCGCGGCCGTCATTCCTGCAATTTCGCAGTCCATTTTTGCCAGCACCATCCAAGCTCTCAGCGATGCGATGGTTGAGCAGGGCTACAGTGTGCTGCTGGGCCTGACGGGACTGCATGACGAGAACGCCGAGCGACAGCTGTTGTCGATCATCGGGCGCCGCCCGGACGGCATCATCCTCACGGGAACGGCACTGGGACTGGAGACACGGCGGCTGCTGAAGAGCGCGGCTATCTCCACCATCGAAACCTGGGACCTGCCCCGCGATCCCATTGATCTCGTTGTCGGCTTCTCGCATGAGGCGGTGGGTCGCGCCCTTGCCGCGCATGCGCTGGACATTGGACGGCGCCGCGCACTCGTCGTCTCCGCCTCGGGAGTGCGGGCACGGGCACGCTCCAGCGGGTTCAGCAAGGCGATGCTCGAGCACGGTACACCCGAGCCGGTCGTGGCTTTCTACGACGGAGTCGCCAGGTACCGCCACGGGCGCAGCGCAGTCACCGACCATCTCGTGGCGGGGGGGCGCCCGGAGATCGTCGTGTGCTCTTCTGATTGGCACGCGCATGGCGCACTCGACGCGCTGCGCGCCCACGGAATGCGCGTGCCGGAGGACGTTGCCGTGGTCGGCTTTGGCGACCTGGATTTCGCCTCCGAGCTGGACCCGAGCCTCACGACTGTCAAGATCGACGGCCGACTCATCGGGCAGCAGTCGGCTGCGTTTCTTCTGCGCCGCGTGCAGCACCAGCGTATCCACGAGCCCGTCGTCGATGTCGGGTTCACCCTGATCCGTCGCGCGAGCAGCTGAGTTTCGGTAAAGTGCTGACACGCGCCGCAATGCCGTTGCTCCACGTTCGGCCAACTTTGTAAACGCTTTCATAGGGACTGTCAAACCCACCTGCAGCCTCGCATGCCCCACAACCTGAGCTTGCAGCTCGCAACGCGGAGTCTGTGTCTGGAGGCGGGCACCCTGCCGCGGCAGGCGCTGCATGCCGCCGAACGTGCCGTGCTCGATGGGATAGGCGTCATGCTCGCCGCGAGCGGTGCCAGCTCCGATGTCATACCCTTCCGTGAGTACGCGCTGGCGCGCGGCGGCAAGCCGGAAGCACGCATTCTCGGCTTCAACGACCCTGTAGCCGCCGATCAGGCGGCGTTCGTGAATGGCGCCATGGCACATGCCCTGGACTACGAGGACGCTTTCGATGCAGTGCCGCTGCACCCGAACGCTTCCTTGCTCCCGGCGGCCCTGGCGAGCGCGGAGCTGCATGGGTGCAGCGGTCGCGAATTCCTGGCCGCGGTGGTGCTGGGATGTGACCTGGTCTGCCGTCTCGGTCTGTCGCTGCGCCAGCGAATGGAGAGCTACGGCTGGTATCCGCCGCCCATTCTTGGCGCTTTCGGCGCGACCCTCGCGGCGGCGCGGATCGCACGACTGACCCCGCGTCAACTGTGCGACGCCTGGTCGATGTTGCTCTGCCAGAACAGCTGCGCCGGCGAGATCAAATACAGTCCCGATGCCACGCTGCGCGCAGTGCGTGAGGCCTTCCCCGCCCAGGCGGCAGTCACCTGCGTGCAACTTGCAGCGCACGGCGTACGCGGATTCGATGCACCATTCGAAGGCAAGGCGGGCTTCTACCGGCTGTTCGCGGGGGGTGATTACGACGAGCAACCCTTGCTCGCCGGGATCGGAGAAGTCTTCTGGATCGAACAACTGAGTTTCAAACGATGGCCGACCTGCCGCGGCACCCATGCTTACATCGAGGCAGCGCAGGCCCTGCGACAGGCTGCACGGCTGGATCCGCAGCGCATCGAGTCTTTCCTCTGCATCGGGGGCGACATTCAACAGATGCTCGCCGAGCCCAGGCAGAGCAAGCGGGCGCCGCGCACGCTCATCGATGCGAAGTTCAGCCTACCCTTCGTTGTCGCGATGGCGTTCACTCATCCGGAAATCGACCTGGAGAGTCTTTCCTCGCGCGCGCTCGCGGATGCGGCGGTGCTCGACCTGGCGGCACGTTCGGAGTTTCAACGAGACCCCTCCTGGGACGCCGAACATGCGGCCGGCGGGAAGCTCATTCTTCGCCTGCGCTCCGGGGAGACACTGCAGCACGAGGTGGCGCGCGCTTTCGGGGAGCCCAGCCGTCCGATCAGCGATGCCCTGCTGCGCGCAAAATTCGTCGATTGTGCGTCCCATGCCGCCATGCCGCTCACCCGGGAGCGCGCGCACTGTCTGGCCGAGCGCTTGCTGAATCTCGACAGGGAGGCGGCCGTTACGAACCTGTTGCGGCAGCTGTGATCGAGGATCCGAACGCGCTGCGAGGCGCTATTTCCTGTCGCTCGCCTTCATGGCATAATTTGCAAGCGCTTACACCGATCGCCCCGCGGCACCTGCCGTGCACCTGATGCCGCCACAGACGACGAAGTCCACCCCACTGCGTATCGGCTTCTCCATCGAAGCGCTCACGCTGCTGTACCTGTTGAGCTACGTGCCCTATGCCGTGCTCACGCGTTGGCTCGCCACTGTGCCGGACACCGCACTTCGGCGACCTTTGAGCGGTCTCGAGGTGTTGCCCGCGACGACCCTCATGAGTGGCGTGCTCACCTATGCATTCGTCGCCGCAAACGGCTGGTGGCGGCAGGCGCACTGCGTGCGGCTCGGCAACAGGCTCTGGCCGCGTCCTACCCGGTGGACGGCCCTGTCGGGTATCGGAACCGCCCTGCTGTTGGTGACCGTACCGCTTTCGTTCACGTTCCACGACGCCAGCATTCCCTTCATGCAGCTTCTGATGCGCGGGGATGTTCTGCTCGTAGCACCCGCGGTGGATCTGCTGATCGGACGGCGTGTCCGCTGGTTCTCCTGGGTTGCTTTGGGCCTCGTCGCCGTAGGACTGGGGTCCACGATCAGCGCACGTGGCAGTCTGGCCTTGCCCCCTCTTGCGATCGTCACGGTCGTCCTCTACACGCTCGGTTATCTCATCCGGCTCCTGGTAATGAGCAAAGTCGCCAAGAGCGGCAGTGAACAATCAAAGCAGGGCTACTTCGTAGAGGAGAAGCTGGTGGCCATTCCGGTGGCGATTCTCGTGCTGGGTCTGTTATCGGCCTCGCGGTTCGGCTCGCAAGGCCATGACCTGTGGTTCGGATTCGTGGCTGTCTGGAGCGCGCACCAACTGCCTTACCTCGGGGTGCTTTCGGTGTTGCTCTTCGTGATCTCCGTATTTTCGCTCCTGATCCTCCTCGATCGTCGCGAGAACACGTTCTGCGTGCCTCTCGAGCGTTCGGCAAGCGTACTGGCAGGTGTCGCCGCGGCCTACCTGCTGGCGGCGATGGGCATCGCCCCTCCGCCGACTCACGCGGAGTTGACAGGAGCTGCGTTACTCGTCGCCGCCATTGTCCTGCTTTCGGTGGGACCGCGGTTGCAGACGCGGGGCGCCTTGCGTACCTGGCCATGAGCTCTCACAAGACCCGTCCCAGCGACTTCGATCCCCTTCAGCCGGAGACCTTCGACAGTCCTTACCCCGTGTATGAGCATCTTCGCGCCCATCATCCGCTCGCCTGGAGCACTGCCTGGGGCGGATTCTGGTCCCTCACCCGGCACGCGGACGTCGCGCGAGCGGCTGCCGACTATCGCACGTTCATCAACTCGGTACAGAACGTCGTGCCCAAAGTCGCGTTTACCGGACGGCGCCCGCCGCTGCACCTCGATCCCCCCGAGCACACCCCCTATCGTGCTGTACTGAATCCACTATTGAGCGAACGGCGAGTGGCTCGGCTCGAACCGGTCATTCGCCGCATCTGTGTCGAGCTGCTGCAGCCTATGATCGAACGCGGCCGCGGCAACCTCTGCGACGACTTCTCCAGCCGTCTTCCCGTGCATGTCTTCGCGGAATGGATGCAGATACCGCACGACATGGCCGAGCCCCTGCGTCGCGCCGGCCGCGCATTCAACGTCGCTGTACAGACCAACATCGAGCCTGTGGTCAAGGAGACGAGCCTGGCGCTGTACCGGATGGCCCGCGAGCTCATCGCGCTTCGCAAGCGTGAGCCGCTGGATCCGGAGCTGGACCCGACGAGCGCACTGCTCGCCGCTCGGCAGGAGGGCGAGCCTCTTGCGGACGATTTGATCGTCGGCTGTGTGCGTCAGGTCCTGGTCGTGGGAATCATCGCCCCAACCGTCGTGATCGGATCCATCGGAGTGCACCTGAGTCGCCATGCCGGCTTGCAGCGGGAGCTGCGGGCGCACCCGTCGCTCATTCCCGCCGCACTCGAGGAATTTCTGCGTTTATACACTCCGTACCGCGGCTTTGCGCGCACGGCCAATCGCGACATGCAGCTGCACGGTTGCCCCGTCAAAAAGGGCGAGCCGATCGCACTGATGTACGCGTCTGCGAATCGCGATGAGGAGGTCTTCGAGCGGCCCGATCAGTTCGTCCTGAACCGGCCGAACATCGCTCAGAGTCTGGCCTTCGGTCGAGGCCCGCATCACTGCCCGGGGGCTGCGCTGGCTCGTCTGCAACTGTGCATCGCCCTCGAAGAGCTCCTCGCTCGCACGAGCCACTTCGAGGTTGCAGGTCCCATCGTACCCACTCGCATGCCGGAGATTGGCGTTCTTTCAGTAGAGATGAAGCTGGATCCGCGACGCTCGCCGGCCCTCGATTCCAGGACGCAGCCCGATCCGTGAGGGTGGCGCCTTTCCAGGCACCGCCCTCCCGTGCTTGCGACATGGCATAGCAACCAGGACGGAAGGCGCGGTGGAATTCAGGGGATCTCTACAGCCGGGTAACGCTCCACGTATGCTTCGCCATTGCAGCCGTAGTAGGCTACCGTGCGCTCGCCGAAGTCCACGTCATAGCGCACGACTCCGGCACGCCAGGACGCCGAGAGAAATTCCGGAAACGTGCTCTCTCCGGCCTGATCTCTGCGCAGCGCTGCGATGAGCGCCTCCTGATCGAAGGGCGGCACATCGGCGGCGCCCGTCAGCAACGGCGTACCCTGCATCACCACCGGACCCGACTCCGTTATGTACAGGCTTTCACAGGCCGGCAGGAACCAGAGGTTGCGCGTCACACCGGCGCTTCGCAGCGCCTCGGCCAGGTAGGGAAATCCACCCACCTTGGGGCGGATTGCAACGGCCCGCTGTTGGGCGGCATGCAGGTTCTCTGTCGCTCTGCTCATGATGGCTGTCCTGAGAGGGTTGGGGCGCAATCTGCGTCAGTCGACCGGGATGCGGGTCATTCCGTGGGCTTCGGCCAGTCTTCGCAATAGCCGTTGAAGAGAGGCTTGCTCGCCTGGAGCCAGGGCGGAGAAGAAGTGTCTATCATTGCTGTCCGCGATCTCGGTGAGACCCGGCAGAGTCCGCCGGGCGTGCGCTGTCAGGGACAACAACTGGACACGGCTGTCCCGAGGACTCGTCGTGCGGGCGATGAGTCTCTTGCGCTCGAGTTTGTCCAAAACCTTCGATATCGCTCCTCGGGTCATGCCCATGGCGGCGGCCAGTTTGGCGGGTGTGGCCGCTTCGCTGGATGACATCTGATTCAACGCGACCCACTCTGCAACCGAGACCTGGCGTGCGTGCAGGGCCCGGGCGAAGGCGCCGGACACCTCATTGGAGACGAGCCGCAACCAATACCCGAGATGTACTTCCAAGGTCGCATCCGGCGGGCGGGCGCCTCCCGTTCTCTTCGATAATGATTCCATGGAAACTATTATAGTTTCCATGGAATCTAAATGTCAATGCAGATGCGTCAATGGGCTGCCTCGGGAAGGCTTTGCCAACTTCGAGGCGCCCATGGTTCGAGAGCTTGCTTCGGCCGATGCGGCCTTGCGTGGCCCCCGGGATCACCAGGCGCCCTTGCCAGCGACGGACTTGCTCCGTTCGAGCCTACGCAGGCCTCGAGAATCACAGAAGGCTGTATTTCAGGGCTTTATGCCGCGCCGGGTCGAATGATGGCAGCTACACCCCTCCCTGGTCGCCGTTGCGCTGCAGCGCTGACCAACCTGCGCAGCCCCGGAAAACGCCTCGGACCACCGGTCTTGACGCCTCCGCGCCCAGCATCGAGACTTCAAGGCCTCGAGCTCGGTTTCATCACCCTGACAACACCGGGGGTGATCAGCGATGCGAAATCCGACCACACTCTCGCTCATCGCACTCGCGGCTCTCTTGTCAGCCTGTGCGATTCCGTATGGCTCTCAGCCGGTCGCGGCCGCGCAGCAGCAAATCACCGTGCTGTACGATGCTTTCGGGCAAGTCAAGGGGCTGCAGAAGGATTGGGGCTATTCGGCTCTGGTTGAGTTCGGTGGTCAGCGAATCCTGTTCGACACGGGCGACAACCCGGACATCCTCGCCGCCAATGCGAAGGCGCTCGGAGTCGATCTGTCCCGCCTGGATTTCGTCGTCATCTCGCATCGGCATGGCGATCACATGGGCGGCATGGAATACCTGCTGAAGCTCAATCCGCACGTGCGGATCTACGCCCCCAAGGAGAACTTCGGTGTTTTTGGCGCTTCCTTGCCGAGCACGTTCTATCGCAAGGACGAACAGCTACCCTCCCACATGCGCTACTACGATGGCCGCCCGCCGGAAACAATGGTGTTCGGCAGCGCCTGGCCTCGCGCCAACTTCGAGCTGATCGATCAGACGAAGGAGATCGCGCCCGGGATCACGCTGATCGCACTCGTATCGGACAAGCCGACGACCCTCGAGCTGAAGGAGCTCACGCTGGCGATCCGGACGCCGGATGGCCTGGTGCTCGTGGTCGGCTGCTCGCATCCTGGCCTGGACAAAATCATCGAGGCCGCTCGCTCAATCGACCCGCACATCCACCTGATCGCGGGCGGCTTCCACCTGGTCGTGGCACAAGACCCGGCCATAGCCCAAGTCGTCACACTGTTGCGTGACACCGCCAAGGTCGATTACATCGCCCCAGGGCATTGCACCGGTGAGCCGAGCTTCGCGGCGTTGCAGCGGGCATTCGGCGATCATTACCTGTACGCCGGCCTGGGTGCCGTGCTGTCACTGGGCGCACGGCCGCATCCGCTGGCGGTGGCTCTCAGGCGTCCCATTGCCTTCGACTCGGAGGACCGTACGACCTACCAGATCCTGTTTGCGCGCTCGGACGACGGGCGATCCGACGACAGTACGTTTTTCGCGTCCTCCGTCAGTAAGACTCCGCGACCGGACGAGTAGCACGCGCTGGCTCATCAGGCTGGGTGCGTAGTGCCGCTGGGCGCGCTGCACTCCCACGAACCGCCGCCGGCAGCCTCCTTGCGCACTCCGCCCAGCTCGACAACGCGCAGTCCTTACCTGCGAGCCGCTACGCCATGGCTGCAGCCGTTCCTGCCTTGCCCTTGTCAATGCAACCCCAGACGGTGAAACCGATGAAGGCAGCAAGCGCGACCAACGGCACGGCGAGATTGAGCTGAACACCAAAGTCGAGTAGGTGAGCCCAAATCGCCATGGCGACGACCGTCAGGCCCGCCGGCACAATCAGCGGCCATCCGCTATGTCCCATGTCGTGCAGACGCCGGGTATACAGGACGACGGCGGGGTACAACAGTACCAATACCATCCAAGAGTTCCATGGGCCTGGACCCGAATGCGTGTAGTCCCACACGGCAATCGCCAGCGGGATCACTGCGGCCATGAAGTGTTTGCGCGAGGTACGGCCATTTGAAGACACGTACAGCGAGTCGAAGGTCGGGGCTCGCTCAGATTCTCCGAGCGTCAGAACACGACGCTGCAATGCATCCCGGTAGTAGCCGAAATAGGCCAGCATCAGCAGGCCGTTCAGGGCAAAGGCCGCGAGTGCCAGGAATAGCGGCAGAGGCTCATGTTCCAGCAGCGCCCAGAACAGCGCACACAGCGACGTCGGCATTACAACGCACAGCGCAGCCGGGGCGAATACGCCAGTCAATATGAAGGCGCCCGTGATCAGTTGAATCAGCATCGCAACGCTCATGAGGCCGGAATGCACAAAGGATCCCATCAGCTCAGCTGCAATCGGTTCGTGGCCTGTCGGCATTGTCCAAAGTCCGAAGAACAGGTAATTGGCGCCGTTGAGCAACATCCAGACGCCAAAAATGATGCGACCGGCCAGGACCAACTGCTGCAGGCCAGGACTCGCTGCAGCCTTCACAGTGCCATCCGCGCCAATGGGCAGCGGCTTCGGGCGCAGCGTAAACATCGCGCGGTAGCAGCCGAAGAAGGCCACACACAGAAAAATATTGCTGACAAGCACTTTGCCACCGGCGATCACCGATCCCATGTTGTAATGCGCCAGTGGTGCATCCCACCAGATTACGTTGAACACGACAGTCATACACACGAGAAGCATGAGCGGAGCGTAGAAGCCGAACAGGACAGCAATTCCGGTCAACAGCTCCACGGCTTTCACGGCATCAAACAGATGGCTGTGCAGAAATGCAAACAGCGTCTCATGCTGCAAAGGAATGGTGGTGAAATATCCCGGCTGCGGAAATATATGAACAAAGTGCTCAAGACCCATCGGAATCATCCAGGCCGGGTACCAGAGTCGCACGGTCCAAGTCATGTATTTCATCCGATCCCCCCCTTTCTTCTTTAAGATCTCGTACTGCGATTTGATGCTGCAGGAGAACGTTGGTTTTAGTCGATTATTCGAGCCTAATGCCACGTCGCCGCAGTTACCAGAGATTTATATCCGGACGTCGTGAGCCGGCGTAAGACGACGGTCATTTCGAGCTGCACACGCGTGCCTGCCACCACCCGATCCCAAGACAGACAGCACGGTCTCCCGGTCTCCGGTCCGACATAGTTAGATCTCCGCGAGACACTGAACGGTGTCGGGATGTCGCTGCACGAGGCGAATGAGCAGCGCCGCTTGCGCATTGGCCTGGCCGGCCCTGCTCCCATGTCTTCCACTTCATCTTCAGCTCGTTCTTGATGCGCTCCTGACACCCCGAACGACACCAAGACCGACAAGCTCGGCCGGCGCACTGGGCCTCGCCGGAAGTACTCCATGGTTGACTGCGGATCCGGGAGGAGACGCGCAAAGCCGGCGCATCGGTAACCGATGTGGCCCGGGCACACGGAGTGAACGCGAACGTCGTGTTCGGGTGGTGGCATTTGGCCAAGAAGGGGCGGTTGCGAGCGTTGAATCCCGGCTCACAGAGCGCCACCGGCTCATCTGCCGCGCGAGGAGATGGTGTATCACCCGAAGCTCTCATGTGGCGACTTGACCGAGGATCGTGCTCGACGCCGGCAGTCCCGAGCCCTTGTCCATACGGCAACGGGAGCGATGTGTTGAAGAACTCGAGGAACCCTCAAAGCCCCATAAGTACTTGATTCTATTACTGGGGCGTGACGGAATCGAACCGTCGACCAGCGGATTAAAAGTCCGATGCTCTACCGACTGAGCTAACGCCCCACCGAGGATGGGCTGCAGCGCGCAAGGGGGGTGCCGGCAAGCGGCGTCCAGCGCGGGCCGGCATGATACTACAGCGCCTGATAAGAGGTCGGATCGGGTATGCCGGCGGCCTCGAAGCCTGCCCGGCGCAGCCGGCAGGAGTCGCAGCGGCCACAGGCCCGGGCCTGGGCGTCGGGCTGGTAGCAGGAAAGGGTCAGGGAATAATCCACGCCCAGGCGAGTTCCCTCGCGGATGATCTGGGCCTTGGACCTCGTGATGAGCGGGGCGTGGATCCGGCAGGGCTTGCCCTCGACCCCAGCCTTCGTGGCGAGGCCCGCCAGCGTGGCGAAGGCTGCGATGTAGTCCGGCCGACAGTCGGGATAGCCCGAGTAGTCGATCCAGGTCACGCCGATGAAGATGTCCCGGGCCTCCAGCACCTCAGCCCAGGCCAATGCCAGCGACAGCATGATGGTATTGCGTGCGGGCACGTAGGTGATGGGGATGCCGCTGGTGGGCGAATCGGGCACGGCGAGCTTGGTGTCCGTGAGCGCTGAGCCGCCGATGTTGGCCAGATCGACCCGCATCACCCGATGTTCCCGCGCGCCGAGTGCCTTGGCGACGCGAGCGGCGGCATCCAGCTCGAGGGCGTGCCGCTGGCCGTAGGCCACCGACAGCGCATAGCACTCAAACCCCTCATCGCGTGCAATCGCGAGCGCGGTCGCTGAATCCAGACCACCGGAAACGAGAACCACGGCGCGGGGATCGGCCATCGAGGTCATTTCCCGGGCGTATTGCCCCAGAGATACTTGTGCAGCTGGATCTGCAAGCGCACGGGAAGCCGGTCCTGCAGTATCCAGTCGGCGAGCTCGCGTGCGGGCAACTGCTCGTGGCTGGGCGAGAACAATACGGCGCAACGGGACTCGAGGGCGAGCTCTTTGACTTTCCCGCGGCTCCACTCGTAGTCGCTGCGATCACAGATGACGAACTTCACCTGGTCCTTCGAGTCCAGACGCTGCAGCTCCTCGTAGCGGTTGCGCCCCTCCTCTCCCGAACCGGGTGTCTTCACGTCCACGACCAGAACCACGCGGCGGTCGAGGCCTTCAAGGGACATCGCGCCGCTGGTTTCGAGGGACACTCGCAGGCCTGCATCGCACAGCGCCGTCAAGAGCTCCGTGCAGCCCTTCTGAGCCAACGGCTCGCCGCCGGTCACGCACACGTAGCGTGCGCCCAGCTCGCGCACCCGTTCGAGGATCGTCTCCAGTTCCCACCAGGAGCCGCCATGGAACGCGTAAGCGGTGTCGCAATACTGACAACGCAAGGGGCAGCCCGTGAGGCGCACGAAGACGGTGGGGATGCCGGCGCTGTCGGCCTCACCCTGAAGGGAATGGAAAATCTCGGTGAGCTTCAGTCGCGACACGTTTCATCAGCGGGCGAGATGCAGTCAGTGCGCGTTGCCAGGCATGTGGGCCAGGCGGTCGGTCGCGAGCTTCGCCGCATCGCTGTTCGGAAACTTCTGCGTCACGTCCATCAATGTCTTGCGCGCGTCTGCGTACTTCTTCTGCTCGTACTGCGTGTACCCCAACTTCAACATCGCATCGGGGGCTTTGCGCGAGTTGGGCCACTTGTCGAGCACTGCGCGAAAAGCACCATTGGCGCTATCGTAATCGCGAGTGACGTAGTACGCCTCGCCCAACCAGTATTGAGCGTTTTCCGCGAGCGGGCTCGAGCCGTAGTTGGCCAGGAAATCCTTGAAGCCGGTGATGGCGGTCGAGTAGCTGCTGGCCTTCAGGGCATCGAACGCCTGGTTGTAGACCGCCTGCTCGACCGAGGAGGCGCCCTGAGGAGCGCCGCCCGCGCCGGCGCCGCCGGCTGCAGCGCCGCCAGTGCCGTTGTTCTGCGCATTCGGCGGCACCGAGCTGCCGCCTGCGCCGTTTCCGCCCGCGCCCATTGCGTTCAGGCGCTTGTCCAGGTCGTTGTACAGATCGCGCTGCTGCTTACGCATCGCCTGGGAGCTGTTCTCCAGCTCATCGACCCGCCCCCGCAGCTCCCGCACCGCGCTCTGCACATCCTCCTGGTGCTGCGCCATCTCGGCCTGGTTGCTGAGGATGCGCTCGACCCGCACGAGCCGGTCATCCAGGTCCTTGAGCTTTATCTGGACCGGATCGTCCTCGGGCGGTGTGGACGCACATCCGGTGACGAGGGCCACGAGCGCCAGGGCGATCACGCGTCGCATGACAGGAACTACCTCGGGGGTTGGGTGTTGGGCGTCAGATACACGATCTCGACGCGGCGGTTCTTGGCCCAGGCCGTTTCATCGTGTCCGGCGGCGGCAGGCCGCTCTTCGCCATAGCTCACGGTCGAGAGCTGCGCGTCGCTGGCGCCCTGCAGCAGCAGCGCGCGACGCACTGCCTGTGCGCGGCGCTCGCCGAGGCCGATGTTGTACTCACGCGAGCCGCGCTCGTCCGTATTGCCTTCCAGCCGAACGCGCGCAGTCGGGTTGGCCGCAAGATACTTCGCGTGCGCGGCCACGATATCGGTGCCTTCGCCCTTGATCTCGCTGTTGTCGAAATCGAAGTAGATCGTCCGCTTGGCGAGCATGCCCGCCTGCGGGCCAGCCGTTTCCTGGTCCGCTCCGCCGTTCGCAGCGTTCGCGGCATTCGCGCCGTTGGCCTCGGCACCCGTCGTTGCCTCCGCGGGCGGAGGCGGCGGACCCTCTTTCGGCTTGTGGGAGGCACAAGCGGCAATCCAGAAAGAGGCGGCGACCAATAGAGCGATCAGCGTTCTTTGCATACAGTCCCTCCGCCGCCGACGCGGCAGCGCTTTCTAACACAGGATAGGGGTGTCGTCACGGTGCGAACGGGCCCCAGGCGGGCTCCTGGACATCGCCCTGCTGGGCCTTCAGGCGCAGTCCGGTCAGCCCGTCGACGGAGACGGTCGCCAGCGAGCCGCCCTGTGAGCCGCGCTCGGAGTACATCAGCGTCGCCCCATTGGGAGCGAAGCTCGGCGACTCATCGAGCTTGCCGTGCGACAGCACGCGCACGTTGCCGCTCTTCAGATCCTGCACCGCGATCCGATAGCCGCCATCGAGCGTGACCATCGCCAGCAGGCTGCCATCGGGGGAGATGCGGGGGCGCGCGTTGTAGTTGCCCGTGAAGGTGATGCGCTTGGGATGCTCCCCTGCCTGCACGCCGACGCGGTAGATCTGCGGGCTTCCGGCACGGTCGGACGTGAAGTAGATCGACTTGCCATCGGGGGCCCAGCTCGGCTCGGTATCGATCGCCGGGTCATCGGTGAGCCGGGTCAGATTCTGGGTGCTCAGATCGAGCACGTAGACATCGGGATTGCCGCTGGTGCCCCCCAGGGTCAGGGCGAGCTTGTGGCCATCGGGAGACCAGGAGGGCGCGCCGTTGATGCCGGCGCGCGCCGACACCTGGCGCCGCTCGCCGGTCCGCACCAGCTGCACGTACACCGCCGAGCGCTTGGTCTCGAACGAGACGTAGGCCAGCCATTGCCCATCCGGAGACCACGAGGGGGACATCAGCGGGAAGTGTGACTGCAGAACGAGCCGCTGGTTCTCGCCGTCCGCATCGGCGACCACCAGCTGATACTCCTGCGAAGGCGCCTGGCCGATGACCGCCACATAGGCGATGCGGGTCGCAAAGGCGCCGCGGATGCCGGTGATCTTCTCGTAGATCACGTCGCTGACCCGATGAGCCGCATTGCGCAACGAAGTCGGGGAGCCGACAAAGCGCTGCGAGGCGACATGTTGCCCGGTGAGCGTATTGAGAAGGTCGAAATCGACCGAGATGCTCCCGGAATCCACGGATGCCAGCCGTCCGACGACCACATAGTCGTCCCCGAGCGCCTTCCAATCGGCCAGCTGCACTGCGTCCGCCGTGGTGGGGGTTGCCGGCATCTTGTCCCGCGGCAGGGCCTTGAACCGCCCGCTTCCCTCCAGATCGTGCTGGACGACCTGGGCGACATCGAGCCCGCCATCGGCGGGCACGGCACGCGCGAACGGCACGATCGCAATGGGGACCGGATCCGTAACGCCCGAGGTGACTTCGATCTTCAGCTGTGCGTGGGCAGTTCCGGCGGCGAGCAGGGCAGCCAGCAGCGGTACGAGGCGGCGCCGGAGAGAGCGCGGGTGCGGGGTCGATGTCATGTCACGGGGGTCCTGTCCATTCCGTTCACTTTCAATCAGTCGGGCTGAACGTGATCTGAAGCTCACGCTCAAACAGGCTCGGATCCGGCGGTGGGGGCAAGGGGGAAGCCCGATAGACCGCCGCCACGATGGAATCCCGTACCGCCTGATCGCCATTGCAGGAGCCCAGCTTCACGTTGGTGACCTCACCTCCGGGCACCTGCGTCACATCCAACTCACATACGATACCGGCGCGGGCGGAAGGGGGTCTCAGCCACGCGCGCTCGATACGCGCCTTCAGCTGTGCCTCCCAGCTGGCCAGCGCCCCGCTCGAGCGCACGGCGTTGGCATGCTCCTCCGCGGCGAGGCTGCGCTTCAAGTCCGCCTCGCTCTGGGCCAGCTGCTGCGCCTCCTGGGCCTTGCGCTTGTCGTCCTCGAGCTTCTTCTGCGCCGCGGCCTTGGCTTCCGCGGCCTTCTTCTGCGCCTCCTCCTTGGCCTTGCGCTCCGCTTCCGCCTTCTCCTGGGCCTGCCGCTTCTGCTCTTCCGCCTGGCGTTTCTGCTCGGCGGCCAGCTCGTCGGCCTTCTGCTGCGCCTCCTGCTCGGCCTTCTCCTTGGCCTCCTGCTGCTCCTTCTCCTTCTGGGCGCGTTGCGCGAGCTCCTCGGGCGTTGGCTCCGGAGGTCCGGTGTCCTCTACCGGCGGCGGGGGTTGCGGTTGCGGCGGTGGCGGAGCGGGAGGCGGGGGCGGAGTGGGCGCGGGGGGCTGGGGAACCGGCGTCGTCGCGCCCTTCACCGACTTCGAATCGACCACCGTCGCCTCGATCGCCAGCGTCGGGGTCACCGCCTGGGTCTTCTGGTGGTAGGTCCACCATCCGAAGATCAGCGCACCCGCCAGCGCTCCGTGCAGCACCACGGAGAGCGCGATCGACACCCATCGATCGCTCTTGCGCTCCGGAGGTGAGCCTCGCTGTTGCTGCGAACGCGTTTCGCTCAATTTGCGCGCCGCGCGGGTTGGGGTAATGGGTCGGTGATGAATCCCACCTTCTTGGCGCCGGCGTGTTGCAGGATCACCATGGCCTGCACCACGCGGCCGTAGGCGACATTGTTGTCGCCCTTGACCAGCACGGGAGTCTCGGGGTCGCGATGCAGCGCGGCGGCCGCGCGCGCCTCGATCTGGTCGGCACTGAGCGGCTTGCGCGGATTGGCGCCGTTGTTCAAGTACAGGTTGCCGGCGCGATCCACCGACAGGATCAGCGGATTCTTCGTCGAGCTCAGCGGCTGTGCGCCGGCCTTCGGCAGGTCGACCTTCACGCCCTGGGTCAGCAGCGGCGCGGTGATCATGAAGATGATCAGCAACACGAGCATGACGTCGATGTACGGGACGACGTTGATGTCGCCCATCAGTCGGCGGCCGCGTGAGACTTGGGCCATGGCTCGCTCCCTCCTACTTCAGCATCTGCCCGGCAGCGGCGGCCGCCGTGCCACTGGAGTGCCCCTGGCCGGAGCCCGATGAGCCGCCGCGGGCCGCGTGACGTTGCAGGATCGTCGAGAACTCCTCCATGAAGGCGTCGAAGCGCACCTCGAGCCGCCCCACCTGGTCCGCGAAGCGGTTGTAGGCCACGACCGCGGGAATCGCCGCGAACAGGCCGATCGCGGTGGCGATGAGAGCCTCGGAAATGCCCGGCGCCACCATGGCGAGCGTCGCCTGCTGCACGTTACCCAGGCCGGAGAAGGCGCTCATGATGCCCCAGACCGTGCCGAACAGGCCGACGTACGGACTGGTGGAGCCGACGGTAGCCAGAGTCGCCAGGCTGTGCTCGAGGCGATCGATCTCCTTCAACTGCGCGACGCGCATGGCGCGCCGCGCGCCCTCCAGGAGCTGATCCGGCGGAGTCCCGCCCTGCTGGCGCTGGCGGGCAAACTCCCGGAACCCGAACTCGAAGATGCTCGCCATGCCGGTCGCGCCGCCGCGCGCCTCGATCGTCCGGTAGAGCTGCGCGAGGTCGCCTCCCGACCAGAAGCTGTTCTCGAAATGATCGGCGTTGCGGCGCGCGCGCCCGATGATCAGGCGCTTGCGGAAAATGATCGCCCACGAGGACAGGGAAGCGAGCATCAGGATGCCGAGTACGATCTGTACCGGCACGCTGGCCTCCAGGACGAGACGGATGACCGAGAGCTGATCAGTCATTCACACAGGCTCCTGCGACGAGAAATTCCGGCAAGCGCTTCGGCCGCAGCGTAGCGGCATCGACACAGGCAACCCTGACGTCCGCTTCCAGCAGCAGGCCGCGGCCATCACCCGGACTACCCGCAGAGCCGGCTGCCTCGGGCTCCTTCCGGTAGATCCGCTGTGCGAAGCGCAACGTCACGGCGCCTTCGGGGTTGGGCTCGCAGGTGATGACGAGCTCGTCATCCAGCCGCGCCGGCTTGCGATACTCGACACTCAGACTGACGACTGCAAACACGATACCGGGGTCGCGGGCGAGCGCCTGCTGCGAGTATCCCAGCGACCTGAGCCATTCGGTACGAGCCCTTTCGAGGAAACGCAGATAATTCGCATAGTAGACGATACCGCCGCCGTCCGTGTCCTCCCAGTAGACGCGGGCCGGCCAGGAGAAGGCGCTCACCGGCACTCCCCGAGCAAGGGCAGGCGGGCGGCGGCGCTCACCGGGGCTCCTCGAACAAAGGCAAGCTCGCGGCGGCGCTCTCCGGTGGCTTCAGACCGAAATGCAGGTACGAAGTTCGGGTCACCATGCGGCCGCGGGCGGTGCGCACCAGGAAACCCTGCTGGATCAGAAACGGCTCGATGACGTCCTCGAGCGTCCCGCGCTCCTCGCCGATCGCCGCGGCAACACTGTCGATGCCGACGGGCCCGCCGTCGAAGCGCTCGATGATGGTGAGCAGGAGCTTGCGATCCAGGGTATCGAAGCCCTGGGGATCGACCTCGAGCAGATCCAGTGCGGCGGTGGCCACCCTCTCATCGATACGACCGTCGGACTTCACCTGGGCGTAGTCGCGCACCCGGCGCAACAGCCGGTTGGCGATTCGCGGCGTGCCGCGCGAGCGCTGCGCGATGCAGTGTGCCCCGGAGTCCTCGATGGCAAGGTCCATGATCCGCGCCGAGCGGCTCACGATTCGCTGCAGCTCCTCGGTCGAGTAGAACTCCAGGCGCTGCACGATGCCGAAGCGGTCGCGCAACGGCGAGGTGAGCGAGCCGGCGCGCGTGGTGGCTCCGACGAGGGTGAAGGGCTTCAGATCGAGCTTGATCGAGCGCGCGGCCGGTCCTTCGCCGATCATGAAGTCCAGCTGGTAGTCCTCCATCGCCGGATAGAGCACTTCCTCGACGATGGGTGAAAGGCGGTGGATTTCATCGACGAACAGCACGTCGCGCGGCTGCAGGTTGGTGAGAATGCCCGCGAGGTCGACCGGGCGCTCCAGCACCGGACCGGAGGTCTGCCGGAGGTTCACTTGCAGCTCCGCCGCGATGATGTTGGCGAGCGTCGTCTTTCCCAGCCCCGGGGGGCCGAAAATCAGCACGTGATCGAGCGCTTCCCCGCGCTGCCGGGCGGCGCTCACGAAAATCTCCATCTGGGTGCGCACGCGCGGCTGTCCCCAGCCGTACTCCTCGAAGCTGCGCGGCCGGATGGCGCGATCCATGACCTCTTCATCGCGAGTGCTTGCGCCGCTGATGATGCGTTCTGTTTCCACTACGGCCCTACTCCGAGGCGACGATGCCCTGCAGGGCACGCCGGATCAGCTCTTCGGTGGAGTGTGTACCGGGCCCCACGGCCTTGAGCAAGCGTGTCGCCTCCGCCGGTGTGCAGCCCATCCCTGTCAGCGCGGCGAAGGCTTCGGCCTCGGGACTCTGGGGTGGCACAGCGGACGACACGCCCCCGTTGGAGGGCACCGAGAGGCGGTCCCGGAGCTCCACCACCAATCGCTCAGCGGTCTTGCGGCCCACGCCGGGGACCTTCGTCAACGTCGCGATGTCCTGACTCTGCACGCTTTGCGCGAAAGCCTCGACGCTGATGCCCGACAACAGCGTCAAAGCAATTTTCGGTCCCACGCCCGAAACCTTGATCAGGCTGCGGAACAAGCGCCGTTCGGCCTCCGTCCCGAACGCATACAGCACGTGCGCATCCTCACGCACCACCAAGTGGGTGAGCAGGTGTACGTGCTCGCCGACAGCCGGCAACAGGAAGAACGTCGACATGGGAGCGACGAGCTCATAACCCACTCCTCCCACGTCCACCGTGAGTTGTGGCGGGGATTTCGACTCGAGCTTGCCACGGACCGACCCGATCATTTCGCGCGCGGCCGCACGTTGGAAGGCACGAGCTGCGACATGCGCCGCGAGTGCGCGTGACAGACTGCAACAGCGAGCGCGTCCGAAGCATCCGCCACGAGGCGTCCTTCGATTCTCAGCAAAACCTTGATCATGTGGGCGACCTGCGGCTTCTCCGCCGCTCCGGAGCCGACCAGCGCGAGCTTGATCGCGCGCGGAGCGTACTCGAATACGGGTAGTCCCTGGGGCACGGCACACAGCGCCGCGCCTCTGGCCTGACCGAGCTTCAGGGCGCTATCGGCGTTGCGGCTCATGAATACCCGCTCGACCGCAACCTCCTCCGGGGAGTGCTCGCAGATCAGCGCCTGCAACTTCTCGAAGATGGTACGCAGCCGCCCCGCGAACTCCTCGCCATTCACGGCGATGCACCCATGTGCCACGTGCACGCAGTCCGATCCACGGCATTCGATGATTCCGAAGCCGGTGCGGCGTGATCCTGGATCCAGACCGAGGACGCGCACGCTGCCCGCCGCTGTCGCCGCTGTCGCCGCGGTTGCGGGGGGCGCCGTGAGGGCGCTCGGATCAAACGCGCGCCAGGACCTCGTCCGATATCTCGACATTCGAATAGACGCTTTGTACGTCGTCCAG
>Ga0105240_10001251_pt1 | contig 44123 bp, 51 predicted proteins | sample KBSC54metaG_FD_80426 | JGI IMG/M metagenome (GOLD analysis project Ga0105240, IMG submission 80426) | Corn rhizosphere microbial communities from Kellogg Biological Station, Michigan, USA - KBS C5-4 metaG | ecosystem: Host-associated > Plants > Roots > Rhizosphere > Soil | place: Michigan, USA... | reverse complement strand
TTTGCGCCGGCAATTTTAAGAACCAGCTTTGCCGGGCGTTAACCGTGGCGAGATACGCATCGTAACGGTCATTGTCGCGCCCCAGAGTTGGTCGCAAATACCTCTGAATTTTACGACGGATGTCTTTCATGCTGAGAGATGGCAAATACGCTGCTTGGTTCAGGACCCCGCGTGGCCAGGGCACGGGCCTTGTCGATTTGACCGAGGGACGGATCTCGGGGCGCGATAGTTTCTTCACCTATGGCGGCTCCTATCAGGTCGATCAGCAGCGCTTCACGGCCGTGCTGACGGTGAAGCGGCATGCCGATGGTAGTCCGAGCGTGTTCGGTCTTGACGAGGTCGAGGTCGATCTGTCCGGCATGTGCAGCGGCACCGTGGCGACGTGCTCGGGGACGGCGAGAGAGGTTCCCGATATCAAGTTCGAGTGCACACTGATTTACAGTCAGGAGGGAGAGCTGCCGGCCGATGCCAAGTTGGCGGTCGTGAAGCTCAATCGCGGCAAACTACCCAAGGAGCTCCACAGCTGGTTGCGGTCTCCGCCCACGCCGCCGAAAGCGCCGGTGTCTTAGTTTTGCATTGACACTATTGACACGAAAACGTGGCGCGACCACGCTGCGGAAACCTTGCCTTTATGGGAGGAAAACTAGGTTCGGGTTCGCAACTATGAGCGGACAGGGACATGCCTCAAATCTGGATGACGTATCAGGAACTTGGGACTCTCTGCGGGGTCAGCGCTGACGAGGCCAGACTACAAGCGCAGCAGTTACTTCTTGACCGACGCCGCAGCCGCGACGGAAACACCCGCGTCAAGCTAAATGCCCTGTTGATGGCCCGGTTCTTGGAAACCATTCGCGAAGTTGAGACCGATGTGGACGACGCGATCGCAGCATTGCGCGATACGCACCAGAAAATGTCGGGAGTTTTCAGGACGCGGAAGATAGGTTTTGGGCGCGGAGCCGCCTAGTTCTCCGCTCGTGACCTCTTCGAATCGGGCATAATCGCTCAGCCGGAATTTAGCGGCGCCCCCGGTGTTTTCACACTGGACTGGCAAGGCAAACAATCACGGCTGGGAGGAAATTATGCAGAAGGCCCTGTGTCTTGTGGGTGCGTTGGTTGCAGCGCTCCCACTTGGTCTTGCGACAGTCGCCAGTGGGGAAACAATCAAGCTACAGGCAGAGCTTAAGGGTAGTAACGAGGTGCCACCTAACACAAGTTCTGGTTCGGGCCGGGCGGATGCCTCATTCGATACTGATACGAAGGTTCTGACCTACACGGTAACCTATTCCGGCCTCAGTGGACCTGCTCTAGGTGCCCACTTCCATGGGCCCAGCGAGCCTGCCAAGAATGCCGGCATTGCGCTTCCGTTCAAATCGACGCAAAGCCCGATCCTGGGTACGGCGCCCCTCAGCGAGACCCAAGCGGCAGATCTTCTGGCAGGCAAATGGTATGCGAACATCCACACGGCGGCGAACCCTGGCGGTGAGCTGCGCGGGCAGATGGTGAAGTAGACGCGATTCTTTTCCGTGATCGGGCGATGTCTGGTCGGCTCGGCCGCAGCTAGTCTAGCTCGGCGGCCGGGGGAGGAATGTCAGAATTGTCTGGGCGAGCAGCACGCCAATGATGCCACCGACCGCCTTCTGCAGAACGTCGAGCGGTGCGAAACCGTGATCTGAGATCAACGTTTGTACAATCTCAAGACCAACTGCGACGGCAATCGCGAGGCTGCCGGCTGCTGCAATCCGCCCAGGAAGCAGCAACGATAGGTGCAAGCCAAGCAGGCCGTAGATGCTGAAGCGCTCAATGACGATGACCCAGTAAGCGCCGGCATGGCCAACGATCACGGGCCTTCCTACGAACCGGGAGAGTGCAGCGTAGGCGATGAGCGCGAGGCAAATTCCTACTGCTGCCAAGAGATGATTGCGGCGCATTCTGCAGCATAGCCGGTCTGCGGGCGTGTCGCTCCGAAAAGGCAAGAACATCGTTAAAGCCGCACAACTATTCCAGCGGTCCAGCTAACTGGCTTCCCGGTTGGGACATCGAGGTGCGGGTGCATCTGGCACCATCCCTAGGGGCGCTGAGCTTGCGTCGAGTTGAAGCGGTCAATGGTAAGTGCTCAATAATCATATTGTGCTTTCAGGCGAGATGCTGCTCGTCGGAAGGGCGCCGCGTGCATAGTGGTGTCCGTCAGTTCGCGTGTCAGTCAAACTGCTGGCCTGCCGACCTTGGTTCGCCGCACTGCCCACAAGTGCTTGAGAGCTCAAGCCGTCCAATTGTTTGCTCTCAATTGATCTTCGACCTGATGGCTTTGCCACGTCGCCGGGCCATTCGTTCCGCTTGTAATAAAACGTTGGCACAAGATGTGCTTAACTCTCTCCACCGGGATTTTGCGCGTCACCCTCTCGGGGCTGGCAAGCCGCCGCCTGCGTTTATTTAAGCAGGCGGCATTTTTGCTTCCGGGAATGGAACGCCTCAGCTCGTAGGAGGCTGGGCCATTTGGGAAGCCGAAGGCAAGCAATGGCAAGATCCACTGAGTTGCAGGCTTCGAAGTGATACCTCGCGGCTGGACGCCGGATCAGGAGCATTCATCTAAAGGCGTGGGCGCCTCCGACCGTTCGTTGTTCGAGGTGTCAGGAAAGATTTGTCGAGCGTAGGCCGCCTTAGTCGGGCACCTTGTCGAAGGCGAGGCTAGCGACCGAATAGCTTGGGCCGCGCCGCGGTTAGCAGCCTGTCCCGTTCTCCTGAAGAGATGCTGTCGGAATTAGGTCTTGTCCTAATTTGAATCTGGAGGTGTCCCAGTTTCGCGCCTTCGAACCAGCCACTGCTTAATCGATGCGTAGCCGAAGAAACAGAGAACTGCCGCCGGCAAGACCAAAGGCAGCAGAAGAAAGCTCATCGAACACTCCAACAAATTGAAGCATTCTTAAGTACGCGCCCTGACGCTATCCTTACAGAACGGTAATGTTCGAACTATTTTGAAACAGAGGCGGATTGGGAAGGCGCCTTTGGCAACCGCACGTTCTCCCTGAACACACACATAGCCATCGGGCATGCCAAACAGGAACGATATTCCCTGGGCCGTTCTCTTTTATCACATCCTCTTCGTGTGCTATTCGAGAGGCGTTCTTGAAAACACAACCTCGAAGCGCGTTGGACGTGCGGAAAGTATCCCAGTTTGCCATTCCGAGCTCTGATCGTGTTTGGGGTGGCGGACGTCGTACGTGCCTAGATAGAAATCCTGCTCATCGGACCTGCCGTTTGAGCCGTCGCAATCGGAGTGATTATTGCGCTGCCATGGCCGGTTCAGGCGCCAACGTCTTCAGCTGTGATGGTGAGACAGCCGAAGGAGAACCTGTGCCGACCTCGCTCAATCTCGCAGCAGATCTTGTCCAGTGTGACCATGTTGACGACATCTCGCCGAACTGTTCACCGAAGGCGAAACTCTCTCCAGCCACCCCCTCTCGTTTCGTCAGTCGACGGCTGCGTAAGCATTGGCGGCGAACGCCAATCAAAATACCGCAAGGGAGACCATGTCGCTCAGTCGCCGTTAGGCGACCAAGGCGGTCTCATCAGCCCGAACCGTTTTGGATCGCGAGGACAGCAAGTCGTTGAACTTCGCAATTGGGAGCGGCGCGGCGACTAGATAGCCTTGGCCTTCCTCGACGCCGCAGGCGATCAGGGCCTGGACCTGCTCCTCGGTTTCTACGCCTTCTGCGATCACTGTCATTTGGAGGTCATTTGCGACTGCCACCAACATCTCTACGATTGTCGTGGTCGAAGCATCAGCCGCAATAGTGTCTACGAAGAACTTGTCGATCTTGATCGTGTTGGCACCGAGCCCCTTTAGTCGCGACAACCCGCTATGGCCGACGCCAACGTCGTCGATAGCCACTCGGAACCCGTAGTCGCGCAGCTCCCGCACAACGGCCGCAGCGCGAACCAAGTCGTCGAGCTCGTCGCGCTCAGTGACCTCGACCACGATCTGCCGAAAGGCCACCTTGGCCGCGTTGACTGTGCTCCGCAGGGTCTTGACGAAGTCGGCGCTCAAGAGGTGCTTGGGCACGACGTTGAATGACAGTTTGAACTCCTTGTTGGCCTTGAGATGTTGCTGGAGATCTGCCAGCGCTAGGCCGAGTATTTGCCAGGTCATGGCTTCGATACGTCCGCTGGATTCGGCGAGTGGAATGAAGTTCATCGGTGGGACAACCGAACCGTGATTGCGTAGCCAGCGTGCTAGAATTTCACACCCTTTGATCTCACCTGTTCTGAGATCAAAGATCGGCTGGAAATACGGCAGGAATTCACCGCGCGCGAGAGCGCGATCGAGATCAGCGAGCGGGCCTTCCGTCTGCCGGGTCCGCGATAATAGGATCCCGAACAGTACGCCGAGCGCAAGCGCAACAGTCATCGCTGGCAAGTAAGCCTCGTCGTTCCAACTCGAAAGAGCGATTTTGTCGATCCGGACGACCGCGCGCAGAGGGTAGCGCGTCGAGCTCTTTGTAAATTCGACCGATCGCGGAAGCGTCTTGTCAGCGTCGATGACGAATTTGCCGAGCTCCGCGCCGTTCTCAAGTGTCAGTTGCACCTCGCTGTGTGGGCGAAGCTCGGCCGGCATGATATCGAAAAGGCTGGCGCCAATACCGAGGATGGCGACCATTGCCTTCTTGTCGTCAATGTCTCTCAGCACGCCAAGCGCGTCGCCACCGAATTGCTCCACGCGGAACAGCATCGACTTCTTATCGCGAGAGGAGAGCATGTCGACGCGATCGATCCAACCCTTATCGAATTCCAGGGTCTCCGAATACGCCGAGCAAATTACCGAGCCGTCGGGGTTCACGACGCGGACGTCCTTTACGGCGGAGCGTTGGTAGACGTGTAAACGGATTGCCTGGAGTGCGGCCGGATCGCATGTGGCGAGTCCTCGGCTAGCCAATTCGCCGAGGCTGGCGGCTGCGAAGTCGATGGCGAACTCAGATCGGCGTAGTACGACCTCAGCGAACTCGTCGAGATGGCGTGCCTGTTGGCCGTGGATAAAGTTCGTCGCGGCGAGATGTCCGGCGAGGCCGAACGTGATTGCGCTCGTGAGAACGAGCGTTGCCAACGAAAGGCTCGGCCATGCTGGTTTCATCCTGGCCCGCCAGGTTAGGAAAGGGTAACCCGAAACCTACCCTCAGAGGCACTAAGATCGGGTTTAGAGGGTCTTCCATAGCGTCTCGGCTTCGCACTTTGCCGGGCATTGTTGCCGTTCAAGTGAGCATCGGCGGATGGGAAATGCGCTCAATTGACGGTTGGTGGCTGGACGGATTTCCGCAAAGGGCAGCCGATCCCCCATAGGCGCGGAGCGTCATTTTGGCGTCGAGCGGGATCCGAACCGTTAAATGGGTTATCGAGGGCCATGGCCGAAGCGTCGGCCTCTTCACGAAACGGGAAGCCGTTTGGAAGCCGGCCGCTAACCCATAAACGCAGGTTTTGCGTACCGCTCAGGACTTCTTGCCGCTCTTTGATTTGAGCGAGAGGCCGAGTCGCATAGCCATGCGCTTGATCGCATCGGGTGAACGTCCGAGCTGCTTTGCTGCGTCCTCCAGTGGAATGGAAGATTTGGCCAACTCCATGAGTCGGCGATCCTCTTTGAATGACCAGGGCTTGCGTGCCATCTTCTTCGAATGATCCTCTTGTACAGACACAAAGACAAAGCCGCCAAGCGGACCCATGTTCGCTCGACGGCTTTGCTTGGGTGGGGCCGAGCCTTGGGGAAGCCCGGTGTGAAAAGGGATAGGGGATTCCGAAAACTTCGCAACAAACAACGGGTGTTAAGCTAACCCCTCAACCTTACTGTATAGTCGTGAGTGTGTGCCCTCTTTGAATTTCTGGAGCCAATTTATTGCTTCGCGCGAGAAGTACGTTCCGGGTTGGCCGATTGATTATTGCTTTGGTTCAGCGCCTTAACGTTGCTGCGAGTTCTGAATTGCGTGGAGACGTGTGTGGGTGCAAATTGCGGACGCCTTGTTTGCGCAGCCAGTAGTTATACTGCCGCGTGCAAGGTTGAATTTGGAATTGAAGAGTTCGGTTTTGATTTTGCGCGCATCGATTTACGCGGTTGCTCGCGTTTACTTTTAGATACTAGGCACGGGGCTCAATATGATTGTTCCTAGTCAGGCAGCTCCTCGAAGGTATTTTGTTGACGCAGTCGGCCAGCGAGTTCTCATCGGGCTGACTATCGAGGAAACACGGGAATTCGAAGTTCTGGATCGGGCCCAAGCCGAGCAACACAGTGTGAGCGTGGTCGGGCAAGCTGCCCCTTCTTCCTTCGGCGAAGGTGAACGGAGATGGCTGGTGCTCTATCAGAAGCACGATAGCGCCTGGCGGAGCTGGACGGCTCACGCGGTCTGTTCGTAGCCGTTAAATCTTCATTAACTACGAGAGAGCGATCTTCTGGGGCGCTGACCTCGAAAGAGAAATCAATTCATGTTCCAGCTGTTCCTAAAGGCCCGCAGCCAGAATTTCCTTCGCCGTGTCGGTGTGTCCGAATTTCGTGTTCGTTCGCCCGATCGCGACATTGAGACCGACCAAAGTCGCGTAGGAGCCATCATGGCTGCTATTGAAGATGCTCTACAGGCGGCGGAGCGTGAGCGGGCTGGTCTAGGTCGCCGCGTCGATGATGTTATGGCCCGGGCCGCGGTGACCCTCGGTAATGGCGATGATGAGTATCTGGAGCGTGAGCCGCTCGACAGCCATCATCAAGATCTGTTCGATATTGAAATTGTAAATGGCCAGAAGCGGCTAAAGGAGCTAGGCGCCGCAATTGCTCACTACAGGTTCATAAAGGCGGCTATGCAGAGCCGTTTTCCGGACTACTCGTCTAAGGTTGGTCAAGCCAGGCAGCAGTGAAGGCAGACCGCCGAAGACCCGAGGTCGGCCGCCGGCGCCTTAGCGCAGTTGGACGCGGCTCAGCCCATTTGGAATGTTGGCGGTAACTTCGCCACTGGTGGCAAATCTCAGAAGCGCGCCACCGAGATAACTCACCTGCAGAAGCACGGCGAAGGTCACAACGGATGCAAAGATCTGCGAAAGCGGTTGCGGCGAGGCCGCATAGATTCCCAGAGCTCCCAAGAAGATTGCGGGCACGAGAATGAACACGCGATACCTGAGACCGAGGACGAGCCCCATTATAATACTACCGGCTATCAGCAACATCGTTCGGGAACTCCAGAAAGCTCCCTGCAGATCTAGTTCCCATGCTCTAAGATTGGTTGAAACCGATGCTTCAATTTGTCGGTAACGTGAAAATTCCACGACCATAGAGCGTCGAGCCCAGATGGCCTGTCGGGCGGTATTCTCACGGGAGTGAAGCCCATTGCGCGATGAACCGGTCGCGCGATGGGCTTAGTATCGACGATTGCAGCTCATCCGCGGCCATAGGGCGCGGTGTCGACCTCGGCTCCCGTGTGCGGAGAGTTATTTCGAGCTTACGATCGAGTTTATATTTGCCGCATTGGTGGTGGCCGCGTCCAACGGGGCCATGACTTTTATGAATTCAGTCGACGGAGATTCCGCGACCGAGATGACATCGTGGTCGCGCATTCTGAATGAATCCGCCTGGAACCAGCCGTCGGGCTTGCTCATATCGAATTTGTAAACGGCAGGAACCTGAACCGTCGGGAACCCAGCCACGTTGAAGCCGACGCTTTCAAGCAGCCGTTTGGGTTCGAATCGGTAGACGAAGACCGATTTGGAGTCGGCGCGGCTGCCATCGAGACCGCCGGCCTTGGCCAGAGCTTCTGCCAGAGACATCTCGGCATTCTCGAAAGTGAAACGGCGATTGTTGGTGCCACCGATCGAACCAGGCGAAGGTGTGGAACCGAATGCCATGAATATGCGGGGAACGCGGGTGAGGAAAACGACATCGCCCGGAGATAGAAAGACATCTTCCGAAGGCCGCAGGACGACGCTCGAGACGTATTGCGTATAAGTGCGATTCCCGCGCTTGAGAGTGACGGTCACTTCATAGTCGGGAAACTTGGGGCCGCCAGCCTTTGCGATCGCTGCCAGCAGATGCAATCCGCCCGGATCGATTGGGAAGCGTGACGGGGAGTTGACCTCACCCAGCACACTGACCTGATTGCCTCGTTGTTCAGCGACCGCAACGACGACCTGCGGTTCGATTGCGCGATCTTTGAGGTGCTCGCGGATAATGTTGGACACGGCGCTCGGACTGAGCCCCGCGACCTTGATCAAGCCCGCGTAGGGGATGTTGATACTTCCCGATTGATCAACCTGCTGCCGCGGAATGTCGACGAAATTGCCGGACCTGACGCCAGCTTCGCCGGGGATGAAGAGGCCGCCTGCCTGCGCTTCAAAGACGGTGACGGTGAGAATGTCACCCACACTGATGGGCGCTTCACGATAATGTCCGCCTGGCACCGATGCAAAAGACATTCCGGTCGCATTGGTGACAGCATTTGATGCGTTGAGAATCGCCGGATTGACCGGCATCAAGAGATAAGGAAGCGGGACGGATGGTTCGGTAACGACAGCCGCATTCGCGTGAACTGCAGCGGAATCTGGCGCGTCCATTGGAATGACAGCCGCGCAGCCAGTCATCATCACAAGGACAAAGGTCAGCGCCATCACTTGATGAATACTGATTCCAATCGACGATTCTTTTGTCTCGATGACCACTATAACCTCACGCCGTCCGTTTACTGCGCTCGACCGTAGCAATCATCTTATCGTCGAGTCACTCTCATCGCGTTCTATCGCAGATAAACGTGCGACTTTGTGGCCTTCCTGCAACTTGCTCGTAAATGATCGTCACCGTTTGTGATGCGTGCTTAAGCAACGTGTTTGCTTTCTGACCACAAACGATCTGCAAGCAAACGTTCGCCGCATGATCGACATGATTGAGACACGATCGGATCGCGTGCCGACGATGATATTGCGAACTTATGACATCGAGCACATCAGAGCGTCCGCGAACATTTGGAACAAGGCCAAGCGGCGCTTTCTCGATGGAATCGCTGGATGAAATTCGGCTAGCCGATGCATGCGAGAAGAAAGCTGTATGTCGTCGAAATGTAATCGGCGCGAGCATTGGGTTGAAACCCGCATGGAGTTCCATGAGTGCCCGACTTCTTTTTCACGAGAGTGATCCAGCGGTTCCCCTCAACCCTTCAGCCGACGAAGTTGTTGCAGACAACACGCGCGCGGAACGGGTCATCGAAATCGGCGTTTGATCTTCGCTGTTTGGCACTTCTATCGAGGAGCGCGTGTGTGAACCGGTTGAGATTGAAACCGTTAAGCACGCGTTATTCATGTCGGCCGAAGCTCAGCGATAGCCGCGTAGAATCCAAGAGGTCAATAAAACTGTATTGGTTGGTTTGAGCCGCACGAAAGTGCTCAAGTGTCAAAAGCCCCCATGGAGCCCGCAAGAGGCTGACGACGGGGGCGTTAATGTCTACTGCGAACTATAGATTTCCTGCTGACTTTGCCGTGGCTCCGAGCCGCGACGCTGTCGATGGGCTCGCGGCCATCGCTTCGGCGCTTGACCGGGGGTTGGTCGGGGCGCCGAATCCGCGCAGTCAGCAGTTTCTCGACATCTGTGCAATCGCGCTGGGATGGGCGGTGCTTGTTGCTGTTGTCCTTCACCCAGAGCTGCAACTCGCCGCCATTGGGCTCGGTATCGCAATCTTTGCTCTTCGCTCGATGTGGCGATTGGTGCTTGGACCGAGCGAGCAGAGCAATCCTCGCCGGCTTTCGGCAAATAGCTCGTCGCTTCAGTACGGTTAGGACACGCTAGCGCCGCCGGAGAGCTCATTGTTCGACGCAGGAAGCTCCAGTTCGCCCATCTGAATGGGATAGGAGTGGGATGTCTTATCCCAGACCAGAGCCCTGCCGGAAATGCGATGGCTCGTATAGATGCGGACCGCGCGCCAAGTCGCAAAGAAATTGACGAAATTCCCGACGATGAGCCGGGGCGCCGACATAAGCGCGTGGCGCAGATTGTAGATCATGCCGGTGAAGATCATGCGGTTCAGCAGGCGCCAAATGAGGAAGCAGAAGGTCACCCAAAACAGCGTCTTCGCCCAATCGGATGTAAGCAGGGTGTAGGAAAGCTGCTCATCGGGGTCGAAGTACCAGCGAAACACCTCGAACAAGATCAAATTCGCCATGGCGAAATAGGCCAGCATGACTGCTGGACTGGTGATCACGCCCTTTCGGTCGCGCGCCAGAAAGTACTTTGTGCCGAACTTACCTTTCCAACCAATTTCTTCGGTTCCCTGAAATACGATCCCTAGCAACCATCGGGCGCGCTGCCGGTAAGCAGATTCCAGGCCAGAGGGGAAGAATTCGCGCGTTGCGATCGGAAGCTGCCGGTGGAGGATGCCTGGATTGCCCGTGTCGATATCAATGTCGATAGCGTATTTCGCCGGATAAGCGATGAAGGCGGACTTGAAACCAAGCTCGGAAACGCGAAACGCGATGTCGTAGTCTTCGGTAAATGACGCGACGCGGAACGCTTCGCCCTGGTTCTGGTCAACGAGATGAAGCATCGCCTCGCGGCTGAAGCAGGCGGAGACGCCTGCGCAGGGGATTACTCCGGAGATGCGCTGCCGAACCTCGAGATCCTTAGTGTGCATTTCGGCAAACTCGTCCATGTAGATGCCGCCGATCAAGGATAGAACGGGACGAGAGAACGAATAGACCGGCAGCTGAACGAAGTCGTAGAGATCGACAAGCTTGTTGAAGAGCTTCAGCTCAAGGGGATGAATGAGATCCTCGGAATCGTGCATGACGACCCCGGCAAACTGAATGGACTGCTCCGCCTCGAACATGAAGATGTCCGAGACAATTTGGTTCAGGCAGTCTGCCTTGCTGGTCGGACCATCGCGGGGCACCAACACCATGTGAATGTTCGGATAGAGGCTCTGTGCTTTTCGGATTTCGTCTTGGGTCTGGGGATCGTTAAGGTAGACGCCGACGAAATAGTGAGCTTGTCGATAGCGAAGAAGCCGGGAGTTCGACGACAACATCGAAAAGATCACGTCGTGCTCCTTCCAGCACGGGACCATGATCGCGATGGGCCGCTCAGTCAGCTGCTCAAGAACCTCTACGTCGGGCAAATCTCTGGTTCTCGCGACGCCGAACAGTCGTCCGGTCCAGTACAGCAAATCCACCACAAGGTCGTCGAAACTGGATACGGCAATGATGATGCCAGCCATGAGCATCGTGATCTCGACCGAATAAAGATACCCGGGGAGGTAGGCAGTCACATTGGCCATGATTCAGGATGCGTGTTGAAGAGAAGAGACTATTGCCGGCTTAGATCGCGGGCCGGCCACAAAATGCCGATAGAGGACGTCTACGATTCGGCGGCTGGCGTGGCCGTCGCCGTACGGAAATACGGAGCGCGCCATCCTCGCATATTTTGCCGGCGTTTTATGAAGCTCGTACAGTGCGTTGAAGACAGCGTCGCGAGATGTCCCCACAAGTTGCACGACGCCCGACGATACGGCCTCCGGCCGCTCGGTGACGTCCCTTAGAACTAGGACTGGCTTGGCGAGTGCCGGGGCCTCTTCCTGCAGTCCCCCGCTATCGGTCACGACGCACCAAGAATTCTGGATTGCGGCCACCATGCTCCGATAGTTGAGGGGATCCACCAGGTGAATTCTTGGATGGCCGGAGAGAATCTCCATGGCCGCCTCGCGGGCGTTCGGGTTCGGATGGACGGGGAAGTAGACTCCAACATCCGGAGTGAGGTCGACAAACGCTCTCACCGCAGTGAGTGCGTCCCGTAATCTCGTGCCGAAATTCTCTCGGCGATGTGCGGTTAGCAATATCGTGCGCCGAGCTTGAAACTCAGGCGGAGCGGGCGGCTTGGTGGCGGCGATCTCCAGCAAGGAGTCGATGACCGTATTGCCGGACACGAACACCTTTTCTTTCGGCACGTTTTCGTTGAGTAGATTCTGAGCCGCAGCTGACGTCGGGGCGAAATGGAGCGTAGTTGAAACGGCGATGGACCGACGATGGAATTCTTCAGGGAAGGGTGCGTCGAGTTCGGGCGTTCGCAACCCGGCCTCGATGTGAACGAAGGGGGTCTTCCGGTAAAAAGCGGCGACCGAGGCCGCATAAGCCGTCGTCGTATCTCCCTGCGCAACGACGCAGTCCGGCTTTTCGTTTTCGATAATGCGATCCAACCTGCTGAGAAGGCGGCTCACCGTTAGCGCGGGGCTGTGGGACGCCACGCGGTGGCGGATTGCAAGGTCAGGTACGAGGCCAAATTCAGCTAATGTCTGGTCAAGCAAATCGCTCTGCTGACCGCTGGTCACGATCTTGGCGTCGGCCCAACCCGCGCTGCGCAGGCGCCGAATGAGCGGTGCCAGCTTGATGACTTCCGGACGGGTTCCGATGACGATGAGAAAGGTTCGAACAGGAATAGAGCGCGAAAACTCGTCCCGATGCGGGTGGTGCATGTCCGAAGCCCCAAAATCGACGTGCCGGTGCGGTCGATAAGCCGCCCAGGGCCGAATTATTTGTCGGTAATTAGGAGACCAGCTTAAACGGAGCCCGCGTTCCAGACAAATGATGTTTCGTCAATATTGAGCGGAATCCAAAGCATTGGCAATACAGGGTAAATGGCCCCAGCGAAATGAACGCAGGGTGAGGTGTCTTTCAGCAACCAAGCCAAGGCTCTTCGCTACCCGGCACCTGTGTCGCGCCAGACACTGGCCTCGTAACCATCGATGATTTGGCTTGTGTGAGTAAATTCTTCCAACTGACGCAGGGGTTCGATGACTTTTCTGGCGATGAGGACAGTGTTGGGCTCAGCGTGCTTTTGCATATGGCCCGCGACATCAATGACACGGTCGGAAATCGTCTCCAGAGGCGTTGAGTCGTCGAAATAGACGAGGCCGGCATTGACGCCGCAGCGGACAGAAAAGTCCGCCTTCGAAACCTTCACGTCGCGGTTGAACCCCTTGAGGCTTTTGATCACATCTTTGCCGGCCTGGCACGCATCCTCCACGTGAGCAAAGCAGGCCATGACCCCGTCCGGCGTCCAGGCTGACTTCAACACGCCGCGCGCTCGAAATATGCGCTCTACCAGTTTCCGGTACTCGGCAAAGTCGTACTGAACCGACGCCGGATCCTCGCCCGCCTTCATTTGAACGGATCCAACGACATCGACCGCTAGAAAAGCAACTTCCCGGCCGAACGAATCGAGCTTTTTCTTTGTTTCGGCGAAAACGCGCAGAAGGTCCTGCCGGTTCACCACGTTGTCGTGTTCGGCAACCCTCAGCGTACTCTCCAACTGCTTGTCGAGGGCGGAGCCGGGTTTGACGCCCTCCTTTTTGCGCCACTCTTGTGCGGAGGCTCTAAGAAGGCGCCTGTTGAACGACTGCTGGCTCCTCTGGGCGAGGGATCCGACAACGAAAGTGATGAGGATCGCAAGCCCGATCAGAATCCAGTCAGAGCGATCTGCTCCAGCAATATTCGTGGGTATGTAGCGATGGAGGAGGGGGGCAGTCTTCTTGAGAATAACGTCGCGTGCGTCCAACAATGTCGCCGAGAAACTGGCGCTCTTCGGATTATCAAAAAAAAGAAACAGCTTGGGAGCAAGCAAGGTAAGCGCAAGGGCGAACGTTGCAATTCCGAGCAATCGCCTTGCCGTGAAAAGAAAACTCACAACGAACGATGTCGGCGCTTCCCGATAGACCACTTAATTCTCTCCAGAACGACCCAAGGCAAGGTGACTCAAGGTGACCCAAGGCAGGATAACCCAAGCCAAGGTGGGTTCCGCCGGACTATAGTCCGCGCGCGACAGCGGGCGCAATTGCCCGGCGGCGTCCAAATCCACACCGCAAACTTGGCAACCGAGACGGCTAGCCTGAAATCCTCAATGCGCTGATAGGTGCGAGGCAAGGGCTGGCAAGCGGCTGTTTGGCGGCCCAGATCAGCTTTGACTGATTGTATTTGGGCCTGCAGAGAGCCTGGGCGCGCGGGCCCCGGCGGTGAATCCAAACAGCGCCGCGTCGATCGGGGACGCTGGAACCAGGACGTCGAGATGATGGTCCAGGAACGTGCGGCGCGGACAGGCAACCAAATGAATTATTGCTCGGCTCTTTAACCATAGACCAAAGGCGAGACCCGCCACCCATAATCCTGTTGCGCCGCACATCCAAGCGGCCTAAGCTTAAAAATACTAACGAAAAGTTATTGGGGCGTTTGTCAAAAGTCGATTTTTGTGATTGGTCCGCCTGATTAATTTGCCGTTAGAGATTTGGTGAAGTTTTATGTCGATTGGGTCGGATATTCGCGAGAAAACGCGTCAGGTCGACCAAGCGCATGGCCAAAGGGGAACACTTTGGCCGTCGGATCTTATTCCGTACATTTTGTCGACGTCGGATGCCCTGATCATCATTCTGTGCAGCATTGGTGGGGGTATCGCGTATCATCTTGCAGCGGGTAGCCCGATCCCAAATCTGCTGCCGTGTTGTGCAGTTGGCCTGATGGCCGCCTTCATCCATATCCTGCGTATGAGCGGGATTGGCTATTATGACCTGCCGGACAGCGCCAAGCCTGGGGTCGAGATCACCCAAATTCTCGTCTGCTGGTTCAGCACTGGTATCTTGCTGGCGTTCTTCGCGTTCATTCTGAAAATCGGCGGCGATTACTCGCGCGGCACCTTTTTCGTGTTTTACCTCGTAACCCCGATCGGTCTATTGGCCGTCCGCAAGGCGACCAAATCAAATCTGGGTTCCGCCGTTGCCAAGGGTGGGATCAGACGTGGGGATGCGGTTCTCGTCGGAGATCAAAGCGAGCTTGCCGCGCTTGCCCCAAGGGATCGCCTGGCGTTGTTTGGCGCAACGGACGTCAAAGAATTTCGGTTGAGCAGCGAGGTTGATCGCGAACAGCGCTTGGTTGCCGATGCGGGCGTTTTTGACCAGGTGGGTGCCTTCGTTCGTCGCAACAATTGCCGGGAAGTGCTCCTGGTGCTTCCCTGGACAGATGACGCGCGCATTGAATATGCGCGCGAGAAGGTCAAGAACTTGCCGGTTTCATCACGGTTGCTGCCGGACCTGCACGTTCGATCGTTATCGAATTTCGTATCGTCGGCGCGGCAACGGGTGCTCGTGGTCGAAATTCAGCGCGCTCCGCTGAGCGCGGTCGAGCGGGTCGTGAAGCGAGCCATGGACATCGTGGTCGCCGGACCGGCCTTGGCGGCACTGTTTCCGATTTTTATTCTCACTGCGATCGCCATCAAGCTGGATAGCGCAGGGCCGGTCATTTTCCGTCAACGTCGAAAAGGCTTTAACGGCAAAGAATTCGTGATGCTGAAATTCCGCACCATGAGGGTGCAGGAAGACGGGCCGGTGGTTGTGCAAGCGACACGGGGGGATCCTCGCGTGACGCCGATTGGGCGCTTCTTGCGTGCGGCCAGCATCGACGAGCTGCCGCAATTGCTGAACGTTTTATCGGGCGAGATGTCGTTGATCGGTCCGCGACCGCATGCCCTTGCTCATGACAGCTATTTCGAGAAGATCCTCGAAGACTATGCATTCCGGCATCATGTAAAGCCGGGGCTGACTGGGTGGGCGCAGTGCAACGGCTCCCGAGGCGCCACGCCCAACGTGGAAGACATCGCTGAGCGCGTGAAATTGGATCTCTGGTACGTCAACAATTGGAGCCTTTGGCTTGACGTACAGATACTCATCAAGACCTTTTTCGAGGTCGCGCGGAAGCGGAATGCCTATTAATCCGCGTATGGGAGCAGATCCGCAACCGGTGGGTTGATTTCGGTTGCGATCTCATATTTCTGATAATTCTCTTTATTTTGAATGACTTATTGTATTTTTAGTGCGGCGCGGCAGATAAAATCGCACGCGCGAAAATAAATCCCGATTGGAAAATGCAGACAAAATGGAACATTATTCGATGTGGCGAATCATGATGTGCTGATGTCCAACCGCGCTATGACGAACGGATGAAGAAACTCAATCTAGAAAGCATGTCGCTGGATGAGCTCTGGCAACTCCACGAAGAGCTCAATCAGATGTTGTCGGTCCGGTTGAACGCCGAGAAGCGCGCGCTCGAGAAGCGGTTGGCGCAACTTCGCCGTGAGAACGACGCCGCCATTATTCCGGCTACTCCTGCGTCGCGCCAGCGAAGGCCCTATCCTCAGGTTCACCCCAAATATCGCAATCTGAGCGCCCCTTACGAGACGTGGTCCGGCCGGGGAAAGCAGCCGAAATGGCTTTCGGCGGCACTGCGTACCGGTCGCTCGATCGATGACTTCCTTATATCGAGTCGTTAAATTAGCTCTCGTACCGCTTAGCTGTACCGGCAGTTCCGGCGACACTATACTCGGCAGGAGGCCCTCGTGCGGATTGTTTTGGCCCTGATCGTCGGCCTCACCCTGTCCCAATTCGCGCACGCTTCAACTGAGAACGTCAGCCGCGCGACGACCCGGCTTGCGGATGCGGCAAGTCAAGCTTGCACAGCCAATTGCGATAATCAGAACGCGGCATGCAAGCGGGTCTGCCCGACCACCCTTGGCGCTCCGTGTTTCGCGTCCTGTGACAGCCAGGCGCAGGTCTGCCGTCAGAGCTGCCAGCCCAGGTAGACGGGGTCGGCCAAGGCTGTTGTTGGTCAGCTATCCAAAGCTCCGCGTGACCTCTGAGTTGGCCGACCGCCGGCTTTTCCCACGGCTTCTCGTCGCCCGATAAAGCGCGCCCATTCCGCGGAAAGGACCGAGTTGAGAGGCGGGGCGGCGCCCGCTCAGTTCACGTTGTGTCTCGAATATGGCCCTCGCTGGAGAGGTCCCGCGAGCGGAACGGCTTTTACGATGGGTTAACCATGATGATTTACCTATTGTTTACGCTCGAATTCCCGTGCGCCGCGTCTTTCCATGTTCGGAGCCTCTTTTGCCGATGTCTCGTGGCCCTCTCACGGGTTCTGTGGTTTGCCTGTTGGCGAGCCTCGTCGCTGGCTGTGGCGCCCCAGGAATCGTCAGTCCAACCCTGAATAGCCAACCGAAACTGTCCGGCCAGCCGGTGTCTCTGGAATCGAACGCCCAGGATCTTATGCCGACGGGCGCAATTGCGCTCCCAACCCCCTCGTCCAAAGCAGTCGCCAGCGTTGAGGGAGGCGACGGTCAGATGATCGGCTCGACAGCGGCCAAATCGAGCTCCGTCACTAGCAACGGCAATGTGGTTCTTAATCTGGCTAACGTTCCCCTCCAGCAGGCCGCCAAGACCGTCCTGGGTGATCTGCTCGGCGTCAATTATGTGGTCGACCCCCGGGTTGACGGGGTTGTCTCGGTTCAGACCAGTAACCCAGTCTCCAAAGCGGATGCCCTCGAGCTGTTCCAGACGGCCATTGCACCCATCGGCGCGGTATTAGTGCAGAACCGTGGGATCTATCGGATCGCTCCGACCGACCAGGCTGCGACCGGGTCGGTGAGCACTGTCCGCGATGCCACGAGCAGTGCGGTCACCGGAAGTAGCGTCCGCATCGTGCAGCTGAAATTCGTGGCCGCTACCGAAGTGGCGCGTGTGCTCGAACCGATGGTTCCTAAGGGGGCCATCGTGCAGGCCGACGACGCACGCAACATCATCGCGGTAAAGGGCTCGCAGGCCGAAATCGACAGCATGCTCGACTCGATCTCTATCTTTGACGTCGATGTCATGAAGGGCATGTCGTTCGCAGTCGTGCCCGTCAAGGCTGTTCAGCCTGAAAAGATGGTCGACGAACTGAAAGCGGTTTTTGCTTCGGACAAGGAAGGCCCCCTGAAGGGGAGGGTACGGTTCATTCCGAACACGAGACTTGGTGCGATCCTGGTCGTTACATCCAATCCAAGCTACCTGCCACGCGCGCAATCCTGGATCAGACGTCTTGACGCCCGCGCAAGCGGTACTGAGCCGCAACTGCACGTCTATCAGGTCCAGAACCGAACAGCGGCTGAACTTGGCGGAATTCTACAGTCGATGTTCTCGCAAGAGATGAAGGTCGTGCGTCCGACGAGCCGCAACGTCGCGCCGAAATCAAAGCAAGTGTCATTCGGAAGCGATTCGACGAAATCTTCGACCGCGGGTAGTGGCGCTCCGGATCCCGCCATGCAAGCCGGATTGGGGAAAATCGCAGACCCAACGGGAGCATCACGCTCTTCAAACAACGATCTCGACGGCCAATCGACCGATATGGTCGACAACAACACTTCATCGAGCACCGGTGCAGAGCAGCAGATTAAGATTGTTGCCGATGATACCAAGAATTCGCTGTTGATCATGGCGAATGATCGCGACTACCAGCGTGTGCTGCGTGTTGTGCAGGGGCTCGATGTTGTGGCGAGCCAGGTCTTGATTGAGGCTGTGATCGCCGAGGTCACACTGAATGACGACCTTCAGTTTGGGCTGCAGTGGCAATTTGCCAAGCAGGGAACCCCGACCGCCACTTTTTCCAATGCGCTCGCCGGCGGCGTGGCTGCTGCTTTCCCTGGATTCAACTATGCGGTCAATACCGCCAATATCGCGGCGACTCTTAGCGCTTTGAATGCCCTGACCCACGTCAACATCATTTCGACGCCCTCGTTGATGGTCCTCGACAACAAGACGGCGCGCCTTCAAATCGGCGATCAGGTCCCAATCACGACGCAGACGGCGACGAGCACGGTTACGTCTCAAACAGCAATCGTGAATTCCATCACGATGCAGGATACCGGCGTAATCCTTTCGGTCACGCCTCGGATCAATGAGAGTGGGCGCGTACAACTCGATATCGAGCAGGAAGTCAGCAGTGTCGCGAAGACGACGAGCTCGAACATCGATTCTCCCACCATTCAGCAGCGACGCGTCAAAACGACGGTAGTCGTGAGTGACGGTGAAGTGCTGGCGCTCGGAGGCATGATCCAGGACAGCTCGAACAAGACCAGCAATCAGTTGCCGATTCTGGGCGATATCCCAGGCCTCGGCGCGGTATTCTCGAACAGAACCAACTCGGTTCAAAAGACCGAGCTTGTCATCCTGATTACCCCGAAGGTCGTTCGCGATGGGACTGAGAGCCGGTTGGTGACCGAGGAATATCGGCGCAAGATGAACGTTTACATGCCGCATGCGTCGACACGCGAGCGAACTCCGCTCAATACGGCTCAGCGTTTGGTGACGCAGTGATACGATCCGCTCCGACGGTTTTCTGGTTATGTGGGGTCTGCACAGTGCCGCTTCTTCTGGCTGGCTGTGTGACAGAGCAGCCCTATGTCATCGAGCCTCCACCGGCCTATATGCTCCTGCCAGTCGACGAAGCAATGTCCTGCAATGCGATCGCCGGATCGTTTCGTTTTTCGGTCAAGCGGGCTGCTCGCCTTGAATACTGGCTCGCAGCTGGATCTTTGGCCGGTTATGATTCTGATCGATTTCCGCTCGATGCGCCCAAGCAGTTGGCTGACGAACGTCGGCGGATGGACGCCCTCACGGATCTTCAGCGTACCAAAGGATGCACGGTGATCGAGCCCGGTCCCGCTGTCGCAGAAGAGAGAGAACGTCTCGAAGAGTCGGCGCGAAATTCAAGGCCGCAGCCTGTCCTGCGGTCAAAGGGATGATCGGCTCTACCTCTGCCCTAGCTTTGTAGCTTCATGCAGGCCTGGACCAAGCTCTTGTTCGACGATTGGCTTGCGGCACCGCCCACGATGTCGCCTCGGCGCCATTCGCGGATTGTGTAAGGTTGAGAGGAAGTCGCTCCGAACGACACGACAGCCTCCCGAATGTACCTCGATCCGTCGATTGCGCGGATGTCGGCCCGAATGGTGAAACTCCCAGGCAGTGTTGGGCTCCTGCGCTCAGTTCGCCCCGGATCGAGACCCATCAGCAGACGCAAGGCCGGCGTCATTGCCTCCGGTATCGGTTCGGCGCGGCCTGAGAGTATGGTCGTGTAATGTGCGACGGAACGGAGCAAGGCGGGCGACATGCCGTCGATCTGATCAAGCTCCAGGACCGTCGAAAAGCCGGAGCTTTTAACGGCGTTCGCCGCATTAGCTGGTGGGGTCTGATTGTTGGCCGGGACCGCCTGGTCACCAGTTTCCTTCGGGTTACCAGCCTCCTTGCGCTGGAGCGATTTTCGGAAATTGACCACATTCTGCGCAATCTTGCTTCCAAGCGACTTGTCTTGCGCGACCGCTGCGAAAAAGCGCTCTAATGTCGGAAGACCGGCGGCATTGATGTCAATCTTTCCGACCTCCTCTTCAACGACAATTTCGGCCTGTTCGCCTCCGGGCATTCGGCATGTTTTTGGAAAGCTCGTGTTTGGCGCCGGCGAGAGAATGCTCGCAATGGCAAAATTGACTGCACTCTCGGCAGCCGCGGCCGACGAAAGCACAGAACTGTCGGCCAGCGAAGCCCTAGCGCGATAGCGAGCGCCAACGATGACGGCTGCGCCGAGGAGCGTCAGGAGTCCGAGACCCCAAATCACTGTAATCAGTGCGAAGCCGTGGCGTCCGTGGGAGCCTGATGGCCGCCTGTTCAGCACGTCGCGACGATGTTGCATGCGGCGGCATGCAGGCGCAACCGATATGGATCGTGCTTGCAAGGGGTGGCCTCGGCGCATCGATTTCGAGTTGGTAAATGAAAATGGCAAATAAAGTATGAAAAGCCTTAATTAACAAAATCGTTCTAGCGTGAGGGCCGATACCCAGATGCCAGGACCGCCGAGAACCCATGCTCGCCAATGCGCAGACGTTGATACGCGAGGAATCGCCGACGGCGGACGTGGTCAGAATCCTGACGCCGAAGGAAGACGGATTTGCCGACGCGTTCTCCGCGCTTTTGGTGCGCGAAGGCCTCGTCGATGCAGGGGCGATTGCCAGGGCCAGGCGCGCCTCTGAAGCCGCGTCGGAGCGTTTGGATATCGTTATGGTGAAACTGGGGCTGCTGTCGGAGGCGGACCTCTGTGGCGCCTACGCGGCCTATTGCGGGCTCAAAATCATACGATCGTCCGATGTTCCGCCGCAGCCAGTGTTGCCTGATCGGCTGAAGCTGCCTTTTCTCAAGGCCAGCCGCACGTTACCGATATCGACGTCCGGAGGGGCTCTGTTGCTCGCGACGGTCGATCCGTTCGACGAGGAGGCACACAGAGCGATCGGCTACATGCTCGGTTGGAAGGTCGATCTTGCCGTGATCGCGCCTGCGGACATCGAGCGTGCATTTCGTAAGATCTATCAGGATGCGAGCGCCCAATCGGTCGGTGACGATCAGGGCATGATCGCAGTCGGTACGGCCGATGGAAACGAGATCGACGTCGAGCGCCTGCGCGACATCGCCAACGAGGCGCCGATCATACGTTTGGTGAACCAGATTATCGCAAGTGCGGTCGAGCGTGGAGCATCCGACGTCCACATCGAGCCAGGGCGGGATACGGTCCTGGTTCGAGTTAGGCTCGATGGATTTCTTCAACAAGAGCGCGTCGTTCCCTCAACGCTCAAGGCCGCGCTGACGACGCGCATCAAAATCATGGCCAAGCTGGACATAGCCGAGCGTCGCTTGCCGCAAGACGGTCGTATTAAGACGGCGGTCCGCGGGACCGAGATCGACGTGCGTGTGTCGACATTGCCGACGGCTTTCGGCGAGAGCCTTGTTCTGAGAATTCTTGATCGCACTCGAGTTGAGCTCGACTTTTCCAAGCTCGGTCTTGACCAAGATATCCAGGCTGGGCTGCATCGCCTGATGTCGTTGCCGAGCGGTATCATTCTCGTCACCGGTCCGACCGGTAGTGGCAAAACCACTACGCTGTACACCGCGTTGAACGAGCTCAACCGCCCGGAATCGAAACTCTTTACCGTTGAAGATCCGATCGAATATCAACTCGGTGGTTTCAATCAGATCCAGGTCCAGCCGCAGATCGGCTTGGATTTCCCTGCCGCGCTTCGCTCGATCCTGCGCCAAGATCCAGACATCATCATGATTGGTGAAATCCGCGATCTCGAGACGGCGCGCATCGCCGTGCAGGCATCGCTGACTGGTCATCTTGTGTTCTCGACCCTCCACACCAACAGTGCCATCGCGGCGATTGCCCGCCTGATAGATATCGGCATCGAACGTTATCTGCTCGCCTCAACGCTTACCGGAGTGATGGCTCAGCGTCTGGTTCGTCGACTGTGCCCGCATTGCGCGCGTCCGGCCGCCTATCGCGCCGAGGCTGCCGCGCGTCTCAAATGGCCAGTTCCTGAAGGGCTTGTAATCGATTGGTCGGGAGCACGTGAGGCCGTCGGATGCGATGTCTGTCATTCGACCGGCTATCTGGGGCGAACGAGCGTTGCCGAGCTTCTAGTTATCGACGACGACATGCGGGAAGCAGTCGGCAGACGGAATGACGATCGACGAGCCATGATCTCACTCGCACGGCAAACAGGGTTCCATACGCTTTATGAGGCAGGCCTCTTCAAAGTCTCGCAGGGGGAGACGACGATTGAGGAGGTCCTCAGAGTGTCGCGATCGAGCTAGGGGATCATCGCGTGTCCACATTCCAGTACCGCGCCTATACAAGGCAAGGCGTCATTACCTCGGGCACGATCGTTGCTGAAGAGCTCGATGCGGCGATTGTGGCGCTCTACGGCTCCGGCCTCACACCGGTGGAGACGTTGCGCTGCGCTGATGGTGATACACCGTCGGTCGGACGCCCGAACGAACGGAGTGCCCCCGGTCCGCACTGGCGAGGATCGAAGCGGGTGGGACTAAAGGAGTTGTCGGGGTTCACGACCGAACTTGCCTCACTCGTGAGCTCCGGCGTTGCAGTCGATGCGTCCTTTCGAGTGCTCGCCGGCGCTGGCGCATCACCCAAACGGATCGCGCTCGCGAACGGGCTCCTCAAGGACATTTTGGCCGGCCTGCAGCTGTCTGAGGCCATGGCGCGGAGACCGGAAGTCTTTCCTCCCGACTACATTGCAATTCTCGCCGGTGGCGAAGCCGGAGGGCAAACATCACAGGCGCTCACTCTGATCGGAGAGATGCTCGCCCGGCGCGTCGAGATTAGAAACAAGATTCGTGGGTCTTTGGTTTATCCTGTGATTCTATTGATGATGTCGCTGATGTCGATTGCTGTGATCGTCTTCGTGCTCATTCCGAACCTCACACCGATCTTCTCTGACGCCGGCCTGCCTTTGCCTGGCATATTAGCGGTGCTTGCCGATTTGCCTGATAATTGGCCCAAGCTTCTGCTTTGGAGTGTAATTGGAACCGCGGCGGGTTGGATAGTCTTTCGCAGAATAGCTGGCGACGAAACGACGCTGAAGAAGCTCGATCACCTTAAATGTCGGCTTCCCCTCATAGGGTCTCTCATTCAACGACGAGAAGCGAGCCAGTTTGCACGTTCGGCCGGCAGCCTTGTCGAGGCTCGCGTGCCACTCATGGCCGCGCTCCAAACAGCCCGTTCGTTGGTGAACAACCGATATTTGAGCGCTCGCTACAGTGACGCAATCAGTCGGGTACCCGAGGGTAGGGCGCTCAGTCAGGTGCTCGAGGGTAAGGGGCTGATTCCACCTGCGATGATACGCCTTATCGCTGTGGGCGAGGAAACCGGGCAGCTCGCAAAAATGCTTGTCCGTGTCGCATCCAATCTGGAGAGCGAGGTTCAGGGCAAGATTGAGCAGCTTGTCGGGCTTCTCACCCCGCTGCTGACTGTCGGGATCGGCGGCCTCGTTGGTGCTTTGATCCTCCAGGTGATGAGCGCCGTCCTATCCATCAACAATCTGGCCTATCAATGAGGCGGCGCGTTGCGACATCGGCTGGCTTCTCGCTGATCGAGACCCTCGTCGTACTTTCGATCATGGCGCTGGTCTCGGCCGCGGTCTTGGCGGCCAAGCCAAAGACGGCGGCTGCGCTGATCAATGCCGAAGCTCGCTCGATCGCAGCGAGCCTTCAGCTGGCCCGTAGCCGCGCTCGTGCCCGCAACGCCGAAATTGTCGTTGGCGTCGATACGCAAAACGGGCGCTTTGGGACCGTCGATGCGATGCGCCAATTGCCTGATGGCATGGGCGTGTTTCTGACGGTTGCGGCAACCGCGCGACATGGATCAGTTGGCGCAGTGCGATTCTATCCCGACGGCCGCTCGAGCGGCGGAGAAATTCAGCTCACCTATCGGGGACGCACAGAGCGTGTCGTCGTCAACTGGTTTACCGGCGACTCGAGGGTTGAGTGATGCTGGCTCGCGCTTCGACATATGGATTGTCGATCCGTGGCCGTAGCTTTGCGAGCCAACGGGGCTTCACGCTGATAGAGGTGCTCATTGCCTTCGTTGTGCTGGCGATTGGCCTTGGAACTCTAGCTGTTGGTATCACGACCGCTTTGCGCGCAGACGCAAAAGTGCATAGCAAGCACGTGCTCGATCAGATTGCGCAATCTAGGCTAGAGGCGGCTGGCCGTACGGGTCCGTTGAACAATGGTCGTCGCGAGGGGCGTACTGGCCGATACCGTTGGCAGGAGGTCGTGACGCCAGTCCAGCTCGGAAAGGCCAAAACGCAAGATGGAGGCGCCCCGCAGAGCACCTCGTTGGTGCCATCCTGGGTGGAGGTCGTCGTGCAGGACGAGGCGGGATTAGAGACGAAGCTAGCTGCTCTCAAACTTGTCCCGGGAGCGGCACAATGACTCAACGTGGACGGCCGCGCAGGCTTCGCAGGCCCTACTATCGCGAATCCGAGCGCGGGCTCACCTTGATCGAGCTTCTTGTATCCTTGGCAATTCTCGCAATCCTGACGAGTTTCATCGTCGGCGGACTGACGACCGCGATCCGCGCATTTGATTCCGACCGCCGCAGCAGCATTGAAATGTCGACCGATGCTGCTCGGGAGAGCCTTCGTGGCTTGATTGCCTCTGCGGTGCCGGCCGCCAACGCGCAGCAGGCTGGTGGAATTCTGTTTGGTGGGCAACGCGAAGAATTGCGCTTCGTGGTTCTGAGCGAAGGCCGCACATTGCGGGGAGGCCTGCAAGACGTTCGGATTCGTCGCCGCAACGATGAACTGATTGTCGAGGTCTTTGGATCGTTGCGAGAGGCCGATGCTCACAAATCGCCGATCTCCTCCACGACGATTGTGAGCGGCTTGCGCGACATTCGCTTTCGCTATTTTGGGATGCCCGGGGCGAAGGGCGAGGCGGCGTGGCGCGATAGTTGGAATGGGGGTAGCCGATTGCCGGTGCTGGTCGAGATTGGCTTCAATTTCAAGGAGACTGGACGCAACGGCCCCGCGGCGGTCATAGCGCTTCGTAACGAAGGGATGCCGGGAGGGTCCTAAGCCACGGCCGGCGTTACGCCTCGTAAACAATTGGTAAATATACTGGTCAGATCGATGTTCGGATTTGCAGGGAAAACAGGCCGATGACCGACGTCTCGGTGATGAGATTCCAGGCCCCGCGTGCACTTGCGGATGGTTGGCGACAATTCACGCGTTGGTGGATGAATGAACTGCGTGAGTGCGCACCAAAGACCTGGCGTCATGTTTTGCAGGCTCGGAGCGAAACGCGGCTTTTCATCTCGACTGACAACGACGCCATCGTCGCTCGTCTGGTCGCCCCATCAGGCGTTCAGGAGCGTCGATTTCAAGTTAGTCGTCTCAGCCGGGCGCAAATCGATGATTGGCTTGCCGAGTGCGGGTGCGAACATGATGCCGTACAAGTCGGCGTTACGCTGGAATCCGACCTGTTTTTCCAGCGCGAGTTCCGGCTGCCTCGATCCGAACTCGACGCACTGAAACGGATTCTTGCGCAGGAAGTCGTTCACCGGACGCCATTCCAGCTTGTCGATATCTGGCATGGCGTGACGCCGGATACCTCGTCTAACGACGGTGTAGCTAGTTTTCGCCACTGGATCATTCCAAGGGACCGGGCTGAGACAGAGATCTCTCGGTCTGGCTTGCAGACATCGGAGATCGACTTCATTGCGGTCAAGCCGGCGGCTGGCGTGCCCGTGGCGGTCGTTCCGCTGAGAGAAAGCCAGCAGGATGAGCCGATCTGGGTGTTGCGGACGACCCGCATCCTTGCGGTCGCACTGCTGGTTGCCGTGGTGACGGGCTTGCTCGGATTCGAGTGGTGGCAATCAGGCCGAGCGGCGGGGCTCGAGGACGAACTTTACGAAGCAAAGCAAGGCGTTCAGCTTGGACAACAGGGCGCAGGGTCGCCCGTTCGCCTCTTGGCGCTCAAGGCTGTGCCGGGCAGCCTCGCTGCCTGGGACGAGCTATCGCGTGTCATTCCAGACCATACGTTTTTGACGGAAGTTCGGATTGCCGGGGGAACGATCACCTTGTCGGGGGTGTCGTCGGATGCCGCTCGGCTCGTGCGAATCCTAGACGGCTCCCGCCTTTTTACGGGCGCAACTCTGGTGGGGCCAATCACGCCCGATGCGACCGAGCGGCGGGACCGGTTTCGCATGAGCGTGAAGCTCCGGAAGGGTGGTGCCGGCCGCGTTGCCAAATCAGCGGAAAGGCCTGAATTGTGATTCACGGACTTCTCCGGCGCCGACTGATTTTCTTCGGTGTGAACGGCGCGATCGCGCTGGCGATCTGCTTTGCAATCCTGGCGCCAATCGCCTCTCATTTCGCCGATCGAAACGACGAGATATTGGATAGCGCGGCGCAACTGGCTCAGATCCGGCGTGTCGGGGACGAAGCGGCCAAGCTCGCCAAGACCGCGGAATCGGGTGTTGACCCCTATCTGCCGGGAGCTGAGGAGCGCGTCGCCAGCGCCGACCTTCAAGCCAACCTACAAGCCTTGGCTGGTGCCAAGGGATTGGCGGTACAGGCCGTCCGCGGTCTGCCGGGCCGTCAGGCGGGCCAATGGCGAGCAGTCCCGGTCGGGTTAGAGGTCGAGGGTGCGGCCGCTTCTGTTCGAGACTTGGTAGCCGCGATCGAAACGCAGACGCCGTTCTTGTTCATCACAGACTTGTCGCTACGAACACTCGCCGACGGAGACGATAGCCGTATGCGGGCGAGCCTGACAGTCGAGGGAGCGCTGCGCAGCTCGCCTGCTTCACCTGCCGGACCTCTGTTGAGCGAGAACCGTCCTGGTGGCGATGCAAAGGCAACCAGGCAATGAGCGAGCTGGCATCCCAAAACGGTCGGTGGCAGCTTTGGCAGACTATCCGAAGCTCTCGCATTGAATTTACGGGCGCAAGTTTGCGCCAGCTCGTGCTTGGTCAAATCCCAAGCCGCCGAGAACTGATGTCTTTGGCGCCTCTCAAGCGAGGCTTGTTGCTTGGTCTCGCCGTGTTGACGGCGATTGCTGTCGTCACGCCCATCGTAGCCGTGGCGTCGTTGGAGCTTGCCATCGCCAGCCAGTCGGCGTCGGGAGGCGATAGCCGCGCACCAGCGGGTCGAGAAAGCCGGAGCGCTGGGACTTATGAAAATATCCTGCAGCGCCCACTCTTTTCCAGGAGCCGCCAGCTCCTGGTTGTGGCCGCCCCGCCTGCCGTTGTCGACGCGCCTGCACCATCGGCGAGAACGATCCTAGACCCCACTGTTGCGCTCAGGGGCGTCTTCATGAGTGGCGGGCGAGCCAAGGCGTTTCTGACGTCATCGGAAAATCCGGTTGGGGTTTGGGTCGCACTGAATGATCAATGGTCCGGTTGGCGGCTCTCTGCAGTCAAGCCGAACGAGATCGTGCTCGAGGCGGATGGCGAACGGCAGACTTTAAAGCTAACTGTCCTGCCAAAATGATCGCGGAGCTACGCAAAACTGCGACGCGGACCGGCCTTTACCTGACGCACTCTCTAGTCTTTCGAGAGCCCTATCGAGACCAGGTGCTGGTTGTTTGGCTTTTGGTCTTTGGATTGTTCTGGATTCTCCTGAGCGACCCGACCGAACAGGGCTGGATCATTCATCTCGTGCTCAGCGTTGCGCTCGTAGCAGTTCTGGCGGCCATCTGCGCAATCGACGCCCGCTTTGGTATTATCCCGGACAAGCTTGTCGGCGCGATGACCGCGGGCGGCCTGGCTGCGGTGTGGCTTCTGGAACCGAATGAGGTCGTTTATCGCCTTGCAGAAGTCGTGATCGTGGCGATAGCGGTTGTCGTTTTTCGTTCGATTTATCGTTGGGTCCGCGGCTATGACGGGCTTGGCTTTGGTGATGTGAAATTTCTTGCGGCGGCCACGTTTTGGATCGGCCTTCGCTCGCTACCGGTTTTGCTTTTGATCGCAGTCGCCTCGGCGCTTGCCAGCGCCTTTCTACTCAGGTCTGCGCGCTACGAGGTCGACGGCCGGCACGCCATTCCCTTCGGTCCCCATCTCGCCGTCGGGTTGTGGCTGGCGTGGGCGTTCGATCCGATGGGCTTCCTGTTGGGATAGGTACGGAAATCCCTAACTGCGCGCCGGAGCTTCAGGTTGCTTTGCGTTCGATCGAATGAATTGAAATAGCCTGACCGCGGCAATGCCTACGCAACCCGCAACGATCTTCTCTGATGCATCGAACAAGGTGCCGTGTCGATCGGGGGTCAATGTCTGAAGCAACTCTAACGTGATGGCGCTTCCAATCACGATCAGGCAGACCATACGCGTGCGCTGAGGATAGGCCATCGCGAAGAGGCTACCTAGTGTCAGAAAGGCGATCGCGTGCTCCACATGTGCCCACGTCGCCATGTTCAAACCGAAAAGAAAAGGTTTGATCTTGAAGTAGACCGAATAGATGAGCTGCACCTTGGTCAGCGTGCCATACCCAATCAGGCAAACCGCGGTCCAGGCGGCAATCGCAAGCGCGGTTGTAAAACTCGATCTACTCATTGCTCGTTTATGCAACGCCGAGCGCGAAGCGTCCATATCTTTCATAGGGAGTTTCCCTGACGCGCGACGCGCCTTGCTTCGTCAGATGCGGTTCTTAACGACCGTCTCCTCGAGGGCTTAACCACGTCTCGTGCGAGCAGTATTCGCTTAAGTTGAGAGTAGGATAGATTGATCGGCGCCGCGCTTTGGGGGAGTGCGAACGAAGCGAGGAAATCGATGAAAATCACGATATTCACGGCCACCATTGTCTCGATGCTCGCAGTGCTCGGCTCCTCCGTGGTCGAGGCGAGCGATAAAGGAAGAGCTTATCGCAAGTCTAGCTGGCGCAATGTGTACGGATACAACGCGCGCCTGATACGGATGCCCCCAGTTGCGACCGTGGTGACGCCCGATCTCTCGTACCCTGCTCATTACGTCTACAACAGGTTGGATGATGGGTATGACTATCCCTTCGGCTACGGCGAATACGCAATTTATGGCCGATGGGCGCGCGATGCTTATGGCCAGCCCGATGTCACGCGGTGTCGCCTGGTTTGGTTCGACGGTCCGCGATTGCGCAGTCTTAATCGGTGCAACTGATCAGATCTTTGCGTAGGAAACCGGATCACTCAGTCTAAGCTTTGGCGGATGATTACAAAGCACGAGAGGTGTGCTTGTCGAATCTTCGCATGAACGCGCAATGTTCACTTGCGGTTGACACGCTGCCTTTTGGTGCCGTTTCGCCTTGACCGCTTGGTTGTCAAGTTCGAGCTTTCTTTCCGCACGGCTTCGCGAAGCGCAAGAACTTCCGCATAGCGCAGGCACAACGATCTCTCGATCTGGTCGAGCGTAGTGCCTTTGGATACAAGGATCCGATGCAATTGACTTCTCCCGCAACCATTTAGGTTGACTTCTGATCTTACGACCTATGGTGCGGATTATAAGAATTGCCGGATTGCGAGACAAATGAACTCGCCGGTTAAGCTTGACGATCAATCCGGCGGATCGTTTGAGGCCATTAACCAGCCGAAAAGCTTAACGGCTGCCTGTCGCGCAGTCGGACATTCTCACCGGAATACTACGTCCGTATTCAGACTACCCCGAAGTTCCCTATTCCATTAACCCGGTGAACACGAGGCGCGATGAGGATACCCCGAAATGTAAGCGGATCTGTTTGGGGGGCATCATGGCCGTCGACACACACAAATCTTCAGCGCGGCGCTTTAAAGCGCTTCGTTATGTTAAGCGGCGATCGGCGGTGGCCGGCTATACGCTGCTCGAACTGCTCGTCGTGATGGGTATCCTCGCGGCTCTGACGGCCATGGCAACACCGCAAGTGATGGGCTACTTCGGGAAAGCCAAGACGCAATCTGCTCAGCTCCAGATTGAGAACATCAACACGGCGCTTGAGATGTACTATGTGGAGAACGGTTCCTATCCCAGCTCGAGCGCCGGATTGAGGGCTTTGGTAGAAGCGACCCCGGAAGCCCCGCGTTGGAATGGCCCCTATTTAAAGAACGCCAAGACCCTGCAGGATCCCTGGGGACGACCCTATCAGTATTCGGTCACCGAGCAGGGCGAATACAATGTCTACTCACTCGGGCCGACCGGGAAGGGGACCAAGAAAGCGACTTCCGCTGCAAGCGCGAACCGCGCTTGGGCTGACAACGGGTGACGTGGCTGACGTCTCTTCCTATTCAGGATAGGTATTGGCGTAGGAGGCCCGAATAGCTGGCGTTCGATAAGGGCAACTCGCCGACTTCCGGGGATATCGTACGCAGCGATGAATGTTCGAGATGCGCTGCACGCGGATTAGTTGCCAGAGTGGGGAGCGGCTCGAGCGACTCCATCAGTTCCGATAGCCGTTATCCCTACGTCTGACTGAATTGACGGCAGCGGCGAAGCCGTTACACTCCAGTTTTTACGCACTGGATAGTCCAATGTCTTTTTTGCGTTCTGGCGGTATGCGCCTCAAGCCAAAACTGACCCTAAAGTCCCTTTCTGAGCTTTCGCGACTGCGAGCGCCGCCAAGCGACGGCGCTGCTGACGGAAACGCAGCCAATGATGCGGTCCTCGCCCAGAGAGTTGTGTGTGCGATGCGAAGGGGCGATGACGAAGATTTACGTGTCTCGCACGACTAGTCTGCACTGATGCGTTTTCGTGCGACTTACCTAATCGTGTGGCGCGAGGCGGCCGCGCGGCAGTATCGAAGTGTCTGAACAACAAAGGATGTTGCCCAACAGACGGCCGTTCGACTGCTTGGCATCGACACCTGGGTAAGCTGTTTATTTGGCGTGTGCCAATTGAACGCGCGGCTGAGTTTTTGCCTTGATCGCATGTGCTCGTGCTTGCTCTGCCTCGACTTGCTGCCTCAGCTTGAGTACGTCTTCGTACAGGCGACCGAGCGCTGCGGATTGCAGCCGGCTATCAGAAGGCGTGGTTTGCTTTTTGCTCATGGACGAAGCATTAGCGCCGCTTGCAGAGCAAACAAGAAGACTCGGGATTTAACCTAACTCGTCAACCTTACTGCGCGGCGACGTTTCGACGGCCGGCGATGCTTTGTCGGTAAGCCAACGGAGTTGCCGTTGCTATCGACGTCAGGGAAAAGTCCGAGGCTAAGGTCCAAGGCTAAAATCCAGGGCTAAAGTCCAAGGTTATTGGGCGGCCAGACGCAATTTGATGCTGGCAAATGAAGAGCGTGCGGCAACATCTCAATTAAGGCGAGCTCGCTTCAGCTCATTAAGAGACCGCTCACATCGCGAAGCATTTGTGGCCTGCTGGCTCTTTGGCGGCTTGTCGATCGACCTGGAACATTTGAACAGGCCGTGTTGCTACTCTCAACGAGATTGAAGCCCATAGCTCGTCAAAATGCCAGAAGCATAAAAGTTGAGCAGCAGTTTCAATGCAGTTTCAGCAGGTCTCGCTTAAGCTTGAAATGCTTAGCAACGGAGATATCCAGATGAACTATCCGGCCGATCATGGTTTGCCGCTCGTTCAATTGAAGGAGCGCCGGCGAGAACTCGTTGTGTCGTTAAGGAGCCGCGTGGGTGAGATACACGAAGATGAAATAAGGCAAATCGCTGCTCTTCAACAAGCAATCTCTGCCTTCGAAGATGTGATCGCAGATCTTGATTGCGAGCAAAATGAGGTTGCTTGGGACAATGCTGATCGGTCTCTCCGGTCATTTCCTGCATTTGGACGGCGCAGTATCGTTCATTCGCCTGCCTAGAGCATGTCCCCATCAAGCGGCCGGCCGGCTGATGTCCGGTCAACCCTCAACTACGGCCCAATCGCGGACGTTCTCCGGAGTTGCTGATGGGCCGCACGCGGAAGAACTCATGTTGAGGATATCGGGTCCGCTTGTTCTAAGAGTGCGAGCCTCAATGAGGCATGTCGCCACTTCGCGCATGGGCCGTTTACCGACTTCATTTCAATGACGTAGATGAACGACTGAATGATTCCATCTGCGCCAGAAAGCAACGTTTGAGGCACTTCAAGACCTAATGTTTCGGCCGTCTTGAGATTACTCGTCAGTTCAAATTTGGGCTGCCTTCCAATGTGAGCGGAAGCGAGGTGTTTGTCCTGGCGTGGAAAGGGACGGCATCCAACGGCGCGTCTGGGGCCATTCGAATTGCCAGAGGGGCGCCAGGGTTCACGGTCATCAGCGACCCCTGCTCGTTGTGAAGGGCAGCACGTCGCTTAATCTGAGTGTGGGCGGCACTGACGGGCACGTTGAAGATACGCGTGCTGGCAGCGCTATCTTTTCGCTCACGCTGAATTATGTTTCTGGATCGACGTTCTCCAATATGACGCAGCTTATCTTCCGCCGGAAAGCAGACTATGCGTCTTGTGCGAATCCGACGACTCCGGGCGATCTCTGGTCCGATGATTTCATCAACGCGTGGAAGGCGATCAATCCCGAGCCTGTGCGAATGCTCGGCGCTTTACGGCGTCAATGACAGCTGCAAAATTACCCAGAAGCGTTACTCTCCGGCATGGTCTAGTTCGATCTTTTTCGGAACAGCTAGCTCGGGATGGCTTCCAGGCTGCCGGGCTGGTGGTGCGACGGGCACGAATAGCTACATTCTCGCCGGTGGAGCGCCCGATACTCCCGCCGCTTACACGCATGGCGAGGTGATTCAGCTCTATTTTCAGAACGCGTCTACAGCCACTGGTCAGACGATCAACGTTGCCGGCCGTGGCCCTGTGCCGATCAAGTCCCAGGCTGGAGGTAGCCTGAGTTCGACGAGTATCCCGGCGAACACACGCTCGAAGGGCGTGAACGACTTCGTCGATGCCGACGGCAATCTGCTGCCGGTCGCCGAATTCAACGCTGTCGCCGAGGATCGGCGAACCGCATCGCCGACGTCGTGGACGGGCCGATGGCACGGGACTCCGAATTGACCTCGATCGCAATGAAGGACGGCGAGAACGGTGTTCGTGCCGCATTGCAGCGTATCACGCGAGCCCAGCGTGAGGCGGTCGTGCGCGCCTTGCACGACATGGCGGCGGCTGCGCGAGGTCAAACGTTCACCGCAGCTGGCGCGGTTCCAATCCAGGCGGAGACGCTACTGACAGACGTGAGCAGAAACAACGATTGACAGATTGTCGCATTTAGGCGCAACTTAGAAACGATTTAATATATTCGCATAACCCGATTAATTGTTGTTTCATTTGGAGGTGACCTGTGCGCCGTTCAATTTGCATTGCGACATTGATTCTTGCGCCGGCAATCGCCCAAGCCAACACCATCGTGGAGAATTCTGGTGTGTCGGGGTTTCCTGGCACCTTCAACTTCATTGGATACAACTCCAGCAACGTCGCATTCGGCCAGCCCGTCAGATCTCAGTTTCTGGAATTTGGAGGACGGTTTCACCCGGCCGGTTCAAATGCCAATCTCGCCTTTGGCAACGGCACGACGGTGACCGCAACGCAAACCGTTGGAGGAAACACCGTCACTTTTAACGTCCCCTACAATAACTCCATTCCTGACCCGAATTTGTTCGATAGGACGATTGCCTATAACTCGAACCTCCTCGGGTCTTGGAATCTTTCCGTCAGCAACCCAGGCTATACGAATACCGTGCAGGTCAATACTCTTGCGATTGATCCGACGATCGGAGTGCCTCCCTTCATCACCGGGATAACCATCAGCGGCACCTCCAACGCGACAACGACTCCGACACTTTCCTGGAACGCGCCGGCGTTCAATCCACCGAATGGTTACAATCAGAACACAAAGATTTTTATCATTGATCTCGATCACAACAGACAGACCATTTTCAGGCAGGATCTTACGTCCCATCAAACCACCTTCACCATTCCGAGCTCGGCCAATCTGAATCCGAATGGCCACTACGGCGTTGTGATACGTGATGACTATCGGGTCCCCTCGACCAACGCGACAACCGGTGCGAGCTCTCAGAGCTTTTTTGATTTTCATCCCAACGCCGTTTCGCAATTTAGCGGACCTGTGCAGGTGCCTGTCTCGTCGGTCAACTCCGTGGGGCAAACGGTTTACAGCTTCAACATCGACGTGAGCCATGGTCAGTCCGTGAACCTAGACCCCGCTGTCGCCCTCGGTTACATTTTCGCGGTCGGCGATGGAAATCCGAACTTCGCGTCAGTCAAACTGCCGGACCTGGGAATGTCCCATCCTTACGGGCTCTATCTCTGGAACGGTTCTTCTTACCAATTTGCGCAAGATCTCATCGCGAACACCTTGTTCACCTTCGCTCAGGGCGGCGTTAGCAGGTTTGAGATATTGGGAATTGATCCAAACTTGGGTCTCGACCCCAACAATTCGACCGCATTCGTCACCCAAGTCACTTTCACCGCAAATGGTCCGTTCACCGGCACGATGACTGCGATTACCGCGGTTCCCGAACCAAGCACGTGGGCAATGCTTATTTTAGGATTTGGTGGCCTTGGGTTCATATCGTATCGTCGGAGGTCGAAGCCATCACTGATGGCCGCCTGACCATCATCGTCGCTATCTACATTGAAAGCCGCCTTAGGGCGGCTTTTTCCTTTCCGGCGGGGGACTGCCTTGCGGACCTAAGCTGGCCACCGTCGGACGACGGCTAATTGCAGCGATCGCGTGCTGGATTGCGCTATTGATTCGGAGGATTGAAAAAGGAGACTTTTCAATCTGCCGCAACGGGGCGAATAACCCTTATTGGGAGAGGCATATCTTGTGCAAGCTCAGCTGTTTTCAACCCCTTGATCAAAGGAAGGCATTTATGAAGCGACCCTGTCTCTAGTGATGTTGTTTGTTGGCTATCTTCGTTCGCTGATGATGTTCGCGCGAACCCTGAATACATCGACAACGGCGTTTATGTGCAGATGGCGAACGGGTCGGATGAATGCGATGCTATTTGCTTTCGCGAAATTGAAGACCCAATGTTGATACAAATCCAAGCCAACGAACCTGCTGGGATGACCTTTTGCTCGCATTCAACGCCGGTGGGTGTTTGCTTGCACGTGTGACAAGGGAATCCAAAGAGGCCGGAACCATCTTGCCGATGCTGGTTGGCATTTAGATGGAAAAGCGCAGATGGTTCGCGATGGATGGCATGTGACTTTTAACAAAGGTCGGCACAGTGGAGGTCCCATTTGTTACCGAGATCGTGCTCCAACAGAGGAAGAACGCTCTAGATACCGCGCAGCTGGTCATTAATCCTCAGGCCATTTCTACCAATTCAGCGAGAGGTCGCCGAATGCCGGCCGGGTCATTGTCAGCCGATCTACTTTATTTTCCCGGTCCGTCGCAAAAACATGGGGTGCACAGGCTTCGGCTTAGGCACCCGTGCTCTTGATCGATTTCTCAAGGTACTTATGGACCGCAACCGTGACACCTTCAGCTCCCAAAATTTCGGCTACCATCATAATGCCTTGATCGATGAGCCTCACGACGGTGACCGTCCAGGAGAGGACGAGAAGGCGCCTTCGATTAATTTAGAGATTGCTCGGAGTCAGATCGAACTTAACGCGGGTTGTTTTTTACGACGATAGGCCAGCAAGCCGATCCCGCCGAGGCCAAGGATCATCATCGCCCATGTGGACGTTTCCGGGACCGCGGCAACAGGTGCGAATGCAACGCCTCGGATTGAGGTCTGGCTATCTCCCGAATAAAGTACGGAAAATTGCTCGCCTTGAGACTGCGAGGCGGTCGTAAAGGAAAGACTGTCAGTGATCTCGTAGAGAAAGCTCGACGAGAGTTCATTGAGCCCATAGCTCGTTGCAAACAGCTCAACCTGATTTCCGACGACCATTCCGGTCAGTCCCAGGAGCCCAGTGACGCCTGGCGCGGTCGGTGTATTCGAGTTTGCGTTGGCGTTATTGACCAGATGCAGTCCGTTGACGAGATCATAGTCGAGCACCCATGAGCCGTTCACCAGGCTCCACTTTTGGAGGCCTCCCTCGCCCAACGCGGCCTTGTTCGCGTTGCCGTTCTTCGGCTGGCCACTATCCGCAACATACAACGTCGTCGAATTGGCGAAGAAATATTGCTCCGGGCTTAGATACACGAAGGAGCCGATACGCGTGTTATTGACGCCGTTGGCAAGTGCGGCCGTTAAGTTGATCGACCCGTTGTTGCCGCCCGACGAGAATGGGGATGCTGGTGGCGTCAAATGAGTGGTCTTCAAGCCATTGGCGCTGGTGGGCAGACCGCCAGAGCTATTCGTGAGACTGCTGACATTTGTAAGATTCTGTGCGCCACTTCCGGGTGGATTGACGTCGCGTGACACGAACAGGGTATTTCCCGACCCAAGGTTGGCGATAGATACAACCCTCGTGTCGCTACTGTTATCGATGACGGTTGCCGTCGTTGCACCGCGTGAAGCAAGGAATACGCCCTGGGTTGGATCGGTCTTGGAAGACGCCTGGCCCGAGACATAGAAGGAGGTGCCATCGACGGTCGCCACACTCCGCGGATTGTTCTGGTTAAATACCCCCGTCAATGCCGTGGAAGTGTCGACAGAGCCGTTGGCGCCAATCAGTGCCACCACTCGCGACACGGTAGTCACCGGTGTTCCTGTTTGGTTAGCTGCCGAGAGGCTGGTGGTTTGTCCCAACGCGTTGGTTCCGTAAGTCGCCAGCGGGGCAGAATTGAACGTGGACGCGTTGACCCCATAGCCCATCATGGTGAGGTATTGTCCGTTCGCTGAACGCTGCAGAATTCCTTCGGAAGCCGACCCGTATTCCCCCGATATCGCCGAGTTTGAGCCAACTGATGTTTGCGGAAGAACGAGCGTACCGGCAGCTGTTGCTGTTTTGCCGCCGTTTGAGAGGCTGAACTGCTGCAGGGTAATCGGGGAAGCGCTGTCAAGCGCACTGCCCGAAACCGTGCTGATGACGAGATCGTTGGGGATAAAGACGGCGCCGCGACTTGTCCCGTTGTAGGCCATGATGGCGAGGGTGCTGACCGAATACGCGGCAACCTGCCACATTGATTTTACTTTAAACATTTAATCCCCCCAAAGAATGTGGGGATGGCAATACATTGTAATTCATGACGGAGGCGCGACAATTCAATGACATTCCGCCAGAATGGCTTTTGCCGCTGACCCTCTAGTCTTTTCCGGATACGCTCAGGAATGGATTTTTTCTTCGTCTTGCTAGCGCTCGCTTGCAATCCAGGAGATCGGTTGGTCGATCTCAGCGGCAAGATCCCCCACGCCATTAAGTCGATTGATTTGCTGATTTCGGTCGAGCCGTTTTACGCCCGGCTGTATGTTTATCAGCCGGGATTTCCCGACAGCATGCAAAGCTGTTGTCGCAACCTGAGAAGCTCTGTCCTCAAGCTACCCGTCATCGATGGGCGGTTCTGTGTGCGACAAAGCCAGCCGCAGATGAAATGGAAAGTACAGGTAATCGCGCGACCTGAGGATGCTATCTAGGATTTCGGACTAGACGTCATCCCTGTCATAGGCTTTCATCCGCCTAGTTCAAAGGGATATCAAAACGAAAGTCGGGTTCGGTCTTGTGGCTTGGCTTCTTTGTTGGAATTTGGCGCGCTTCAAGAGGCTGTTCGAGATCGGGCGCAGTCCGCGCATAAGCTGCAATCGATCATAAGCGTCGGTCTTCTCTGATTCGACCAGATGCAATGCCGATCAACCCCACCCGTCATCCGGTAAAGAGACGAGGAGAAGCGATGTCAGTGGGAGGCCTACAAGGAACTCGGTCACCTCGAGAAGAACAGCTTTGAGCGAGTCAAACACAGCGAGCATTCCATCGAGCTCTTGCGCGAGATCCTGAAGAGCATCAACCGGCTCGGCGACACGCGATTCCACAAGCGCCGCAACTTCTAAGCCGCGGCGATCGCCGCCAGCACGCTCGCGGTCGCGCCCACGCGCGCGGCCGACTGCGATTACTATGCTTACTTCGGCTCAATCCGTTACGCCGCGATGGCGGAGGGCTTCCAATGCGTGGAGCTGCCGGCATTCTGCGCCGGTGCGCGCGCGTTGCTGGTCGAGGCTGGGAGCCGGCCTGCGGCCGAGATCTGGCGCGCGAGCGGGGTCAAAGCCCGATGGCGATCATGCTCGCGAAGCATTTTTGCAGGTGAAAGTACGTGGCCCTGAGAGTCGCCGAAGGCTTCTATTTTCGTCGACCGCGTTTTGCATTTGAGGCAGCCTTGACCATTGTCAAGAGCTCTCCATGCTGCTCGTTGCCTACAGCGGTGAGGCGCTTTCGATAAGGCTGACCTCCGCTTCGATCCGCGCGGTTAGCTGCGATCGAATGCCAGAGTAGATCAACCAGAGTTCGCCAAGCTCAGAATTCTCAATGCGATCTGCTTTCACACGCCCGGCCCCATAAGATCATGGCAGCTGCGAGTTGCAGCGAAGGAAGGCCGCTTTGGCAGCGGCCCTCCTGTTGTGGTCTGGTATATCGGATCAGGCGATACGGAGACCGTGGCTCTGCCGGCGGTAGGCCACAAAACCGACGCCGAAGAAGCCCAAGATCATCATTGCCCAGGTCGAAGGCTCCGGCACGGCGCTGACTGAGGCGCCATCGATGCCAACACCGAAAACTGCCGCGACTTGAGCGCGATCTGCATAAAAGATTTTCAGTGCATAGTCTTGAGCGCTGAGCACACCAAGGTCGATCTGCGTGGAGCTCGCCCCGTGTACGCCGGGCACGCCACCAACATAGTGCTCGTTCAGATAGACCAGAACGTCGTCGTCACCCGTGACAGTCAGCTTGGCATCGGTGTTGGCGCCAGTGATCGTTCCGAGCGCAATGGCCGTTTGATACGAAGAAGAGTTGTTGCTACCGGTCCCATTCGGAGTAAACATGGTCCCGTTGCTATACGGCAGCGACACAACTTGCGTGCCGGTGTAGTTTGTCCACCACTGGATTTGACCGAAAGAATCGACCGAAACGACCGGATTTAGTCCGCCAACGGACACTGGCAGCCCGTTGGGGCCGAGGGCGTCACCGACGTTAATGTTGGGAAGGGTAGCAGCGCCCGGCGAAGAACAGCAGGGTCCAAAATCCCCGTTCACGTTGCCAGGGACCGAATAGTAGTTGATTGTCAGCGAGCTCGCGCTAGCCGCACCGGTCATTACAGATAGTAGGACAAAGGCAGCCAGGAATTTCATTCTCATTATCCACTCCCACTATATAATAATATTAATAGCGCCGTATTTTTACGGAAATTTTGTTTCGAGTCAATGTCATTAAATAGCGATTTATTGGACCTTAGCAGAGGGGACCTTGCCGCTCGTGTTTCTCTAAAACTCTCTGGTCATCGCCGGATGCGTGCGGTTCAGTCCCTCGGTCGGCCGGCGCCATAGTGCCGGTCGCGTCGTTTCGAGATCAGGCCCTCGAGGCCCATGCGGCAGGCGGCGCCGAACAGCTCCGGCCCAATCTCGCCTGGCTCAAATGGCGCCACGAATATGCTGTCCGTCCGGCCGCGCAGCAGGCGCGCCTGATTGGTCTTGCGCATGGTCAGTGGTAGTGGCCGTAGATCCTCGCCGCCGAAAGCGAGGATGTCGAAGGCGTAGAGCTGGTCCTCGTGATCATTCTTGCGCGAATGTAGCGAGTTGAAATCGGAGACGCCGTCGACGCCAAGCACAACGGCCTCGCCGTCGATCGCGAACTGCTGCTCGCGGCCCTTCAGCGCAGCCTCGACTACCCCAGGGGAAGCGCTTGGTCCAGTCGTGGTCGTTGCCGGTAAACGACTTGACGTTCTTGCCATTGCGCTCGACACGTAGGCGAAAGCCATCATACTTGATTTCGTAAACCAGTCGGGCCTGCCGACAACGACGACTCCAGCTTTGCTCAAGGCTGGGGCCGTCGTCTTTTGTGCCCCGTCAATTCTCAAGGGGGGGGCTTAGGCCAGGCAGCACTCTACTAACGCTGAAACAGATCCGCGCCTGTCAGCAGCAGCTGCACATAGGTGCCACTCTCGTGCTGGTCCAACCAGCCTCGCTCGATCGCATACCGGATGCTAGTCTAGCGCCGAATTCGGCTCCGGTCGCACGGCAGCCGTTCTTCGACAGAAACGGGGCCGTTGATGTCGCCGCCCAAGGTCCCTCTATGTGTCGGCGGCACCGCTCGATGCTACCAGTCGATCCGACCGGCCCGAAGTCGGCGGCGATCAATCTGCTCGCGGAGGACTTCGGCGCGTTGTCTGGCAGTGTCACCGAGGAGATGGTGCCGCCCGCCTAGGGCGCGATCGGCAGCGGCCTGGGCGCGGATGTTTTCGTAGAGACGGAGGATGCTCTCGTCGCTCAGCTTCTCAATACTCATGACGCAACAACCCTTGATCTGGAAGGGTCACAGACTTCCTTAAGTTCGGGGGGAGATCAAGGGGGGGCCGACCGCGTGGGCCGCAGACCTGCCGGCTGGAAGCCTACGCAGCACCGTTCCGCATGAGACGATCGCTGCAAGTAGCACAATCAAGAAGCAGATGCCGAAGACGATCAGAGGCAACTTGCGCATATCGCTGCTCGCAGCAGCCGGTGAAAGCCTGCTCACGCGCTTGGTGCAGCGGGAGATTGCGCGTGGTCTCTAAATACACGGATTGGTTGATGACCATAACGAGATATGAAAATATTTGGATCTAATTCCATTTGTTCAACAGGTGATTTTATGCTCCGGATCGAAAATACAGGAGTTAAGTCCGGACTTGCTGTCATGACGTTTGGTGCGTCGGCCATTTCCTGCGTGAATGCATTTGCAGACACAGTCGTTGTTTTGCCAGATGGCATTGTCGTAGGTGGGCCATCGGGAGGTAAAGGCGCCAGCAATTGCTGCAGCGGAAACTTCACTCCCACGAACCAGTTTAGAACGACGTCAACATCGATCACATTTGCGGACGGAGGCGTAGGACACACCACATTCATCGCCAGTGCTTCGCCATCTGTTCAAGCTTCAATCGATCTACAGGCTGGAACAAGCTATGTGGCCAGTGGGCATATTTCAGCAGCTGCAAGCCGTCGCGTGAGCTATTACTTTGAGGTCCTTGCGCATCAGAATCGGAGCGTCATCTCGGACATTACAGCAGCCGGCGGCATTACAGGAACAGGCGCTTTGACCGCTGCAAGCGAAGCAGCGCGATCACAACTCACTATTGATCCGTTCCAGACGTCGAATGCAAACGGATAAACGCTTGTGCTGGGCAAGTATCTGTCCAACGGTCTTTATTCTCCGTCAGCAGACTTCAATACATCTTGGTCAACCACTAACCAGCCGTTCGATGTTACGGCAAACAAAATCTATACGGTTACGTTGGCGGCCTTCGTCGCTGCGGACGTTTATCCTCGGCTTCTGCGGTCTTGGATTTATGGCCCATCGTCGCCGCAATAAGCCGCCCGCGCTTAACGTCGTCTGATTTCGATAATCAGCGAGAAATACAGAGACTGCCTCCGGGCGGTCTTTGGTTTCAGCGGTATTCGTTCTCCGCCAATAAGCCTGGCGGTGGCTTGGGCTCGTCGAGCCCAGCCTCGATGATCGCTAACTCGTCTTGGACGGCTTGAACCGCGTTTGCGAGATTGATGCCAGTGACCGCTTGCAGCTCGCCGCTGTCGCAGCGCTTTAGCAGGCCTTCGAAGAGATGGCGCAGCTTCGCGAGGTGCGCGAGTGGAATGTACCCTACAAGGCGACGAGGGCGTTGAGCAGGCGATCCGCTACTCGGATTTAATCGCGTCCAAGAAAGTGGCGATGATCGAAGAATTGATGCGGCGCGCGAACTAGCGCGCCACGATCGCGCAGCCATTATTGATGGTCCTGCGAAAACATCTCTTCAGACCAGGATCCTGCAAGATTGCGTCACCAAGACGAGACCCTTGGTCGGCTCCCGTAAGATGGTGGCATTCAAGGCGTACGCAGAGTGGCCGGGCCGCTGGCCGTAGGCGCCTTGCTCTACAAACTTTTGAAGTCGGCTCATTCAGCACCCGCTATAGTCAAACTGCGACTGACCTGGCAGCGCCGATGGCTACCGACCAGGGACGATGCGTTGTACGAATGTGCCTAATGTGGCTCCGGTTGGACCGCTTGCGCAAACGTACAAGTACCGCTCGCTGAAATCCGGCCGTGTCGTCGACTACTTCCACCGCCTCGGTGTGCCTCTCCGGAAGAAATAACCGGGAAGAATCGCTTGCGCTCCGGCGGCGAGCACATGCTCGGCGTTTAAGAGTATTAGCGTTCTGCCTGATGTTTATCGGTCCGGAGATTGACGCTATTTAATTTTTGGTAAACAGTGAAGCGTTGGAAGTACGTTAATCAATATTTAGTCGAATTCGAATGGGGGGTTATGATGAGAGTTCTTCCCGCCGCAGTTGCCGCGCTAGCCTGGACGCTAGCTTTAACTGGAGCCAATGCCGTAACTATCACACCTTCGTCGCCGGGGCCTGCAACATACGCTGGCTCCATGACCTTGGACGCTAGTGGGTATATTTGCCGCAACTTCTCATGTGCTCCGCAAAACGTGACGGTCAACAAGCCAGCGGTCCCAGGAACGGTTTTGGGAAACACTGGGCAAGTGCCGCTGATCTCGGATGGTACAATCGGCAGTGCTATTCCGCCTGTAAACTTAACGAATGCAGCGTCTGCGAGTGGTTCGATTACTATTTCTCAGCAACCGTCGCCAAGCATCTATCTCACGGCCTCTGAGACGAACGCTGCCCGTAACGGTGTTCTTGCAGATTTTTTGTTAAACCCTTCAATAAACTACTTCATGGAGGTATTGGGAGCTCCCGGCTCTGTTTCGGTGAAGATTAATGCGAGCGGGGGTGCTTCAGTCTTGGCCGCGGCCGCAGGCGCATACTCAAACAACATTGCGCAGGCAAATTTCTCCGTAACTAAAGTAGGCGGGGGTCAAGTTCTTGCCGACACCGCCTATTTGAATGCGTATGGGGGAAACTATGCTGGCCCCGCTTCAAATACTTTCGTCGAAACAGGAACTTATGTGTTCCAGACAAATACGCTCTACAGCGTGTTGCTATCAGGCTATTTAAGCTCGGGCATTTCAGGAAATTTGGGAGGAGGCACGGAAACATTGTCCGCCTTTGTGGACCCGCAATTTAGCATCGCGAGCGGTGACCCGAGCCTCTACCAGTTCGATTTTAGCGCTGGAATTGGGAATAGCGTAGGTGCCGTTCCTGAGAGCTCAACATGGGTCATGCTGCTTCTAGGCTTCTGTGGGCTCGGTTTCCTCGCCTACCGCCGCAAGGACAAGCTGGCGCTCAGCGCAGCGTAGCGTAGCAATACGAAGCCGACTCCAAGTCAGCGGCCGCCTCAGTTGGGCGGCCTCGGTCGCACCGGTCATTTCGCGCGCGAGGCATTGCCGTATCCGCTCAAGCTCGGCGAGCCGGTCTTCGATCTCTCGGATAACCTTGCTCGGTCTACGTGGTCGGTCGGTGTTGCGGCTTAATTCCCGGCCTCCGCGTGTGCGACCATGTCCGATGAGCACAGAAGGTGGCCGCGTTGCTGCTAATTGGATCGATCTAATATCAACGCCGCGACGAGATTTTCAGTTGCGGGGCAACGTTAGTGCTTGAGCTTCTGCTACCGCATCTGTTGGGGGTAGGTTCGGGAGCACGCGAAGTTCGTGCTTGCCGATGCGTTTGCGCGGATGAAGGAGATGCCGTTCTGGCCTAGTGGGCTGGGCTGAGAGGCATGGTTCACGCTGGCGGCCATCACCCGATGCGCAGCAGAGGCGCCCCCAGTGCTCGGCTCCTAGCCAGGAACCGATATCGGCCTTTCGCGCGGCCTTAGAGCAGATAAGATGCCGCTACGATAGCCGGGACCGCCGTAAGCCGCCCGCGATGCGCTGTTCGATCCGGCGCACGACCTCGACCGCGATGGGCGAGAGCGGGATCTCCTTTTTGCCGGCAGCCTTGCGCCGCGCATTCTCTTCGATGTCGGCCATGGCGAAGAACGGACGCCTTCCATGCGAC
>Ga0105240_10001250_pt1 | contig 44133 bp, 42 predicted proteins | sample KBSC54metaG_FD_80426 | JGI IMG/M metagenome (GOLD analysis project Ga0105240, IMG submission 80426) | Corn rhizosphere microbial communities from Kellogg Biological Station, Michigan, USA - KBS C5-4 metaG | ecosystem: Host-associated > Plants > Roots > Rhizosphere > Soil | place: Michigan, USA... | reverse complement strand
CACAGTTAAAAGATATTACGATTGGCCGTGATTATGGTAAGACAGTAGAAGTGTTATCGGGCTTATCACCCGGTGAAACTGTGATTGTAAATCCGCCAGATTCAATAACAAGCGGCCAAGAAGTTAAAGTGGCGAAACCTGCCGCCGTGCCTGTTTCGCAAACTGTGCCGGTTGAAGAGAAAAACTAATTTTGCTTCCACCCGCCGCCCAGCGACGTATATAAACTGATGACAGCTTGCAATCGTGCCAATTGGGTTTGCGCCAAAGTATCCTGAGCAGAAAATAATGAACGCTGTGTATTCAACACCGTTGTGATATCCACAATACCCGCTTGGAATTGTTGTAGTGATAAATCATAGGCATGCTGGGCAGTTACAACAACATTAGTGTCATCTTTCAATTGTTCCGCATTTTGCGTATTCGTGGCCAGGGAATTTTCCGTATCTGCGAAAGCGGAAATTACGGCTTTCCCATAATTTTGCAATTGTTCATCATACAATCCTTTTTCCAATTGGATTGCGCCGGTCAAAGCGCCTGCATGAAAAATCGGTTGGGTTAAATCACCGCCCAAAGTAAAAAATTCACCGCCGGGTTTGAATAAACTGGATAGCACGGTGCTTGCGTAACCACCTTCCACCGTCAGCATAATGTCAGGGAAAAGGGCAGCGCGCGCGGCATTGATATTTTCATGTGCAGCGATCAAATTCGCCTCGGCTTCCGCCACATCTGGGCGGCGCGTGAGCAATTCAGACGGTAGACCTGGCACGACATTCGGCACAGCCATATTCGCCATATCTACCTGTGGGCTTGGAATATTCAACGCTTCAGGCAAGCGGCCGACCAGAACGGCCAGCGCGTTTTTGTCCTGTTGGGCGCGAAGTACCAATGGCGGAATCGCGGCGCCTTGCATTGCGACCAAATTTTCCTCTTGCGCCACATCCAGGTCGGATGCCACCCCTTCGGTTTGGCGGTGTTGATAGGATTGCAGCAAACGCTGTGCCGCGGCGAGATTATTTTGCGCAATCATCACGCGTTCCTGTGTCGCCAACAAATCAAAGTAGGTATTGGCGACACTGGCGGTCGTTGTCAGATCAATCGCGGCCTTGTCAAATTTGCTGGCATTAGCAAGGGCCTGATCCGCCGCAACGGTGGAACGGTTTTTGCCCCATAAATCCAATTCATAACTTGCGACCGGTGCAACGCTGAATGAATTGCCCACGAAGGTTTTGGTATCGGTACTATTGTTAGTTCTGCTATTTTTTCCGGTTTGTGAGCGTTGTGCGCTGGCATTTAAATCAACCGCCGGAAATAAACTTGCACCCGCGATTTGCAATTGCGCATTGGCTTGTTGGATGCGCGCCATCGCGGCCTTGATATCAAAATTATTCGTGCGCGCTTCCGTAATCAACGCCGACAGTTCGGGCGAATTAAACTGTTTCCACCAATTTTTGTCGGGCCAGGCTTGCGAGACAGCCGTGCTATTCGACCAGACTTGCGGTGCAGGTGTGGGCGGTTTTTGGTACGGCGTGCCGATGCAGGCGGAAAGGCAAAGGCAAGTTAAAAGAGCGAAGCGGAATTTCATAAGTTCATTTTTCATGCATGGGCCTCTATTAATTTTGTGCGACGCGTTTTGGAAAATTTTTCCATCGCCAGATAAACCACGGGAGTCGTGAATAACGTCAATATCTGGCTGATCAATAATCCACCCACAATCGCTACGCCAAGCGGCCGACGCAATTCGCCACCATTCCCAAGCGATAGGGCGAGCGGCAATGCGCCAAGTACAGCCGCCAGCGTGGTCATCATAATGGGACGAAAACGTTTGCGGCAGGCATCCACGACGGCCTCTTGTGGCGTGGCGCCGTCGCGTTCCGCCATGAGGGCGAAATCCACCAGCATAATGCCGTTCTTTTTCACAATTCCCATCAGCAAAATTACGCCAATGATACTGATCAGTGATAAATCATTTCCCGTTAGCCACAACGCCAGCAGCGCGCCTACGCCCGCCGATGGCAGCGTGGAAATAATTGTCACGGGATGCAACGTGCTTTCATACAATACACCCAGCACAATATAAATGGAAAACAGTGCGGCCAAAATCAGTAGTGGCTCATCGCGCAGAGAATCCGCAAATGCTTTGGCACTGCCGGCGAATTCAGCGTGGATGGAGGCAGGCATGCCGATGGATGTGCCGACCTTTTCAATCTGCGTCGCCGCGTCGCCTAACGATGCACCGGCAGGCAAATTGAAACTCAAAGTCGCGGCGGGAAATTGTCCTTGGTGACGCACTGAAATAGGCGCGGTGCCCATGTCAAAATGCGCGATGGTGCCGAGTTTAATTTGCGCGCCATTCGCGGATTTAATAAAGATATGATCCAGCGCGCTGGGGTCTTGTTGGTATTGTTTGCTGACTTCCAGCACGACGTGATATTCATTGCGCGGCGTATAGATGACCGAGATTTGCCGTTGGGCAAAGGCATCCTGCAAAACTTGATCAATCGTTTCCATATCCACGCCAAGCTGGCTCGCGCGGTCGCGATCTACCGTAATATTGACTTGTTGTCCGGCGGCGTCCTGATCGCTGGAAACATCGGTGATGTCTGACATATTGCGTAATTTTACAATAAATTTGGGTGCCCAATGCTGCAAATCTTCCAGAGATTCACTCCATAAAACAAATTGGTATTGCGCGCGTGTCGAACGTCCGCCGATTTGGATATCCTGTGCCGCTTGTAAAAATGATGCGATGCCTTCGATGTGTGACAGTTTAGGACGCAGACGTGCGATGACCTGGTCGGCGGTATCTGTACGTTTATCCAACGGTTTCAGGGCGATAAACATTCGCCCCTCCGCACCCGTGGAAATGCCAACGCCGGAGCCGACGAACGAACCCATCGCATCCACCGCAGGATCTTGCAGAATAATTTTGGCGACCTGCAGTTGTTTGGCTGCGATGGCGGTGAATGAAATATCCGTGCGCGCCTGGGTCGAACCCATGATCATACCGGTATCTTGCTGCGGAAAAAATCCTTTTGGCACATAGATATAAAGGACGACGGTGAGCACGACCGTTAAAAACATGGCCAGTAAGACCAAACGCTGATGACGCATCACCCAATTCAACCCACGCGCATAATAATTTTCCAGCCAGTTAAAAATTTTCTCGCCGTGATGTTGGGAAGGCTTGGTGTTAAACCTACGGCGTTGGCGCCAAACCATTAGGTGTGCATAAAAAGCAGGTGTAACGGTCAGTGAAACAATCATCGAAACCAAAATGGCAATGGTCAGAGTTACCGCAAATTCGCGAAAAAGACGGCCGATAATTCCGCCCATAAACAACAATGGAATGAACACAGCAACCAATGAAATGCTGATTGAAATAACGGTAAAGGTGATTTCCTTCGCGCCTCTTGCCGCAGCTTCAAGCGGACTGTCGCCATTTTCGACATGACGCGTAATATTTTCAATCATCACAATCGCATCGTCGACAACAAATCCCACTGAAACCGTCAGCGCCATGAGCGAAATATTATCCAAACTATAACCCAGTAGCCACATCGCGGCAAAAGTTCCTGCGAGTGCCAGCGGCACAGTGACAATCGTCGCCATGGTCGGCGTCATACGGCCCAGGGCAAAGTAAACCACCAGGATCACCAGCGCGACAGAAATCATGAGAGTCTTTTGCACCTCCCCTACACTGGCGCGGATAGTTTGTGTGCGATCGGCCAGAATGGATAATTTACTGCCGGCCGGCATCCAGCTTTCCAGTTGTGGGAATAATTTTTTAATATTGTTCACTGTATCTATAACATTCGCATTGGCTTGCTTTTGAATAATGATCAGCACTGCCTTGCCCGTATTATACCACCCGGCCTGTTGATCGTTTTCTACACTATTCGTGACACTTGCAATATCAGATAGTCGCATTGCGGTGCCCGTTCCTGTGCGTAAAACAAGCGGTGCGTAATGCTCGGCCCCGTTAATTTGATCGTTTGCGCCAATGGGATAATGTTGCAACGGGCCTTCAAATGCGCCCTTTGGCATATTTACATTCGATTGTGCGATAATGTTGCGCACATCTTCCATGCCTAGACCAGTTGAAGCCAATGCCTGCGGATCAACTTGCACGCGCACGGCGGGTTTATCCGCGCCTGATAGGGTAACTTGTGCCACGCCGAAAACCTGCGAAATCGCGGGCACGAGAATAGAATCGCAGACGTCATAAAGTTTAGACGGCGTTAACGTATTGGATGTTACCGCTAAAACTAAAATCGGCGAGTCGGCGGGATTAAGTTTGCGGTAGGTGGGTGGGTTAGGTAGGTCCACTGGTAAGTCACTGCCGGATGCATTAATAGCTGCCTGAATATCATGTGCTGCGCCTTCGATATCGCGGCTGAGATCAAATTGCGCGATAATATTCGCGGAACCTTCCGAACTGGTGGAGGTTAATTCATTCACACCTGCAATGGTGCCGATGCGACGTTCCAGCGGCGCAGCGACAGTTTCAGACATCGTCACCGGATCCGCGCCAGGAAGTTTGGCAGAAACGCCGATGGTTGGAAAATCCACATGGGGTAGGGGCGCAACAGGCAGATAAACATAGGCAACCGCCCCAACTATAAAAACGCCCAATGCCAGCAGGAAAACCGCAATCGGCCGTGCGATGCAAAGCTGTGCGAGGCTCATGTTGGTTGTGCCTCAGGTGCCGCGTTTTTATTCGCAAAATGCAGTTTAAATTTCTCCATCGCCAGATAAATCACCGGCGTTGTATAGAGCGTCAGTAATTGGCTTACCAATAATCCACCCACAATCGAAATCCCCAGCGGGCGGCGCAGTTCAGAACCCATGCCTTGGTCGAATGCCAGCGGAATCGCACCCAGCAGCGCTGCCATCGTCGTCATCATAATGGGGCGAAAACGCAGGATGGCGGCTTTAAAAATAGAATCGTGCGGCGAGAGGTTTTCTTCGCGCTCTGCGACAAGCGCGAAATCGATCATCATGATCGCGTTTTTCTTGACGATGCCCATTAGCAAAACAATACCAATTAAAGCCACCAGCGATAAATCATTCCCTGTCAGCATCAGCGCCAGGAGCGCCCCCACACCTGCGGACGGCAGGGTGGATAAAATCGTCACAGGATGAATGGTGCTTTCGTATAAAACGCCCAGGACGATATAGATCACCACCATCGCGGCGAGGATCAACAACGGTTCACTCGCCAGCGAGGTTTGGAATTCCGCCGCATCGCCAGAATAATTGCCGATAATCGTATCCGGCATGCCGAGTTCGTGTTGCGCCCGGTCGATGTCATGCACCGCATCGCCCAGTGATGCGCCGTGCGCCAAATTAAAACTCAACGTCACCGCCGGAAACGCGCCCTGGTGACTAGTTGACAGCGGCGCGGTTGTTGTTGTCACATGGGCAAACGCGCCGATCGGCACCATATTATTGTTTGGGCCACCATTGCTGGAATGCACATATAAACTTTGCAGTGCCTGCGGGTTTTGCTGATACTCCGGCGTGACTTCCAAAATCACGTGATATTGATTTGACTGCGCATAGATCGTTGAAATTTGCCGCTGGCCGAAAGCGTCATATAATGTATCATCAATCGCTTGCGGTAAAATGCCCAAGCGCGCGGCCTGATCGCGGTCAATCGTGATATCGGCTTTAAGTCCGCTGTCTTCTTTGTCCGATGCGACGTCGGTGAAAATCGAAATGGTTTTTAATTTCGCGATAAGTTTTTCCGTCCAGATAGACAGTTCCGCCGGGTCCAAATCCGCTAGGGTATATTGATATTGCGTGCGGCTCATGCGCGCGCCAATTTGGATATCCTGTGCGGGTTGCATGTGGACAATGATACCGGAAATAGGTTGCAATTTTTCATTCAGGCGTGTGATGATATCTTCGGCCGTCGCACGGCGCTTGTTATTCGCCTTCAGCATTACTGTAATATGCCCGCTGTTGGGCGTGGCATTCACGGTGCCGACGCCAAGGAAGGATGCCACCGCGGTGACATCCGTATCTTTTTGAATTTCGGCGGCGACTTGCTCCTGCAGCCGCGTCATTTCCCGAAAAGAAACTGTTTCCGGAGCATCGGTGGTGACGATGATTTGCCCCGTGTCCTCCAACGGCAAAAAGCCCTTTGGAATAATAATATACAGCGCTATTGTGGCGATAAGAGTAATAGCCACAATTAGCAGGGTTAATTTTTGATGATCCAATACCCACGACAAGCTGCGCCCGTACTGCCGAGTTAGCCAGCCGAAAAAGCCTTCTTCCTCTTCTTTTTTTCCATGGTCCTGCAGCGTATCGGCCTTGAGCATATGGCCACACATCATGGGTGTGAGCGTGAGTGAAATGACTGCTGAAGCCAAAACCGCGATGGTAAGTGTTAATGCGAATTCGCTGAACAACCGGCCGACAATTCCGGTCATAAATAATAACGGAATAAAAACGGCGATTAATGAAACCGTTAAAGAAACTATCGTAAACCCAATTTCCTTTGCGCCTTTAAACGCGGCCTCGAGCGGTTTTTCGCCGCCTTCAATATGGCGCACAATATTTTCGATCATAACGATTGCGTCATCAACCACAAAGCCCGATGCGATGGTCAGCGCCATTAAGGATAAATTATCTAAACTGAAGCCACATAGTGACATTATGCCCAGTGTGGCGATGAGCGACAATGGCAACGCCACGCCCGGAATAATTGTTGCGCGGAATGACCGCAGGAAAAAATAAATGACGATAACAACCAACAGCACTGTTAGCATTAGCGTAAATTGTACGTCGGAAACCGATGCGCGCACGGTTTGCGTCCGGTCGGATAAGACAGATAGTTTAATGCCCGCTGGCAGTGCGGCTTTAAGTTGCGGCAGCGCAGCTTTCACACTGTCCGCAGTGGCCACCACATTCGCGCCGGGTTGGCGTTGCACATCTATAATCACGGCAGGTTTGCCGTTGACCCAGCCGCCAACCTTGATATTTTCCACGCTGGAGACGACCTGGCCGACATCTCTTATTCGGACTACCGTACCGTTATGTGTGCCAATAATGAGTGATGCATAGGTATCCGCATCCACGATTTGATCGTTCACACCGAGCGTCAACGATTGCAGCGCGCCGTTGAAACTTCCCTTGGGCAAATTCACATTCGCCTTGCCCATTGCGGTACGGACATCTTCGAGACTTAAGCCATAGGAAGAAAGACGCGATGGATCGAGTTGAATCCGCACGGCTGGCCGCTGACCGCCTTCATCCACCACGCGGCCGACACCAGTGACCTGTGATAATTTTTGTGCAAGCAACGTATCCGCGACATCATTCACTTGTGTCATCGGCAAGGTATTTGATGTTAGTGCAAGTATGAGGATGGGCGGGTCGGCTGGGTTAACCTTGGAATAGGTGGGCGGATAGGGCAGGTTGGCGGGCAACACACCGCGCGCCGCGTCAATGGCAGCCTGCACATCTTCCGCTGCTGTATCCAGATTTTCATTCAAATCAAATTGCAGCGTGATGGCGCTAAGGCCTTCAGAACTGGTCGACAGCATCGAAGTTAAACCTGGAATTAGCCCAAGTTGCCGTTCCAACGGAGCTGTGACAAGCGACACCATCGTATCCGAACTTGCGCCCGGTAATTGCGTGGTGACCTGAATGGTGGGGAAATCCACCTGTGGCAAAGCCGAGACCGGCAATAAATGATAGCCAAACGCGCCGCCCAACAGCGCGGCCAGCGCCAGCAACCAGGTGGCAATCGGCCGTGCGATAAATGGTGCGGAGAGGTTCATTGTAACCTACTATTTCCTCCCCCTCCTGGGGGAGGAAGATTTTTTAGTGAAAAAGGGATTAACTTTCCTTTCATTCGCTATCCTTATGATGTTTATGTTTTTTCTCGTCGCTACTTTTATTATCTTCAGACGAAGGCTTATTTTTATCCGCATCCGGTTTTTGATCGCTTGCCAGAGTCACTTTGCTGCCGTCCTGCAATTTCACCATGCCATCGGTGGCGATTTGATCACTGTCTTGTAGGCCATCAGTGATCACGGTGATATCATCTTGTGTCAAGCCAACGGTAACCGGACGGATTTTGACGGTTTTATCAGGCTGCAAAAGATAAACATAGGTGCCTTGCGGGCCGCGTTGCACGGCCACGGTTGGAATGGTCAAAACATTTTGTTGGGTCGTGACCAGTAAGCGTACATTGGTAAACCCGCCAGGCCACAGCAAATGATCTTTATTTGGAAAGGTGGATTTTAATTTGATTGTGCCAGTGGTTTGGTCAATCTGATTATCCACTAATTCTAATATGCCCGTGTCAATAATGGTTTTACCATCCTGCGCCAAAGCCAGCACTGTCAGTTTATTATGCTGTGCATTAATTTGCGTCATGATGTTTTGCAAATCCTGTTGCGGCAAGCTGAAAATCACCGAGATCGGCTGTAACTGTGTCAGCATGACAATACCATTCGTATCACCGGGTTGAATCAAATTGCCTACATCCACTTGGCGAATACCGGTGCGACCGTTAATCGGCGCAGTGATATGCGTATAACTTAATTGCGCGCGTGCGTTTTCAATCGCTGCCTCATCCGCGCGCACCGTGGCGGCAAGTTGTGCGACCGTTGCACGCTGGGTGTCCAGGATTTGATGCGCGATATCGGCGCCTAAATTTTCATAGCGCATTAGATCGCGCTGCGCGTTTTCCAAGTTTGCAGCGTCTTTATCACGCGTTGCCACGGCACTATCATAAGCCGCCTGATAAGTGCGCGGATCGACGATGGCGAGCAAATCACCTGCATGCACATCTTGGCCTTCGTTGAACAAAACTTTATCAAGGTGTCCGGCAACCTGCGTATGAACGGTAACGGTATTATAGGCTGAGATCGTACCCAATCCGTCCAGGTAAACCGGCACATCCTGGCGTACGGCAGCGGCAGTTTGAATCACGACGGGTGGTTGATGACGTGCAGTATCTTTGGGGGTTGGCCAGAAATACCAGCTCGCCAGGCCAATTAAAATTAGTATCAGAATCAAAACAACCGGCGTGCGCCACGTGCTGTGTCGGGGCTCATCATGTGGAGGATGCGGTGAAACATCATCGTCATAGGGCCCATAATAGATTGGATCGATGTCGTCCATCACTCAGCCTCCCGTGCCAGATTCTGTTTTACTAGTTCTAATAGGTCGCGCATGCGTTGCAAATCCGTGGCGTGAATGCCAGCGAAGGCTTTTTGTCGCACGGTGCGGGCGACGGCGCGCAGCGCGCGGGTATGAGGCTGTGCCTGACGCGTTAAATATAGCAAGCGTATGCGGCGGTCGGTTTTATGAGGTCGGCGTTCAATCCAGCCCTTGGCTTCCAATCGGTCCAGGGTGCGCGTGAGTGTAATGGGACGCACTTCCAGCAGTGCCGCCAATTCAGTTTGTGACAGGCCTTCCTGGCGTTTGATATGGGCGAGCGCCTGATATTGCGCGCGCGTCAAACCGGTTTCTGTCGCCCTTTTGTCAAACTCCCGTCGGAACAAGCGCGCGACATCGCTTAGCAAAAAGCCCATTCCGCGTGTTTCGTCTGCTTCCGGTGTTTTACGATTCATTTGCGAAGCTTATCATAAGCTAGCTTATGATATTTACAATCTTCGCCACATTAAATCTTATTAAGTTAAAAATTAATGCGGGAATGTTATATGCCCAAGGTTTTCCGTGAGTGTGCTGCGGCGCGAAAAATCCAGAATAGTTTGGATATTCTCATCATTGGTCAGCCCGCAGAACAGGATACCGGCCAACGGCAGTCTACGCGCGCGAATCGCTTCCAGCGATAATAAGGTATGATTAATCGTACCCAGGGTCGTGCGTGCGACCAAAATAATGGGTGCGACCGTGATTGCTTGCATTTGAGTGAATAAATCAATCTGCAGTAGATCGCGTGTGATGGGCACCATCAGACCTCCCGCACCTTCAATTAAAAGACCAGATGCATTAGATGAGATATTATCAATATGTCGTTGATAATCATTTAAAATTTTCTGCGGATCAATCGTCACGCCATCTAATTCCGCCGCGCGGTGGGGGGATAAGCTGGACATAAAACAATAGCTTTCTGGTAGGAAATGTTCGGCGGGCAGGCCGGTGGCTATGCGTACGATGTCGGTATCTGTGCGGCCTTGAGAGTCTGTGCCAGATTGTAAGGGTTTCCAATATCTTTTGCCGCTAATACGTAATAATTCCATCGCCGCTGTGGTTTTCCCCACGTCGGTATCGGTTCCGGTGATGATATAGGCGGGCGCGGGGGGTAAAATGGGATTCATACCGTCATCATACCGCTGCGCTGCGCCGCCCGTAACAGGATCATGTTCCTGTGCTGTTCCAGAATATCCTGTAGAATCCTTGAATATCCACGGGCATAATCTAACATTATCAGTAAGTTAGTCAAAATTCCAACCATCAAAAATTCAAAATAAAATATCAAAAAACTTTTTTACAGATATTTTTATTAGGATTATATTCAAATTAACGCACTATTTCCGATCCAAGCTCGGACATAAACAATCCTTCATTTGCCATTGCCGCAACGCTTGACTATGGTTTCGCATGGAAAATTTTATCAATCATCTCTGGCAGTTAATTCAGGCTGCGGCGGCGCCCGTGGCGACTCGGCTGGATTACGCATGGAATAACGGCATTTGGGGGCATGAAATTAAGGGCGTCATGCTATTATGTATTTATTTGGCGGCGGCATTTTTGTTGCGCCGCCCAATTGCCTGGATAATCATTACTTGGCTTCACCACATATCGCGCCGTGTATCTGATGATTGGTTGAACGGCCAAATTGTAATGGCGCTGCGTGGACCCATTCGCGCCTTGCCAATTTGGATTGGCCTGGCCTTGGGCAATGAAGCGTTGCAATTACTGCCGCGGCAGGAAGCCATTGCAGATCATATTATAGCATCCATGGGTGCGGGGATTTTATTTTGGGCTTTTTTGGTTGTGCTGCGGCCCTGGTCGAAACAGTTGATGCGGCTGGAAGGCAAACTAACGCGGCCCATGATTTCATGGATGGCTAAAGGTTTGCGAGTGGTAATGGTTATTATCGCTTTTGCCGCCATTTTAAATATTTGGGGCATTCAAATTGGTCCCATTCTGACTGGTTTGGGATTATTGGGTGCGGCTGTGGCGTTAGGCGCGCAGGATTTGTTTAAAAATTTGATTGCGGGCGTCATGATTCTTACTGAACGACGGTTTGATTTGGGCGACTGGATATCTGTAGAAAATGTGGTGGAGGGCGACGTGGAGCGTATCGGTTTTCGCTCAACCCTCGTGCGGCGGTTGGATAACGCGGCAGTTTATGTGCCGAACACCAAATTGGCGGATGACGCCGTAATTAATATTTCGCGCATGAAACAGCGACGCATCATGTGGACGATCGGTCTAGAATATAAGGTCAGTCTGGATCAAATTGAGGCCGTTTGCCGTGATCTTCGTAGCTACATCGCCGACAGCCCGGATTTTGTGGCCATGAATCAAACACGCAGCTTCGTTGGTTTGGATAAGTTTGCCGAAAGTGCCATTGATATTTTAATCGTATGTTTCACTAATAAAGTGCGCTGGGCGGATTATGTTGAGGTTAAGGCCGCATTGGGCGCTAAGGTCAAGGAAACGCTGGAGCGCCATAGCGTGAATTTCGCCTTCCCCAGCCGGACGGTTTTCGTGGAAGGTACGGGGGCTAATCCATCATCGGCTATTGTAGCGCAGGCGGCGGGCGCGGCAGGGTAAAGCCCGGGCGGACCGGACTATTTCGCGGAAGATAGGGTTGGATATCACGCGTGAAAATATTGTTCACCCAGAGCTCTAACTCAGAGTAGTTTAATTTGATTAAGGGCGAAAATCCTTCAGCTTTTAACTCTGAAAAATGTTTCTTTTTTATCTTGTTAAGTTCTTCTTCAAACCAGGCTTCAATTTTTTCACCGCTAGATATCATTTCTTTTTGTTCTGTTTGATCGTGGTTTTGATATAAAATGGGGGCCAGAACCGAAATTATGGACTGTAAATAAACAAAAATAACCTCGGTGCTATCTGGTTTCTTTTTTACCGAAATCAGCCAGGCTTTCGTCCTTATTATCACCAGGCGATAAAAAATGATTTAGGTAACCGCAGAATTCCCAATGGGCAAGTTTGTTGCTGCTAAACATAATAGAAGATCTGCCTTTTGCGATTTCCTACTCAATAGCTTTAAATCCTATCTGATATAACGCCAACGCAAAATCTACAAAATTACCGTGTAATTTGCCGTCGCCATGTCCACCATCTCCATATCCAATTGACGTGCCATTACCGCCATCGTCTCCAAAATATGCCGTCTAACCCAAATGATGGCGGACGGGAAAATATACGTTCAAGAACAGGCATATTCGTTCCTTTTATGGCGTGGGCGGCCGATGCCATGGGCGAGGCGGCCGCGGGATAGGGGGATATACATGGGGTAATTCGCGAAGCCGGTTTTCAATTTCATTCTTAAATATTTTATCCAGCCAAACGCACGGCGCGGCTGTTAGGCTATCAAGTTGCCTGAATCCAGAATGGAATAGTTCAACATTATCTTTCCATTTTGGGCCAGAAACCATTTCTATAAAACGGTCTTCAATTTGTTTCCTTAAATCCCCAGATGTAGTTTTCTTTTGAAAAAGAAAGGTAATGATTGGGAATGCTGATGGCAAATCAATAAAAATGTTTATACCATCTTCATTTTTTCGGCCAAGATGATGACGCTCTGTATAAAAATACCAGCAGCTTTTGGGAATTTCTTTGGGCGGTGGCCCATATAGCGTTGAGCCCAAGAATCTTTTGAATCGTTTATAAGAGGTGTCCCCAAACATATAAGCAGCCTCTGGATCCAGGCATCTAAGTGAATTTATATAAAAACCCACCTGCCAAACAGCACAGGCAAAATCAGCCATATCAACATATCTGGGATCGTTTCCGTCACCCCCACCATCACCCCCTATATCTATCGGTGGCACATCATCTAGGGGGCTACGATATAATTTTTTAAACCATGCATCTATTTTGTCTGATTCTCTGCCAGAAACAAATATTTTCGTTGGAGGTTTTTCAAGAACAGTCATAATTTTATGGTCCGGGCGGGAGGTGTAGCGGAGGAGAGTTAATTTCATCAGTGGTAAAATCACTCTCATCAAAAGGCAAAAGGTAAGGTTTAATATGATTATCAAATATGGTTTGCACCCATTGTCCTGGCTCATCTGTTAATTCATTTAAGGGATCGTATCCCCTATCCTCCAAATCAGATCGGCTTGTAGGATTAGATACAAAGGAATTTTTTAGATTAGGGACTTTATTTTTAATAGCCTCTGATGATGCGTGTTGTATTTGCCCAACCAGTAAACGACCAAGAACGGCACCAAGCGCTGTAGGATAGTGTATATAGATAACAATATTTTCGGGATTTACAGCATCCGGTGAACCAAGGCTGCTTGGATATACGTATCCATCACGATGATATAATTCAGTGCTTAGGAAAGTGCGAAATGCCTCAAAGGTATTGTCTCTAAATAGATGCGCGGTGCTTCGGGTTAAAAGCTTTTCTCTAAGCAATTCTAAACCCATAAGATTAAGACTTATTGCAAAATCCACTAGATCTATATACTCTCCTTTGCCATTTCCCTGCCCATTATTGCCATCATCATCTGGCGGTTGATTAGGCGGAGGAGGTCTGCCGCTTATAATATCATTTAAAGTCCATGGATATGAAGGCACATCCTTATTGCGTGACGGGCTGCACCTTACCGGCGGTTCAAGAGTGGTGGTACTCATTAAAATTTCCTTATCTTATTTATTTGGCCTAATTCTAAGAGATACTTAACCGAAAAAGCAAATTTTTTTTGCTTCTAAAAGTCTAGGCATAGCCTTTTAGATACCATTTCCCCTCCTTACTGCCCAGGCGGTTGTGGCGGCGGCGAAGTGGCCGGATTTTGAGAATTAATTTCTGAAATAGAAGGATTCCTTATTGGTGCAAAAGTCGGTTTGACACGCTGATCGAGTATTTCTTTTAACCAAACTTTTGGGTCGGGCAGATTTATCGATAGCAAAAACAATTCATCCTGAGATTCATCCAATGGCGGCGAAAGTAATTCTCCCAATTTTGAAAAGCCGGAAAGTTTTAATTCCATCTCGCTTTTTTTTGTTTTTTCGACCACCTGAAATATCCGTTCATCAAGTTCGACCTGAAGTTTTCTCTGATCCTCCGGCTTGATGTAGGGAAAAAACTCGATAATAACAGGCTCTTCGAAAGCGCCAGAGGGAACATGAATGGGAATAAAAATTTCCCTGGGATCATCTTTGACGTAATCGTTATCATAATTTGTATTATCGCCATAAAGAATATCAGCACAAAATTTACAAAAAGCATTATAATTATTAAATTCACGTTTTCTGCTGTTGGGTATAAGATTTTGATCCATTCCCCATAAAATCACCTCACGTAAGGCAATCGCATAAAGGGTAACATCCACATAATAATTGGGGCCATATGAGGAAAATTGCTGTTCGCTTCGTCCCTGTAGCGGCGGGCCGATAGGGGTATCCCAGGGTGGAATCCAGTCATCATCGGGAACGTTCTCTTTTCCTAATGATTTAGGCCATCCGCCGATGTCTGACCATTCTGGTGCAATTGTGACCATTCCAATTTCCTTAGCATTCATGATGCTTAATCATTTTATGAGAAAGGCGGCTGTGAAAGCAATTTTTTTCTTTGAGGGCGGATTTCCCTTGCATTCACCCCGGAAAATCCGTTATAAACCGCTTCCTTGGTGGCGGGGCAGGGCATGCCTAATCCACCTCAGATAACACTCATCCAAAGCGGAGACTGAAATGCCCAAGATGAAGACCAAATCCGGCGCCAAAAAGCGCTTTAAGGTGACGGCGAATGGTAAAGTTGTGTTTAAACAAGCACATACACGCCATCGATTGATCAGCAAACCCAAACAGATGAAGCGTAAAGCACGCGGCACCGCCGTTATTAATGACAGCGATGCACGCATCATTTTGGGTTGGATGCCCTACGCGCGGAAAGGGGCATAAAAGATGACACGTTCCCTTCCGAAAGTTGCCGGCAAAGCCAAAAAAGCCAAGATTTACAAAGCGGCGAAAGGCTATTACGGCCGCCGTAAAAATACTATCCGCACTGGTCGTCAGGCGGTTGAAAAAGCGGGTCAGTATGCGTACCGCGACCGCCGTGTCAAAAAACGTGATTTCCGCGCACTATGGATTCAGCGGATCAACGCCGGTGTACGTTTGCATGGTCTGACCTACTCCAAATTCATGGGCCTGATGATTAAAGCCGGTATTGAACTGGACCGCAAAGTCCTGTCCGACATGGCTATTCATGATGCACCCGCGTTTGAAGCATTGGTGAAAAAGGTGGCGGCGTAACTGCTACTACCTGTTGCCAGTCCGCTATTATCTGGCATACATAGCACCATGCGTATTTGCTTTGCGTTTTTTGTTGTATTCTTGCTGGGGACGGAGGTTGTGCAGGCACAATCAAAACCTGTGGCGCCCGACACAATATTAACGTCCCAAATGCTGACGAGCTGGTGCCGTGATGCACACGCCATCACGACTGGTTTAAACGTGATGGCGGTTTCGCAACTTGATCAAATCCATAGCAATGCAACGTCATGCGTGGGATATTTACGCGGTTACCTGGACAGCGAAATCCATATCCGCGCGCTCGTGCCGCAAATGGGGCCTTGCGCGGTGGTGCCGGATAATGCCCGGCTGGCAGCGACCTTTCTAAGCATCGCCGACCAGCCTGGCTTGCGCAGCTTACCACTGCCGGATATTATGGTGGAATTCAGTAATCACTTTTGCCCCGTTACCGCGCCGCGCACGGCCACTGTGGTTCAGCTACCGATTATAAGACCATTGTTGCAATCATTGCAGCCGCAAAATGCGGCGTTTTCTGTGAAACCCGTTGCAACGCAAGGGCAAATCGTTCATCCCTATGGGCCATGATGGATTTGCAGACCTTACAACAGGATTTATCCGCACAAATTACTGGCGCAGCAGATATAACGGCGCTGGAAGCTTTGCGCGTGCATACCCTTGGCAAAAAAGGCATTATTACGGAGCAATTAAAGTCCCTCGGCGGCATGGATGAGGCCGCGCGCAAAACCACCGGCGCTGCAATCAATGAATTAAAAAGCCATATTACAGCTGCATTGGATGCCCGTCGCGCCGAATTGCAACGTGCGGAAATGTCAGCGCGATTGGCGCATGAACAAATGGATGTCACCTTGCCGCCGCGCGCGGTTGCTGATGGCCGTGTGCACCCGATTTCCCAAACGATTGAAGAAATTATTCAAATTTTCGCGCAGATGGGCTTCTGCCTGGCGGATGGTCCGAATATTGACGATGATTTTCATAATTTCGGCGCACTGAATTTTCCGGACGATCACCCCGCGCGTGAAATGCATGATACCTTTTATTTGCCATCGGCGCCGGATGGGAGAAAAATGCTGCTGCGGACGCATACCTCCACGGTGCAAGTTCGCACAATGCAAAATCAAAAACCGCCGATCCGCATTATTACTTGCGGTCGCACCTACCGCAGTGATTATGACATGACGCACACGCCCATGTTCCATCAATGCGAGGGCCTAATGATTGATAAGGCGACGCACATGGGCCATCTGAAAGGCTGCCTGCAGGATTTTTTGCGCGCCTTTTTCAATGTAGATGATTTGCCTATTCGTCTTCGTCCATCGTTCTTTCCATTTGTTGAACCGGGTGCCGAGGTTGATATTGGCTGCTCCCGCCGCGATGGAGAATTAAAGATCGGCAATTATGGCGACTGGCTGGAAATCTTGGGCTGCGGCATGGTGCACCCGAATGTTCTAATGGCTTGCGGCATTGATCCGAATGAATACCAAGGTTTCGCGTTCGGCATGGGTATCGAACGCCTTGCGATGTTAAAATACGGCATACCCGATTTGCGTACGTTCTTCGAAGGTGATGCGCGCTGGCTGAAACATTACGGTTTCGGTTTACACGACCAACCTAACGTTGCGGTGGGATTGGTATGAAGTTCACACTTTCTTGGTTGAAACGCCATCTTGATACATCCGCATCGGTGAATGAAATTGCCGAAACGCTCACGCGTATTGGTTTAGAAGTGGATGAGATTGAAAATCCGGCGGAAAAGCTAAAAGGTTTTATTGTTGCCGAGTTGCGCGAAGCCGCGCAGCATCCCTGCGCCGATCGCCTGAAAGTTTGCAAAGTTTGGGACGGCGCGAAAGAATTAAATATCGTTTGTGGTGCGCCGAATGCACGCGCTGGCATTAAAGTGGTTTTGGCACCCGTTGGTGCTGTGATTCCAAAAACCGGTGAACCGTTGAAACTCGGCAAAATCCGCGGCGAAGAATCGCAGGGCATGCTGTGCTCTTATCCTGAATTGGAATTGGATGGTGAGGATAAGGGAATTATCGAGCTGCCTGTAGAAGCCAAGGTTGGTTCACCCGTTGCCGAAGCACTCGGCGCAACCGATGCAATTTTTGAAATCGGCTTAACGCCCAACCGCGGCGATTGCGCGGGTGTGCGCGGCATTGCGCGCGATCTGGCGGCGGCGGGCTTAGGCACATTAAAACTATTGCCGAAATTTAAATTACAACCATCTGGTAAATCACCTATCAAAGTCATACGTGACGTGCCAGATGACAAGCTGTGTCCCATTTTCGCGGGCTATTATATTCGCGGCGTGAAAAATTGCCCGTCACCGGAATGGCTGCAAAAATTGCTGCAAAATGCTGGATTGCGCCCTATTTCTGCGCTGGTAGACGTGACGAATTTTTTTACGTTGGATATGGCGCGCCCGATGCATGTTTTCGACGCGGATAAGATTGTCAATCAAACTTTGACTGTTCGTATGGCGCGTGAAGGCGAAAGCTTTGTCGCCCTGAACAACAAAACTTATGTGATGAATTCGAGCATGGTTGTGATTGCAAATGAAGCAGAAACGTCACTCGCCGGAATTATTGGTGGTGATGCAATGGGATCGGATGATCATACGCAAAATGTTTTGCTCGAAGTCGCGCTGTGGGATTCAAATAATATTGCGCGTTCCGGCCGTGCTGTGGATGTACATACAGATGCGCGTTACCGTTTTGAACGTGGTGTTGATCCCAAAATCACCGTTCTTTCTGCCGGCCTGGCGGCACAGATGATTGTGGAATTATGCGGCGGTGAAATTTCTGAATTGATTTGCGAAGGTGTTGAACCTGACAATGCGCGCACATATAGCCTGCGCGCGGACCGCGTGCGAACATTGGGTGGGGTGGATTTACCTTGGGAACGCCAATCAAAAATCCTGACAGATTTAGGTTTTATCGTTACGCAAAAAAATCATGCGCTGGAAGTTATAACGCCATCTTGGCGCCCGGACATATTGGGTGAACCAGATTTAGTGGAAGAAATTCTGCGTATTCATGGACTGGATAATATTCCGGCTGTTTCCGTGCCAGTTGATCATGCTGTGCCTACGCCTGCGGTAAATGATATTCAACGCCGTTTATTGCGCGTGCGCCGCGCCCTGGTCACGCAAGGATTGCTGGAATCCGTTACCTGGTCTTTCATAACGGAAAAAGAGGCGGTTGTTTTTGCTGGCGCTGCAGATGCATTAAAACTCGCCAATCCGATTTCATCCGACATGTCGGACATGCGTCCGACGCCATTGCCAGGTCTGCTGGCATCATTGCAACGGAATTTTGCGCGCGGGATTGTGCCTGTGGGCTTGTTCGAAATCGGCCCGGCGTTTTTGGGGATCGCTCCGGAAGATGAAAAAACCATTGCCGCCTGGGTGCGGCCCGCCCAGCCTGTCCGTCATTGGCAGGGCGCGCAGGCAGCAGACGTGATGACAGTTAAGGCCGATATTTTCGCGGCACTGAACGTCATGGGACAAAATACCGATTTGCCTGTCACGCGCCAGGCGCCAAGCTACTATCACCCTGGCCGTTCGGGCGCATTATTTTTAGGCCGGAATCCGATAGCCTATTTCGGTGAATTGCATCCCGAAATTTGTGCGCTTTATGATTTCAAAACCGCACCTGTGATGGCGGAAATTATTTTGGATCACCTGCCGCCGCAAAAGAAAAAGGGTTCGGCGCGACCATTGCTTGATGCTTCACCGCTCCAGCCCGTCACGCGCGATTTTGCCTTTATTGTGCCGGACGCGCTACCTGCCGCAGACCTTGTGCGCGCCGTCAAACTGGCTGACCGTAACCTGATTACCGATGTGCAAGTGTTCGACGTCTATGCGGGTAAAGGCATGACCGGCGAGAAATCCATCGCGATTTCCGTCATCATTCAGCCGCGTGATAAAACTTTAACCGACCTGGAAATTGAGACCCTATCCAATACTATTATCGCTGCGGCCGCAAAGGTTGGCGCTAGGATTAGGTAGCGCCCCTTAAGTTACGGTGCTGGCATTGATGCCTGTTGCCCAGGCGGTACTGGGTTTGGCAGTTTTGCTTTTAACGCCGATTGCAAAGCTCTGTAGCTGCCTACTGCCATTGCATAGGTAACAGGAACACCGTAATAATCTCCAAAGCGTTCATTTGGTTTTTGACGCTCCGACGTAAGCAAGGCTTGATTTGCAAGAGATCTATTTGCTGTTTCTAATACAGCCTCTACAGTCTTATTTCCGTATGTATCGGTATGAGCCCTCGAGAGCGCGCGCATTGCCTCTGGATTTAGTTCTATAGCCAATGTGCTTTCTCGCGAGGAATATGTAATCCCTTGTACTGTTTTATCTTCGCTTAGAGTCACTTCACAAGTAACAGTTAAATTATTTTCCATCACTTTTTCTCCTGGTGGGTTGGCTATGAGGATAATATTAAGCCTTCAAAAAGCGCAATTGCAAGAAAAATTGTCTGAATTATATGGTTTTCCCTTGCCCTCGACGAGTCAAAGGCTATAAATCTGCTCATGGCCGCCTATCAATACGTTTACACCATGTCCAAAATGTCCCGCGCGTACGGGCAAAAAGTCATTTTGGATAATATTACGCTGGCGTTTCTGCCAGGCGTGAAAATCGGCGTCCTCGGCGCGAACGGGGCAGGTAAATCCACCCTGCTGAAAATCATGGCGGGGCGCGATAAGGATTTTACCGGCGAGGCTTGGGCGGCCGAAGGCGCGCGCGTTGGTTATTTGGAACAGGAACCGCAATTAGATGCCGCCAAAACCGTTTTGGAAAACGTGATGGAGGGCATGGGGGAACGCAAGGCTCTCGTGGATGAATATAATGAAGTCTCCGCGCGTTTTGCGGAAGAGATGACGGATGATGAGATGAATAATCTCATCGCGCGTCAGGCGGAATTGCAGGAAAAAATTGATGCCGCCGATGCGTGGAATTTGGAACGCGAAGCGGAAATCGCCATGGATGCGCTACGCTGCCCGCCTGCGGATTCTGAAGTCACCAAACTGTCTGGGGGCGAACGCCGCCGCGTGGCGCTATGTCGTTTGCTGCTCGCGAAACCCGATCTGTTACTACTGGATGAGCCGACGAACCATTTGGACGCGGAATCGGTTTCATGGCTGGAACGGACATTGCGCGAATTCGCAGGCACCGTCGTAATGATCACCCATGACCGCTATTTCTTAGATAACGTTACGGGCTGGATTTTGGAACTCGATCGCGGCCGCGGTATTCCATATGAAGGCAATTACTCAACTTTTTTAGATGCGAAGGTGAAACGCGCGCAACAGGAATCGCGCGATGAAGAAGGCCGCCAGAAAGTATTAGAACGCGAGAAAGCCTGGATGGGTGAAACTGCGAAGGGCCAGCGCGTAAAGAATTCTGCGCGTATTAAACAATACGAAGAATTGATGACAGCATCAGAAAATCAACTGCTCGGTAGCGCGCAGATTATTATCCCAACGCCGCCGCGTTTGGGTGAAAACGTAATTGAGGGCGTTGGTATTAATAAATCATTCGGCGACCGCATGTTAATTGAAGGTTTGAATTTCAAATTGCCGCGTGGCGGGATTGTGGGCGTGATCGGCCCGAACGGCGCGGGTAAAACGACACTGTTCCGCATGATTACGGGCGGCGAGAAACCCGATAAAGGCCAGATGAAAATCGGCGATAGCGTAAAATTGGGTTATGTCGACCAGTCACGTGATAGCTTGTCCGCCGATAAAACCGTCTGGCAGGAAATTTCCGAAGGCAATGAATTAATCGACCTCGGTAAGCGCACCATGCAGTCGCGCGCCTATGTTTCATCTTTTAATTTTAAAGGATCGGATCAACAGAAAAAGGTTGGCACGCTGTCAGGTGGGGAACGCAACCGGGTTCATCTTGCGAAAATGCTGAAATCTGATGCGAACGTATTGTTGCTAGATGAGCCGACCAACGATTTGGATATCGATACGCTGCGCGCGCTGGAAGATGCGCTGCTCACCTATCCAGGCTGCGCGGTGATTATTTCGCACGACCGCTGGTTTTTAAACCGGATTGCGACACATATTATGGCGTTTGAAGGCGACAGCCATGTGGAATGGTTTGAAGGCAATTTTGAAGATTATGAGGCCGACCGTGTGCGCCGCCTGGGACAGGATGCGCTGAACCCGCATCGGATTAAATATAAGCCATTGGCGCGGTAATTTTAAGTACAGCTATTGGGATCTACATCTGGAAAATTGATGTTAGGAGTTCCATGTGTACGGTAATAAACAATATAAGCAAAAGTTCCTGTTGCACCAAAGGTTCCATTATTTGCGAGACAGCCAAAATTGCCGCAAAAATCGGTATTAACTTTATTAGGATTTACAATATATGTGCGCAGCGATGCTGGCAGAGTATTGGTGCGTAGCATTTCAACTGCCTTGCAAATGCTAATATCGTTCGGTGACAGAAATCCAACTAAAACGGGATTGGCCATAGAAGATGCGGTTTCTTTCCAGAAATAAAAATAGGGTGCAGACGAAAGCATATTGCCTGGTAAATTGTTTGCCTGCAAAAAGCGAGGCACCAAAAAACCATCCAATTCTGCTTTTGAAAAGTAAGAATTATTAGATGCCGTTATAGGTAAATTGTTAGCAGGTTCAGGCAGCACGCCGCCGTTACGTTGCGCCCATACATTGGCGGCTTGGGCGTAGGTGCCCAAATAGTTGACCATTTGGGTTGCCTGCGCTTTACTAAAAGACATGATAAATGCATTTCCAGCATAAAAAGCACCCGCCATCGCGACAATAGCGGCCATGCCGATGGCCATAATGGTGACGATTAAATTGGTCATATTATTGCCTAGCCATTGTTCCGTGGACGAATAATCCTAATATCAGAGTCTGATGACGAAACCAACCACACTTGAACGCGGCATCGCAGTGATTTTGGATTATGCGCGGACGCTGCCGGCACTGCCTGGCACATATCGCATGCTGGGCGTGGATGGCGCTGTTTTGTATGTGGGAAAAGCGAAAAATTTGCCCAAACGCGTCATGCAATATACGCAGGTTTCGCGCCTGCCGACACGGTTGAAACGCATGGTTTCCGCCACGCACAGTATGGAATTTGTCGTGACGCGGTCGGAAGTTGAAGCGTTATTACTGGAAGCCAATCTGATTAAAAAATTACAACCCAAATATAATGTGGCGCTGAAGGATGACCGGTCCTACCCATTGGCACTGATTACGGATCATGAATTTCCGCAATTAGCCTATCATCGCGGTCCGCGCACACAGGCCGGAAAATATTACGGGCCATTTGCTTCGGGCGGCGCGCTGTATCAAACGCTGGAAACACTGCATAAAGTTTTTCAGTTGCGAAATTGTAATGACCATTATTTTGCACAGCGCAAACGGCCATGCTTGCAATATCATATCAAACGCTGCACTGCGCCGTGTGTTGGTTTTGTGACGCGCGAAGATTATGCGCGTCAGGTCGATGAGACGGAAAAATATTTCTCTGGCAAAAGCTCTGAAATCCAGTCGGAATTAGCGCGCCAAATGGAGGCTGCCGCCGAAGCGCGTGAATTTGAGCAGGCAGCGGCTTTGCGAGACCGTATTCGTGCACTGACCTATTTGCAAACCAAGCAAATGGCCGTGCTGCCAGATGGCGACGACATGGATGTGATTGCCTTTCATGCCGGTGGCGGGTGCAGTGTAATTCAGGTGTTTTTTTACCGCGGAGGCGCTTCATACGGCAATCGCAGCTTATTTCCAAAACATGAAGCCGATACACCGCCCGATGAAGTGTTAATGGAATCCATTGTGCAATTTTATGCAGACAAAATTCCGCCGCCTCAGATTCTGTTAAATATGGAAGTCGCAGAAAAAGAATTGCTGCAAGAGGCGCTAGCCACGCGGGCGGGGTATGGGGTGAAGATTTTAATACCGCAACGTGGCGCGAAACAAGAATTAATGGTGGCGGCGCTAATGAATGCGAAAGCCGCTCTGGCGCGCCATGTGGCGGGCAAGGCACAACAGGAATCCTTGCGCGCTGATATTGCGGAATTATTGAATTTGCCCGCGCCGCCGGAAAGGATTGAAGTCTATGATAACTCACATTTATCCGGGCAGTTTGCTGTAGGCGCGATGATTGTCGCGGGTGCGCATGGGTTTGAGAAAAAATATTACCGTAAATTCAACATCAAAACGGTTGTCGATACGCGCGATGATTACGCTATGATGCGTGAAATGTTGCGGCGGCGGTTTATACGCCTGAAACAGGAAATGGAGGAAGGCGATGCTTCGGCGCGCCCGGATCTTATTATTATTGATGGTGGGAAGGGCCAATTAAACGCGGCCTATGAAACCATTACGGAATTGGGACTGGAAGATTTAGTGATCATTTCCATGGCCAAGGGCGTAGATCGTAATTCGGGACGTGAGTGGATACACCAACCAAATAAAGAACCATTTCAATTGGCGGAAAATGATCCGCGCCTTGCGTTTCTGCAGCGGCTGCGTGATGAAGCGCATCGTTTTGCCATCGGCTCCAACCGCGTGCGGCGCGATATGGCAATGCGGAGTAATTCAATGGACGATATCCCCGGTGTTGGCAGCGCGCGGCGGCGGTCGTTATTGCATCATTTTGGTTCCGCCCGCGCGGTAGCCCAGGCAGGTGTGGAAGATTTAATGAAAGTTGAAGGGATTAGCGCGGCATTGGCGCAAAAAATATACGATTATTTTCAAGGCTGAAGGACAATATCTACATCTAATTTGCGGATACGTAACCGCTTCACGCGCCGATTGTCAGCTTCGAGGATATCAAAGGCAAAACCCGCATTATGCGTGACTGTTTCGCCGCGCTTTGGCACGCGGTCTGCCAAGTAAACCACCAGTCCGCCCAAAGTATCTGCTTCTTCTTGTTCTTCTTCAAGCAAAACACTGCCTACCGTTTTCTCAAAATCTTCCAATTCCAGGCGGGCATCGGAAATCCAAACCCCAGGTGACAACTCAATCATTTGCGGCGCGGCGTGATCGCGTTCATCTTCGATATCGCCGACAATTTGTTCCAGCAAATCTTCAATCGTCACCAAACCGTCAATGCCACCATATTCATCAATTACCATCGCCATATGCACACGCGTTTGGCGCATTTCCAAAATTAAATCCAACACCGGCATAGACGGAACAACGATACGCGTTTCACGAATTAATCGACCTAGATCAAACTGCGCTTCCATTACCAAGCTGTCCAAAATATCCTTGATATGAATAAAGCCCAGCGTGTCGTCCAACTCGCCGCGGTAAACTGGTAAGCGGGAATAAGGGTTAGCGACAATGATTTTCAGCAACTCCTGGAGCGAAGTTCCAAGCTCTATCGCGACAATATCCGCGCGCGGCGTCATAACATCTATGACAAACCGATCATGCAATTGCATGATATTTTGTTGCATAATGGCATGTTGTTCAGCACTGCCAATGCTGCTATTCGCAGGCGGCGGCGCTGGATGTTCGCGCAAATATAGGTGTTTTTTCACCCACTGCCGCAACCAGTTCGGCAGATGCAAAAACTCATGGCGACTTGGAGGTTCTGAGGTTTCAGTTGAATCTGAGGGGGCTGCCGGGGGCTCGCCCGAAATGGGTGTCTCACGCATCGGTATTTTTATTCTGCATCAAAGGATAAGGATTTGCAAGCTTTAGTTGTTTTAAAATGCGTAATTCCGCCCTTATCATTTTTTGATGATCGGAATCGGTTTTGTGATCGTGGCCCAGCAGGTGCAACGTGCCATGTACCGCCAAGAACATAATATAATAGTGAAATGGAATGTTAAAATTTTTTGCCTCACGTACGCAAGTTTCATGCGCCAAGACAATATCGCCTAGCGGTAATGGGATTTCTTTCGGCCAAGTTTTAACATTTTCTAATTCGCCCGACGGAAAAGATAAAACGTTCGTTGACTTATTCTTTCCCCTCCATTCACAATTAATTTTTTGAATTTTTTTATCCGTGGTAAGGGTAAGTGAGACGGAAAAATTAAATGATCTTAGGAATGGTATCGTTTGTCCAATGGCTCTTTTAAGCGCATGTAAATCCGATTCCGTCCAGCGCACTGATTGTACGTCGACATCAAATAAAATTTTAGGCGGCATGGATGCTTGGTTGTGACTGCGGTGCGATGGTGACGATTTCACCCGTCAAACTGTTCTGGGTGGCGGTGGTGATTTTGACGTCCATAATTTGCCCAAGTAGACGTTCCGGCGCGATCACGTTTACCGTTTGCAACCATGCGCTTTTGCCCTGCAATTGGCCGTCCATCCTGCCGCGACTCTCAAATAATACCGGAAAGGTCAACCCTAGTTTCGCAGCATTAAAAGCTGTTTGGTCGGCATATAATTTTTTCTGCAATTCCTGCAAACGCGCGTCTTTAATATTCTCAGCCACTTGCTTGCCAGCCTTGGCGGCGGGTGTGCCGGGGCGGCGCGAGTATTTAAATGAATAGGCCGCCGCATAGCCGACATATTCTACAATATCCATGGTCGCGCGGTGATCTGCGTCAGTTTCGCCTGGAAAGCCGACAATAAAATCTGAACTAAATGCCATGTCCGGGCGGACATCGCGCATGCGGTCTATGATGCGGCGGTAACTGTCTTGGGTATGTTTGCGGTTCATGGCCGCCAGGATTTTATCGCTGCCGTTTTGAATCGGCAGGTGTAAGTACGGCATCAATTGCGGAATTTCTGCATGGGCGCGGTATAGCATGTCGTGCATATCATTCGGATGTGAGGTGACATAACGGATGCGGTCCAGGCCATCCAATTCCGCCAAATGAAACATTAAAGTACCGAGGTCCCAGGTTTTGCCGTCCGTCCCCGCGCCGTGCCAGGCATTTACATTCTGGCCGAGTAAATTGACTTCGCGCGCGCCATGGGCGATTTGGTTTTTAACCTCAGCAATAATGTCCGCTGCCGGGCGCGAATATTCTGCGCCGCGCGTATAAGGCACAACGCAAAAACTGCAAAACTTATCGCAGCCTTCCTGCACCGCGACATAGGCCGAGATACCGCGCGCTGCCTGGGCGGCAGGCATAAAATCAAATTTCGGTTCAACCGGAAAGTCGGTATTAATGACACGCGACTTGCCATTCGCGCTTTCCCAATTCGCAATCATTTCCGGCAGTTGATGATAAGCCTGCGAGCCGATGACCATATTTACATCTTTATCGCGGCGCAGAATTTCTTCACCCTCAGCCTGGGCGACGCAGCCCGCCACGGCAAAGGCCATCTTGCCGCCGGATTTTTCCTTGGCGCGCTTATGCACCCGCATGCGGCCGATTTCAGAGAAGACTTTTTCCGTCGCCTTTTCACGGATGTGGCAGGTGTTTAAAATCACCACATCGGCATCGGCAATCTCCGCCGTTTCCGCATACCCCAGTGGCGCCAGGACATCGGCCATGCGTTGACTGTCATAGACATTCATCTGACAGCCCCAGGTTTTAATGTGGACTTTCTTGATGTTCATGGCTGTAACATAAGCAAATGCGCAGGGAAATAAAAGAAAAATTAGCAGGGGATGCAGATAAATGAATTAAAAACTTGATTTCAAGACATTCTAGTCTTATTATAATTTTCTTTTGATGCTATAATTTGAAGGATAAGAATGAGAAAAACAAAGAAAGCAGTTCCCACTCATTATGGCGAGAACTTAGGCGAGACTTCTGCCTTGCCGGGCACTGGCAGAGAGGCACAAGATGTTATTCTGACTGTAGTTAGTGGTAATGTGAAAAAAGTAGAATTTATATGTGGAGATGAATTGCCAGATGGTTGGTTCTACTTGGGCAAAGATAGATTAGGGCAATCTTGGGACGTGGCCGCAAAATTTTGCGAACCTTTAAATTATGATGATGCAGTTATCTCTGCAAGAAATATGGGGGCAATTTTACCGGGAATTCTTTTAGCTGCTATAATGTTAGCAGCAAAGAATATAGGTGGCTTTAAAGATACATACGATCCTGTGAATGTTCCGGGTGATTTGTGGGCAATGTGGATAACAGGTCAAAAGATAGTCATACTTGATGAGGCAAAACCTCTTAAACATATTGGAGACAATAAGGTCGCCTTCCGTCCTGTGCGGAAATCCAAATTTCAACCAGGCGAAGGTTGATTAATTGCTTTTTGCTATGGCCCTTGCCGTTAAAGAAATTTGAGTTTTCACATCCAGTCCAACCGTTTTTGCATCTGAATAGGTGCCGCTACCAAGGCCGAAATCCAAGCGGTGCAGAGTGGCTTCGCCTGTCACTTTGGCGGTCTGACTACCCGCGGTTTTTTGGATATTTAAAGTGAAAGGCAGATCAACCGGCACACTGATTCCGCGCAGCGTTAGAGTGCCATGTGCGATATATTGACCCTCTGCGCGCTTTTCAAATTTATCGGCCTTAAAAACCGCATTTGGAACAGCCGCACTATTCAACCATTCCGGTGCGTCGATATTCTGGTTGGCGTCATCATTATCAGTCGTGACGGATTTGGTATCAATGGTAATGGCGACGTGGCTTTGCTTAACTTGTGCAGGATCAAAAACGATCTCGCCATCAAAATTTTTGAAATGCCCGGTAAAGGGGCGGCTCATTGCCGTACCCGAAAAAGCAATGCTGCTTTGGGTTTTATCGATAGTCCAGTTTGGAGGTGCCGCCATGACGGGCGTGGTAAAAAATAAAAGGCAGATGATGGCGAAGTTACGCATTGGCTTTACTTCCGAAACTGATTTTGCTTTCCGTGCGAGTCAGCAGGCGCTTAATATTTGCTTCATGGCGCCAGGCGACAAGTGCCGCGATGATAAATAATGCGACCGCAGTTTGCCAAGTGGAAAAGAGGAGGGCGAGGAATGGCGTGGCCGCCGCTGCCGTCAGTGCAGCCAGCGAAGAATAACGAAACCGCCAGGCCATCAGCAGCCAAAGCGCAATCGCGCATAAACCGACTGGCCAGGATAGCGCGAGGATCACGCCGATGGCGGTTGCAACACCCTTGCCGCCTTTGAATTTCAACCAGGGTGAAAACATATGGCCGAGGACGACAGCCACGGCTGCGACCATTGGTAATAGACTATCGCTGCCCAAAAACCGCGCGATGATGACTGCTGCGGCGCCCTTTCCCGCATCGGCCAGCAGCGTAGCAAGTGCCAGGCCTTTCCGCCCTGTGCGCAGAACATTCGTTGCGCCGACATTGCCGGAGCCAATGTTGCGGATATCGCCCAGCCCCGCAGAGGCCGTAATTAATAGCCCAAACGGCACCGAACCAAAAAGAAAGGGCAAGGCGATGCCGAAAATGAGTAGGGTGAAAAGATCCATTGTTAGATTGTAACGTAGCTATAATACGGAAGGAAGCAAAAATATTTAAAATTTTCCTAAATAACCGTCGTTTGGCATAAAATTTGCTTATTAATTCATACCACTGCCCATCAAGGGCTTTGCCCGGATAGCGCGCTATTTCGGGTCTCATGCTTGTCAGGAGAATATTATGAGCACCATTAATAGAATGCCCCCATATTCATATGAAAACATGTTTCTTCCCCATGCGCGACTTTCACTTGCCAAGATGAAGGCTGACATTGCCAAAAATAGCAATCCACCCACCAACATAACGGCGAAAGTTACGAAGGATTTACCCCAGAAAGCACCGCAGCCGAAGATTGCTGTTAAAGCGAATGATCCCCTTCCTCCAACCTTGTCATCTGCAATATTCACCACCCATGATCCGGGGCAAACGGCTAACGCTCCATTTGCGATTGTTACTAACAGGGATCCGGACCCAACGGCTCTCACGCCATTTGCAACCTTTACCAGCAATGACCCGTCTTACCCTGTGAGGGTTTCAGCCTTGATCTAAAACACGCGTGCCCGTTTGACCCTTGCGTTTAGGGTGCGCGTAATTTATCGAAGCTCAACCCAAACCGGAACATGGTCGGATGGCTGGTCGCGTCCGCGTGGTGACTTATCCACGCTTGCGCCGGTGCAGCGGTCTGCGGCGGTAGGCGACAACAAAATATGGTCGATGCGAATGCCGTAATTACGCGTCCACCCGCCCGCTTGATAATCCCAAAAGGTATAAATTTCATCCTGCGGGTGGAACATGCGTATGGCATCCGTCAGACCGAGATTAATCATGCGCCGGAACGCCGCACGGGATTCCGGTTGAAATAATGCATCGCCCCGCCAGGCGATGGGATCGTAACAATCGCGGTCTTCGGGTATAATATTGAAATCGCCCATCACAACAAAAGACGTATTGGTCTTCATGAGTTCCCGCAGTCGCGACTCCAGCCGCGCGAGCCAGGCAAGTTTGTAGGTAAACTTTTCCGTCCCCAATGGATTGCCGTTGGGCGCGTAAATATTAATGACATGCAGGTTGTTAATTTTAATCTCAGCATAACGTGCCTGAACGTCGGTTGCGTCGCCGGGCAGGGCGGTTTGCACAATTTCAAATGGGCGGCGAGAGATCATGGCTACGCCATTATAACTTTTCTGGCCGATGGGCAAAACATGGGCGTATCCGGCAGCGTGAAACGTATCGGTGACAAAAGCCGCCGTTTCACATTTAATTTCCTGTAGCGCCAGCACATCCGGCGCATGTTCGCCCAGCCAATCCGCCACGGCGGCGGCTCGTATTTTAACCGAATTCACGTTCCAAGTGGCAAGTTTCATGGACCCAGTAAACTTGACCTTTGCCAGCGGCGCAACTAGGTAATTCGCATATGAAGCATATGAGCCGTATCCTGGTAATTATCGTACTGCTGTTAGCGGTGGCGGGCGGGGTTTATTACTACCTATCCACGCTCGGCCAGGAATCCACGGATGACGCCACCGTCGAAGGCCACGTGGCGGCCCTGAGCGCCAGGGTATCCGGCTATATCACCGATGTGGCGTTCGATGATAATCAGGCCGTGAAAAAGGATGATGTTTTGCTGCGCGTGGATACCAAGGATTATCAAATTGCGCTGGATCAGAAGAAAGCAGCACTGGCATCTTCGCAAGCGCAATTGGCCGCGACCCAGGAAGGGTATGTCTCCGTTGGTGCTTTTTTGAATGCCAGTTTAGACAGCGCCCGCGCAAATGTCGCCAGTGCCCAGGCCAATTGGGTGAAGGCCAAAGCAGATTTGCAGCGTTTGCAAAGCGCGCCGCCCGCGGCCTATGCGAGACAGGAATTGGATGCGGCAGTGGCAACGGAAAAAGCCACGCATGAAAATATTTTATCTGCTCAGGCGAATTTGCGTAGTGCGGAAACCGCGCCGCGTGGTATTGCAGCCACAGAAAAAATGATTGAGGCGCAAGAAGCGCAAGTTGCACGTGCGCAAGGCGATGTGGACCAGGCGGCCAAGAATATGAATGATACGAATGTCTTTGCGCCATTTGACGGCGTAATCACAAAGCGTAGTATTGAACCGGGAACTTATGTACAGCCGGGCCAGCAATTGGCGACGTTGATTTCCAACGACCGCTGGGTGGTTGCGAATTTTAAAGAAAGCCAGATCACACATATGAAATCCGGTCAGAAAGTGGATATTCATATTGATGCCTATCCCGGCCACATATTCCACGGCACGGTAGATAGTTTGCAATCGGGCACGGGCGCGCGTTTTTCACTATTTCCGCCAGAAAATGCCACGGGGAATTTTGTGAAAATCGTGCAGCGTGTGCCAGTGAAAATTAAATTCACCGATTCATTGGATAAAAATTATGACATCGGCCCGGGCCTGTCAGTTGTGGCGACGGTGCATGTCGAATGACGCTGACGGAAAAACCGCCGGTTAATCCGTGGATTTTGGCGCTCATTGTTAGTATCGCGACGTTTATGGAGGTTTTGGATACGACGATTACCAACGTATCTTTAACGCATATCGCAGGTGCATTGGGCGCGGACCAGGATCAAAGCACCTGGATACTGACGTCCTATTTAGTATCCAACGGAATTGTGTTGCCACTATCAGGCTGGCTGTCCGACTATATGGGGCAAAAAAAGTTTTTTCTATTATGTATTGCGGGCTTTACGTTGGCATCATTCATGTGCGGCGCGGCGACATCATTGGGCGTACTGATTTTTTTCCGCCTGATTCAAGGCTTGGCGGGCGGCGGGTTGCAGCCAACCCAACAGGCTATCATCCTGGATCTATTTCCACCCGAAAAACGCGGCGCGGTGTTTGGGATTACAGGGATCACATTAATTCTGGCGCCGATTATTGGCCCGACGCTGGGCGGCTGGATAACGGATAATTTTGACTGGCGGTGGATTTTTTTTATCAATATTCCGGTGGGCATAACCCTATTTATGCTAATTTCAACACTGCTGCCTGAATCCGTTACATCAAATAAAAAAGGGAAAATTGATTTCATCGGCATGGGCTTGCTCGCACTCGGCCTCGGTGCGCTGCAAATCGTATTGGATAAGGGCCAACAGGAAGACTGGTTCAGCAGCCCGTTTATTTTAACCCTTTCCATTGTCAGCATCTCCGCCTTGGTGGGCGCGGTGGTCTGGATGTTAAAGATTAAAGATCCCATTGTGGATTTGCGTTTGTTAAAAATCAAAAGTTTCAGCGTTTCATGGCTACTGATTTTTTTCGTCGGCTTTGCGCTATATGGCACCACCGCGATTTTGCCGCTGCTGCTGCAAAGCCAGTTCGGCTATGATGCCACGCTGGCGGGTTTGGTATTGTCACCAGGCGGCGTGGTGATTGTGGTTTTGATGATGTTAACGGGACGTCTTATCAGCAAAGTATCTGTGCGCAATCTGGTGATGTTCGGATTTTGCCTGGTTGCTTACGGCATGTATTATAGCATGACGCATATCGCGCCGAACATGGATTATAACGGGTTTGTGATGGTGAGGGTCGTGCAGGTGATGGGCATTCCGTTTTTGTTTATTCCAGTTAGCGCCGCGGCATTCATGTATGTGCCGCGGGAAAAAAATAACAAGGCTTCCGCGTTATTTGCGCTCAGCCGGAATTTGGGTGGTTCATTCGGGATCGCCTTGGTAAGTACTTACCTGACGCGTCAACAACAAAGCATCCAAGCGAATATGGTGCGGAATTTAAATCCAGCCAGCCCAATTTACCAAGGCGCGGTGCAAAAACTGACGCTGTTTTTCCAAGGGCAGGTAGGCAGTGCAGAGACTGCGGGGCGGATGGCGCTGGGGCGACTATATCAGGAATTATTGCGTCAATCATCGTTTGTTGCCTATGCACATGTGTTTGAATTCCTGGCGATTTTGATGATATTTGGTGTCGCACTGGCCTGGTTTTTGCCTACAATTCCAGCCGCAGGCGGCGGAGCTGCCGCCGCAGCGGCGCATTAATTCTGCAGGTTTTACAGACCGCATTTTTAAAGTAAACTTATGCGATGCATGAACTCACGCACCGTAAAGCAAGACGAGATGATCTGGAAAAAATCATTTCCTTATTGCTGGAAGATGAATTAGGGCAAACGCGTGAAGTTGATAACGGTGCTGATCCACGTTACGCGCAGGCATTTGAACAAATCCAAAAAGATCCCAATCAATATTTGATGCTGGTGGAGCAAGCGGGCGAAATCGTCGGCACATGTCATTTAACGTTAATACCATCTTTAACCTTTACCGGCACGACGCGGTTGAATATTGAAGCTGTCCGAGTTTCTCAAAAATGCCGCGGCGCTGGGATTGGCGCCTGGATGATTGAGCAGGCGATTGAATATAGCAAAACGCATGGCGCGGGGATTGTGCAGTTAACCACCAATAAAAAGCGCGCGCGGGTGCTAAAATTTTATGAAAGCCTCGGGTTTTCAGCTTCGCATGAAGGGATGAAGCTATATCTCAATAGGTAAAATAAAGTCCTATGGCGTATGGGATTTAGCGCTAGGATTTTTTCCTTTCGCGTAAACACCATACCCAGCAGATCCTAAAAGGCTTACCGCAAAAGCAGGTATGGCAGACTTGTAACTTAGACTGCCGAGTGCGGACATCATAGGAAGATATAACGCGCTTGAAACTACTGCGACGCTAGCTGCCTTAGATACAGGATTCAGTTTGACAGTGGCTGCCTTAGTTTTGACACTCGAATGTTTGGGCTTCTTATTAGCTTTCAGCCAAGCAGAGGCTTGGGATCCTGCAAAAATTCCAACCATAGAAAGTAAGAATATCCTGGTATTTTGTGGAGTGTCATGCATGAACACAGCAGAACAACATGCAATACTGAGGGCGGCTGTTGCGGTGGCAAGTGACTTGGTGCGTGGATTTAAATTTTTACCTTTTTCGTAAGCATATTGCAAACAACTTCCTAAAAAGGTGCCGGCAATGACGGCTAAGAGGCGCTTAGGAGTCTGGTGGCTCAGCGCGGACGTGATCGGATCGGATAATAAGCTGATAGCTACCGCCGTAACGCCTGCTGTAAGGGCAATACCAATTGCCGCAATGGGATCTAGCTTGGTAAGGTTTGCTTTTAACGTCATTTTTAATCTCCAAATTGTTTATATTATTAAAATACGTTTATGCTGTTTCCAATGCAATTAATCTAGCATATCCTCCAGCCTTAATGCAGCATTTTTCAATGCTTTTAATACTTTCATGGTGACTTTAAAGGCATTAGGGCATAAAACGGGCCATGTCCTATACTCTACCACCGCGTGCGATTTATGCTTCCAATCCTGGCGCTTCGCGCGGGCGGGTGCATCTCGAACCGGCCAGCCCAATGAAAAGCGAATTTCAGCGTGACCGCGACCGCATTATCCATTCGGCAGCTTTCCGCAAATTGCGGCTGAAAACCCAGGTGTTCGTGTCCCATATGGGCGATTATTTCCGTACGCGCCTGACACATTCATTGGAAGTCGCACAGATCGCCCGCGCCATCGCGCGCGCGCTGGGGATGGATGAGGATTTGGCCGAGGCCCTGGCGCTTGCGCATGATCTCGGCCATACGCCCTTTGGACATGCGGGGGAGGAGGCGCTGGACGAATGCATGCAACCTTATGGCGGTTTCGCGCATAATGATCAAACGGTGCGGATTTTAACCCAACTTGAGCGGCGTTACGCGGCGTTTGACGGTTTGAATTTATCTTGGGAAACGCTGGAGGGGGTCGTAAAGCATAATGGGCCGGTGTTGCCGTTAAAGGATGGTGATAAACTGTCCGCCACAATTCAAAATTTTCAAAACTATATGAATTTGGAATTGGGTACTTATGCGAGCGCGGAGGCCCAGGCCGCATCCCTGGCCGATGATATTGCCTATAATAACCACGATATTGATGACGGCCTGCGTGCTGGATTGTTTACATTCGATGATATCCGCGACCTGCCCATCATGGGTGATATTCTGGAAAAACTGCAAAGTGAATATCCAAAACTTGCCAAGCCGCGCATGGTGTTCGAATCCGTGCGCCGCATGATTGATGTGATGGTCACGGATTTGATTATCGAGAGTCAGCGGCGGCTGGCAGCACTTGCACCACAATCGGCCGATGATATTCGTCATGCGCGCGCACCGGTAATCGCCTTTTCCGGCGCGATGCAGCAAAACATGGGCGTCCTGCGCGAGTTTTTGATGGAGCGCATGTACCGCCATTATTCCGTCAACCGCATGACGAGCAAGGCGCGCCAGATTGTGCGTGATCTGTTCGATAAATTTATGGCGGAGCCGGAAACCATGCCGACTGAATGGCGGGAAATGATTGCCGATATGACCTCGCTGCATTCGCGCGCGCGGATTATCGCGGATTATATTGCGGGTATGACGGACAATTACGCCGAACTGGAATGGTCGCGATTATTTGATATGAAGGTGCGAGCGTAATTCATTCACCCTCTGTTAACCATTTCTAGTTAGTCTATAGTGGTATACTTAGCTATACGGGGCGAATCGCCCCTGGATGAAGGCATATCAGGAGCAGAACGCGAATGGCCGAGGATAAACCGGAGACCGAAGCCCCCCCTGCGGAAGGCGCCGAGGCAGCACCCAAAAAGAAGGGCCCGCTGGCGTTTTTGGATGCCCTGCCGCCAAAATTAAAATTGCCGATTATGATCGGGGCGCCTGTGCTGCTGATTTTGTTAATCGTTTTGGGCTTATTTTTGGGAGGTGTGATCGGCCACAAAAAGCCGGTTAAGAAACCATGCAATTCAGACGACGAACAAACCACCACGGATCAACCTGCCGCCACCGAAACCGATAAACCGCCTATCAGCAAGGACGACAAAAAAGACGATAAGAAAGATGACAAAGATAAAAAGGATGTCGATGCCAAAGATACTAAGGGCGGGGATCAGGCTGCGCCTGCAGACTGCACCGATGAGCAAACCGAGGTCAGTGAGGATGCGGATAGCGCCAGTAAGGATAATAATAAAAAAGATGCGAAGCCAGCATATTATAATATGCCCGATATTCTCGTAAATTTGGACACCCATAGCCGCAAGACAACGGTATTAAAATTGTCCGTAACAGTTGAAGTGGGAACGCCGGAAGACGTCAAGGCAATGGAAGACAAACTGCCGCGTGTGGTGGATGAATTCCAAACCTTTTTACGCGAAGTACGCGTGGAGGATTTGCGCGGTTCTGCAGGCATTTACCGCCTGCGTCAGGAATTGCTGATCCGCATTAAGCCTGCTGTTGCGCCGATTAAGGTTAAAGACGTGCTGTTTAAAGAATTGCTATTGCAACAGGGGCAATGATGGCGGACGCAGCGGAACAAACTGAGGATGAAAAAGTAGCTGCTGAATGGGCCGCGGCAGCGGAAGTTGCGCCTGATGGCGGCGACGGCACTGCGCGTATTTTAAATCAGGATGAAATCGATAGCCTATTAGGTTTTGACAAGGGCGGCGATGAGGAACTGCGCGGCGTTCAGGCACTAATTAATTCAGGACTGGTGAATTATGAACGCCTGCCGATGCTGGAAATCGTATTCGACCGCATGGTGCGCGTGATGTCCACGTCTTTGCGGAACTTAACCTCAGATAACGTCGAAGCCAGTATTGATCAAATTTCATCCGTGCGTTTTGGGGATTACTTAAATTCCGTCCCATTGCCAGCCATGATTTCTGTTTTTAAGGCGGAGGAATGGGACAACCATGGTTTGTTAGTGGTCGATAGCGCGCTGATTTATTCCATTGTAGACGTATTACTGGGTGGGCGCCGCGGGACCGCAGCGATGCGGATTGAGGGGAGGCCCTATACGACGATTGAACGTTCATTAGTAGAACGCATGGTACAGGTTGTGTTGGCGGATATGTCAGCAGCCTTTGACCCCTTATCGCCGGTATCGTTTCGTTTTGATCGCCTGGAAACCAATCCACGTTTTGCCGCCATCGCGCGGCCGGGTAATGCGGCGGTATTGATTAAAATCCGCGTCGATATGGAAGACCGCGGTGGACGCATGGAAATTATTATTCCCTATGCAACCCTGGAGCCTGTGCGTGAATTATTATTGCAACAATTCATGGGCGAAAAATTCGGCCGCGATAATATTTGGGAAACCCATCTGGCGAATGAACTGTATCACACGGATGTCGAATTGGCTGCAGTGCTGGGGGAAACCACCATGAAACTATCGGATACGATTAACTGGGAAATCGGCAGCACGGTGATGCTTTCTACTAATCCGGATGACCTGATTAATCTCAGCTGCGGTGAGAAATCTTTGTATATCGGCCGTATGGGGCGTAAATCGGGCCAGATCGCCATTCAAATTGAAGGTGATGCGCCCCAGGAGGATGATAAATGAGCTTGAATTGGTCTTTAATTTTAGATGTCGTGATGATTGCCATGATGGCGGCGACGATGATTTATGCTTTCACGCTAAACCGGAATCTGGAACGTTTGAAGAGCGTCAAAACAGAATTTGATGCGACAGTACAGAAATTAACCCTTTCCATTACCCAGGCGGAGAAAGGCTTACAGGATTTAAAATTGACGGCACAGGAAGTTGGCGGTGATATGGAAAGCCGTATTGCCGATGCGCGCGGCCTGGCACAGGAATTACAATTTATGATCGAGACGGCGGATGGCATGGCCAACCGTCTATCACGCGCGGCAGAAGGCAGTAATGTGACTAAAATTGAAACACCTAAATCCGCGCCGTCTGTCCCTCTCGTGAAAGCGGGGGGGCAACCACAGGGTTTGTTTGGTTCGCGCCCCATTTCCACAGAGGTGCCGCCGAAACTGCGCTCCCGCGCGGAATCGCAGTTGATGGAAGATTTAAACCGCGTCGCCGCCGCACGCGCGGAAAAGACGAGGGGATAACATGCAGTGGTTTCGCCGCCTGAAAATTTTACCGGTTATGATGTTTGTCGTCCTGGCCGCGTTGTTTCTGCGCGTGAATTCTTTTGAACATAACGCCCAGCGTGGTTTGATTATTACTACTGCCATCGTACAGGCGGATGATACAAAAAAAGATGATAGTAAAAAAGGCGATAGCAAGAAAGATGCTCCGGCTGATGCCAAGCCAGACGACAAAAAAAGCGATGATAAAAAGCCTGACGATAAATCAGACGGGAAAACTGACGATAAAAACGCTAAACCTATGGATGACAAAAGTAAGGACGATAAATCTAAAGATCAGAAAAAAATGGATGAGTCTAACCATGATCCCCTGGACCCTGTGATTGGCCATGAAGGCAGACCGTCAAGTGAGCTGGTGGTTCTTCAGGACCTGTCAGAACGCCGCAAACAGCAGGATAAACGTGAAGTTGATTTGGTGCAGCGTGAAGCCTTGCTTCAGGCCAGTGAAAAACGTTTTCAAGAAAAGATGAATGAACTCACCGCGCTGCGTGACGAAATTAAAAAATTGGTAGATGCGGCCAATGCCAAAACCAATGCGGATACCCAGCGCCTTGTAGATATTTATGAAAAAATGAAACCCAAAGATGCGGCGGGTATTTTTGACACGACGAGCATGGATGTGCTGCTCCCCATCGTCACAGCGATGAAGGAAACCAAATTATCTCCCATCATGGCCTCTATGTCGCCGGATAAGGCGAAGGCTATCACGGCTGCGCTGGCGCAAAAGGCCAAGGTTTTGCCGAGCGATGCGCCAGCACGCGCCACGGCGGAACCCACCTCGGCTTCTCTCCCGCAGAGCGCACCCGCTGGTCCGCCAGCGCCGCAATAGGCGGCTTGTGCTTGGCGGTCAATTGAACAAGGGTTACACTATTCAAGTGCTAAAGAGATTCTGTTTTATCTGGCTGCTAATCTTAGCAATGCCTGCTTGGGCGGCGGATAGTATTGTCACGCTACGTGCGGGTGCGCACCCAGATCACGACCGCATTGTGATGGATTGGCATGAGGTGGTGAATTACGACTTATCCGGTCAGGCACCGGATTATATTTTGACCTTTGCTAAAAGTGCCCAAATTTCCACCCCTAAAATAGCAAGTCTGAAACGGTTTTCGGCAATTAAACAGTTGAGCAATGATCCATTGGTACTTTCAATTATGTTGGCACCAGGAAATACTTTGCATTTAAGTAGGGCGGGTAATGGTTTGGTGATAGATGCCGTGCCGGGCAAGGTGGATTCATCGCCTAAAGCGCCGGATGCCAAGAACAGTAAAGCTGTGGCAGATTTAAAAGATCAGATCGCCAAGGTGGATAAATGGTCCGGCAACCAAGATGCAGGCGGCCCACCGCCTGGAACAGTGAATAAAAAAGAAGCCGATAAAATACCGGCCCTCATCGGTGATACCGGGCCGGGCGGACGGCCTTTAACACTGGCGGAAATCGCAGCGCGTGATGCGCAAAAGAAAGATAAAGCCACGCCAATTGAAACAAAACCTGTCGATCCTACCAAATCAGACTCTAAAAAAAATCTGGACACGAACGGGGATCAGCCAGAAGTACAACAACAATTTACACCTTTACCATCCCAATTAGTTGAACCAACAGCGGTTGCAAAAATCAAATTAAAGGTTCCGCCTCGGGTAAAATTTGCCGCCTTTATGCGCGGTAAAAAATTATGGCTAGTGTTGGATCAGCCCAATTTAGAAAATCCAACCGATGAAAACGGTAGTGAGCCGGATAAATTTGGTCCTGTTACGCGTTATCAGGTTGGACAGGGAAGCGGCACAGCTTACCGCATTCAATTAAAAGATAATGAATTTCCCGCTGTGACGAAGGCGGATGGAGATGCCCTATTACTGACAGTTTATCAGCAAATGCCATTAGTAATGCCAGTCGGTTTGCCAGTTGAAGTTGAAAATTCAAACGACCAAGGGCCGCGTTTGAAAATCAGTGGAAAAGGATTTGCGTCGCCGCTGCGCGTTAGCGATCCGGATGTAGGTGATACGTTGTTGGTGATTCCAGCCGCTTCAGAATCTGGTTCGGTCACCAACTTGCACCGTTGGCCGCAATTGGCCACGGTGCCTGCAATTCATGGTGTCGTGTTGGATCCCTTGGTGGATAATATCGCTGTTAATAGTAGCCTAGATGGCATTATAATCGCGCGCCCGCCAGCTGGACTAACGCTCAGCGGTATTCAGGGGTTGGTTAAAAATCGCGATGCCGGGACTAGTCAACAGGTATTTGATTTGAAACGCTGGCGTGTTGGATCATTAGCCAATTATCGCACATTAAAAGCGCAATTGCAAAACGCCTTGGCGGATATACGCGGGCAGGAACGGCTGGGACGTATTATGCAAATCGCGCAATTCGAATTTGCGCAAGGCTATGGTTATGAGGCCGATGGTTGGTTACGTTTGGCGGCGCAGGAATTTCCAGATACGGTTAATGTGCCAGAATATTTGCTGCTGCGCGGTGCAGTGCATGTCGTGATGCATGATCCCTATGCCGCGGATAAAGATCTGGCCCAACCCAATTACGCTTATGAGCCCGAAGTAGCCCTGTGGCGCGGTTGGGCGGCGGCACAAACCGAAGATTATCAACGCGCACGCTATTTCTTCGCCCTCTCTAATGCACTTTTGCATAATTATCCTGATCCCTATTTTGTGCCGGTTACCTTGGCGGCGGCGGAAACGGCCTTGCTTACCGGTGATGTTATCGCAGGGGGCGCGCTAATTGACGGTTTAAAACGCCATAAAAATTTATCCGCGGTGGATAAAGGCGAATTAGCTTATTTGGAAGGGTTGAAAGCACGCCTGAATGGCAATGATGCCGCGGCCAAAAATGATTGGATGCGCGCAGTGAAAAGCAAGAATGATATGTATGCAGCAAAATCGCAATTGCTGTTGGTAGAAGAAGGTTTGAAGAACAAAACCATGGATGATAAACATGCCATGCTGACGTTAGAATTGCTACGTTTTGCCTGGCGTGGTGACCGCACAGAATTAGCAACCCTGGTCATGCTGGCGGATTTATATATGAAAGATGGACAGGGCCGTAAAGCATTCGAGGCATGGCAAACCATTTTGCATTATTATCCCACGGAACCACAGGCAGAAACCGCGCGCCAAAATATCAGCAAAAATTTTGTCACGATGTTTGGTGCTGATCAGCAGGGTAAATTGCAGCCAATAGAGGCGCTGGCGTTATATCGTGACTTTATTCATTACGCGCCAACGCCCCAGGCACGGGAACAAATTACGCGTCAATTAATCGACCGCCTTGTTGAGGTCGGCATGTATCATGAGGCGGCAGATGTTTACGCGCCTTTGGTTCAGCCGGTTGCAGTCGATGGTGCGCCACCCCCCCCTCCGCCAACCGCCAAGGATGTTTTACGTTTGGCCGGGATTTATTTGCTGGATAACCAGCCGGATAAAGCCATCGCCGTATTGGGTTCAATACAAGGAAATACGCTGCCATATTTAGAGCAAACAGAGTATGAATTATTACTGGCACGCGCTGAATTTCAGCAAGGTAAATTTGATGACGCGCTCACGCAACTCGCGCCGCTATCAGATAGCAATTCACAACGCCTGCGCGCAGATATTTATTGGCGGAAACAGGCTTGGGCCGATGTGGCAAAAACCTTGCCCATGCTGATTGGTACGGTGACCGATGACGGAAAATTATCACATGACCAAGCGCATGTGATTTTACAGCAGGCTGTCGCGCTTAGTCTTGCGAATGATAGCACCAATTTGGAAGCCCTGCGCGATAAATACGGTACGGCCATGGATGCGACGGATGACGCGATATCTTTCCGCCTGGTAACACGCCCCCCCAAGGGCTCTGAAGTGCAAAGTGTTCAATCCATTCAATCCCGCATTGGCGAAGTGGATAGCTTTGGAGATTTCTTGAAGAATTATGAGAAGGGGGCCGCGCCGCCCACGCCCCTGGTTCCTGTTGCAGCACCTTCTACTATACCATCGACCGCTGACAGCGGCGCAAAGCCCGCTGAAGCTGCGCCTAAGCAGGACGCTGCCCCGCCTACAAAATAATTTATTTAATTGCGTAACTCTGTACCAAACTGCTGCTGATGAGTTTCCAGCCGTCAACCAGGACGAAGAAAATTAGTTTAAACGGAATGGAAATTGTTACGGGTGGCAGCATCATCATCCCCATGGACATGAGGATAGAGGCCACGACCATATCAATAATTAAAAACGGTATGAAAATTAAAAAACCGATTTCAAAGGCGCGCTTGAGTTCCGAAATCATGAAGGCCGGAATGATAACCTGCAGCGGCGGATTTTTATCATCGGCATCTAGCACGGTTTTATGACTGCTCTGGGATTTCGACATATCCGAAAATAGTTTCAAATCATCTGAAAAGGTATGGGCCAGCATAAATTCTTTAAACGGCACACTGGCACGCTTAAAGCCTTCGATTCCATCCATCTTTTCATCAACCATTGGCTGAATACCTGCCTGCCATGCGGCATCAAAAGTCGGCGTCATAATGAAAAACGTCAGGAAAAGAGCGAGGCTGATTAGGACACTATTGGGCGGTGATTGCTGCAAGCCCAAAGCAGTACGCAAAAGTGATAAAACCACAACGATTCGGGTAAAGGAAGTTACCATCATCAAAATTGACGGCGCGAGCGATAAAATGGTGGTGATAGCCAGTAATTGAATCACACGATTGGCGACGGTACCTGGACCAGCTTGGCCGTCGCCGCCCAAGTTAAGCGATAAACTTTGTGCCCAAGATGGACTGGTTAATAATAGGGTAACCAAAATTAAAGATAGAAGGGGAAAACCCCAGCGTAAATGCCGTAACCAGCGCCATGGTTTATATGTTGTCAGTGCTGCGTTCATTGGTGTCATCAAGAATCCCTGTTTCGATAACGATATCGCGCTCTTCGCCGCAGAGCAACAGATGAAACGCTTGTCCGCGCCGGATCAATACCAGTTTGCGTTTGAAATCAATCGGGCGTGTTTCCAAAATTTCCACCTGTGCACCATGAGCGGGGGATATAAAAGTTTTAAATACTCTTATTTTGCCTGGCACCAGACTAGCGCGGTAATTCCTCCAAGTACGTAATAGATAGGCGGAAATCAAAATCAGGCAGATAACCAAAATTAAACTGAAAACTGCGTTGGATATTGTGGCTGCACTCAGCATGGTTAGGATTTAATCCGGTCGGAAAGTGCGTCCAATTTTGAGACGGCATCATTCAATGTCGTTAACATATCCAGTGCCTGTTCAGGCGGCAATTGCAAAATAGCATCGCATAACTTGGCCGTGCGCGGCGCAAGGTCCGACAGGTCCAACGTAATGCCATCATGGATTTTACCAGTGGCCTCATTCAAACGTGTGGTGATATTGTGTAATTCAGCTTGTATGGCGGCTAGAGAAATCACGGGGCCTCTCGATTTTTGCGTTGTGCTGCCTGAGTCTCGCGCAGCAGTTTGATTTTACCATTTTCGCGGTAAACATAACTTAGAATCTCCGCTACGGCTACCATGGCTGCTATGGGAATTTCATGTTCGATATCCACCAAGCTTAACATCTCCGTTAGCGTTTCATCTTGGCGTACGCGCACGCCATTATTGAAGGCCAGGCGTAAAATTTGTTCCGCAATCGCACCCTTACCGCTCGCCACTACTCGTGGCATCACATCCTGTCCTGGGTCAAATGCAAGGGCAATCGCCTTGATTTTAGCGGGGGAATTCAGAGAGTGTTTAGGCGGCGGTTCAAGCATTTAAACTCATAGATTTTACAAAAACACCGCCGCATTTTTTGAAAGTGCGGCGGTGCAATTAGCATCTTTAGGCGCGGTAGTTTAGTAAGCGCGGTAATAGATGTACATGGTATCCGTTCCCGTAGATGGGAAAACAGAAGCTGATGTATCAACAAATACACAATCGAATTTACGACCGTTAGCTGCTTGAAGTAGATTGTTGGCGACAGAGGTTCGGGTTGGGGTCGCAGAGGAGCCACCAATCATTTGGGATACAGTTGAGCAGACATTGGCACCGCTGGTTGATCCGATTAACTGATAATAAACGCCATTAAAGTTAGCAGAAGTTCCGCCTGAAATATCCGACAGGTTTACAAGTGACCAAGCGCTGATGCCTGTAGAAGCCGTCACCCCAGCTGGGGAAACAGGTGCCGTTGTCAGATAGGCTGCCGGCGAAGTCGCGCTGAGCGCCGAAATACTAGATAGCGTCCAGTTACCGCTGCGGTCCGCAGTGTAAACAGACCAAGCGGCAACCTGTTGCTCACCTTGCGAAACCGAGGCGTTGGCGTTGGCCTTAGCCTGGCCGTTCAAAAACGCGGTACCGCCGTAATAAGCCCCCATCAAGGCCGCTATTGCGACAAGCGCAATGGAAATAAT
>Ga0105240_10001247_pt1 | contig 44160 bp, 30 predicted proteins | sample KBSC54metaG_FD_80426 | JGI IMG/M metagenome (GOLD analysis project Ga0105240, IMG submission 80426) | Corn rhizosphere microbial communities from Kellogg Biological Station, Michigan, USA - KBS C5-4 metaG | ecosystem: Host-associated > Plants > Roots > Rhizosphere > Soil | place: Michigan, USA... | reverse complement strand
CAGAATGTCGCGCAGCGCTTGTGCCTGCGGCGCGCCCGGTGGCGGAGGCGTGGTCCCGCCGGCCGCTTGTTTATTCTCGTACTTCGCCACCAGTTTCTCGATCAGCACGCGCCGCTCGGGATCCGTCGGAAACGGCATCTGACCCGCCATCATCTGTTTCACCATCTGCGGCGTCGGATAGTTGCGCACCAGTTCCTCGCTCGACATGCGAAGCGTGTCCAACTCCTTCAACTTCGCTTCCAGCACCGGATTCTCGGGGATTCGCTCGGGATGCAACTGCAGGTCGATCCACTTCTTCAGCCCCATCGCCCGCACCGCCGCCGCATCGCCCGGACGCGCACCGAACGTCAGCCGATTCAGCGCCTGCGTGATCCGCTGGTCCTTCGGAATCTGCGCGTTCTTGTTGGCGGCAGCCGAGAACGTCGCCAGACAAACTATGGTACCCAGCACCCCAAGTGCAGCTCTGCGCATCTTTATGCCTCTGTAACTACTAACTCCCGTAAACCCGCTGAGTTGCGGCACGCCTGTAAATCTCTGTAAACCGGCGCTATAGTAGGTCAGGAGATCGTCATGCTCAGGATACTGCCCCTTTTCCTTCTGCTGCCGTTCGCCGGCACGGCCCTCGCGCAAACCGCCACGCCCAGCACCATCCAGGCCACCGGAACCGCCACCGTGAACGCCAAGCCCGACCAGGTCCAGCTCGACGTCACCGTCGTCACGCAGGCCAACACCGCCGCGCTCGCCGGACAACAGAACGCCACCCAGACCAACGCCATGATCGCCGCCCTCCAACAGGTTCTCGGCAAGAGCGGAACCATCGAGACCGTCGGCTATTCCATGTATCCCCGCTACAACACGGCTGCCAACCAGACTTCGGTGATCGTGGGCTACACCGCGCAGAATACGGTCCGCGCCACGTCCTTCGATCTCACCCTCGCCGGACCCCTCATCGATGCCGCCAACCAGGGTGGCGCCGGCAGCGTCGGCGGGCTGACGTTCGGACTCCAGGACTCCGACCCCACCCGCTTGCAGGCCCTCACCCTCGCCGCCAAGCAGGCCCAGGTCCACGCCGCCGCCATCGCGGCCGGAACCGGCGGCAAAGTCGGCGCGGTGATATCGGCCGTCGAGGCCACCTCTCAGGCCGTACCGATCTACGCCACCGGCGGCGCCGCATCCTCCAGCACCCCGGTAATCAGCGGCACCGTCAGCATCTCCGCCACCGTCACCATCACCATGCAATTGCTGCAATGATGGAGTCATGGCCACTCAGGAGATCGCGACTCTAGGCGGCGGCTGTTTCTGGTGTCTCGAAGCCGTCTACGACCAAATGGAAGGTGTGCTGTCCGTCGAATCCGGATATATGGGCGGCGCTCGCCCGAACCCCACGTACCACGATGTCTGCACCGGCACCACCGGACATGTCGAAGTTGTCCAGGTTGCGTTCGACTCCGAAATCACCACCTACCGCGAGATCCTCGAGGTCTTCTTCGCCATCCACGACCCCACCTCGCTCGATCGCCAGGGCAACGATTCCGGCACCCAATATCGTTCCGTGATCTTCTATCGCAGCGATGCGCAGAAGACCGTCGCCGAAGACATGATCCGCGAGTTGACCGCCGAGGCCGTCTGGTCCGATCCGATCGTCACCGAGCTCCGCCCCGCATCGCCCTTCTACATCGCGGAAGACTACCACCAGGAGTACTTCGCCAACAATCCCCGCCAGCCCTACTGCTCCTTCGTCGTCGCCCCCAAAGTCCGCAAATTCCGCGAACACTTCGCCTCCAAATTGCGCAAGAAAGGATAGGCTTTCGCCTGTCCGGACGCGCCCGCCCGATCGGCGTAGCGTAGGTCTCCGGCCGTCGTGACCCGCCAGGGTTCCGGCCAACAGCCGCTTGGGTTACTTCAGGCACACTGTCTTCCCTTTTTTACACCTCTGAAGTCTAGTTAGGGCTTAGATTATGAACAGTGGAGGTCGCATGAAACGGGGTACCGTAATAACAGTATGGGTGAAGTTATTAACATTGTTAGTCGCGTTAGCGATAATTGGCACACTTTCGCGCCGTTTGCGGGGCGACGATAACAACAACAACGGCAAAGACGCTACGCTTACTAACGCCGCCGCTAAGACTACCAAAGGCCGTCAGATCTTTCGATTTGACACATTTGGCGACGAAACCTTTTGGGGCAACACGCTGAAATTGCACCAGGCAATCGAGGGGGCCGCTCACGGCGGAGTCGGACCGGGCGTCAGTCCCAGAGCCGCGCTCGGCGTGGGGCTTAAGGTAGATATTGACGCTCTGCCCAGCAATGTGCGTGAGCAACTTCTGAGAGGCGCCGTCAATCTTGACGATCCTGCAACTACTCTCCTGCTCCTCCAGGCTAATGCGGTCGTGGGTGTGACTGGAGTATTCAATTCTTCCGGAACGCTGCAATCCATGGGCATCCAATGCGCTCTGTGCCACTCGACGGTGGATAATTCACTGCCTAACCTCTGCGCCGGCGCTATTCAGCCAAATCCCGGCACGGGTTGCGTGGGCCATCGTCTGGACGGGTGGTCCAATCGCGATCTGAACGTGGGAGCGATTGTGGCGCTCGCGCCGGACCTCACGGCTTTTGTGAACGTCTTAAGTGTGACTCAGCCGGGAATCACGCAAACGGACGTGAGGACTGTGCTCAACAGTTGGGGCCCCGGAAAATTCGACGCCGAGCTGATCCTCGACGGCAAAGCCTTCAACTCTGCCCAGGTCAGCGATGGCGTAACCACTGGAACGCACGTTCCCGGAGCTACCCTGATTCCAGCCGCGTTTGGACTCGGCGGCGTGAACCTTCACACGTGGACCGGTTGGGGTTCGGTTCCGCATTGGAACGCGTTCGTCGCCAATCTCGAAATGCACGGGACAGGCAGGTTCTTCGATCCGCGCCTCAACAACGCCGCCCAGTTTCCGATTGCCGCGCATTTTGGATTCGGCGATCTCCCGCACATAGATCCTGACAGCGACAAGATCACCTCAAAGCTTTCTGACCTGCAGTTTTACCAGCTCGCGATTCCCTCCCCGCAACCGCCCCCGGGCAGTTTCGATAAGGCGGCGGCCGATCGGGGCGATCAACTCTTCAGCGGCAAGGCGAAATGCAATAACTGTCATGTCGAACCGCTGTGGACGGACCCAGGTTGGAATCTTCACACACCGTCCGAGGTCTGCGTCGATAGCTTTCAAGCCAACCGGGCCCCGGACTTGCGATACCGCACCTCTCCGATTGGCGCCCTGTTCACGCATTTCAAAGGCGGTTTCTACCATGACGGCCGGTTCCCCACCCTGAATGCCGTGGTGGATCACTATAACACCTGCATGCACCTGCAGCTTACGGCGGGCGAAAAGAATGACTTGGTTCAGTATCTTCTAAGCCTCACGTTTTAGCACGCCATCTATCCCGATTGACGCCTCATGGAGGAGGCCTGTTATGAACTACGCGACAACTTTGTTCACCCGGCACGGCCGTACGCTCGCCGTATGTGCGTGTCTGACAATAACAACCGGCAGCGGCCTGGCGCAGCTAGCTCCAAATCAAACGAATGGTTTTGGCAACGGCAGGCTGGTGACATTTACTTATTTGCAGAACTTCGATTGCGTCACCCAGCCGGCTATGGATCTCGATCGCAACGGCATCAAGGCTCAGTCGGATCCCAACGAGTTGCAGACACCGATCTGTCAGGTGGTCACCGAACCTACGGCCGATCCAACCGGCGGAAACATCAAGCAGACCGCGCATCTCTACGTATTGGTCCCGATGTTTTCGGTCAACAACGACAGAAATCCGGCCGATGCCATGCCATGCCCGAATGGAGGGCGACCCGGTGAACTCTGCGGCGTGGCGCTGGGAAACGCGCTGATCTCGCTCTTCGGCGCTATCCCGGAAGCCTGGAAGACGCATCCTTTGGTCTCCACTCAATGTCCCGACCCGAACAATCCGGTTCCCGGCACCTGCACCATGCACGCTTCCTCGGTCGACCTGTCGCAACTCCTGTTTGCAACCGGAAAGACCGGCCCTCCGATTGGGCCCGTTTTCTTGCCCACCCCGAACCACAGCCATGTCGTGGATAATTCCCGCGTCAACACGCTGCCAATCTGGTGGGAAGTCCGGCCTGTGCTGATTATAAACCAGGCAGATTGGCCATCTGCCGACGGAACCAGCGGGATTACATCTTCGAAAGCCATGGATGACGCGGAGGCCGCCGGGCGAGCTGTCGAAGTTGGCTCCAATTTCTTCCTCTTCTTCGATTCGAAAATGGGTGCGACTGCGGCAATGCACTCGATGCCACAAACGATGAATGGCATGCACGCCATGCCTGGCATGCAGCATTAAACTACTTGACGCACGGGCACCGGCCGCCAAGCCCGGTGCCCTCACAATCCTAGCCTGTTACTCTTTCGTCCGCCAGAGCGTGGGGCAGGCGCTTTCGCCTGCCCACCTCCTCCGTTCGCTACCAGTCACACCATGTTCAATCCGGCACCGCCGGGGGCGCCCGCTGACTCCTGACTCTTCCCCCTACCTCGCCTCCGCCGTCCCGCTCGGCACATGCGCATCCTTCGGATACTGCTCCAGTGCGATCTTAAACGCCCGCGCACTCACCGACGCCTTCCCCGACTTCACCGCCGCCCGGCCCCACGGCTCCGCCACCGGACGCGGATAGTACGGAGGCTCCGTGTACACCAGCCGCCTCTCCGCCTTGCTCGCCTGCTCGAACAGCTTCAGCGCCTTATCCATGTGCCCGGCCGCCATCTCCAGATGCGCCGACATCTCCTGCCGCGCCACCTCCAGCTCCGTCGGATTCGCCCGATGCGTCTTCGCCCGATAATCCGCCAGCGCCGCATCGAACCGGCCCGCCTCGTCGTGCGCCTTGGCCGCGTCGCCCGTATTCGCATACGCCAGCGCCTTCGCCCAATGCCGCCACGCCTCCTGCCGCGCCCGAGGCAGCACCGGCAGCATCTCATCGCCCAGAATCTCGTTCCACTTCTCGAACTGCACCAGCGTCCGCAGCATCGCGAACCAGCCCTGCGCGTGCGCCGTGCCCACTCCGTCCGCGGCTGCCATCTGCGCCGGATTCTCCTTGAATCCCAGCAGCTCCTTCGCCGCCTCGATCGCATCGTCGTACCGACCCTCGAACGAGTACGCCGTCGCCAGATAATGCACGTTGTGCCCGTGATGACCGTCGCCGTACAGCTTCTCCTGCGCCATCCATTTGCGCTCGTTCACCGCCGCATCCGCGAACGCCTTCTCCGCATCGCTCCACCGTCCCGTCTGCGAATAGATATGACCCGGCATGTGCAGCGCGTGCGGAATGTTCGTCACCAGTTGCGAGTACTTCTCGCAACTCGGCCACGCGTCCTTCGCAAACGTCGACCCCTCGAACCCGTGGATCACATAATGATGCACGCCCGGATGCTCCGGCGCCTTCACCAGCAGCCCGCGCAGAATCGCGACCGCCTCCGTGCTCCCCGCCGCCACCGGCTTCTTATCGGGAGTCGTAAAACCGCGCATGATCATCAGCGCCAGGTCCAGCTCCGCCTCCACCTCGCCCGGATGCGCCGCCAGCAGCGCGCGCATTCCCTTCACGAACGCCTCTTCCGGATCTTTCTCGTTCGCATCACGCCGCGCCGCCACCGCCGCGATGTACATCTTCTCCAGGTCGCTCGCCTTCCCCGGCGCCGCGCTCAATTCGACCGCTTTCTTCGCCGCTGCTCGCGCCCGCGCCATCGCAGGCGGAACCGACCGCCCGAAGAATGCATCCAGCGTGTCGATCTGGAACCGCGGACGCCAATCGCCGCCCGCCACCATCGCCACGCCCCAGTACGGCATCGGCGCGTCAGGATCCAGCGCCGCCGCCTGGAGGAAACTCCGCTCCGCTTCGCGCGCCCAGAACGAATGCATCTGCGCCACGCCCTGGTCGAAGAACTGCTGCGCCTCGGGACTCGACGTCGTGATCGCCAGGTGCACCGTCCCCATTCCCGGCAGGATCTTCGCCGGCAGCGTCGGCGCCAGCGCGCTCGGAGGTGGCGCGCAATTGTCGCCCTTCGGCTGCTGTTGCGCGGCCGCCGCCAAAACCATGCTCAAGAAAATCGTCAGTCTCATCGATGCCCCTCCAGCTTCTGCCGCACCACGTGCGCCAGTTGATCCACCCGGAAATTCGACCCATCGAGCACCGCGGCCACCCTGCCGTCGCGCCCGATAATCGTGGTCGTCGAATTATGCCCGATCGACCCCTCGTCGGCCCAGTATACTTCTCCCAGCGCCTTTGCGAGCGGCGCGACATCACCAGTCAGAAACGTCCACTGCGGACCCGCCGCCCACCGCCGCGCATATTCGGTCAGCACTTTCGGCGTGTCGTAGTCCGGATCCACCGTCACCGAAACCAGCACCAAATCCGTCTCCGCGAATTTCCGCTGCAGCATCGCGAAGTTCGCCGACAGCCGCGGACACACATCCGGCAGCGGACATCGCGTATAGATGAAGTCGATCGCGACCACTTTCCCGCGCCACGCCGACGTATGTACCGCGCGCCCGTTCTGATCCGTCAGTACGAAGTCCGGCAGCTCCGCCCCGATCTCCAACTTCCCCGCCGGCGGCGGGATCGCCCCGTCCGCCTGCCCCGTGGGCCGGATGTGCCGCGCCACAGTCCGGTCCTTCAAGACCACCAACTCGAACCGCACCCTCTCCCCGGGATGCAGTCCCTTCAACTCCTCCGCATCCTCCACCCGAAAGGGCATCATCATGGCCGACATGTACTTCGCGATCTCGCGGTGCGATACCAGCATCGTCCGCGCCGCCGGATCCACCGCGACGACAATTCCATCCACCGCGTAACTCTTCGCAAACAACATCAATGCAAACAAACTCAAAAGGTCTTCTCCGCGTCCTCAAAACTTGCGCAGTCGCATCCCACCTCGAACTTCGTAACGCCCAAAAAGAAATCTGATTTCCTCGGCGTCTCCGCGTCCCGGCGGTGAATTCTTCTTAGAATCTCTCGGCGTTTTCCTCCGCGTCTCCGCGCCTCCGCGGCAAATCACTCACTCCACCAACGCATTGAAAAACATCTTGAACGTCAAATAACTCTGCGCCCGATACTGCGGCCTCATCCCGAACAACACCACGTGCCCCTTTCCCACCGACGCATCCACCAGCGCCACCCGCCCCGCGATCACTTTCTCGCCCACCAGCCATCCCGACGCCAGCAGCCCCGCCTCCGGATACTTCGCTACCGTCGGCAACTCCGTCTCCCACGCCGGCGAGTGCTCGCTCCACACCGCGATCTCCGCCGGCACTCCATAAGCCAGCGGACTCCGCGTGTCCACCCTCACATTCAGCAGCGACCCCGGCGAATAAAACTCATTCGGATCCACCCGCGCCGTCACGTTCTTCGCCGCGATCCCCAGCCGCGAAATTGCGTAATCCGTCGCGCCGTTCAGAAATACCAGCGTCCCGCCCGCCGACGCAAACTCCTTCAGCGCATCCAGCCCCTTCGCCCCGACCCCGCCCGTATACTCGGCCGGCATCTGCCGCGCGCTATACCCGTTCTCGATCCCGCCCGCCTGCTGATCGGCGAATACGATGCAGTCGAACTTGTCCCGCAGCCCGCCTGCCTGCAGGTCTGCGTTCCGGACGCTCTTGTACGCGAAGCCGAAATTCTCCAGCAGCCACCGCGTCCAGCCTTCGTCCATATTCGCCATCCACGGCTGATACAGCGCGATCCGCGGACGCCGCAACTCCCGCCACCCCGCCCGCGCCTCCAGCGAGAAGTCTCCCGTCACCGAGTCGCGCCACACCGATCGTCCCTGCGCCCATGCCCGGTTCGCCGCCATCCACGAATCCGTGTCCGACGCCGCCAGCACCGGACCCGTCTTCGCCGCCGGAGCCTGCCACTCGCCCGAGAACGGTACCGGCGCGCTCACCGCCTTCACGTCCACGCCCATCAATAGCGGCAGCGTCTGCGCCGTCACGTCGTACGGCCGCTTCGGCGGACCGCCCGGATACAGCCGGTCTTCCGGATAATGCTGCCGCTCCAGCAGGCTCTTCGCCCACCCGCTGTACGGCTGATGCATCGGAATCACGGCACTCCCGTCCGCGCCCCTGCCGATCTCCACCTGCCCGAACCGCAGCGTCTCCAGCATCTTTCGCGTCGCGCCCGGATCCCGCTGCATCGCTGACACCACGAAGCCCCACGGCTCGCTCCGCGCCGTCTGCCGCTGCGCCACCTTATAGAAATTGCGCAGCAATTCGTCGCGATGGATCGCCGCGTTGTACATCACCGAATCGAACGCTACCAACTGGTAGTCGATGATGTCCCGCAGCCGCCACGTCCCGCCCATCCACGGCTCCAGATAATTCCACGACCGTTCCCGCGGGTTGTATCCCAGCGCCGTCCTCGCGATGTCGTCCACCGCCAACGTGATCGGCGACGCGATGTTCGCGCTGGCCGATTCCGTCAGCAGCCGCAGCCCGCCGTGGAACGCCTGATAATGTCGCGACGGCGTCCAGAAATCGTAGATCGCGTGGATCGCCACGCCCGTTTTCCCCGCCGCCGTCAGGTCCGCCGCCACACTCGTGCCGAACATGTTCATCTCCTGCATCAGGATCGGATCGATGTTCGGCTCCATCGGGTCCAGCCATGGTGGAACGAAAATGCGGCTGGCGTTGGGCCCCTGCTGATGCACGTCGTACACGATCTCCGGATGCCACACGTTGTGCAGCTTCGACACCGTCAGCCGCGTCTCCGGCTGCGAGAAAATGTACCAGTCGCGATTGTTATCGTGACCGACATACTTGTGATACAACTCCGGCGGATTCGACCCCTCGTACGGCGTCCCCAGCGTCTTCCGATACCAGCGCGTCACGATGTCCACGCCGTCCGGATTCAGCGACGGCACCAGCAGCAGAATCGTGTCTTTCAGAATCGCGCGGTTATGCGGCGTGTCCTCCGTCAGCAGCTTGTACGCATACTCCACCGCCGTGTGCGTCGACCCGATCTCGGTCGCATGAATCGAGCACGTCAGCAGCACCACCGTCTTCCCCTCGGCCACGAACCGTTCGGCCTCCGCCGGCGTCGTCTTCCGCGGATCGGCCAGCCGCTGCTGAATCGCGATGTACCGGTCGAGGTGCTTCAGCGTCTCCGCATCGGCGATCGTCGCCGCGATAAACGGCCGGTTGTCCGCCGTCTTCCCCAGTTCCTCGACCTTGATCTTGTCGCTCGACTTCGCCAGCAGTTGGAAATACCCAACCACCTTGTCCCAGTCCAGGACCGTCTTGTCTTCGCCCATCTCATGGCCGAAAAAACTCCTCGGCGTCGGCACCGCCCCAAATGCCGAACAGACAAATAGCAGCAGCGCAATCTTCCGAATTCGCACGGCATTATTCTACCGTGTGCGTGGGTGCGTGGTCTCTCGCACTCAATTGTCCGACGGCCGTTCCACGTGATCGATCACCAACATCCCAACCCGCCCCTTCGCCGGCTTCAGTTGCAACCCCAAGACCTCCTGTATCGCATGATGCAGGTAATTTCCCGGCATCCGCGGATCAATGTCCTCGAGGGGTGCGGCGCTTCGTCCAGTCCTGATTGCCCAGTGCGTTTGCAATCACCAGAATATCGATGGCTCTAAGCGCGTTCGGATCGAACTTCGGCGGATACCGTGAAGCCTTCCGATCTCATCAGCGCCGCGAATGGCTGATACCGCCCATCTTTCGTGTGGGAGTTCTTGTGGGACTCGTCGATGCCCACACGGGGATGTGAGATCTTGAAGGCCGGGTCCGCCACGCGCATATCGAAATTCGGATCGGCCACCTGTTGGCCGTAATCTGTCGCCGCGACGAGTGCGACGCAGAACCACTGCGGAATGGACGTCATAGTGGGAATCATACTGAACGCGGTGGTAGATTCGAGCACGCCGAAGCATCCGCCCCTTGAGTGAAGCCTTCGTTCAGCCACGACCCTGCTCCACTAAGCGGCGTTTCTTCGTCGCGCGCGACTTGGCGGCTGGTCTTCGGCAATGCCCGCCAGAACAACCGGCTCGCGAATCGCTCGGCCGCGCCCGAAAGCTCGATCGCGGTGAGACGCTCGCTTCCGAGATGACCATGACGTTCGAGGATCCATCCGATCTCGTCCGAGTGCTTTCCGCACAACGCGTGCGAGTGCTGCATGCTGTTCGCACCAAACCCGCGCCGGTATCCGAACTCCCCGTGACACTCAGGCGCGACCGCAAGGCCGTGACGCGCGACGTCTCCGCCCTCGAATCCTTCGGACTCGTCACTGGTCGCGAAGAGATCAATCCCGGCCACGGCCGCCGGAGAATCATCGAGCCCCGCCCCCGCCAAATACCACCTCGTCGCAACGATATGATATCCCTATGCGCCTCGCCGCCATCCTCCTGCTCGCCGCCATCCCCGCCACCGCCCAGGACTCTCCCTACCAGCGCCTCGACTTCCTCATAGGCAAGTGGATCGGCGTCGCAGGCGAAAAGGACACCCCGCTCGGGGCAGGACAGGGCGCCTTCAGCTTCCTCCCCGAGCTCAACAAGAAGATCGTCGTCCGCCGCAACAACGCCACCTACGATTCCGGCGCCACCCACGATGACCTCATGATCATTTACCTCGACGGCCCCGCCGACAAGCCCCGCGCCATCTTCTTTGACACCGAAGGCCACACCATCCGCTACAACCTGACCTTCCCCAAGCCCGACACCGCCGTCTTCGAATCCGACGGCACCCAGCCCGGCCCCAAATATCGCCTGACTTACTGGATGGAAAACGGCGGACTCAACGGCAAGTTCGAAGTCGCCCCGCCCGGCGCCGGCTACAAATCCTATCTCAACTGGCGATCCAAGAAGAGCTGACATGAAGCCCGCGCGCAATACCGCGATCGACGCCTACCGCGGCCTCGTCATGCTCCTCATGATGGCCGAGGTGCTCCAGCTCTCGCGCGTCGCGGAGGCCTTCCCCGGCAACCTTTTCTGGATCGCGCTCGCCTGGAACCAGACCCACGTCGCCTGGGCCGGATGCTCCCTCCACGACACCATCCAGCCCGGATTCTCCTTCCTGGTCGGCGTCGCGCTCCCCTACTCTATCGCCAGTCGCCTCGCCAAAGGCGCCACCTTCGGCCGCCTCTTCGCCCACGCCCTTTGGCGCGGACTCCTGCTCATCGCCCTCGGCATCTTCCTCCGCTCGCTGCATTCGCCCATCACCTACTTCACCTTCGAGGACACCCTCACGCAGATCGGCCTCGGCTACCCGATCCTGTTCCTCCTCGGCTTCCGCTCCGAACGCTGGCACTGGGGCGCGCTCGCCGCCATCCTCGCCGGATACTGGCTGGCGTGGGCGCTCTACCCCGTCCAGGGTCCGTTCGCCGCTCACTGGATCAAGGATGCCAACTTCGGCAACGCCTTCGACCAGTGGTTCCTGAACCTCTTCCCCCGAACCAAGCCTTTTGTTGCAAATAGCGGTGGATACCTCACCTTGAGCTTTATCCCCACCCTCGGAACCATGATCCTCGGACTCGTCGCGGGAAACTGGATCCGGTCCGCATCCCCCCGCATTCCCATGAAGCGCCTCCTGATCGCCGGAGCCGCCACCATGGCCGCGGGTTTGCTTCTCCACTTCACCGGAATCTGCCCCATCGTTAAGCGCATCTGGACCCCGTCCTGGACCCTCTTCAGCGGCGGCATTTGTTTTTTCAATCTAGCCGCCTTCTCCTGGATCATCGAGGTAAAGGGCTGGCGCAAATGGAGCTTCCCCCTGCTCGTCATCGGGATGAATTCCATCGCGGCTTATTTAATCGTCCACCTCTGGGAGCGCTTCATCCTCGACTCCTTCCGCATCCACCTCGGCCGTTCGTTCTTCCAATTCCTCGGACCCGGCCTCGAACCCCTTCTCCGCGGCCTCGCCGTCCTCGCCGTCTATTGGCTCCTCCTCTTCTGGATGTACCGCCGCAAACTCTTCCTCCGAATCTGATGTTGACGACTTTTATCTCCTTCGCCACCAACGAAACCACCCCGAAAACGCCCGATTCTCTTGCACCCATACTGTATATATAGAGGCAGGAACACCCAAGCTCATTGACAACTGAATAGACGTTGCGTGGAATCCGGAGCCCCGCGCGCCTCGCCTGGCAACCTGGCGCGCGGAACTGGCCGCGCGACTGATGTTTTATTTTGTTCGACAGTCGTGTTCCGCTATGGCCGGCGAAGACACAGATCTCATACTCCGCCTACTTCCTCCCTCTGTTGGAGGATCTCATTCTTTTGCTGATCCTAACTGGTGGTACCGTACGCTCTAAGTTCAAACCTCTGATTTGCTGCCTGGTGTCTTGCTCATTCGCCACCGCCATGACCTTGTTTTCCGCACCGCCGATCCACTTTGGCGCAGTTTTCTTTGCGGTAATGGCGATCCTGAGCGCGTCACGAGCACTGATCGAACTGGCAGAGCTTCGAAGTGGGGAGCGAGTACCGCCGTCTTAATGTAAATCGTGGGGCAGACCCCCAAGTCTGCGCGGGTCCCCCTGGACCCGCTGCTGGCCCTGCAGTGCCCGCCATAACTTACTGACCAAAGCCAATTTGCAAGCAGCCGCCCGTTCGGGTAAAGAAACTATGCCCGCGCGCCCTGATTTACAGAAGAAAGCAGTTTAGGCAGCAGGCCGCCCGGTGCTCGAAAGATGTCGTCCCCGTCGGCCTCACCTAATGTACGGAACGAAGCCAATTCGGCGTAGGCATCGCACGCAGCCCGTTACGGAACAAAGCCAATTCCCCGGCCATCCAGCGCCGGGACCCAAGTCCATGCGTTTTGTGAGTTCCCTGATCAGCGCCCGCTCTTCAACGCCGTGGATGATGGCGATGTTCGGGTGATTCAACGACGCGAGCACCTGCGCTTCTCGTGTGGAGCGCGCGAGATAATCGGGATCGTTTACCAGGGCGTCCGCAGCACCTTGATGGCGAATTCGCGTTCAGTTTGGTGTCTACGGCACGGTACACGGCGCCCATACCGCCCTCGCCGAGCTTGGCGACGATTCGGTAATGGGCGACCGACTGTTCCGGGCTCATCGGCTCCAGGAATGGTATCACTTCGCGGCCGGATGAGTTGGCCGTTTTCGCTACTTCGTCGCGGGAAGAGCGAAGGCGATGTAACTCTTCGAGGTTGCAGGCGGATTCACACCGCCGGGCGCAAGGCGGCCGCCGACGGGGAACGGGTTGCCTCCCGCTACGGCGAGCAGCACATACTCGCGGCCGTTCACTTCATAGACGGCGGGGACGCCTAGCGAGCCATTCGGCAGGTCCTTGGTGGCGAGCAGTTTGCCGGTATCTTTGTCAAGCGCGTAGAGCTTGGAGTCGTTGCCGGCGAAGAGAACGAGGCCGCCGGCGGTGATGACGAAGCCGCTCTTCGGATAGACATTGCCGCGCAGTTTGTCGCTGGGGCCGGCCTGCGGCAGGTCGCCGTAGGGCGTCTGCCATTTGATCTTGCCGGAATTCAGATCGTACGCGGTGATCTGGCTCCAGGGCGGAGTGATCACGTACGGCTCGTTGCCGTACCCGGTTTTGTAGCGCGAGGGCGGCGGCGGAACGTTGTCGGGATAGCCGGGCTCGGAGCGCATCATGGCCAGCACAGCGGCCGGCGGGGCAGAGCCCGGGGGCGCCGATTCCGGCTTGGTGAGGAACGCGACCAGATCGTCCATGAACGCGGGCGCGACGGTGATCGGCGGCATGGCGCCCTTGCCCTTGGTGATGACGGTGCGAGTGGCGTCGGCGCCGAGGCGGGTCAGGGCGTTATCGATCTGCGGTCCGCGATCGCCTTTGAGTTCGGGGCCGTGGCACACCTGACAGCTCTGCTCGTAGACGGCGCGGCCTCGCCGTTCGGCCGTGATCTGCGCAGGCTGCGGTCCGCCGCGTCCGGCGCGGGGCCGGTCGGGAATAAGACCGCCGGCGTTTTCCGCGGTGGATTCACCGGCGGGGACAAGCTTGAGGATGGAAGGCATGTCCTTACCGAGCACGTAGACGGTTCCGTTGGTGGGGTCGGCGCCGGAGGCGAAAAACAACGCGCCGCCGTTGACGCTTGGCAAGAGGATCGTGTCTTGCAGCGCTGGCGGCGTGAACATACCGGTGCGGGCTTTCGTGAGCCGCTCTTTCCACCAGACCTTCTCCTCGTCGGTCATGAAGGCGGTGTACATATCGTTGATGCTCATGCCCTGGCGACTGAAAGGCGGGACCACGGTGGGGAAAGGCTGGGTGGGCGCAGTGACCTCGCCGGGGACGTCGGACTTCGGCACCGGCCGCTCTTCGATGGGCCACAGCGGCTTACCGGTGACGCGGTCGAACACGTAGAGGAAGCCGTTCTTGGATGCGAGGGCGACGGCATCGACGGTCTTGCCATCGTGCTTGACGGTGACCAGTTGCGGGGCCGCGGCGGGGTCGCTGTCCCAGAGATCGTGATGTACCGTCTGGAAATGCCAGAGGCGTTTGCCGGTGCGCGCATCGAGCGCGATGAGGCAATCGGCGTAGAGATTGTCGCCGTGGCGGTCGCCGCCGTACAACTCGTACTTGCCGGATGCGGTCGCGAGGAAGACGACGCCGCGCTTGGTATCGACGGTGATTTCACCCCAGACATCGACGCCGCCCATGTAGGTGTACGCGTCTTTGGGCCAGGTGTCGTAGCCGAATTCGCCAGGGCGCGGAATGGTGTGGAAGACCCAGACTAGCTTGCCGGTGGGGACATCGAAGGCGCGGATATCGCCGGGAGGGGCGAGATAGCCCTCGCCGGTTGCGCTGCCGAGGATGATCAGATTTTCGAAGACGCGGCCGGGCGTTCGCGAGCCCAGCGGAGTGCGGGCGCGGTCGATGCCGGTCTTCAGGTCGAGCTTGCCGTGTTCGGCAAACGTGTCGACCAGCTTGCCGGTGCGCGCGTCGATGGCGTACAGCATGCCGCTGGAGGTGACGAGAATCCGGCGGTCGGACCGGTCCTTACTCTCCCAGTAATTGGCGCCGCGCTGTCCGGCGATGCCGCTGAAACGTCCGCCGCCGGGAAACTTGTAGACCCAGAGCTCCTTACCGGTGGTGGCATCGAGGGCGACAAGCGCGCCTTGTTTGGCGGCCACATAGGCGACGTTGTCCACGACGAGCGGGCAGAAGGTATAACTCACTTCATCGCCTGTCTCATAACTCCAGGCGAGTTCCAACTTATTAGCGTTGGACTTATTCAGTTGCTTCAGCGGCGAGTAATGCGAACTATCGGGACCGCCGAGATACTCGCTCCAACTCGCGCCACTCTGGGCCAGGAGAGGAATAGAGGGTAATACGATCAGCGCGACGGCTGTCTGTGCGTAGCGGAGGGTGGCTTTCATGCAATGCCTCTCAGGTTACTGTTTCTTGCGAGCGGGCTGGGGCCGCGCGTGCATCTGGTTCCAAAAAACGAAAGTGCCTTTTACGTCGGAGATTACGATGTCGGGAGCGCCATCGCCGTTCAGGTCGGTCACGATGAACTGCGAGCCGACGCCGGAGCGGTTGTGAATCAGTTCGGGGACGAATTCGGCTCCGCCCTCAGCCTTGGGGTTGCGGACCGTGCGATACCAGTAAAGAACGGCGGGACCATACGGGTCGGGATCTATGTGGCTTTCGAGGTGCGAGTACAGCCGCTTGCCGACAATCATGTCGGGCACGCCATCGCCGTCCATATCGGCGAAGGCGGCGGCGTGCGGTTCCGAGAAGGTCACGGCGCCCGCGTTTTTGGTGCTGAAATCGCCCATGATGTCATGGCGGACGAACGAGATGTTGCCCTGCGGATCGCGCTTCTGCTCGAACCAGGCGAGGCCCCAAGTGTGCGCGGAGATTGCCGTGACGATATCCACGAGGCCGTCGCCGTTCACGTCGTACACGCCCATCTCGGCGCCGCCGCTGCCGAACTGCGCGGCATGGAATTTCCAGGGTCCTTCGGCCGCGCCGGAGGCGGGCTGTTCCCACCATCCGCGGCTGTTCACGACGTCCATGCGACCGTCGCCGTTGATGTCGCCGACTCCCATGCCGTGCGCGCCGGCCAGTCCGGGCTCGGAGATGTTGTGCACCTTCCACACGCCGGTTGGATTGGCGGGATCGGGTTTCGCATAGGCCAGCGTCGCCTGCGGGCCCGCGAAGAGAATCTCGGGCTGGCCGTCGCCATCGATGTCACGGAAGACTTCGATTTCGGAAGTCGCGCTGGGGACCACGTTGAAGCGGTCCCAGCGGCGGGATTCACCCTTGGGGTTGACGTACAAGTAGATGGGGCGCGAATCGACGCAGATGATGTCGGCCCACCCATCGCCCGTGAAGTCATGGGCGAAGTAGACCATCCCCTCGGGGAAGTTATTACTGGCGCTGTAACTGCGGGCCGCGGTGAACTCGTGGCGTTCGGTGTAGTCGGGACCGAGAAAGTAGAAGGGGCCGGCGACCACGTCCGGAATGCCATCGTGATTGATGTCGCCGGCGGTGGCGCCCCAGGAATAGAAGAAGTCGTTGAGCTGCTGCATGCGGAAATGCGAGGAGACCTGCGCGGCGGGCTCGGTCTTGCGGTTCAGGTCCTTGACGGCGACGTCGCGGAAACGGACCTCGCCGGCGCCGGATACATGGAGGGCGATCGGTCCGTAGCCCATCATGCGGTCCTCGGTGGCGGAGTTGCCGCCACGGCGTCCGTTCAGCCCGGTCCAGACCATGTCGGCATCGACGATGATGTCGAGCGTGTTCCAATCGCCGGCCTTCATTTGCGGGGCGGGTGGGCCGCCGCCGCGTCCGGCAGGGGGCGCGGCGGGCGGCTTCGGGGCTTCCCGCTCTTGTTCGGCCACGGTAATGGCAGGCCCGGCAAAGCCAGGCACGTGAGCCTGGCCGTTGCTCCAGGTGCCCGCGGCCATGCGCGCGAACTGCGCGGTGGCTCGCAGGAGGCGGGTGCGGTTCACCTCTTTTCCGTCGGCGTTCAGCGTGACAGAGTAAGCGCCCGCTTCGCCGGTGGGCGAGACGTAGACTCCCTTCAGGCCGCCGTCGGGCGTCTTCTCGGCGCGGAACAGGACTGCGGCGTCACACTTCTCGGCGCAGCGGAACTCGGTGTAGAGTTCGACGTCCTGATAGCTCTTGTCGAGCACCAGCCAGCCGCCGTCCGGCGCTTCGGGGCGGGCGGCGATCTCGCCGTTTTCAGCGCGCCAGTTGGCGTGGCCCAAGGTGTGCCAGCCCGCGAGTGACGATCCCTTGAAGGTAAAGTCGGGAACGAAATCGTGGGTGGCGGCGATGACAGCCGACAGTAACAGGGTTACCGCGGCGACAGTCGAGATGAGAGTCTTGGTGGACGTAAGCGCTCCTTTAGCCCATCAGAATTGCAGCCTTAGGTTCATAACTACCTGTCGCGGGTCGAATACGCTGTTAGTCCCGCCTAAAGTAAGTACGCCGAAGGTATTGCCGTTGGCGCCCATGCCGGGCCTCAGGCCACTGGCGGAATTGACTGCAGTGTTAGTGCTGCCCAAGGCTCCGCTGTAATTGGCCGCGAATTGGGTGTGGTTGAGCAGGTTGGTTGCGTTGGCGGCGAATTCGAGCTTGAAACGTTCGGTCAGCTTGAAGTTCCGGCGCAGACTCATGTCCATGTTGAACCTGCCGGGTCCGCGCATCTGGTCGAAGGTCTGGGCCGCGGTTCCATACCAGTAGACATCGGGCACATAGCTGCCGTTGGAGACCTGCAGGACCCGTCCTGACCAGGCGCCTTCGTAGTATTTCAGGAACGTGTTTTTCGAAGGCTGGATTACGCGGCCGTCGGGTAGAGTAACTTTGGTGTTGCCGTCGTACCAGTGCTGCAGTTCTTTCGGGACTTCGAGAGGCGTGCCCTGGACGCGATCGGGACGGCCGAGAGCCGCTCCGCTGTTGGCGCCGCTGACCGAGAACGGGAAGCCCTCCTGCCAGATGATGGAACCGCCGGTCTGCCAGTCGCCGACGATGGCGCGTGCGAAGCGATTCTGAATCTCGAGCGACTTACCGCGGCCGAACGGTGTTTCGTAGAGGAAGGTCGCGGCGATGCGGTGCGGGATGTCGCTGAAACCGAGCCGCCGGTTGTTGTTGAAGTTGAGGTAGTCCGGAGCCGCCGCGGTGCCGCCGCTGTTGTAACCCTGGTTATCCTCCATATTGTCGGTGTTGTCGATCTCTTTCGACCAGGTGTAGTTGAGATCCATGAAGAGACCGCGCGCGAACGCGTGCGAGAAGCGCACCTGCAAGGAGTTGTAGTCGGCCCATGCCCTGGAGAAAGTCATCTGCAGTGGTCCGAGCAGCGGGTATCTGTACTGCAGGTATTGCTGAGTCAGCGTGCGGCCGCCCAGCTCGCCCGTGAAGCCGAGCAGATTGCCCGACGACGGCTGGAAGGGGTTCGTGACCTGGAGCGTCGCGGGGTTGGTGGTTCCGTTGCTGGCGATGTACTGAGTCCGCCAGGAGGCGAGCACGGAGGGATCGATGGTCTGCAGACTATTGATGTTGTAAGCGCGGTTCATCAGGTTCGAGCTGTGGGACGCGCTGTAGCCGACCGAAAGGAACCAGTTGCCATAGAGGGTCCGCTCGACGAACAAGTTCCACTGTTGGGCCTTGCCGTTCTTGAAATGGCGATCGAACTTATCCTCGCTCACGCCGTAGATGGACGGAGCGGCGGGATTCGCGCCCACCGCGATGTTCAGAGGCTGGCTGTCGTAGAAGTGGAAGGCAGGCACGCCCGAGGGATTCAAACCGTAGGGCTGCTCCATGGTGCCGCTGGAAAAACTGCTGGTGCCGTAGTCGACGGGGCTGGCGAAATAGCCGCTGTTACTCGGCAGGTAAGTGACGCCGTAGCCACCGCGAATCACAGTCTTCTCGGTGATTTGATAGGCGACCCCGAGCCTTGGTCCCCAGTTGTTGTACACGGTGTCCCAGAGATTGCGGCTGTATCCGCCGGCGCCGGGGAAGACCACGGCGCCCGGGCTGCCGAAGGAGTTCTTGGCCGTGAGATCGACCGCGGACATGCGGTTGTATCGCTCGGTCGGTCCAGGCTGCAGTTCCCAGCGCAGACCCAGATTGATGGTGAGTTTGGAGGTGGCTCGCCAATCGTTCTGCGAGTAGATAGCGAAATACTTCTGCGAGAAGGCCGGCTCGACGTTCGCGCCCGGGCGGATCCACCAGGTGGGAGCGCCGAGTAGGAGCGCAGCACCGTTGACGCCCTTCTGGTTGTTATTGGCGTTCTGCGACGCGACGCCGCCGTTGGCGGTCACATATTGGAAATTGAAGTTACCGCCGGAGTGGAAAAAGCTGGAGGCGATCTGTGCGGCGGCCTCTTCGAGATCGGTGTAATTGGACTGTAAGTCGCGACCTTCGGCGCCGGCCTTGTGCGTCCAACGGCCGCGGGTCTTGGTGATGCTGCCATTCAGGTTGTAATTCGATTGTTCCTCGAGGTGCGAACCGAAGGTTCCGCCTGTCACGGCGGTCCAGTTGCTGCCGCCGCCCGAGCCTCCGCCGAAGCTGTTCGGCTGGATCACGGGAGCGGCGCCGTACATCGCGAACAGCGGCTGGATATTCGCAGGCACGCCCAACGATGCGTAGAGTGCCGAATCGAAGCCGGAGTGATTGCCGTTGAAGGCCTGGGTCCAGATGCGGTTGTAGCCGAAGCGCGCGTCGACAACGGTGGTGGGGTTCAGGATGACGGTGTCGCCGATCTGCCCATAGGGGTTCTGGTCCTTAGTGAGAGACGGGTCGTTGTTCAGAGGCGCCGTGCCGAACGGACGGGGCGATGTGATGGTGCCATAGAAAATGCCGCCGCTCCCGTAGAGGGAGTGGTTGCCTCGTCTGTAGTCGATGCGGTTATTCAGACTGTCGCGGCGAACGGCGGTGACGGTCGTGGCCTGAAAGTTATTCGTATTGAACACGTCGTCCGGAGTGCGATTGGGCGCGGGGTAGAAGCTGTACATCTTCAGCGCGTAGGGATTGGGATTGGGAATGATGGCGTTGGGAATGAGCGCGCGCTGGAAGAGGTCCGGGCCAAGTTGGGTGACGTTGTAGGGATCGAAGATCTGCGCCGGGACGGGGCTGCCGTTGGCGTCGCGAATGAACGTGTGGCTGAAATCGCCCTGCGCCTCGGCAGGGGTGGGGACGGTCAAGAGCGACGTGGTGGCGCGGTTGTGCATTAAATAGTGAAAGCTGCTGAAGAAGAACAGCTTGTCGCGGATGATGCGGCCGCCGACAGCGCCGCCGAATTCGTTGACCTTGAACGCCTGCCGCCGAATGCCGTTGGCATTGTTGTACATGTTATTGGCCATCAGGGCTTCATTGCGGTTGGTGTAGTCGGCCTGTCCGTGAAAGTTGTTGGAGCCCGACTTAGTGTTCATGGAAATCACGGCCTGACCGTGGCCGTATTGAGCGCTGAAGTCGTTGGAGATCACGCGCACTTCCTGCAGGCCCTCGGTGTTGGGCATCACGGCGGCCTCGTTGTAGCCGCCGCCCATTACGGGAAGGCCATCCAGCTGAATATCGTTGGTGAAGGCGCGGCCGCCGTTCACGCCGATGGTGGATCCCTGCTTGCGGGCTTGCGCGCCGACGCCGAAGGAATTGAGCGAGGTGGTGTCGCCGATGGCGTTGCGCGGCACCACGCCGGCTTGCAACGACGCATAGTACAGAGGGTTGTCGGTGGGATTCGGCAGGGCGTTGATCATCTGCGAGCCGACCGCTTCCTGCACCGTGCTACTGTCGGTCTGGATCTGCGTCCCCTGCGCCGTCACTTCGACCGACTGCTCCACGGCCCCAATCTTCAGTTCGGCGTCGACGCGGACTGTTTGGTTCACCGCGACATTGATGCCGTTCTCTTTGTATACGGTAAAGCCAGGCTTACTCACTGCAACGGTGTAAGTTCCGGCGGCGAGATAGGGCGCGGTGAACACACCGGCTTCTGTAGTCTTGATGGAGGTGACGACGGCGGTTTCCTGTTGCGTGACAGTGACGACTGCATCGGGAATGACGGCTCCGGCGGTGTCCTTCACCGTGCCCGTGATGGTTGCGGATCGGATCTGGGCAAACAGGGTTGGAGAAAGAATCAAACTAACTACGGACGCGGCGAGCGCCGTTTTTCGATGTAGCATGATGAGACTCCCCTCTTCGGCTTACGCTGCCGAACTAAGTTGTACCGTCACAAACTAAGTGACAGTGTTATCCCCCCGGCGACCGGTTCCCAAGCGGTCGCCACCATGTCAGCTACTCTGGAAAATCTACGCCCTCGTGAATTTTGTAGTTGTCCAGAGTCGTAGCCGGCGCGAAAAAGCAAACCACCTTCATCTCCACGCTGCTGGTGTTGTGCAGCATGTGTACCGCGCCTTGCGGAAACAAAACCGTCGATCCCTGTTGCACGGGCGCCACTTCGCCATCGACGAGCACGCGGCCCGAACCACTCAGGATATAAATCACCTCTTCGCTATGAGGATGGCTGTGCGCGGGGTGTACGCGATCGCCAGGGGCGACGCGAATGACGCACGCGGAGCACTGGTCGGACGGTATACGGCCGTCCGCGACGAGCCAGCGAAAGCGCCGGCCCGGCAGTTCCAGTTCCTCTACATCGCTCTCGTGTAATACAGGAACGCTCATAGCTTCACTCGCTTTTCGACAAACTCCGCGATCTGTGGCGCGGTCAGTCCGAACGCCTCCGTCAGTTCCTCGTAAGTACCGGAATGAATGAAGCGCGCCCGTCCTTCGGAGTCCAGGGTGTTGATAGTGGCGACGCGCGACAGATCGGCGGATACTTTGCGGTGGCGATATAGGACCTTCAGGAAACTCTGCCAGACGTAGCCGTTGTTCTGCTCGGCGAAGATCAGCGGCTTGCCGGAATCATACAAGCGCAGCAGGAGATCGCCATCGATCGATGGCATGTCGACAACGGTCACGCCGATACCGCGGTGCGCACACACTGCGGCGGCGGCGAGCGCTTCGTGGACGCCGCGTCCGCTGCCGACGAGGATGGCGGAATCGGGAGCCGATTCGCGAATCACGTGACCTTTGCCGAATTCGAACGTGTAGTCCGGGCCATAGAGGACAGGCGACCCGGTCCGCATCAGGCGAACATACACGAGGCCGCGATTGCCTTCCATGATCCACTTCATGAGCGCCAGCATCTGTTGCGGGCAGGAGACATCGATGATCTTCACGTGGGCGATGGCATCGAATACCAGGATGTCGTCGTTCGCCATGTGAGTGGCGCCGTTGGTGCGCGTCTCGAAATTGGAGGCGGTGGCGAGCATGGTGAGGTCAAGGCCGTGACCTTCGCTCAGCCAGCCATCGGCAGCTTCCATGGCCTCGAGGCGTTCCTGGTAGCCGACGGCGACGCGGCGTAGGACCTTCCAATCGTAGAAGGGACAGAAGGTGCTGATCCATACGTTGCCGCCGAGGGCTGCGAAGGCCTCGCCGATCAGCATCATGTTGGCTTCGGCGACGCCGACGTTGAGGGCGCGCCGTTGATCCACCGCGCCGACTCCGGCTTCGAGGCCGCTGGTGCTGGCGAGGTCGGAGTCGATGGAAACGACCGCGGGGTCACGGGCGAAGACCTTCATGGCAGCGGTGACAATGTCGCTGGCGGCATACTCCTTCGACTGATCGATGCGCGGCAGAAGTGACGAGTCGTAGCGGATCTTCTTGTTGCGCGGCGGAACGCGAGTGAGCGCGACTGGTCCCATGGCGGGAGGCAATGCCACGCTGTCGGACGCGAGTTTGAGATCGAGGTGCATGCCGCGGGCGAGGCTCGCGAGGGTGTCCTGCATGTCAGCCGATTCGAGGCTCTGATAGAAGGCGCTGAATTCGGCCACGCGATCGTCGCGCTGTTGGGTTTGGAGCGTCAATTCCTGCGCGAGCAGCGCATCGGCGGCCGCTACTTTGTGGCGATTGAAGAAATCGGAGAGACCGCCGTAGCCCTTGGTGGTGTTGCAAATGATGGCGGTGGGCTTGCCGTTGCGCGGGCCGTAGCGGAAGTCTTCCAGGGCGGTGAGGATGCCGTCGTACTGGGTCGCGTCCACGTCGACCGCATGCCATCCGAAGGAACGGAAGACGGGGGCAAGGTCGGGCATGGGGAACACGGTCTTGCTGTAGATATCGAGCTGGCCGAAGTTGCGGTCGACCATGAGGCAGAGGTTGTCGAGCTTTTTCGATCCGGCGAACATCACGGCTTCCCAGATGGGGCCTTCCTGGAGCTCGCCGTCGCCGCACATGCAGTACGAATCGAAGCGCGGCGAGATGCGGCCGGCAATGGCGAAGCCCTGCGCGACGCCGAAGCCCTGTCCCATGGGACCGGTGGCGATGTGAACGCCCGGCAGGATGGGGCCGGGATGGCCGTTGAGGATGCTGCTATACGAGCGCGAGTTGCGGAGGATTTCGCGGCCGAAATAACCGAGGTCGGCGTAGATGGCCGCCATGGCCGCGACGGCGTGGCCCTTGCTCAGCGTGAAGAGATCCTGGCCACGGCGGGTGGGGTCGGCGATGTCGTTATCGATGAAGCCGCCGTAGTAGAGAGCGGTCAGCGGGATGACGGCGGAGAAGGCGCCGCCGGCATGCAAGCCCTTGTCCACCGCATCGCGACACTGTTCGAGGGTGAGAATGCGGACGTCGGAATCTTTGACCGCGAGGAGCTTCAGCACGCCCTGGCGCAACAGGTAATCGGCGCGCGGAATCGGCTGGGGTCGCGCGATGCGCCGTCCGGTGAGAACGGTGGACGAAGTTCCCATACGGTTAGACCGCGTTCCCTTCCCTGACGGCAGTCAACTGGCGGACGTAGTTCGCGATGCCGACGTCGGGGCGGTTGGCCCAAATCGGCGTGCAGTTCGGGTATTCCTCGCATTCGCCCCAATAGCGGGCGTCGGGGAATTTTTCCAGCATGCCCTTGGCGCAGTCGCCAACGATGAGCACGTCGCCTTCGACCTTGTTGATGTGCTGCTCGAACTGGAGGCCGGTGAAAATGGTAAGCGGCTTTTCCAGGCGGTCGAGAGTGCCATCGGCTTTGAGCTGGTCCAACTGAATGCGGACGATGGCCTTGCAGCCGGCCTCGCAGGTGGAACCCATGACCAGGTTGACGTTGGGATACTGGCCTTGCAGGATGTTGTTCTGGCGCTTGAAACGACGCTTTACTTTATCGAGGGGCGCGCCGGCCAATTCGATCTCCTCCATGCGATTGGTGCCGAGGCCTTCGGAGGCGCCGAGCACGGTCGAAGGCACGTTGGTGCCGGGGTAATCCCAATCCATCAGGGCTTCGCAGATGGTGTCGACCGCGACCGGGTCTGGCCCGCCGCAGATGGTGTTGAAATCCTTGATGAGGTCTTCGCTGTAGGGGCTGAACGGACCGTTGCCCTGACAGGCGTAGAGCGAATCCATCACGAACCACGTGGGATTCGCGGCGCGCGTGAGGTTCACGATTTTCTGGTAGATGTCGTCGCGATGGCAACGCACCATCCAGTCGTAGTTCGGGAGATTGCCGAACTGCAACTTCATGGCGCCGGTGAAGGTCGTGTGGACGTGGACCTTCATCTTGGGCAAGCCGATGTAGCAATCGGCGTCGCGCACCGGGCGTGGAACGGGAAATTCGTTGAAGCTGATCGGCCGGTCGATTTTGTACATGTCGAACTCGGCGTGCTCGAAGGGGCAGAGCTCGACGCCGGTCCGTTCGGCCACGTCGACGATGCCGCAGACGCGCATCGCTTCCATGGTGTCGGCGCCCATGGCACACCGCTCGCCGATCTGAATGCGGCCGGGGTTCTGTTCCTTGACGAGTTCGATGAGCGCTTCCAGCATGCGCGGATCGGTGGTGAATCCGGCATTGGCAGGCACGGGGATGACGGTGTTGATCTTGATCAGCACCTTGTCACCGTTGTGGACGATGTTGTGCATGCCGCCCATGGTGTCGTCCGCGATCTGGCGAATCATTGCCTTGACGAGATCCAACTGTTCTCTGGTGTACTCCGCCGGCTTACCGAGGTCGGCATCGCTGTGTGCGATGGAAATTGTCGTCTTCTTGCCCATTTTGTTCCCTGCTTCCCCCGGCGCTAATGTTGCGTATAATGCAACAAAATATGCGTGTTCGCCAGCATGCTATCAAGGGCTCTCGAGCAAAGTCAATCCCGACTGGTGTTCAACGCACACGGGTAGATTACGAGCGGAACGACACACCGGCTTTTTCGAGATAAGCTTTCGCTATGCGCGCGGTCTCGATCGCAGGTACAGGTTGCGGCGGCGGCGAATCGAGTTCGACCATGACAAGGCCCGCGGTCTTGCGGCCATCCATCATGGCGAGGATGGCGGGGATGTCGACCTTTCCCTGCCCCAACGGACAGTAGCCCAGGTACTCGGCGCCGCCCGAGTAATCCTTGAGGTGCATGTGCTGCACGAGGGGGAGGAAGTCCTTCACGACTTTGACGGGGTCGGACCCGCCCTTTTGCAACTGGCCGATATCGGGGCCGAACTTCATGACCTTGGTGTCGACGGATTCCATCACGGCGTAGGTTTCGTCGCGGGTCTCGACGCAGGTTCCGGTGTGCTGATGCAGCACGGGAGTGAGGCCGATGTCGGTCACCGCCTTGCCGAGTTCGTTGAGAGTGGTGACAATGTCGTCCTTGTGGGCTTTGAAGTCGAAGGTATTTCGACGGACGCCGTTGGGACCGACGACGATCACCTTGCCGTTGTACTTCTTCACGAGTTTGGCCCAGTCGAGGACCTTGGCGATGGAGTCCTTGCGGGCGGCGGGGTCGGAGAGGTTGGCGCCGCAGTAGGCGGAAATGAGCGCGAGTCTGTGTTCGTCGAGGACTGCGCCGAGTCCGCCCTGCGACTCCATGGCTTCGATCTGATTGCCGAAGAGTTCGATGCCGTAGAAGCCGAGTCCGGCGATGTCGCGGACGGCGGCCTGGACGTACTGCGGGTCCACCATGGGGTTGATCGGAGGTGGCGGGGTGATGCGGCCGCCGAGGGGGATCCAGGTGAGTCCAGTGTGGCCGATGTGGAGGGCGAGTTTGCCGGCGCCGAAAGCCAAGGGTTCGAGCAGGGCGGCGGAAACCGCGCAGGAGAAAACGCGGCGGTCGATCATGGGGCCTAGTCTAACTGTCTGGTGCGTTATGCGCAAATGTTATTTCGCAAAGCTGGACAGGTGAGGGCGGCAGCCGTACAATGACTTTTGCGCGATACACACAACGATATGATTCGTAATTATGTGGAAGGCCAATGGCGCCGGTCGGGCGCAGCATCTCACCTGAGCGTCGTGGATCCGGCGACGGCGGAGGAACTGGGGCGCGTGCCGCTGTGCGGAGCGGATGAAGTGGAGGAGGCGGCGCAGGCTGCGGCGCGGGCGTTCTCTTCGTGGCGGCGAGTCCCGGTGATGGATCGGGTGCAGTATCTGTTCCGACTGAAGGCGTTGCTGGAAGAATCCTTCGAGGACATCTCGCGCACAATCACGATGGAGTGCGGCAAGACGCTCGGCGAATCGCGGGGCGAGATGCGGCGCGCGATCGAGAACGTGGAGATGGCATGCGCCGCGCCGGCGATGGCGCAGGGGTATAACACCGAGGACATCGCCAGCGGGATCGACGAGATCATGGTGCGGCAACCGGTGGGCGTGTGCGCGATTATCGCGCCGTTCAACTTTCCGGGCATGATCCCGTTTTGGTTTCTGCCGTACGCGCTGGCTTGCGGCAATACGGTGGTGCTGAAGCCGTCGGAACGCGTGCCGCTGACGATGCAGAAAGTCGTCGAGCTGATCGACTCGCTCAAACTGCCGGCGGGCGTGGTCAACCTGGTGAACGGCGGGCACCACGCGGTGAATGCACTGCTGGATTCGAAAGTCATTCGCGCGGTCAGCTTCGTGGGATCGAGCGCGACCGCGCAGTACGTGTATTCGCGCGCGGCGGCCTCGGGCAAGCGGGCGCAATGCCAGGGCGGCGCAAAGAATCCCGTCGTCGTGCTGCCGGATGCGGACATCGCTTCGGCGTCGAACGTGATTGCCGATAGCGCGTTTGGGTGCGCGGGCCAGCGATGCCTCGCGACTTCGCTCGCCATCTCGGTAGGCTCGGCGCACAAGTCCTTCGTAGAAGCGATGGCGGAGAAGGCGCGCCAGCGAACGACCGGCCACGGGCTCGACGAGAACACGCAAATGGGTCCGGTGATCACGCCGGGAAGCCGCGAGCGCATCGAGGGGCTGATCGACGAGGCAGTGCGCGAGGGCGCGCGTCCGGTGGTCGATGGAAGAAAGGCGAGCATTCCGAATTACGAGAAAGGCAACTTCGTGCGTCCGACGGTGCTCGAAGGGTTGCCGTACTCGAGCAAGATCGTCAGCACGGAGATCTTCGGGCCGGTGCTCTCGATGCACCACGTCGAGAGCATTGACGAAGCGATCGCTCTGGTCAACGCGGGACAGTACGGCAATCAGGCCTGCCTCTTCACTGCAAGCGGCACGAGTGCGCGCAAGTTCCGGTATGAAGCCGAGGTCGGCAACGTCGGGATCAACGTGGGCGTAGCGGCGCCGGTCGCGGCGTTCCCGTTCAGTGGCGCGCGCGACAGTTTCTACGGCGACTTGCACGGTCAGGGTCGCGACGCGTTCGAGTTCTTCACCAACAAGAAGGTGATTGTGGAACGGTGGCCGAAGGATTTGTCGCGGGTGTTCTGAAGGGAGCTATAGGAAGATGGAGCTTTCCCGGAGAAGATTTGCGCTGGTAGCGGGAAGCGCCAGCGTGACGCAACTCGGACTAGCCGGCGCGGAGCCGCTCACTGCGGAAGTGGTGGTCCGGCGGGTTCAGGCCGAACTCGGCGGCGACTGGGCCGCAGCGGGCGCGGATGGTTTTAAGGCGGGCGACCCGGCTACCGTGGTGAAAGGGATCGCCACCACGAGTATGGCGACGCTCGACGTTTTGAAGCAGGTGGCGAAGGCGAACGCGAACCTCGTCCTCACGTACGAGCCGACCTTCTATGGACGCGGGGACGGTCGCGCTGCCGCGCCGGGAGGCGGACGCGGGCCGGGCGGCGTGAGCGCCGACGATCCCGTGTTCAAGGCTAAGAACGAATTCATTGAGAAGAACGGGCTCGTGGTGTTTCGGCTGCGCGATCACTGGCAGGCGCGCAAAGACAACGACATGGTCACAGGGCTAGCCGCGGCGCTCGGCTGGTCGGCGCACCGGGTGAAGACGGACGACGCGCTCTATGACATTTCGCCGGCGACGGCGCAGGCGACGGTGGATCTGATCCGCACGAAGCTGAATCTGCGGGCGGGACTGCGCGCGGTGGGAGATCGCAAAGCCACGGTGCGCCGGGTCCTGCTGCATCCGGGCGCGATGACTCCCGCGACCATGTGGCAGCGATACTCCACAGTAGACCTGATCGTAGCGGGCGAAGTGCGCGAGTGGGAGAACACGTTCTATGCGGCGGATATCTTTACCGCGGGTGACAAACGCGCCCTGGTCACGGTGGGGCGCGTGGTATCGGAGGACCCCGGAATGCGGGCCTGCGCGGACTGGCTGAAGACGGTGGTGAAAGAGGTTCCGGCAACGTGGATTGGCGCCGGCGACCCGTACTGGAGGCCCACCGCATGACTGCCCGGGAAGTGATCGAACTTATCAAGAAGAATGGCGGAGTGCCATTCAACGAGCGGTCCTACCGCGACACGTTCAAGGCGGGCAATCCGGACGACACAGTCAAGGGCATCGCGACCACCATGATGGTGACGTGGGACATGCTGAAGCGCGCGCATGCGGCGGGACTAAACCTTGTGATCTCGCACGAGGACACCTGGTGGAACGATCGCGACGACGTCAAAGACCTGACCGACAATCCGCTGTACAAACTGAAGAACGAATGGATTGCGAAGAATGGCATGATCATCTGGCGCGATCACGACCACATGCATGCGATGAAACCCGATTTCACGGTGGTGGGGTCGCTGCGTTCGATCGGCATCAAGGGCGGAGAGAATGACACCATGGCACCGCGCATCCACACGATCCCAGAGACCACGCTCGGCGAGCTCGCGGCGCAGGTGAAGCGCGTGAGCGGGATTCGCGCGTTTCGCTGCGTCGGCGATCCCAAGGCGAGGGTCAGCAAGATCCTGCTGGGTCCGGGATACGCAACGCCGCGCATGACAGCGGAGGCCGACGTCGTAATCGGCGGCGAGCAGCAGGAGGCCGACGGCGGCTTCGACAATGTCGAGTACGTGAGGGACGCTGCGTCGCTCGGGATGCCGAAGGGCGTGATCATGCTCGGCCACGTCGTATCGGAACAGCCGGGCATGGAAGATTACGCGAAGTGGATGCGAACCTTCATTCCCGATATTCCGATCCAGTTCGTGCCGGCGGAAGAACCGTTTTGGTAAACGGCTTGACCGTACAGGGTTTTTGACAAAGAATAGGAACCTGTCATGTGGCGATACACGAAAACGCTCCTTCCGCTAGCTTCCGTCGTTTTGCTGGCCACCTCTTCCTACGCTCCGGCGCAGAACACCGCGGGTGTGGGGAAGATCGTCCGGCTGGATCCGGCCTTCGATGCACTGGTGGGCAAAGATGCCAGGATCGAGAAAGTCGCGACCGGGTTCACGTTCACCGAAGGCCCGCTGTGGAGGCCCGAAGGACTGCTGTGGTTCAGCGATGTGCCGGGGAACGTGGTGCGCTCGCTCACGCCCGCGGGTATCGTGAAAGTGATTATCCAAAATGCGGGCGGCACGGTCAGCGCGCCTCCCGGAGCGTTTATCGGACCCAATGGAATGATCGCCGATAAAGATGGCGCGGTGCTGCTGTGCCAGCACGGCAACCGCCGGATCGTGCGAGTCGGCAAGGACATGACGATGACGCCCTACATCGAAAAGTTTGAGGGGCACCGGTTCAACAGTCCGAACGATCTGGTGTACCGGTCGGATGGGACGCTGTACTTCACGGATCCGCCGTATGGACTTACCAAGCAGGATGACGATCCGGCGAAAGAACTGAAGTTCAACGGCGTGTTTTCGTATAAGAGTGGCAAGTTGAAGGTGCTGATCCAGGATCTCAACCGGCCCAACGGAATCGCGCTGTCACCGGACGAGAAGACGCTGTACGTCGCGAATTCCGACGAGAAGAAGCGGTTCCTGATGCGTTACGAGGTGGCGGCGGATGGCACGGTGTCGCACCGGCGCATGTTCTACGATTTCGCCAGCGCGAAGGAACAGGGCATCCCGGACGGCATGAAGGTGGATTCGAAAGGCAATGTGTACGTCGCCGGTCCGGAGGGGGTCTGGGTGTTTTCGGCCGACGGCAAGCACCTCGGCACCATTCAACCGGGCGAGACCGCGGCCAACTGCGGCTGGGGTGACGACGGCAAGACGCTGTACATTACGGCGACCACAAGCGTGTACCGCATTCGTGTCGGCGTCGCGGGCGAGAAGCCGTTGTATCAGGTTTATAAGTAAGAGGAGGAGCACTCATGAATCGACGTTCTTATCTGACCGCGATGCTGGCCGCGGCGGCCGGCACGACAGCCGTTCGCGCGCAGCAGACAGCGAAGAATCCGATCGTGCTGTATTGCGATCTGACGGTGGACCCCTCGCGGGAACAGGAGATGCTGAAGAATTTCCATACGATCTTCAAGCCGGCCGCGGAGAAATTCCCGGGCTACATCGACGTGAAGCTCCTGAAACTGGCGAAGGTCTATACCGGGTCGGCGCCGGCGGGCGTCAACTATCGATTCCAATTGACGTACGAGAGCGAAGGAGCGCGGCAGAAGTGGATCCACTCCGACATTCACCAGAAGGTGTGGCCCACGGTGGAGAATACTCTCGCCAACAAGAACTACTCGACCCTGCTGTTCGATTCGAAGTAGCCGGAAGGAGAACGTCGATGAAGCGTCATTACGTGGGGATGGCGTTGGGGTTGGGCGCGCTGGTGCTGCTGCCGATCGCGGCGCGCGAGACATTGGCGGCGCGAATCGCGCATAGCGATCCTGCCAATTACCGGCACAGTCCGGCAGTACACGGCGGCGCCGGGTCGCTCGACTTCACGGCGCTGTTCGGCGCACACACGCTGGAGCCGAACCTACAGTTTCTGCATCGCGGGGTGATTCAGCCGAAGAGCGGAATCGGCGCACACTTTCACAATCGCTGCGAAGAGATGTTCGTGATTCTCGACGGCGAGGCGCAGTTCACGATCGATGGGCGTACGTCACTGTTGAAAGGGCCGGCGGGTGCTCCCTGCCGGTTGGGCCATTCGCACGCGATCTACAATGCGACGGACAAGCCGGTGCAGTGGATGAATATCAACGTGTCGATGGCTAAGGACGAGTACGACGCGTTCAATCTGAACGATCCGCGCGTGGATGTGCCGCTCGACCCGATCCCGCAGTTCATCTCGATGCGGCTGGATCGCGCGATGCTGCGGCCGGTGAACGCGATGAATGGTGGCAAGGGGACCGTGCAGTAGCGGCGCGCGCTGGATCCATCCGTCTTCATGTCGTCGTGGGCGTACGTCGATCATCTGGTGCTGCCGCCGGGAACGTCGACCGGACCGCACCTGCATCACGAGGTTGCGGAATTCTATTACGTGATGAAGGGAACTGGAACGGTCAGCGTCGGCGGTGGGCGAGGCGGAGCGGAGACTGCACCGATCAAAGAAGGCGACGCCGTGCCGATCCAATTGGCGGACGTGCATTCTTTCGAGAACACGGGCAGCGAACCCCTGGAATTCCTGATTGTGGGCGTGGCTCGGGATCTGAGCAAGCACGTGGACAGTATCGATGCCGGGGCGGGCCGGGGCGGCCGCGGTGGCAATTAGCGAGTGCAAAAGGCGGTGTTTCGATGATAGTGAATCAATCTGTTTCTGCTCTCGCGCTATGCGCCATGGTAGCCGCAACGGGTTCCGCGCAGGACGGCAGCGCGAGTTGGAAGGAGTATCTGGGCGGTCCCGACAGCGCGCACTTTTCTCCGGCGAAGCAAATCACGCCGTCGAACGTGTCCAAGCTCCAGGTCGCATGGAGTTTCGAGACTGGGGACAACGGGACGTATTTCTTCAGTCCGCTAGTGGTGGACAACATCGCATACGTGGCGGCCAAACAGGGCGCGCTTGTAGCGCTGGATGCGACCACGGGCAAGGAAATATGGATCCACACTTTTGGGGCAGGCGGCGGTGGCAGAGGCGGCGGGATCGCGGGGCAGCGCGGCGCGAATTATTGGGAAAGCAAGGACCGTTCGGATCGGCGGATCTTCGTCACAACAGGCGGCTTTCTGTATGCCATCGATGCGCGGACGGGCAAAACGGTGGACTCCTTTGCGGATCAGGGCAGGCTGGATTTGAAAACCGGCATCGACCGCACGACCACGCCGCTGGCGTCGCGAACGCCCGGGAGGATCTTCGAAAACCTAATCATCCTGGGCAGCGCCACGGGCGAGGGATACCTTCCGCCGCCCGGCGATATCCGGGCATTCGACGTTCGAACCGGCAAGCTCGAGTGGGTGTTCCATACGATTCCCCGCCCCGGCGATCCTGGGTACGACACGTGGCCCAAGGACGCATACAAGTACATGGGCGGCGTGGATGTGTGGGGCGAGATCACGGTGGATGCGAAGCGCGGGATTGCATATTTCCCGGTAGCGTCGGCCAAGTACGAACTGTACGGCGGCGATCGTCCGGGCAACAATCTTTACGCCGACTGCCTGCTGGCGCTGGATGCGCGCACCGGAAAGCACCTCTGGCATTTCCAAACGATTCACCACGATATTTGGGACTACGATCCTTCGGCTGCGCCGCAACTCGCGACGGTGAAACACGGCGGTAAGGACGTCGATATCGTCGCGCTCGCGTCGAAGAACGGGTTCCTGTACGTGTTCGATCGCGTGACCGGAAAGCCGCTGTGGCCGATCGAAGAGCGCCCGGTGCCGAAGTCGACCGTGCCCGGTGAATGGACGTCGCCAACGCAGCCATTCCCCACGGTGGTGCCTCCGTTCGCGCGTCAGAACATGACGGCGAAAGATCTGTACGACGGGTTCATGACGTCCGAAGAAAAAGTCTGGTGGACGGAGAGGCTGGCGAAAGCGCAGACCGGACTGTATACGCCCAAGGCGCTGGATCGCGAGACTTTCCAGGTGCCCAGCGTTGTGGGCGGACCGTTCTTCTTCAACTCCGCGGCGGAACCGTCGCGCGGCGTGGTTTACGTGCAATCGAAAGAGCTGGCGTCGATTGTCAAGCTGGTGCCCGCGGGCGAATCTACGACCGCGAACGCAGGCAACCTGATACCGGCACGAACGCAAGGGGCGCGAGGCCCTGGCGCCGGCGCGGGCGGGCCTCCGGGCTTCACGGCGCGCATGGGACGGACGGTGTACGAGCAAGCCTGTCAGGCGTGCCACGGTCCCGACCTGAAGGGCGATCGCGGTCCGCGCGTGGACAACGCGGTGGCGACTCTGGGGGCCGATACGGTGCGCGATGTTGTGGCCAAAGGCAAAGGCGGGATGCCGCCGATCGCAACGGTCACGGCGCAATCCATGAGCAGCCTGCTCGCGTTCCTGACTACGCCGGCAGCGGCTCCGCCCGGGTCAGGTATTCCCGTGGGCGGGCGCGGTCCTCGGCGCGATCCGGATTATCCGGAGGGTGTGGCGCCGCCACCGTCGCGTTTCGTGACGGGTTACGGACAGGAAGCTTTCATCGCGACGCCGCCGTGGAGCACGATCACTGCGTACGACCTGAATAGCGGAAAGATCAAATGGCAGATTCCGTGCGGCGACCTGCCACAGGCGGGACCCGGTCCGATGCGTGGGAATGTCTATCCCAAGGGCGGAATCGTGGTGACCGCGGGCGGCCTGATTTTCTTCGCCGGAAACGAAGGCAAGCTTTACGCCTTCGATAAGGAAACGGGGAAGGTGGTTTTCACGAAGGATCTGCCGAACGGGTCGGCGGGCGTGCCGGCGGTGTACGAGGCGGGCGGCCGCGAGTATCTCCTGTTCGCGATCGTCGGCGGGAATGCGTTTCCGGCGGGCGGGCGCATGGCGCCGGGAGGCGTGGCGACGCCAGCGGAATCGAAAAGCTACATCGCGTTTGCGCTGCCGAAGTAAATCATAGCTCCCTTAAGGTCGCGGCTCCGCTCGTGAGGCAGGAGGGGTTATGTGGAAACAGATCGGTTGCGGGGTGTTGGCGGCGCGCGCGGCATTCCTGGTCGCGACACCGGCGTAAACCACCGCGACCGTAAGGGAGCGATTGCATTAAGAGCAGGAGGGGTTATGTGGAAACCGATCGGTTGCGGGATGTTGGCGGCGGGGGCCGCGTTCCTGCTGATGCCGGGCGCGGTGGCGAACCGGAATTTCCTGGCCGACTGGACCTTCAAAGGCTCTTCGCTGGCCGCATTTCGCACGCTGGGAGACGCGGACTGGCACGCCGAGAACGGCGAGATCATAGGAACCCCGAAGAGTGAAGCGGGTGGCTGGTTGATCCTCGACAAGCCACTGCAGGACGTGCAATTCGCGTCCACATTCCGCTGCACGGGCGGATGCAAGGCCGGTGTGATGCTGCGCACGCAGTCAACCGAGGAGTCCATTCAAGGCGTGTATGTCGCGCTGCCGGAGGGGCAGAATCCTGCGGCGGCGTTCGCGCTGAAACTCGATGCGAAGGGTCGCGAAGTGAGTCGCGAACCGCTCAAACGGGCGAACGGCACGGTCCGGTTTATCGCGCCGCCTCCCGCACCTCCCGCGGCGCCGGCTGCGGGCAGGGGCCCGGGGAGAGGCGGCGCAGGCAGAGGATTCGGTCCAGGCGGATTGCCTCCCGGTTCTCCTTACACTCGCCCCGATTACGCCTACCGGCCGAACGAGTGGAACCCGCTCGAGATCATTCTCGACGCCAATTATCTGCGCGCGTGGATTAACGATGGACCGGAAGGCGGATCCACCAATGGTCAGGCGGACGAGGAGGTTGCGAGCTACGGACCCGTGGCGCTGTATGTCGGCGGTACGGGCGAGGTGCGTTTCAAACAAGTGGAGCTCAAAGATCTTGGCCGGCGGGTACTGCCGAACGAGCAAGTATCCAGCCGGTTCCGCATGCAGCGCATCAGCGATTTCTATTACGCGTGGACCGCGGCGGCGGCCGATATCAATCACGACGGCATACTCGATATCGTGGCGGGTCCGTTCTACTATCTCGGACCCGATTACCAGGTGTCGCGCGAAATCTATCTGAGCCAGACATCGACCGTCGGCACGCAGTACACAGGGGCGGCGATCAACTTCGCATTCGACTACACGGGAGATGGCTGGCCCGACGTTCTGTCCACCAGCGGCCGACAGATCGTGCTGTACGTCAATCCCAAGGGCGAGCCGCGGCGGTGGCAGAGATTCAATGTGCTGCCGACCGTGTCCGCGGAGGTCGCGGTCTTCAAGGATATCGATGGCGACGGAAAGCCGGATGCCGTCTTTGTGGGCGGCGGGACGGTTTGCTGGGCCAGTCCCGATGCGGCGAATCCGACCGTGGCGTGGATCGTGCATGCCGTGTCCGATCCGGGATATGGGGTAGTGGCGCAGCACGGAATCGGCGCCGGCGATATCAATGGCGACGGTCGCATGGACATCGTGTCGCCGTACGGGTGGTGGGAGCAGCCACCAAAGGGAACGCCAGCCGGACCGTGGCCTTATCATCCGGCGATGCTGGGCCGGTGGCCGCGCGCGGGAGCGAGTCCGGGCGGCGGAGATATGGGCGTTTACGACGTGAACGGCGACGGGTTGAACGACGTGGTGACCGCCCTGGAAGCCCACGGCTGGGGCATCGCGTGGTACGAACAGAAGCGCGACAAGAGCGGCGCGATCTCATTCGTCGAGCACATGATCATCGACGACTATTCGACGAAAAACGCGGGCAACGTCACGTTTTCCGAACCCCATGCCGCGACCTTCGCCGATGTTGATGGCGACGGCATCCCGGATTTGATTGTCGGAAAGCGAGTCTACTCGCACCTGGAGAGCTATACAGATCCCGACCCATTCGGACCCGCAGTGCTGTACTGGTTCCGCACGGTGCGCAACCCCAAAGCGCCGGGCGGCGCGGAGTTCAAGCCTGAATTGATTCACAACCGATCCGGTGTGGGATCGACGGTGCTGGCGGTGGATTTGAATAAGGATGGCGCGATGGACATCGTGACGTCGACGACTCGGGGGACGTTCATCTTCTGGGGGAAGCCGGCGAAAGCGTCCGCCGCGAAATGATTTAGGGAGGCAAACATGCATCGAACGATACGCGATTTCGCTTGTCTCACGATTACAGGAGCGTGGTCGCTGGCACTGCTCAGTGCGCCGGCAGCCAAGGCGCAGCTTTTCTCCTGGACCAAGGAAGAGATGGTGGAGTACACCAAGGCCTGGACGGGCGAGCGCTTCGCCGACGGGCGTCCGAAGGTTCCGGACGGTTTTCTGGAACGCGCCAAGGGCATGTCGTCGGAAGAAGTGATCGTCCCGGCGGGCCGCGGCGGCGGTGCGCCGAACATCGCCGGGTACAGCCAGTTCGACGGAAAGTTCAAGGTGTTGCATCCGGAATTGAAAATGGCGGGGCGCGTGGTGACTGCGATGTACATGCCAACGCGCGCGGATATCGATACGATCCTCTTCGCCAAGGCGCGCGATAAGGGCGTTGCGCTGACGAACCAGTGGCCCATCGATCAATTACAGCCGGGCGACGTCCTGGTTATCGATCTGTATGGCAAGCAGGAGGGCGCCGGGATTGTCGGCGACAATCTGTACTACTACATCAACAAGGCGACGAAGGGCGGCGGCCTGGTGATCAACGGTTCGCTGCGCGATCTGGAAGGAGTGCAGGACATCAAACTGCCCGCGTACGTCCGCTCGATCACGCCGACCTGGTTTGGCGGTTCGACACTGTACGGCTACAACGTGCCTGTGCGGATGGGGAACGTGGTGGTGATGCCTGGCGACATTGCATTCGGCGATCGCGAGGGTGTTTCTTTTATTCCGCCATCGTTGGCGGAGAGCATCCTGGACAAGGCGGACGAAACGCACATCCATGACGAATGGACGAAGATGAAATTCGACGAGGGCAAGTATAAGTCGACGGACATCTATTCGGTGCCGAAAACGGACGCGCTTCGCAAGGAATACCAGGAGTATCTGAAGAAGAAACTGGATGAACTGAAGGCGGCTCGTGCCGCGGGAAAGAAGTAATGGCGGTATCCCGGCGGAGTGTGCTGCAGGTGGCATTAGCGCCCGCGGCTATTGTGTCCGCGCAAGTCGATGACCTTGCGCCGACGGTTTCGCGCGTATATCCCGGGTCGGATGGCAAACTTGTTTACGTTCCCGATGACCAGGGGAACATCATCTCCGATTGTTCGCACGCGGGATATGGCGGCGGGGGAATGGCGATTCCGACCGTGCCCGTGAAGGAGACGATCTGGCCGGTCGCAGGGGACAATACGGCGAACGTGCAGGCGGCGATCGATAAAGTATCGGCGTTGTTGATCGATAAGAACGGCTTTCGCGGTACGGTGCTGCTGCGCGCGGGCTATTACAAGATGGCGACTCCGGCGAAAATCGCGGCGAGCGGCGTGGTGCTGCGCGGCGAAGGCATGGGCGATACCGGCACGATTCTGATCGGCACGGGCCGCACCGCACCGGCGGCCGGCGGTGGCGGTGGTAGTTTTGGGGGCGGTCAACCCACGTTGATTCGGATCGCCGGTGCGTCCGGTGTGGCTGCCAAGGATGACACGAAGCAGACTGTCGCCGACGAGTACGTGCCAGTGGGCTCACGAACCATCCGCCTCGCGTCCGCCCAGGGCTTCAAACCCGGCGACACCGTGATCGTGCGACGAATCGGAAATCAGGACTGGGTGGATGCCGTGGGGATGAATGGACAGACTCCGGCCAGTCGCTGGCGGCCCTTCAACGTCGATTGGGATCGGGTGGTCGTGGACGTCCAGGGGAACACGCTCACCATCGACGCACCGATCACGTGCGCCATCGAGAAGCGTTGGGGCGGCGGCGAAGTGATGAAGTACGAGGACGCCGGGCGCATCGAGAGAGTCGGCGTGGAGAACCTTCGGGGCATGTCGGAGTTCGATCCGACGAAGCGCACGAAGGATTACGGCAACATGGACCGTCCGAACTACTCGGGCGAGGAATACTACGCCGACGAGGACCACTACGCGAACTTCATCACGTTCGACAACGTGAAGAACGGATGGGTGCGGAATGCGACGGCATTGCATTTCGTGTACAGCATGGTGGGGACGCAGCGCGGGTCCAAGTGGATTACGGTGCAGGACTGCGTGTCGCGCGAGCCGGTTTCGCGGCGGATGGGGGCGAGGCGGTTTACGTTCGCGCTGCGCGGTCAACTCGCGCTGGTGCAGCGGTGCCACTCCGACAAGGGCCGCCACTCGTTTATGATGGGCCAGCCCACGGCGAGCGCAAACGTGTTCCTCGATTGCACCGCGACGAATCCATACTCGTCAAGCGAACCACATGAGCAGTGGGCTACCGGTGGTCTCTACGACAACGTCCACGCGCCTTTGACTGCGCGGTTCTGGAAAGACATCAACATCGGATGGGCGGGCGCGAACACGGTGTTCTGGAACTGCGAGGGGCCCTTCCTGGTACAGCAACCGCCCACTGCGCAGAATTTCTCATTCGGGCATATCGGCGTCGACGCGGTGGTGTTCAACACGGCGCTGCAGGATCCGACGAAGAAGGCCGGATTCATCGAGTCGTTGGACAGACACGTGATGCCGCGCAGCCTGTATCTGACCCAGGTTCGAGAGCGCCTGGGGGATGCGGCGGTTCGGAACATCGCAGGTGCCGGACAGATTGGGTGATCGGCTAGATTCGGCCGAACTTGGCGACGGCTTCCTTGATCGACTTGAATTTTTCGATGAAGGGAATGGTCGAGTGCTCCTGGTTATCGAGGGCCTGGGCCTTCTTGAGGACGTCGCCGGCATGGGCCTTCGGCACCACTACGACACCGTCTTCATCGGCGGTGACGATATCGCCGGGGTTCACCGTCACACCGGCGCACTTCACCGGCACGTTCACGCCGGCGAAGCGGTAGTGCCCCACCATCGTGGAGGGCACGATGCCGCGGCTGAACACGGGAAACTGTAGCTTTTTGATGTGTGGCGTGTCGCGGATGCTGGCGTCGATGATCGCTCCGGCCAGACCGCGGGCCTTCATTCCCGTGGCCATCAGGCCGCCGATTCCGGCATAATTCGCGCCGTCCTCCACGGACATGACGTAGACCGCGCCGGCGGGTGCGGCGTCGATGGCATCGAGCATGCCCTGCACCGCGGGTCCGCCATCCTTGGTCTCCCCCTTCTTCATGAGGACAGTCCAGGCGGGCCCGGCAAATTTGGTTTTTTCGAGAGGCCGCATCTCATGTGACATGAACGCCTGAGTTCTGTAGAGCTGCTCCATGGCATCTGCCACGGATGCTACTTCGGTATCACGATAACCCTGAATGACAGGATCTCCCGACGGTTGAGCCGTGAGCCAGAAGACGGCGAGTCCGGCAGTAATTATTGAGATCAAGAAGAATCGTTTCATGAAGAGTCCTTTCCGCGCCTAACGGTATGAATCTATCGAAAGATCAGGTAAATTTCAAACACCAATAGAAATAGCCATTGCTTTTTACGCAATGCAGCGATACACTCCCTTGAGCTGTAACCGCATACAGGGGATCCTCAACGGAAGTGTGCGGCACGCGGTACACGGTGTTCAGGTCAACACTCTTGGGGGGATGGAATGCGAACTAAGCGGCACCTCGTCGGCCGTTTGATCTTATTGGCGGCGGTGAGTGCGATCCCGCTGTTGAGCCAGGGAGATCGAGGCGTAATCACCGGCACCATAACGGATGCCAGCGGGGCCATAGTCCCCGGCGCGGCGATCACGGCGACTCAGACCAGCACCAACACATCATTCAAAACGACCACCAGCACGGCGGGCGATTTCACCATCCCCTCGCTGCCTGTCGGCGAGTATCTGCTGAGAGCCGAGAAACCCGGGTTCAAAGTATCGATCACCGGCAATGTCCTGGTGGCGGCCGGCGGTACGGTGCGAGTGGACGCCACGCTGCAGGTTGGGCGGGCCGAGCAGAGTATCGAAGTCAACGCGGCCGCGCAGATGGTGCAGACGGAAAATGCCAGGGTATCCACGACGGTATCGAACACGCTGGTGAATTCACTGCCGGTGCAGGTGAACGGCGCGTCGCGCAGTCCCTTCGACCTGGCGTCGACCACCGCGGAAGTGAACGCGGCCGGCACGTTCCGGATCGGCGGCGGCAACAACACCGTAGGCATTTCGCTCGACGGCTCGTCTCTCGCGGGGGATAAGATCGGCAGCGACGCGGGCAATGGAGGCGCGGCCGCCATGAATAGCCCGTCGGTGGAAGCGCTCACAGAGTTCAACGTCGAGGCCGGCGGCTTCAAGGCAGAGACGGGCCACGTTTCGGGCGGAACGCTCAGCTTCGTTTCGAAATCGGGCACGAACCAGTTCCATGGCAGCGCTTTCGAGTTTCTGCGCAATCAGGATCTGGATGCGAGAGGTTTCTTCAACAGCGTGAAGTCCGTTTACAAGCAGAACGATTTCGGGGTCACGGCCGGCGGGCCGATCTACATTCCCAAACTGTACAACGGCAAGAACAGGACATTTTTCTTCGCCTCATACGAGGGCTTCCGAAACCGCGTCGGCGCGGGCAACGGGTCGCTCTCCAGCGTGCCGCCCACCGAGTTCTACAACGGCGATCTGCATAACTGGGTAGATGCGAATGGCAAGATGTACCAGATCTACGACCCGATCTCGCAGGTTCTGATCAACGGATCGTATGTAAGAACGCCTTTCCCCAACAACCAGATTCCGCAGAATAAGTTTGACCCGGTCGCGGTGCCGATCCTGAATTATGTGAAGAACATTCTCAAGCCGAATGTCGCGAACCTGGTGCCGGGGACGTCCGGTTACGTGCGGCAGAACTTCTTTTCACAAGGCACCAGCAGCAGCCCGAGCAATCGGTGGAGCGCCAAGATCGACGAGAACTTGGGCTCGAAGCACCACCTTTCCTACCTGATGAACCGCTACCGCGATGATTCGGTCGCGGGCGCCAACGGCCCTCCCGGATTGCCTTATCCGATCGGCGGTTTCAATACCGGCTTCAACACCACGCAGGTATATCGCGGGACTTGGGACTACACCATCACGCCGACCCTGATGAGCCGCTTCTACGGCGGGTTCAACTATTTCCGCGAAGATCACGGCTCGCAGGCCATCTCGGCGGATTCGCCGCAGAGCGAAGGGTTCAGCGGACTGCTGCCGTCGGGCTATTGGAAAGACAACAAGATCTGCATTCCGAATTACCCCGTGTGCGCGAACTTCCCGATTATCACGACGGGCGATTTCGCGGGCCTCGGCACGAACGGACCGAACGGTTCCGACCGCCTGGTGTTCGAACTGCATGAAGACATCACGAAGGTTAAAGGCGCACACACCTTTAAGTTCGGATATTTCTACGGCAATAGCCACTACGACGGTTTCGGCTTACAGAACGGGTCGGGCAGCCTCGGCTTCAGTTTCACGGGCACTTCGCTGCCGCTGGCGACGAGTCAGGCGAGTGGAGGCGGCAGCGGGTTTGCCTCGTTCATCCTGGGAGCTGTGAACAACTACGGCTTGGATACGCCCCGCTACCTCACGGCCCTGTACCGCACTCACCAGGCGTATATTCAGGACGACTTGAGGGTCTCGCGCAAGCTGACCCTGAATCTCGGCTTCCGCTATGACATGAACGTCGCGCCGATGTCGGTGGACGACAAGATCAGCGACTTCTCCCCGACGACGCCGAATCCGGGCGCGGGCGGACTGCTGGGCGCGACTGTCTTCGCCGGATCCGGCGCGGGCCGGATTGGCAGACGAAACATCATCGACAACTGGTATGGCGGCTACGAACCCAGGTTCTCATTCGCCTACTCGGTAAACGACAAGACCACGATTCGCGGATCGGCGACGCGGAGTTTCGGACCCGTGGCCGGTATCGGGCAGTCCTCGCATAACCTTGGCTTCGCCGTTCGCGCGACAATCGGCAATAACAGCGGCGGCCTCACGCCGTTGTGGTACCTCAAGGACGGCGCTCCGGCCTGGCCGCCTCCGCCGACTATCGATCCGTCAGTTGGTCTGGGCACGAATCCGCCCGCTTACGCTGGAAACCAGGCGAACCGGCCCGATAGCGAGTTGAACTACACGTTCAATATTCAACGGCAGATTACCGCTACTTCCGTCCTGGAGATCGACTATCTGGGGACGCTGGCCAGCGACATCACGTCGAACTTCCTGGCGCTGAACCAGGTGCCGTATCGATCGCTGCCGGCGTCCCTGAGTCCCTTCACTTCGGCGGGCCGGACAGCACTGGGTTCACTCATAGGATCTGCCGGGGCGATCAACGCCGGCGTCACCGCGCCGCCATGGACCTGCGCCGCGGGGTCGGCTTCCTGCGTGCCGTTCAACACGCTGTATGCGAACTCGGCGACGGTCTCGCAAGCCATGCGGCCGTTTCCCCAATACACGACCATCAATACTCTCGACGGCGGTGGCGATCGCATTGGCCATTCCACTTACCATTCGATGATGATCAAGTTCGACAAGCGGATGGCGTCGGGCCTGACCGTGCAAGCGTCCTACTCAATCTCGAAGCTGCTGACCGATGCCGACTCGACGAACGCGGCCGCGGGCGATATGTACAATCTGCGGTTGCTCAAGTCGATTGCGGCTTTCGATCAGACCAACCAGGTGAAGCTCGCGTGGGTGTACGAAGTTCCGGTCGGAAACGGCAAGCGCTTGCTCAGCAACGGGGGCGTCGTGGCCGCGATAGTGGGCGGCTGGCGCGTATCGGCGATCCAGACCTACGCCAGCGGATTGCCCTCGAACATCGCGTCGACGGTTAGCTTCCCGATCGGCGACTTCTCCAACAGGCCGACGATTTCGACATACGACAACTGGCGCGGCCCGGTGTCGGGCGATAAGTTCGATCCGTTTAAGGACAGCCGGCTGCAGCCGCAGTCGTTCTTCCCCGCCCAGCCGATCACCGCGTTCGGCAATTCCACGCGCTTCAATCCGAAGTTCCGCGGAGCTCCGACGATGTCCGAGTCTCCGTCCGTGTCGCGGACCTTCAGCTTTAAGGAAAGGGCGCACCTGGAGCTTCGTGCAGAGGCGTTCAATGTCCTGAATCGCGTCTTCTTCGCGCCATTAGGCGGAGCTACAACGCTCGGCAATGCCAACTGGGGTTTGTGGCGCGCGCAAGCGAACGGGTGGCGGACCATGCAGTTGGTGGGCAAGATCAACTGGTAGCCACGCGGAGAATCGAGGGCATAGATCTTGGTCGATTCGACCCGCATTCTGCGGGACGGAGCAGTGTTTTCGGTGGTCGCGTCGATATACCTGCTCCTCCTGCTGCGGTTCAATCCCCGGATCTTCCTGCGACATTTTCCCAAGGAGATCCGGGAGATCGTGCCGCCCAAATCGGAGAAGGAGCGGCGGCTGTCAGCGTTGCTCGGCGTGCTCATTGGCGGTCCACTTTTCGCGGCGTTGGTTTGGCGAACCGCAACTCTGGGAAGTCCGTTTTTTAGGGAACGATTCGCCTACGTTTTCGGCGTGCTCTTCGTTTTCAATGTCGTTGACTTGTTGATCCTCGATTGGCTGATCGTGTGCTGGATCAACCCGCGCTGGGTGACACTCCCCGGAACGGAGCACGTCGTCATCACCAAACAGTACCTTCATCACTTCAAGGGATTCCTGATTGGAACCGCAGGCATCGCAGTTGTAGGCCTTGGCCTCGCGGCTCTCATGAGCATCCGGTTTCAATGACCACGGGTTCAGGGCGGGCACGGTCGCGGCGCAGCCATTTGTGGCGGCTGCTCGCGATTTGGGCGGTCGTCTTCATCGCGTATTCCAATTCCTTCAAAGGCGCGCTGGTGTTCGACAGTGCTCCGGTCATAGGGCAGGATCCCCGCATTCGGCAGGCGACGCTCGAAAATGTAGAATCCATTCTGACGGGTGGGTATTGGTACATCAGCGCCACCGCCGGGTTGTACCGGCCGATCACGACCCTTTCGTACCTGGTGAATTACGCGGTGTTCGGCGACGGTTCGAATCCGGCTGGTTATCACTGGGTGAATCTCGCGCTGCATGAATTGAACGTCGCGCTGGTGT